>LNFM01001536.1_pt1 | contig 51806 bp, 52 predicted proteins | sample 596031 | NCBI WGS metagenome assembly LNFM01 (sample SAMN04254537, study PRJNA301005) | activated carbon metagenome | isolation source: dual media filters at the Ann Arbor, Michigan drinking water treatment plant | place: USA: Ann Arbor | reverse complement strand
TTTTCGCAATTGAGCCAAATAATCACGCAGTATATCTTGATGTAAAGCAATATCTTGCTAATCAAAGACAAGGAACGCACAAAGCTAAAGAAAGAGCTGAAGTTGCAGGTTCTACTCGTAAGATTAAAAAACAAAAAGGTACTGGTACAGCTCGTGCAGGTAGTAAAAAATCTCCAGTTTTTAAAGGAGGAGGAACTATCTTCGGACCTAGACCAAGAAGTTATTCTTTTAAATTGAATAAAAGTTTGAAAAGATTGGCAAGAAAATCTGCCTTCTCTTTGAAAGCTAAAGAGTCAAATTTAATCGTAGTAGAAGATTTTAATTTTGAAACTCCAAATACTAAAAAATTCATTAGTGTTTTGAAAGCCTTAGGGTTAGAAAATAAAAAATCTCTAATAGTGTTGGGTGATTCAAATAAAAATGTATATTTGTCGTCACGCAATTTAAAAGCATCTAGCGTTGTAACTAACTCTGAGTTAAGCACTTATGCTATTTTAAATGCTAATAATTTAGTTCTTTTAGAGGGTTCTTTAGAAGGAATTGAAGAAAATTTAAGTAAATAACAAGCCATGAGTATCATAGTTAAACCTATTATTACAGAAAAAATCACCAAAGATGGTGAGGTTTTCAATCGTTTTGGTTTCGTTGTAGATAAAAAAGCTAACAAAGTACAAATTAAGAAAGCTGTTGAAGCTACTTATGGAGTGTCTGTTGTTAGTGTTAATACAATGAATGTTAGACCAGATAGAACTACTAAATACACTAAAAGTGGTTTGATAAGTGGAAAGTCAAATGCTTATAAAAAAGCAATTGTTCAAGTACAAGAAGGAGAAACAATAGATTTTTACAACAATATCTAATAAATTAAGATGTCAGTAAGAAAATTAAAACCTATTACCCCGGGTCAGCGTTTTAGAGTTGTTAATGGTTTTGACGCCATTACAACTGATAAGCCGGAGAGATCTTTGATCGCACCGATAAAAAACTCAGGAGGTAGAAATAGTCAAGGAAAAATGACCATGCGTTATACAGGCGGTGGTCACAAACAAAGATATCGTATCATTGATTTCAAAAGAACTAAAGTTGGAATTCCAGCTACAGTGAAATCAATTGAGTATGATCCAAACAGAACTGCTTTTATCGCATTATTATGGTATGCTGATGGAGAGAAAACGTATATCGTTGCTCAAAACGGTTTACAAGTAGGACAAACTGTTGTATCTGGTGAAGGTGCAGCTCCAGAAATAGGGAATACTTTACCATTGAGTAAAATTCCTCTAGGAACAGTAATTTCATGTATTGAATTACGTCCTGGTCAAGGTGCTACTATTGCTAGAAGTGCAGGTACTTTTGCTCAATTAATGGCAAGAGATGGTAAATACGCTACAATTAAAATGCCATCAGGTGAAACAAGATTAATCTTGTTAACCTGTTCAGCTACAATTGGAGCAGTATCTAATTCTGATCATCAATTAATTGTATCTGGTAAAGCAGGTAGAACAAGATGGTTAGGAAGAAGACCAAGAACAAGACCGGTAGCTATGAACCCTGTTGATCACCCAATGGGTGGTGGTGAAGGACGTTCATCTGGAGGTCACCCACGTTCTAGAAAAGGTCTTCCTGCTAAAGGTTATAGAACTCGTTCTAAAGTTAACCCGAGTAATAAGTATATTGTTGAACGCAGAAAGAAATAATTAGATAGACATGGCACGTTCATTAAAAAAAGGACCTTTTGTACACTACAAATTAGATAAAAAAGTTCAAGAAAATATTGCTGGAGGAAACAAAGGAGTTGTTAAGACATGGTCTAGAGCTTCAATGATTACACCAGATTTCGTAGGACAAACTATCGCAGTACACAATGGTCGTCAATTTGTTCCAGTTTATGTAACTGAGAACATGGTAGGTCACAAATTAGGAGAGTTTTCACCAACAAGATCATTTAGAGGTCATGCTGGAGCAAAAAATAAAGGTAAAAAATAAGAAGCAATGGGAGTTCGTAAAAGAGAATCAGCAGACGCAAGAAAAGAGGCTAATAAGTCTATAGCTTTTGCTAAATTAAATAACTGCCCTACTTCACCTAGAAAAATGCGCTTAGTAGCAGACTTGGTAAGAGGTCAGAAAGTGGAAAGAGCTTTAAATGTATTAAGATTTAGCTCAAAAGAAGCTTCACGCAAATTAGAAAAACTATTATTATCTGCAATCAATAACTGGGAGCAAAAAAATAGTGAAGGTAATGTAGCTGAAGCAGGCTTATTTGTAAAAGAAATCCGTGTTGACGGTGGAATGATGTTGAAAAGACTTCGTCCAGCACCACAAGGAAGAGCACACAGAATTAGAAAACGTTCTAATCACGTTACAATCGTATTAGGACAATTAGATAACACACAAGCAAATTAATTAAGATGGGACAAAAGACAAATCCAATAGGAAACAGACTTGGTATCATCAGAGGATGGGATTCAAACTGGTATGGTGGAAATGATTACGGTGATAAAATCGCTGAAGATTATAAAATCAGAAAGTATATTCATGCTCGTTTATCAAAAGCTAGTGTATCAAAAGTAATCATCGAGAGAACTTTGAAACTTGTAACCGTTACTATCACTACTGCTAGACCTGGTATCATTATCGGAAAAGGCGGACAAGAGGTAGACAAGTTGAAAGAAGAACTTAAGAAAATTACTGACAAAGAAGTTCAAATCAACATCTTTGAAATTAAAAGACCTGAGTTAGATGCTTATTTAGTTGCAACAAGTATTGCTCGTCAAATCGAAAGCCGTATTTCATACAGAAGAGCTATTAAAATGGCTATCGCAGCAGCAATGCGTATGAATGCAGAAGGTATTAAAGTTTTGATTTCAGGTCGTTTGAATGGTGCTGAAATGGCACGTTCAGAAGGTTTTAAAGAAGGAAGAATTCCTTTGTCAACTTTCAGAGCTGATATTGATTACGCACTTGGTGAAGCTCATACTACTTATGGTAGAATGGGAATCAAAGTATGGATCATGAAAGGTGAGGTTTACGGAAAACGTGATTTATCTCCACTAGTTGGAATGGATAAAAAGCAAGCTTCTGGTGGAAAAGGTGGAGACTCTCCTAGAGGAGATAGAAAACCATTCAACAAAGGTGGTAAACCAGATGCACGTAAAAGAAAGTAATTTTTTAAATTAAAGAAAAATGTTACAGCCTAAAAGAACAAAATACCGTAAGGTACAAAAAGGTAGAATGAAAGGTGTTTCTCAAAGAGGACACATGCTTTCAAGTGGAATGTTTGGAATTAAATCTGTACATGAAAAAGGTGTATTTTTAACTTCACGTCAAATAGAAGCTGCGCGTATTGCTGCAACTCGTTTTATGAAAAGAGAAGGACAACTTTGGATTAATGTATTTCCAGACAAACCTATAACAAAGAAACCTCTTGAGGTACGTATGGGTAAAGGTAAAGGTGCCGTAGAATATTGGGCTGCCGTTGTTAAACCCGGAAAAATTATGTTTGAAGTTGGAGGAGTACCTTTAGCAGTTGCAAAAGAGGCATTACGTCTTGCGGCTCAAAAGCTTCCAGTTAAAACTAAGTTTGTTGTTGCTAGAGATTTCGAAGCATAATATATATAAAATTATGAAACAATCAGAAATTATTAGTCTGTCTACAGCTGAGTTACAAGTTAAACTTAGTGAAGTAAAAAAAACATACGCTGAATTAAAAACCGCTCACGCTATTTCACCAATTCAAAACCCACTTCAAATTAGAACAATGAGAAGAGCGGTAGCAAGATTGGCAACTGAATTAAGCAAAAGAGAATTGTAATCTGCTGAACGATGGAAGATAAAAGAAATTTAAGAAAAGAAAGAATTGGTGTGGTTACTAGCAACAAAATGGAGAAATCTATTGTTGTTTCTGAAACAAGAAGAGTAAAGCATCCAATGTATGGTAAGTTCGTGTTAAAAACTAAAAAATATGTTGCACACGACGAAACAAATGACTGTAACATTGGTGATACAGTAAAGATCATGGAAACAAGACCTTTATCTAAGTTGAAATGTTGGAGATTAGTTGAAATCATTGAAAGAGCGAAATAGTTATGGTACAACAGGAATCTAGATTAAAAGTAGCAGATAACACAGGAGCAAAAGAAGTTTTGACTATCCGTGTTTTAGGAGGAACGAAACGTCGTTATGCCTCTGTTGGAGATAAAATTGTAGTGTCTATTAAAGATGCAACACCAAATGGAAACGTTAAAAAAGGTGCTGTTTCTACTGCAGTTGTTGTACGTACCAAAAAAGAAGTGAGAAGAGCTGATGGATCTTATATCAGATTTGACGATAACGCATGTGTATTGTTAAATGCTGCTGGTGAAATGAGAGGAACTCGTGTTTTTGGTCCGGTTGCCAGAGAACTTCGTGAAAAACAATTCATGAAAATTGTATCATTAGCACCTGAAGTGCTTTAATTCGATTAATGATGACAAAGTTAAAAATAAAATCAGGTGACGTAGTAAGAGTTATTGCTGGAGACCATAAAGGTGCTGAAGGTAAAGTTCTTAAAGTTGACCGTGAGAAAAATAAAGCGATTGTTGAAGGTGCTAACATGGTTTCGAAACATACTAAACCAAGTGCAAAAAACCCTCAAGGAGGAATCGTTAAGAAAGAAGCTCCTATTCATATTTCTAATTTGTCTTTAATAGATCCAAAATCTAAAGAAGCTACAAAAACAGGAACAAGAGTAGAAGGAGATAAGAAAGTGAGATTTTCTAAAAAATCAAATCAAGTATTATAGTTATGGCATATATCCCTAGACTAAAAGAAGAGTATAAGAGCAGAGTAATTGCAGCTCTTAAAGAAGAGTTCGGTTATAAAAACGTAATGCAAGTTCCTAAACTTGAAAAAATCGTTATTAGCCGTGGAGTTGGTGCAGCTGTATCAGATAAAAAGTTAGTTGACTACGCAGTAGATGAATTAACTAAAATTACTGGTCAAAAAGCGTTAGCTACAATTTCCAAAAAAGACGTAGCGTCATTCAAATTAAGAAAAGGAATGCCTATTGGTGCTAAAGTTACTTTACGTGGCGAAAGAATGTATGAGTTTTTAGATAGACTTATTACTTCAGCTTTACCACGTGTAAGAGATTTTAGCGGAATCAAAGCTACTGGATTTGACGGAAGAGGTAATTATAATCTTGGTGTTTTGGAACAAATCATTTTCCCAGAAATTGATATTGATAAAGTAAACAAAATTTCAGGTATGGATATTACTTTTGTAACTTCAGCAGCAACTGATAAAGAAGCAAAATCATTATTAGCAGAATTAGGTTTACCTTTTAAAAAGAATTAAGACATGGCTAAAGAATCAATGAAAGCCCGCGAGGTTAAAAGAGAAAAAACGGTAGCTAAGTATGCTGAAAAGAGAAAAGCTTTATTAGAAGCTGGAGACTATGAAGGTTTACAAAAATTACCTAAAAATGCTTCACCAGTTCGTTTACACAATCGTTGTAAATTGACAGGTAGACCAAGAGGTTATATGCGTCAATTCGGTATTTCACGTGTTACATTCCGTGAGATGGCAAACCAAGGATTAATTCCAGGTGTTAAAAAAGCTAGTTGGTAAATTAGTTTATTTCAGCAGATAATTGTACATTTGCCGGATTTTTGCCGGTAACGTGCAATTATCTGCTTTAAAAATTGAGTTTAATGGCTTCAGGTTCAATAGAATAGTTCTTTTGAAAACCGTAGCCGAATTTTAATAAATATGTATACAGATCCGATTGCAGATTATCTTACGAGAGTCAGAAATGCTGTTAGAGCTAACCACAAAGTGGTTGAGATTCCAGCTTCTAATCTTAAAAAAGAAATCACAAAGATTTTATTCGATCAAGGATATATCTTAAGTTACAAATTTGAGGATTCAACCGTTCAAGGTTCTATCAAAATTGCTTTGAAGTATGATAAAGATACTAAAGAGCCTGTAATTAAAGACATCCAAAGAATTAGTAAACCAGGTTTACGTAAGTACGCAGGTGCTTCAAAATTACCAAGAATCTTAAATGGTTTGGGTATTGCTATTGTTTCTACATCAAAAGGTTTGATGACAGGAAAACAAGCTAAGCAATTGAATGTTGGTGGAGAAGTAATTTGTTACGTATACTAATTTAAAGCTAAGCGACAATGTCAAGAATAGGAAAAAATCCAATTGTAGTTCCAGCTGGTGTAACTGTAGAAGTTAAAGAAGGATTGGTTACAGTAAAAGGAAAATTAGGACAACTAACTCAGGAGTTTTCGGACGTTACTGTAAAGTTAGAAGAAGGTCAAGTAATTGTGGAAAGATCATCTGACCACAAAGATCATAGAGCTAAACATGGTTTGTACAGATCATTAATCAATAATATGATTGTTGGAGTATCAACTGGTTTTACTAAAGAATTAGAGCTTGTGGGTGTGGGATACAGAGCTTCAAATCAAGGACAAAAACTTGATTTAGCTTTAGGTTTTTCTCACAATATCATTTTAGAAGTTGCTAAAGAAGTTACTTTAGAAACTATTTCTGAAAAAGGTAAAAACCCTATCGTAAAACTTACATCTTATGATAAACAACTTTTAGGTGCTATTACTGCGAAAATTAGAAATTTCCGTAGACCAGAACCATACAAAGGAAAAGGTATCAAGTTTGTAGGTGAAGTATTAAGAAGAAAAGCAGGTAAATCAGCTTAAAAATAAAGGTTATGTCATTAACAAAATCTGAAAGAAGACAGAGAATCCAGTATAGAATAAGAAAGATTGTTAGCGGTACTGCTGCTAGACCAAGACTTTCTGTATTCAGAAGTAATAAAGAAATCTACGCACAGCTAATTGACGATGTAAATGGTGTTACTTTATTAGCTGCTTCATCTAGAGATAAAGGAGCGGATATTAAAGGTACTAACGTAGAAGTTGCAACAGCGGTTGGAAAACTTGTTGCTGAAAAAGCGTTAAAAGCCGGTATAGATTCAGTAACATTCGATAGAGGAGGTTATTTATATCACGGTCGTATTAAATCATTAGCAGAAGGCGCTAGAGCCGCTGGACTTAAATTCTAATATATTATGTCTAAATACAAAAATGTAGAATTAGTAAAACCTAGTGGTCTTGAATTAAAAGATCGTTTGGTAAGTGTAAATCGTGTTACCAAAGTAACAAAAGGTGGTAGAGCTTTTGGGTTCTCAGCAATTGTTGTTGTAGGTGATGAAAATGGTGTTGTTGGTCATGGATTAGGAAAATCTAAAGACGTTTCTGAAGCAATTGCGAAAGCAGTAGAAGATGCAAAGAAAAACTTAGTTAGAATTCCTTTGAGTGGTCAATCTGTACCTCACGAACAAAAAGGTAAATTTGGTGGAGCTCGTGTGTTCTTAATGCCTGCATCTCATGGTACAGGAGTTATTGCTGGTGGTGCTGTTCGTTCAGTACTTGAATCAGTTGGAATTCACGACGTATTATCAAAATCTCAAGGTTCTTCAAATCCACATAACGTGGTGAAAGCAACTTTTGATGCATTACTACAAATGAGAAGCGCCTACACTGTTGCAAAACAAAGAGGAGTTTCTTTAGAGAAAGTTTTTAAAGGTTAATTCAAGGAAATTATGGCTAAATTATTAGTAAAACAAGTTAGAAGCAAAATCAACTGTCCACTTACTCAAAAAAGAGGTTTAGAAGCTTTAGGTCTTCGTAAAATGGGACAGGTTGTTGAGCATGATTCAAATCCAACAATCCTTGGAATGATAAATAAAGTTAAACACTTAGTTTCCGTTGAGGAAGTTAAATAACAATTATAGTTATGAATTTAAGTAACTTACAACCTGCTGAAGGTTCTACACACAATCAAAATAAAAGAGTTGGTAGAGGAGAAGGTTCTGGTAAAGGTGGTACTTCTGCAAGAGGTCACAAAGGAGCAAAATCTCGTTCTGGATATTCTAAAAAGATTGGTTTTGAAGGAGGTCAAATGCCACTTCAAAGACGTGTTCCTAAGTTTGGTTTCAAGAACATTAACAGAATTGAGCATCAAGGTGTAAATCTTGACACTCTTCAAGCTTTAGTTGATAACGGAATCGTTACTGATACTGTAGATTTTACAGTTTTAGTCGAAAACCGTTTAGCTACCAAAACCGAATTAGTTAAAATTTTAGGTAGAGGTGAATTAAAAGCAAAATTAAAAGTAACTGCTCACAAATTTACTGCTACTGCAAAGGCTGCTATCGAAGCTGCTGGTGGTGAAGCAGTAACATTATAATATTCTGACCTTATGAAGAATTTTATTGAATCGTTTAAGAATGTTTGGAAAATAGAAGAGTTGAGAAACAGAATCTTGTTTACTTTGGGTTTACTTTTAGTATATAGATTCGGTGCTCATGTAACTCTTCCTGGTATCGATGCTACACAGCTTTCTGGACTTGCAGGGCAAACAGATAAAGGAATTGGATCAATTCTTGATATGTTTACCGGTGGAGCATTTTCAAAAGCATCTGTTTTTGCATTAGGTATTATGCCTTACATTTCTGCTTCAATTGTTGTTCAGTTAATGGGTATAGCAATTCCTTATTTGCAAAAATTACAAAAGGATGGTGAAAGTGGTAGAAAAAAATTAAACCAAATTACACGTTGGTTAACTATTGGTATCACATTACTTCAAGGTCCAGGTTATATTTATAACTTGTACAGAACCATTCCTAGTAGCGCATTTTTGTTAGGATTTGATTCATTTTCTTTCTTATTTTCTTCAGTTTTGATTTTAACTACAGGTACAATTTTTGCTATGTGGTTAGGAGAAAAAATTACTGATAAAGGTATAGGAAATGGTATATCTCTATTAATTATGGTCGGTATTTTAGCAAGATTACCTCAAGCTCTTATTCAAGAGTTTCAATCAAGAGTTACCAACAATAATGGTGGTTTAATGATTCTTGTTATTGAAATTATTGTTTGGATGTTGGTAATTATTGCTTGTGTACTTTTAGTTATGGCAATTAGAAAGATACCTGTTCAATATGCTAGAAGAACAACTTCTGGTGATTTTGAACAAGATATGATGGGTGGTAATAGACAATGGATTCCATTAAAATTAAATTCAGCTGGTGTTATGCCAATCATTTTTGCTCAAGCAATTATGTTTATCCCTGCTGCTTTAGCTGGTCTTTCACAGTCTGAAACATCTCAATCTATTGCAGGTGCTTTTAGCAACATGTTTGGATTATGGTATAATTTAGTTTTTGCTTTATTAATCATTATCTTTACATTCTTTTACACGGCGATTACGGTTCCAACAAATAAAATGGCAGACGATTTAAAGAGAAGTGGTGGTTTTATACCAGGTATTAAACCGGGTGTTGAAACAGCAGATTTTCTTGATAAAATTATGTCATTAGTAACTTTTCCAGGTTCGTTATTCTTAGCTTTAATAGCTGTGTTCCCAGCAATTGTAGTTAGTTTAGATGTACAACAATCATGGGCTATGTTCTATGGTGGAACTTCTTTAATCATTATGGTTGGAGTTGCAATCGATACTATTCAACAAATAAACACTTATTTATTGAATAAGCATTATGATGGTTTGATGAAAAGTGGTAAAAATAGAAAAGCAGTAGCTTAATTTTTATGGCAAAACAATCAGCAATAGAACAAGACGGATCAATAATTGAAGCATTATCAAATGCTATGTTCCGTGTAGAATTAGAAAACGGGCATATCGTTATCGCACACATTTCAGGAAAAATGCGTATGCATTACATCAAGTTGTTACCTGGTGACAAAGTGAAACTTGAAATGAGTCCTTACGATTTGTCTAAAGCAAGAATCACTTACAGATACTAAAGTTATTAAAAATGAAAGTAAGAACATCAGTAAAAAAGAGAAGCGCAGAATGTAAAATTGTGCGTAGAAAAGGAAGATTATACGTTATTAACAAAAAGAATCCTAGATTTAAACAAAGACAAGGATAATTATGGCAAGAATAGCAGGGGTAGATATACCTAAAAATAAAAGAGGTGTTATAGCACTTACCTATATCTTCGGAGTAGGAAAAAGTAGAGCTATTGAGATTTTAGAAAAAGCTCAAGTTAGCCAAGATACTAAAGTTCAAGATTGGAATGATGATCAAATCGGAGCAATTCGTGATGCTGTATCATACTACAAAATTGAAGGTGAACTTCGTTCAGAAACTTCATTAAACATCAAACGTTTAATGGATATCGGATGTTATAGAGGAATTCGTCACAGATCTGGTCTTCCATTAAGAGGACAAAGAACTAAAAACAATTCTAGAACAAGAAAAGGTAAGAGAAAAACTGTTGCTAACAAGAAAAAAGCAACTAAATAGTAAGTAATATGGCTAAAGCAAGTACAAAAAAACGTAAAGTTATTATTGAATCTTCAGGAGAAGCTCATATTAATGCAACTTTTAACAACATCATCATTTCGTTAACTAACAAAAAAGGTGAAGTTATTTCTTGGTCTTCTGCTGGTAAAATGGGCTTTAGAGGTTCTAAAAAGAACACTCCTTATGCTGCTCAAATGGCAGCTGAAGATTGCAGTAAAGTAGCATTAGAAGCAGGACTTAAAAAAGTAAAAGTTTATGTTAAAGGTCCAGGTAACGGAAGAGAATCTGCTATCAGATCAATACATAATAGTGGAGTAGAAGTAACAGAAATCATTGATGTTACTCCAATGCCTCACAATGGATGTCGTCCTCCAAAAAGACGTAGAGTATAATTTTATACTGAAATTTCAGTATCTAATATATAATTAAGTATAACAAGAGAAAGAACAAAGATTATCGAAGGATTTATTGACCTGAATTCATAATCTCTATCTCAAAACAATTTTAAAATGGCAAGATATACTGGTCCAAGTACAAAAATTGCTCGTAAATTTGGCGAAGCAATCTTCGGAGCTGATAAAGCATTCGAAAAAAGAAATTATCCTCCTGGACAACACGGGATGGCTAAAAAAAGAGGTAAGAAATCTGAATATGCTGTCCAGTTAATGGAAAAGCAAAAAGCTAAATATTCTTACGGAATCTTAGAAAAACAATTTAGAAACTTATTCGAAAAAGCAGCAGCTTCTAAAGGTGTAACAGGTGAAATCCTTTTACAATTATGTGAAGCTCGTTTAGACAATGTTGTTTTCAGAATGGGAATTGCTTCTTCTAGAAGAGCTGCAAGACAAATTGTTTCTCACCGTCACATTACAGTAAATGGTGAATTAGTAAACATACCTTCTTATCACTTGAAACCAGGTGACGTAGTAGCTGTTCGCGAAAAATCTAAATCTTTAGAGTCAATTGAACGTTCTTTATCAAACTCTAATCATGTTTACGAATGGATTACATGGAATAATGATACTAAATCTGGTACGTTCGTTACTGTTCCTGCTAGACTTCAAATTCCAGAAAACATTAAAGAACAGTTAATCGTAGAGTTGTACAACAAATAATAATTGACACTAGTCTAAATTATGGCAATATTTAATTTTCAAAAGCCCGATAAAGTTATCATGATCGATTCAACCGATTTTGAAGGTAAGTTTGAGTTCAGACCTTTAGAACCTGGTTACGGATTGACTGTTGGTAATGCACTTAGAAGAGTTTTACTTTCTGCTTTAGAAGGTTATGCTATTACATCTACAAGAATTGAAGGTGTAGAGCATGAGTTTTCTACAATTTCAGGAGTTGTTGAAGATGTTACAGAAATTATCCTTAGTCTTAAACAAGTACGTTTCAAACGTCAAATTGAAGATATCGATAACGAATCAGTAACTATATCTATAACTGGTAAAGAGCAAATTACAGCTGGTGATTTTCAAAAATTTATTTCTGGATTTCAAGTTTTAAACCCAGAATTAGTTATCTGTAACCTTGATCCAAAAGTTAATTTCAATATGGAATTAACAATTGAAAAAGGTAGAGGATACGTTCCTGCAGAAGAAAACAAAAAGCAAAATGCTGCAATTGGTACAATCTTTACAGATTCTATCTTTACACCAGTGAAAAACGTGAAATATGCTATTGAAAATTTCCGTGTTGAGCAAAAAACAGATTATGAAAAATTAGTTTTTGAAATCAAAACTGATGGTTCTATCAATCCAAAAGATGCTCTTACTGAAGCTGCAAAAGTATTAATTCACCACTTCATGTTATTCTCAGATGAGAGAATCACTCTTGAGGCAGACGAAATCGCTCAAACAGATTCATACGATGAGGAATCATTACACATGAGACAATTGCTTAAAACTAAGCTTGTTGATATGGATTTATCTGTAAGAGCATTAAATTGCTTAAAAGCAGCTGAAGTTGATACATTAGGAGACCTTGTCTCTTTTAACAAACACGACTTAATGAAGTTCCGTAACTTCGGTAAAAAATCTTTAACAGAATTAGATGAACTAGTTGCAGTTAAAAATTTAACTTTCGGAATGGATTTGTCAAAATATAAATTAGATAAAGACTAGTTTCTTTATTCAAATTAAATAGCATTTAAAATGAGACACGGAAAAAAGAACAATCACTTAAGCAGACAGACTGGACATAGAAAATCTATGTTAGCTAATATGGCTTGTTCATTAATTGAACACAAACGTATTAACACAACTGTTGCTAAAGCAAAAGCACTTAAACAATTCGTTGAGCCGCTTATAACAAAATCAAAAGAAGATACTACTCACAATCGTCGTATCGTTTTCGCTTACTTACGTAATAAATATGGTGTTACTGAACTTTTTAGAGAAGTAGCAGCTAAAGTTGGTGACCGTCCAGGTGGATACACTCGTATCATCAAAGTTGGTAACCGTTTAGGTGATAACGCAGATATGGCAATGATTGAGTTAGTAGATTTCAACGAAATTTACAATGGTGGTAAAAAAGAAGAGAAAAAAGCTAAAAGCCGTCGTGGTGGAAAAGCTAAAAAATCTGAAACTCCAGCAGCTGAAACAAAAGCTCCTGAAGCTCCAGAAACTTCTTCTGAAGAAACTACTGACCCGAGCGCTAGCGAATAGGCGAAGCAATCAGCAGAATAATGAATTCAATTTCATAAATATAAAGGATAAGCTTTCGAGTTTATCCTTTTTTTTATACCCAATATTAAATTATTTTTTAATTTGAAGCGAATCGTTTGGGCTTTATCAGTAATCCATTTTCCTGCTGCCTTTCCAAAGCTTCTCTCGTTTAAAAGAACGAGACAAGGCTTTTCCCTTGCATCAGGGCTAAATAGCCAACTATTAGAATGTTTATAAACTTTAATAAATCCACTTTAGAATTATAAAAGATTAACTTAAATTTGCAAAACAACAACTAACTACTTTTTACTAACTATATCAAATGAAATACACAACTCGACCACAAGCCATTTTATTATTAGCCGATGGAACCATTTTTTATGGTAAATCAATCGGAATTTCTGGAACAACTTTCGGTGAAGTTTGTTTCAATACTGGAATGACAGGTTACCAAGAAATATTTACTGACCCATCTTATTTTGGTCAAATAATGGTGGCTACCAATCCACATATTGGAAACTATGGAGTAAATGTCAATGAAGTAGAATCTGAAAAAATAATGATATCTGGTCTTGTTTGTAAAAACTTCAGCTTTAATCATTCTCGTCCCGATTCTGAAAGTAATTTATACGATTACTTTGAAAAACAAAATCTAATCTGTATTTCAGATGTAGACACAAGAGCGCTTGTTAGTTACATTCGCGATAATGGAGCACAAAATTCTGTGATTTCAACAGATGGAACTTCAATAGAAGAATTAAAAAAACAATTAGCAAATGTTCCTGATATGAAAGGGTTGGAACTTGCTTCAAAAGTTTCTACCAAAGAGCCTTACTTTTTTGGAAATGAAAACGCAACTTTCAAAATTTCTGCTTTAGATTTAGGTATTAAAAGAAACATCCTTAGAAACCTTGCAAAAAGAGATTGTTATATAAAAGTATTTCCATACAATACATCTTTTGATGACTTAAAAGCATTTAATCCTGATGGATATTTCTTGTCAAATGGTCCTGGTGATCCAGAACCTCTTGAGCAAGTTCAAGAAACAGCTAAACAAATGATAGCATCAGATAAACCAGTGTTCGGAATTTGTCTAGGTCACCAAATCATAGGTTTAGCAAACGGAATTTCAACTTACAAAATGTTTAATGGACACAGAGGAATCAATCATCCAGTTATGAATGTTCTTACTGGAAAAGGAGAGATTACTTCACAAAATCATGGTTTTGCTGTAAACAGAGAAGAACTGGAAAATCATCAAGATTTAGAAATTACTCATTATCATATCAATGACAATACAGTTGCAGGTATGAAAATGAAATCAAAAAATTGCTTCTCAGTCCAATACCATCCTGAAGCAAGTCCTGGTCCTCACGATTCATCCTATTTATTTGATGATTTTATAGCAAATATTAAACAAGATAAATTTCAAGAAGTATAGAAAAAATGAGGGTTTTTGGAAACCCTCATTTTTTTATTTTAATACTTTAGGAAATAATTACTAATTAAGAAATCCTTTTTGTTTTAATCTAAGTTTGTGAATTTTTCATAAAGATTTTCAAACTCAATATTGTTTTTAAGAAACAAACTATTGGTTATATACCATCTTTTCAATAATTCACTTTTAACAATTTGATTTTCATGTAAAGCATCAAAAAATGTATTCTTTACTATATTATATCTTCTCACTTCATTGTTGTAGTCTTCAACTTTAATGATTTCGTTTGTTTCTAAAAATTTCTTTTTTATTTTTTGAAAATCTTCATGCACCAAAATATAATCTTGATACAATTGAACTAGCTTCTCATTTTGTTTTATAATAAAATTTATAAATTCAATATTAGCATCGTTTAATGAAGTATCTGTAAAATCATCTTTAAACAAATCGGTTTTTGTTAACGATTCTTGAGCAACACTAGTCATAAAGTTTACACATTCTAAAACATCTTCAACTTTTCTATATTTAAATAATTGAATTAATTTATCGTCTAAAACATTTAGTTTATAAAAAATTAAATTCTGATAGGCATTATATTCAAAAACATTTCTTTTATTAAAGTTTCTAATGTTTATTTTGTATTTTAAACCAAAATCTCTTTTTGTACTTTCATAATTCAATATTTCAGAATAATATTTAGCTATTTCAGATTCTTTGTAAGCATAATTTTTAAAGATTTCAGAGTAATCTAAATTACTTTGAACTTGATAATCATTAAGTTTCAATGATTTGTTTTTTAGTAATGTTATCGTTTTGTTGTTTAGTTTAATAAAGGCATCTCTTAAATCGGTGTCTCCATAAACTCCTCGGTCATTTTTAGTTAAATTTTCATTGACATCTTCAAGCTTTTTGTAAATTCTTTCCAAAGTTGTTTGAACTCTATCGTCAGGACTAGCATCAATAATTGAGGTTGAATATTCCATCAAAGATTCTTTGACAAATAATTCGTTTCTACCAAAGTCAGTTATGTAGGCTTTAGCATTTCTGTAGTTCTGAGCAGTTCCTGTTTGATAAGACAATAGAAATCCCAAAAACAACAATCCGTAATAAACTGATTTTAAGTTGGTAGTACTTAAAAAAGAATATTTTTTCATACGATTTTAATTATAATGAATTTGACACAATAAAAATAGATAATTATTTGTAACACACAAATGTATGTGTCTATAAAATGCAAAAAAACACGATAAAATGATTAAATATTTATAAAATATAATAAAAATACTACAAATATTTATGTTTTTTTATTTAATGTATTTCACTCAACTATAATAACAGTTTACATTTTTTTTACCCTACTAAAACGATTGAGTTTATAAGTTTTTTTAAAAATTAATGATTAAGTTTTGACTAATGCTTAAATTTGTGTTCCATATTTTGAGAATATGTAATTATCTAACTATAAAATAAACACAGTAATGAGTATTATAATCAAAGTACACGCAAGACAAATATTAGATTCAAGAGGAAACCCAACAATTGAGGTTGACGTTGTTACAGAAAACGGAGTTTTAGGTCGTGCTGCTGTTCCAAGTGGTGCGTCTACAGGAGAACATGAAGCAGTTGAACTTCGTGATGGAGGAAAAGCTTACATGGGAAAAGGTGTTCTTAAAGCTGTTGAAAATGTAAATACTAAAATTGCTCCTGAATTAATGGGCGTTTCTGTTTTTGAACAAAATCATATCGATCAACTTATGATTGATTTAGACGGAACTTCTAACAAAGGAAATCTTGGAGCTAATGCAATCTTAGGAGTTTCTCTTGCGGCTGCAAAAGCGGCTGCAAATGAATTAGGATTACCTTTATACAGATATGTTGGTGGAGTTTCTGCTAATACTTTACCAGTTCCAATGATGAATATTATCAATGGAGGTTCGCACTCTGATGCACCGATTGCTTTCCAAGAGTTTATGATTATGCCTGTAAAAGCAACTTCATTTACTCACGCTATGCAAATGGGAACTGAAATTTTTCACAATTTGAAAAAAGTGTTACACGATAGACATTTATCAACTGCTGTTGGTGATGAAGGTGGTTTTGCACCAAATCTTGCTGGCGGAACAGAAGATGCTCTAGATACAATTAAAAAAGCGGTTGAAAACGCTGGTTATAAATTTGGCGACGAAATCATGATTGCTTTAGATTGTGCTGCTTCTGAATTTTATGTTGACAGAAAATACGACTATACTAAATTTGAAGGTGCAACAGGTAAAATCAGAACTTCTAAAGAACAAGCAGAATATTTAGCTTCACTAGCAGCAAATTACCCAATAATCTCAATTGAAGATGGAATGTATGAAAACGATTGGGAAGGATGGAAGTACTTAACAGAATTAATTGGTGATAAAACTCAATTAGTTGGTGATGATTTATTTGTTACTAATGTTGAACGTTTGTCAACCGGAATTGAAAAAGGAATTGCCAATTCAATTCTTGTAAAAGTTAACCAAATTGGTACGCTTACAGAAACAATTGCAGCAGTAAACATGGCTCACAATGCTGGTTATACTTCAGTAATGTCACATCGTTCTGGAGAAACAGAAGATAATACTATTGCTGATTTAGCTGTAGCTTTAAACTGTGGACAAATAAAAACTGGTTCTGCATCGCGTTCTGATAGAATGGCGAAATACAACCAACTTTTAAGAATTGAAGAAGAATTAGGAAATACTGCTTATTTTCCTGGATTGAAAGCATTCAAACAGAAGTAAAAATTAACTTTAATAAATTAAACCCAGCTGATTTGGTCGGGTTTTTTTGTTATACAGCAGTTGATAAATTTCAAATGTTAATTTAGAAATATTATTTGTAATAAAATTATTATATTTGATTGTTAATTATGATGTTATGAAGAAATTAGTGCTTTTTTTGTTATTTATTACGGGAATTGGTTTTGCTCAGATTGTGAATATTCCTGATGCGAATTTTAAAGCTAAGTTGTTAGAAGCAAACGTTGGGATTGATATTGCTTCAACTCAAGCTCCAACCTATAATTCAAATAATGATACTTGGTCTGTAAGTAGTTATAATAAAATTGATACTAATAATGATGGTGAAATTCAAGAAAGTGAAGCATCTCTAATTAAATATTTAAGATTAGACTCCTCAGCTGGAATAATTGATTTACAAGGTATAAGTGGTTTTGTCAATATTGAATATTTAAATGTTTCATGGCAACAATTACAGGTATTTAATTTTGATGATTTACTTAATTTAAAAACCTTAATTTGGCGTAATATTAACGTACAAAATTCTTTAAACATTAATAATCCGTCATTAATGAATTTAGATGTTTCACATGTTAATTCAGGCGCAAGTATTTTAACTTCTTTGAACGTTAATAATCTTCCAAATTTGAGTACTTTAAAATGTGATAATAATAATATAACATCTTTATCATTCAATAATTTACTAAATCTAACAAGTGTAGAGTGCGGATGGAATGATTTAACTTCTATAACTTTTAACAATGTGCCAAATTTAACTAGTTTGAATTGTATAAATAATTTAATTACTGAACTTGATTTATCTAATTTTACTAATTTAACTTCAGCTACAATCTATAATAATGATAACTTAAATTTTGTTAATTTGTCAGGAACTTCAATTTCGTATTTCGATATTGATTTCTCGTTTGAAGATAATATAATTATAAATTTAAGCAATTGTACAAATTTAATTACATTCTCTGGAGTTTCTAATGCAGACTATATTAATTTATCAAATTGTATAAATCTGACTAATATAAATTGTCCTAGTGTGTCTATATTAAATGGAATAGATTTAACAGGTTGTACATCTTTGAATTCGATAACAACTCAATTTTTGTTATTTGAAAATCTTGATTTATCTAATTTACCAAATTTAATAAACATAAATATTGTAGCTGGTGATTTTAAAAATATTGATCTTTCTGGTTCAATAAATATAGATAATCTTAATTTTTTAGCAGGAGGTAATTTTTTATTAGAATCTATAAACCTAAAAGGTATTCCCAATATATCTGATAAGTTTACTCAATATGTTGTAGGTGGCACAGCAAATTTACCAAATTTTGAATACATCTGTGTCAATGATGATCAGGTTAATACGATACAAAATTTATATACTAGTGCTAATAATACTCAAGTTGTAGTCGGTTCATATTGTTCCTTTAATCCTAGTGGAAATTACAATACCATAACTGGAACAATCCGTTTTGATTCAAATAGTAATGGTTGTGATAGTAATGATTTAGTATTTCCTAACATTCGAATGAAAATGACTCAATGGGGAATTAATAGTGCTACTTTTTCAAATGTAAATGGAGTTTATACTTTTTATACCACATTTGCAGATCAATTAGTTGAACCATCAGTAGAAAACCCTTCATGGTTTAATTTTACTCCACAATCGGCAATCATTTCATTTACTAATAATAACAATAATATTTTTACCCAAGATTTTTGTATTTTGCCTAACGGAGTTCATCCTGATCTAGAAGTTGAAATAATGCCTATTTCTGTGGCACGACCTGGTTTTGATGCAACCTATAAAATAGTATATAAAAACAAAGGTAATCAAACACTTTCAGGTAATGTGAGTTTAACATTTGATGATGATAGAACTGATTTTGTTTCGGCAAATCCTAATCCTGATAACTTAGTACTTAATACACTAAATTGGAATTATGCCAATTTACTACCTTTTGAAAGCAAAATAATTTATTTAGTTTTAAATGTTAATTCACCTGTTGAAACTCCAGCGGTAAATATTGGAGATGTTTTAAATTTTGCAACTACAATCTATCCAATTGCTGGTGATGAAATGCCAAATGATAATGTTTTTAACTACAATCAAACTGTTGTCGGAGCTTATGATCCCAACAATATTGAATGTTTAGAAGGTGATGTGGTTAGTCCGAGTTATATTGGTCAATACTTGCATTATGTGGTAAATTTTGAAAACACCGGTAATTTCCCAGCAGAAAATGTAGTAGTAAAAATTGTGATTGATACTACAAAATATAATATCAATTCGTTACAGTTATTAAATACATCACACAATTCATATACAAAAATTACAGGCAATATAGTCGAATTTATTTTTGAAAACATTGCGCTAGATTCTGGAGACCACGGGAATGTGTTGTTTAAAATACAAACCACAAATAGTTTAGTTAGCGGAGATATGGTTACAAAACGTGGTGATATTTTCTTTGATTACAATGCTCCAATAGATACAGGAATCGCGAATACAGTATTTCAATCGTTAAATAATAGTGCCTTTGAAAAAGACAATTCAGTTGTGATTTTTCCAAATCCAACACAATCAATTATTAATGTAAAATCTGAAAATAGAATTAAATCAATACAATTATACGATGTGCAAGGAAGGTTGTTGCAAACAAAATTAACTGAGGAAAATTCAACATCAATTGATATTTCAGATAAATCAAAAGGCATTTATTTTCTTAAAATTACATCTGATAAAGGAATTAAAGTAGAAAGAATAGTTAAAGAATAGGTTAAGTTATTTAGTTAATTAAAGCGTGCTTAGGCGCACTTTTGTATTCAACTATACTAACCTTGCAATTTTTATATTAAAATTAACGAAAACGTTAACGTATTTGTTTTTTAATTCATTTAGAATTCCATAATTTTGTTAAATTATAAATTATCACGATTAATTTCCACACATATTATGTCAAAAACAGCAATATTAGAATATGATGGCCAAAAGTATGAGTTTCCAGTAATTGTTGGAAGCGAAAACGAACCAGCTATCGATATTGAAAAACTACGTGCCTTGACTGGCGCTATCACTTTAGATCCAGGTTATAAAAATTCAGGTTCTTGTAAAAGTGATATTACTTTCCTTGATGGAGAAGAAGGGATTTTACGCTACAGAGGTTATGCTATTGAAGATTTAGCTGAAAAAGCTGATTTTCTTGAGGTTTCTTATTTAGTGATTTTCGGAGAGTTACCAACAAAAGAGCAACTAACTCAATTTGAAAATGATATTCGTAAGTATACTTTGGTAAACGAAGAAATGAAAAATATCATTGATGGTTTCCCAAAAACAGCTCATCCAATGGGAGTTCTATCTTCATTAACTTCTGCTTTAACAGCTTTTAATCCTAAAGTGGTTAATGTAGAGAATGAAAAAGAAATGTATGAAGCTGTATGTAAAACAATGGCTAAATTTTTAGTTATTGCTACTTGGACTTACAGAAAGATGATGGGTTATCCTTTAAATTACTATGATAATACTAAAGGTTATGTTGAAAATTTCATGCATTTAATGTTTGAGTTACCAACAGGTCCTTATACACAAAATCAAGTTGTAATTGATGCTTTAGATAAATTGTTTATTCTTCATGCTGATCATGAGCAAAATTGTTCTACATCAACGGTAAGAATTGTTGGTTCTTCTCACGCAGGTTTATTTGCATCGATTTCTGCAGGAGTTTCTGCACTTTGGGGTCCATTACATGGTGGTGCAAACCAAGCAGTTTTGGAAATGCTTGAAGAAATCCAAAAAGATGGAGGTGATGCAGACAAATATTTAGCAAAAGCAAAAGATAAAGATGATCCATTCCGCTTAATGGGATTTGGTCATAGAGTATACAAAAACTTTGATCCTAGAGCAAAAATCATTAAAAAAGCTGCGGATGAAGTTTTATCTACACTAGGAGTTAATGATCCAATTCTACAAATTGCAAAAAAACTTGAGGAGTCTGCTTTAGTTGATGAGTATTTTGTATCAAGAAAATTATATCCAAACGTAGATTTCTATTCTGGTATCATTTACCGTGCATTAGGAATTCCAACGGATATGTTTACTGTACTTTTCGCAATAGGTCGTTTACCTGGATGGATTGCACAATGGAAAGAAATGAGAGTTAACAAAGAACCTATAGGAAGACCAAGACAAGTTTACACTGGTCATCCACTAAGAGATTTTGTAGCAATGGATAAAAGATAAGTTTCTATCTATAAAAAAAACTCCTTAATTATTTAAGGGGTTTTTTTTTATGCTTTTTTGTTTGTATAATTTGTAGGATATTTATATTATGTTTATTTAAAAAGATGTATTTAATCGAATATATAGGTATATAAGCGATATTTTTGAATAATTAATACTTATTTTTGAAATAACAATAAGAAATCATAATTGTTTTCCCCAAAACAGATTATTAATAAACTAAAACCTACGCTATGAAGAAAAAAAACTACTATTTATTTGTATTAACAGCTTTTTTTGGACTTATTAATACTTTACACGCACAATCAGATTCTATTTCAAAAACAGATGTTCTTAATAGGAATTTGAGTGCTAATTCTAATTTACTAGCTGTAAGACCATTTTGGAATGTAAATGGAAATTCTGGAACTTCATCTAATGTCAATTTTATTGGGACTACCGATAATCAAGATTTGGTGTTTAGGAGAAATAATATTTTTAGTGGAAAAATAGGCACACTAAATACGTCCTATGGTTTTTATGCAGGAAATGGAGGGAATGCTAATATCAACATAGGGAAAAGAGCTGGAAGTGATTCCAATCATTCTTTAAATTTTTATAATATTTCTATAGGAGAAAATTCAGGAATGTCAAATATTTCTGGTTCTGTAAATACTTTTGTTGGAACGGGAACAGGAACTTATAACACTACAGGGTTCGGAAATACATTTATTGGTGCTGAATCTGGTAAATTTAATACAATAGGCAATTCAAATACGGCTTTAGGATATAGAGCTTTAAAAAATAATATATTAGGAAGTGATAATATTGGTTTGAGTAATGCTTCACTCGAATTAAATGAAAGCGGAAACAGTAATATCGCTCTTGGCAGATGGTCATTAAATGGTAATGTTTCAGGTGATAATAATATTGGTATTGGAAGCTCTGCAGGTAGTTCTTCTACTGGTGATAACAACATGTTTTTAGGAGTAGCCGCAGGCTCTTTATTACAAACAGGAGAAAAAAATCTATATTTAGGATTTTACACTGGTCATTTTTTGAGATCAGGCTCAAGTAATATTTTTATAGGAGCTCGATCAGGTTATTCAACTACTCAAGGTTCTAATAATCTATTTTTAGGAAATAGTTCAGGAGTTAATACAGGTTCTAAGAATATTGCTATTGGTGAAAATGCAGGTGGAAAAACAGGAAATGGGAATATACTATTGGGAAATAATTCAAATATTAATCCTGGTTTTCAAGTAAATCCATTAAGTGATAATATTCTTAATATTGGTAATGTAATTTTTGGTTACAATATGAATAGATTGAGTAGTTCTGATAATCTTACTACTAAATTAGGACAAATTGGTATCAACACAACAATTCCTAAAAATACTTTAGAAGTAAAAAGTGAAGCTCCTAATACTTCTGGACTTCGTTTTACAAATTTAACAAGTGCTTTTAACCCATCAACTATTGGTTCAACAAATAAATTTTTAAGTGTTGATAGTAATGGTGATGTTGTACTACAATATATGCCTAATCTAGTTGCTACAAATGAATTAACATCTCAAGCAAATACGATGACTAGTGATGTTAATGGTATTTCGTCTAATGCAACTATAGTAAATTCAATTTCAAATGTTTTTAATGCAAATAATCAGTTAATTACCTCTGTAAACGGAATTGCAAGTAATCCTGTAACAATTCCTATACCTACATTCAATGAAGTTGATGGAAGCACAACAAATGAATTGCAAACTTTAACTCAATCTGGAAATATTGTAACATTATCTAATGGTGGAGGTTCATTTACACTACCAACTTTTACAGATACTGATGCTCAATCACTTTCTTTGGTTGGAAATAATTTATCAATTTCTAATGGTAATACAGTAGTTCTTCCAACTTACACCGATGCACAATCACTTACAATTGCTGGAAATACATTGTCAATTTCAAACGGAAATACAATTACTTTACCAACTTTTACTGATACTGATACAGACGCTCAATCACTTTCTTTAGTTGGAAATAATTTATCAATTTCTAATGGTAATACAGTAGTTCTTCCAACTTATACAGATGCGCAATCACTTACAATTAATGGTAATACATTGTCAATTTCAAACGGAAATACAATTACTTTACCAACATTTACTGATACTGATACAGACGCACAATCACTTTCATTAGTTGGAAATACATTGACAATTTCTAATGGAAATACAATTAACTTACCAACAACTACAATAATACCAGGAAGTAATGTTACTATAACTGGTAATGGTATGCCGGCTACACCATATCAAGTAAGCTCAATAGATACAAGTCTTTACGGAAATAATGGTGTTATCAATCAATCAACTACGACTAACAACAATAGAGTTGTAAATATGAACGATAGAAATATTTGGTTCAATACTGCAACAAGTCCAAATCATGGTAAAATGTATATCGGTTCTAGTTGGGTTTATCCAAACAACACAGGAAACTATAAATTATTTGTAGAAGGAGGAATTCTAACAGAAAAAGTAAAAGTAGCCTTAAGAAGTACTAATAATTGGGCAGATTATGTATTTGCAGATGATTATAAATTGATGCCATTAAAACAAGTAGAAGTATTTATAAATAATAACAATCATTTACCAGGTGTTGATTCTGCAGAGGATTTGGCTAAAAATGGCTTAGATTTATCTGCTATGCAAGCAAAACAAATGGAGAAAATTGAAGAATTAACATTATATATAATCGAGCAAAATAAAACTTTAGAAAACCAAAGTAAAGCTATAGAAAATCAGAATAAAGAGATTGAGGAATTAAAAAATCAAATGAAAGAATTAATTCAAAAAAAATAATGAGTTATGATTAAAATATTTAAAATAGTTTTAATTGCTCTGTTGTTTTTTAATTCCAATTCATTGGTTGCTCAAGTAAACGAATATCTTGAGGCAGAAAATAAAAGAGTATCAAGAACAGAAAAAACAGAGAAAGAAGTTGAACGATTTATTTCGGATAATTTCAATAAGTATAAGTTAGCCGTTGAGGTTACAGATGAGGTGATTAAACATCTTAGAGAGGAAGAAGATTTTACAGATATACAATTGGAAAAAGCTCTAATAGACGCAAAACGATATGAGTTAAGAAAATTATTTTTTTCAAGAAATCGTGAAGCAGTAGCTGATTACAAAGCAATTGAACTTCCTGCGTCTGTGGCTCAAAATTGTGTTAATGGTGATTTTGAAGATGGAACTGCAGGATACACTTTCTGGGCAGATTTGCATCCACAACCAGGGTCTGGAACTTCTTTTTTCCAATCATGTGCGACACCAACAGTTTTAACTACAACTAATGTGTTAGCTCCAACGACAAACAATTTTAATTCAAGAGCAACAGTTATTAATAGTGCTGCTTCAGGTTATCAGCAATTTGATCCTGTTCTGGCTAGTTTTGGTGTAAATGTTCCAACTTTAAACACCAATGGCGGAACAAAAGCAATAAAATTAAATAATACTGGCGGAATGGGTTCGTCAGATTTAACTACTGTTTCTAGATATTTTCCTGTGATAAACCAAACTACAATTGATTTCAATTTTTCGTTGGTTATGGATAATAAACCTGGGCATGCACAAGATATTCAGCCTTATTTTAGAGCAAGAGTTTTAGATCAATATGGAAACGTAGTTGATGAGTTTTGTATAATTGCAAATCCAAATAATTGTTTGTTTTCAACGATAAATGTAAATTCTGATAGAAGAGTACTATATACAGGTTGGATTTGCGCAAGATTAAATGTTGGTGATATTTTAAATCAACCAGGAACAATTGAGTTTTCTGTAAGTGATTGTCAACCATCGGCACACTTCGGAACAGTTTATATAGACAACATTTGCGGATTTACATGTGCTTCACCTCAATTAGGCGCAATAAATACTAATCCAACTAATATTAATTGTCCAAGTCCAACAAGTACAATTCCAATAGAAGTTTGCGGTACTTATGCAGCTCCAGCAAATGCAGTTTTAAATACCATTTCAATGCAAATAACCCAAGGTGGAGTAGTAATTGCTACTTTAAACACACCTTCGCAACTTACAGCAAATACTTTTTGTTTTAGTTTCTTACCAAGTGTTTTTGGAACTAATCCATCCGGAAATTTCGAATTTCAGGTAAATGCCGACTTTAATGTTAATTGTACAGCTGGAACATTTTTATATGAAATATCAGATAATTCTGCTAATGTTGGACCAGATGTAACTTTTATTGATTGTTGTATTCCAACGCTAACTTTAACATCGCCAACGGATGATAGTAACAACTTAGCTATTCCAGCAATAAAGAAACGTGAACGATCCGATTGGATTAAAGCATCCAATATTATTTCTGTCGGTGATAATGTTCAAGGAAATGGTGTTGTTTATCATGCTGAAAATTATGTGGAATTAAATCCTGGTTTCGAAGCAGTATTAGGCTCTCAATTTGCAGCTTATCCTGAAGGATGTTCTAGCACTTTTGTATACAGACCAGGTGAGGAACAATCTGTTTATCAAGAAATCCCAGAAGAAAATATTAATTTAATAAAATTGGTAAACGGATTTTCTATTATTCCAAATCCATCAAGTAATTTCATTGAAGTTGTTATGAATGACGGTAATTTCAATAAACTAAGTATTGCAACAATAGATGGAAAAATAGTTTATGAAAAACAAGTGGAAACAATAAACAGAACACAAGTTGACGTCAGTAAATATCCAACAGGCATCTATATTGTTAATGTAATTTCAGATGATGGACAAGTACATACAGAAAAGTTAATTAAAAATTAAAAGTAAATACTTATAAACAAAAGCTTCGTTAATCAACGGAGCTTTTTTATATTTGTACAAATGCCAAAAGCAAATTATATGTTACAATTAAATGTAAAAAACGAAACTTCAAGATTAAGAGCCGTTGTATTAGGTTCTGCAGTAAATAACGGACCAACTCCAACAGCAGAAGAAGCCTACGATCCAAAATCATTAGAACACATTCTCGCAGGTACATATCCAGTGGAAGAAGATATGGTTAAAGAAATGGAAGCCTTCAATAAAGTATTTCAAAAATATGATGTGAAAGTTTTTCGTCCAGAAATGATTGAAAATTACAATCAAATTTTCACCAGAGATATTGGTTTTGTAATCGATGATGTTTTTATAAAAGCCAATATTTTACCTGATAGAAATCGTGAATTGGATGCAATTCAATATGTAATTGACCAAATTAATCCTGCTAAAGTCGTTCGTCCGCCAGAGGATGTTCATATTGAAGGTGGCGATGTAATGCTTTGGAATGATTATATTTTTATAGGAACTTATAAAGGTTCTGATTATAAAGATTACATTACAGCTCGAACTAATATGCAAGGAGTTCAATACATTAAAGATTTATTTCCAAACAAAATTGTAAAAGAATTTGATTTAGTGAAATCTAAATTAGAAGCGCGCGATAATGCATTACACCTTGATTGCTGCTTTCAGCCAGTGGGAACCAATAAAGGAATCATCTATAAAAGTGGTTTCCGTGAAGAAGCAGATTACGTTTACTTAGTAAAATTATTCGGGAAAGAAAACCTTTTTCACATCACGCGCGATGAAATGTATCATATGAATTCCAATGTGTTTTCAATTGCACCAGATGTAGTAGTTTCGGAGAAAAACTTCACAAGATTGAACAATTGGCTAAGAGAACAAGGTTTTACAGTGGAAGAAATTCCATACGCAGAAATAGCAAAACAAGAAGGACTATTAAGATGTTCGACATTACCTTTGATAAGAGATTAAAAATTTGTTTCAAGTTTAATGTTTCAAGTTGTAAAACCTGAAACCTGAAACCTGAAACTTTAAACAAACAAAAAAATGAATCAAACTACAAACTCAATTCTGATGATTCGTCCGGTAGCGTTTAGAATGAACGAACAAACGGCGGTAAACAATTATTATCAAAAAGTCCTTGACGGATTAACTCCAGCGAATGTCAACGAAAAAGCGCAACAAGAGTTTGATACTTTCGTAAACAAATTAAGAATGGTCGGAATCGATGTTACGGTTGTTGACGATACTTTAGATCCAGATACGCCAGACAGTATTTTTCCAAACAATTGGATTTCTTTTCACGAAAATGGTGATGTGGTTTTGTATCCAATGTTTGCCGAAAACCGTCGTGCTGAAAGACGTGAAGATATTCTCGATATTCTTGAAGCCAAAGGTTACGAAATCAACGACGGAATTATGGATTACACTTCTGCAGAAGAAGATGGTTTTTACCTAGAAGGAACAGGAAGTATTGTTCTTGATAGAGAAAACGGAAAAGCCTATTGCGCTCTTTCTCCAAGAGCAGATGAAGAATTATTCATAGAATTTTGCGAAGATTTTGATTTGAATCCAATCATATTTGAAGCATTTCAAACTGTTAATGGCGAAAGAAAGCTAATTTATCATACCAACGTAATGATGTGCATTGGAGATACATTTGCCGTAATTTGTGCTGATTGTATCGATGATAAAAAAGAACGTAAAATGGTTTTAGATAGTCTTCGTTCTGACGAAAAAGAAATTATTCTAATTACCGAAGACCAAATGAACAATTTCGCAGGAAACATGTTAGAATTGCAAGGCGCAGACGAAAGAAGATACTTAATCATGAGTTCTTCAGCTTACAATGCTTTAACAAAAAAGCAAATCGCACAATTAGAAGAACACATTACAATTCTTCATTCAAGCCTAGACACCATCGAAGCATGCGGTGGCGGAAGCGCAAGATGCATGATGGCAGAAGTTTTTCTTCCGAGAAAATAGTTTTTTGTTGGCTGAGGCTCTCGAAGCCAATATTTTAGAATAAACGAAATTCCAAATTCCAATATGATTACAATTGGAATTTGGAATTTTTTTATTGGAATTTCACTTATATTCCTCTAATAATACTTAAAACCGCACTAATAATATACTGAATACCAATTGCGACAGTTAAGAAACCAACAATTCTAGAAATCGCCACAATTCCTGATGCTCCAAGATATTTAGCTAAGTAATGAGCACTTCTCAATACCAAAAATATTAGAAGAGAAACCACGAAAATAGCAAGTGTAGAAGACAAAATTTCAGGTGTAGTTTTATGATCTTGATTAAATGCTATTAATAAGGAAATTGAACCAGGTCCAGCCAACATTGGCATTGCAAGCGGCGTTAAAGCAATAGAGGTTCTGCTTTGTAAATCTTCTTCCACTTCTTTACTAATTCCTTTTCGCTTTTTCGGATTGGCGTTAAGTAAACCAAATCCAGAACTCGCAATCAAAATTCCTCCAGCAATTCTAAGTGCCGAAATCGTAATTCCGAAAAAACTCAAAACATATTCACCAACAAAAAAGGAAATCAACAAAATGATACAAACATTTATTGCTGCCAATAAAGAAACACGCGAACGTTCTGCTTTGTTATAATCTTGTGTTAAACCCACAAAAAACGGAATCGCACCAATCGGATTTAATACCGAAAACAGCGCACCAAGCAAAACAAAAAAAGTATTCAAGAAAACATCCATTTTTTGAAAAGTTTAAATTTTTGACAAAGATAAATAAAGAAGTAACGCATAAAGTTAAAATAAAAACAATTATCCGTAATTTTGCAGAATGAAATCGCCACTTACATTACTTTTGTTGAAAACAAATTTCAAATAGGGCGATACCATAAATGACCTCTAAAAAAACAACTTCTACATTTATGAAAAACAAGAAAACTTTAGTTCTTGGTGCTTCCACCAAACCCGAAAGATACGCTTTCAAAGCCATAACAATGTTAGTTGATAAAGGTCATTCGGTTATAGCTATCGGACAAAATCAAGGCGAGGTTGCAGGAATTTCAATCAGAACCAAAAACATTCCTTTAAAAAATATTGATACCGTAACTTTGTACCTAAATCCGGTGCGCCAACGCGAGTATTACAACTACATTATCGAAACTAAACCTAAAAGAGTAGTTTTTAACCCAGGAACCGAAAATCCAGAGTTTTATCAATTACTTAAAGCCAATTCCATCAAAGTAGAAGAAGCTTGCACCTTGGTTTTATTGACAACTAATCAATATTAGGAGCGAAAGGCTCGGGATTTATCAGTGATGGTAATTCCTGCTTTTCGTTTTACTTCGTGACACTACAATCAGGGCTAGGTTGGTTTCCATTTTAATTTTTGATTGAGTATCTTTAGAAATCTAAGTTTAAAAATGCATTTCAAATTTATTTAATTATGTTTGAAATTCTATATTTTCTTTTGGAGAGATTTCTATCGAATATTTTCCGTTTTCTAACTTTTTTCCTTCCCAAATATTCCAAGAAGAATTATTTCTATTTATTTCTGTTAAAGTTAAGTTTATAAGGTCAAGATAAATTAATGTTGATGTAGGCCATGAATCTTTGTTGTCAAACTTTCTAAGAAAAACCCCTTTTTCAGTTGAATAAAAAAAGTCGCCAAAAAAATGTCCATCTAATTTTTGGTTAATGTTTTCAAAATTAGTTTTTAAACTATAGATTTTTACAATTCCATCAAATGCTGTTTCATTTACAAGTTTTCTTTCAAAAGAAATAGAATTAATTTCTGATAAAATTTGATATTTCTCTGATGAATAATTTTGTTTCATAAAATGGTTTATAACCTAAAACTTCGTCTGACTAGTAGCAGGTTTGCTAATAATCAGTAATCCAATAAAAGTAATCAATCCGTTAACGATGATTAATTCGTTATCGATTACATAATCTCCAAAAAGAGCAGCTGAATTTTTTGCAATTAAAAAACAAACCAAAGGCGAAATCACACAAATAAAAGGAACCAATTTGTCATGAACCGTTTTCGATTTCATAAACAATCCAAAAGCATACAATCCTAAAAGTGGTCCATAAGTATAACTCGCCACTTTAAAAATCATCGTCACCACCGATTTGTCATTCAGTGAATTAAAAACTATAATCACTAAAAACATCAAAATCGAAAATCCAACATGAACCAAATGTCGAGTTCTAACTAACTTTTTATTTCTAATTTCAATTTCTTCATTGGAATTTGGAATTTCATTATTGGAATTTTTACCTTCTTTATCCATTCCGAGAAAGTCAACACAAAAAGAGGTTGTTAAAGCAGTCAAAGCCGAATCGGTTGTAGCAAAAGTTGCCGCAGTCAATCCTAACAAAAACACAACTGCAGGGACAATATTCAAATGATTAAAAGCAATTTCAGGAAACAATAAATCAGTACGTTTCACATCATCTACCATCGGTACAGCAATTCCGTTTTTCTCAGCGTATAAGTAAAGTAAAGCACCAACACTCAAAAAGAAAATATTAATTACCACAAAAATTCCGGTAAACGTGAACATGTTTTTTTGAGCTTCACCAATATTTTTACAACTCAAATTCTTCTGCATCAAATCTTGGTCTAATCCAACCATGGCGATAGTTACAAAAATTCCGCCCAAAATTTGTTTCAATACAAAGTTTCCTTTCAAGTAATCTTCATAAAAGAAAACTTTAGAATAATTACTGTTTTTCACTGCTTCAAAAGCTTCAGTAAAACTATAATCCAAACTATTACATATAAAAATAATCGTCAAAAAAACAGATGAAACTAAGAAAAAAGTTTGCAAAGTATCTGTGATAATAATAGTTTTCAATCCGCCACGATAGGTGTAAGCAAAAATTAGAGCTAAAGAAATTAAAACAGTTACAGCAAAAGGAATATTGTAAGCATCAAAAACAAAACGTTGCAACACAATTACAACCAAATACAAACGAAAAGCAGAGCCAATGGTGCGACTTATCAAGAAAATTGTAGCAGCAGTTTTGTAACTCACTACACCTAATCTTTGCTCGATGTAACTATAAATCGAAGTTAAATTCATGCGATAATAGAGTGGAAGCAAGACCGTTGCAATGATGATAAAACCAATCGCATTTCCCAAAACAAATTGAAAATATTTGAACTGCAAATCAGGATTGCCAACTTCGCCAGGAACGGAAATAAAAGTTACGCCAGAAAGCGCAGTTCCAATCATTCCGAAGGCTACCAAATACCATTTAGAATTTTTATTTGCCTTAAAAAAAGCATCGTTACTATTGTCTTTTTTACTAACAAGATTCGAAATAAGAATAAGAATTCCGAAATAGATAATGATAATCGCTAAAATAGTTCCTGAAGACATAAATAGTTTTTTTGGTTGTGCTAAAATAGAAAAAAAGTTGGAAGTTAGAAGTTGGAAGTCAGAAGAAAGTTTTTCAATCTAATTTTGGCAAACATCCAGCTTCCATCTTCCAACTTTTTCTTTACTTTTGCCAAATGGAATTTTCATCAAAACTTCTAGAAAAAGCAATCAACGAAATGGCACAATTACCAGGAATTGGTAAGCGAACTGCCTTACGATTGGTATTGCATTTATTGAAACAACCAAGTGAACAAACTCATTTTTTATCTCAAGCATTAACTTCAATGCGAGATGAGATTAAATTTTGTAAAAATTGCCACAATATTTCCGATGTTGATGTGTGTGAAATTTGTTCAAACGCTTCAAGAAATCATAAAATAATTTGTGTTGTGGAAGATGTTAGAGATGTCATGGCTATTGAAAACACCAACCAATTTAAAGGGATTTATCATGTTCTTGGTGGAAAAATTTCACCCATTGATGGTGTCGGTCCAAGTCAATTGAATATCAATTCTTTAGTGGATAAAGTAAAAATGGGTTCAATAGAGGAAATTATTTTTGCTTTAAGCTCCACAATGGAAGGTGATACTACTAATTTTTATATTTTTAAACAGATAAAAGATTGTAATATAAAAACTTCTACAATCGCAAGAGGAATAGCGGTTGGCGACGAATTAGAGTATGCCGATGAGGTTACTTTGGGAAGAAGTATTTTGCAAAGAGTTCCGTTTGAGAATTCTTTAAAAAATAATTAGTCAATATTCTTTTCTAACTTTTTTGTTTTTACAATTGAAAAACTATCTTTGTTTGCTAAATTTTATTTAATAATGAACTACAGAATACTCTATATACTTTTTTTCTCGGGAATTATGTTTACATCTTGTGTTCCCACAAAAGATTTAATTTATTTACAGAAAAAAGATAATTCGCCAATTCCAACTATAAATGTTGTTAATTCAAAACCATATCGCTTGCAGGTTAATGATGTGATTAGCATTAATATTAAGGCTTTAGATCCAAAATTAGTAGAGATTTTTAATACTTCTACTTCACAGTTAAATCAAACAACAGAAACCCTTTATTTTAATGGTTATACCATAAACGATCATGGTAATATTAGAGTTCCAGTTCTTGGTGAGGTGAACATATTAGGTTTTACTATCGAAGAAGTTAGAGAAATAATAGAAAAAAAACTATTACAAGATCACTTTAAAAAAGAAGCTGGAATCTTTGTAAGTGTTAAGTTAGCCGGATTTAGGTATACAATCAACGGTGAAGTTGCTAATCCTGGTACAAAAATTTTGTATCAAGAAAGAGTAAATATTCTTGAGGCAATTGCTAACTCTGGAGATATTTCAATTACTGGCGATAGAAAAGATGTTAAGGTAATTAGGCAGTTTCCGCAAGGAGCAGAGACATTTAGTTTAGATTTAACCGATAGTAGAGCGGTTCAATTACCAGGGTATTATTTACAACCTAATGATTACGTGTACGTAAAACCATTAAAACAAAAAACTTGGGGAACAGGAAAAACTGGAGTTGAATCATTGGGGACAATTTTTACTCTATTAACACTTGCTACAACAACTTTTTTGATACTTAGAAATTAATATTCAAGTCAATGTTAGACGTTAAAGATTTTTCTTTTTTTGAGAACCAAAACAGCTTTGATTTTAAAGGCTTTTTAATCAAGACCGCCAGCTATTGGAAATGGTTTTTATTTGGCTTAATAGTGTGTTTAACAATTGCTCATCAAATTAATATTAGAAAGCAAAAAATCTACTCTTTAGATACTACTATTGCAATTAAAGAGCAAGATAACCCACTATTTACATCAAATACAAGTTTAATATTTAATTGGGGTGGAACTTCAGATGAGGTGCAAAATATTGCAACCACACTTAAATCCCGATCTCATAATGAGTTTGTTGTTGATAAATTACAGTTTTATATAGATTATTTACAGGAGCAGAAATATTTCACTGAGGACGTTTATGGAAAAACTCCTTTTGTAGTAAAGATTGATAAAAATAAAAATCAAATATATAAAACACCCATAAATATAAAGTTCATTTCACCATATGAATATGAAGTTTCTATCAAGTCTTTATCAAATGCAGTTAGTGTTATAAATTATTCTTCAAGCATAGCTGGTACAATCCAATATCGAAGTGGTGATTTTGTTCAACGCTTTAAAGTAGGACAAAATATAAATTTACCCTTTCTTAATTTATCTTTAAATTTAGTTAAAGCAGAAAATAATTATGTAGGTCAGGAATACATCATAATTTTTAATAGTCTAGATCAAATTGTTTCACGATATAGAAATGTAAAAATTGGTATAGAAGAAAAAGCACCATCAATCATTAAACTTTCATTAGATGGAACAAATAAATACAGAATTGTAGATTACTTAAATGAGACTGTAAAAGTTTTAATCAAAAGACAGCTAGATAGTAAAAATTTATTTGCAGAAAATACTATCAAGTTTATTGATACTACTCTACAAAAGATGGAAGGTGATTTGCGACAGAATACTGCTGAACTTAAGGATTTTAGTAGAAATAAAAATGTTACGCAAATAGAAAGCGGCGGTGATACATTTCATAGCCAAATTTTGGATTTAGACAGAACAAATGATGCAATTAATAGAAAAATAAATTATTACAACACATTAAGTAATTATCTAAAAAATTCAACAGATTATTCAAAGTTACCAGCACCATCGGTCGCTGGAATTGATGATCCTAATATTATTACAAATGTTTCCGCTTTAATTGACTTATCTGTGCGAAGAGCAGAAATGAGTGATTATGTGAAAAGTCAAGTGATGTATGATAAAATAGATAGTGAAATTTCTTCTGTCAAAAAGGTATTACTTGAAAATATAATGGCTGCGAAGTCTGCAATTCAATACGAATCTTCTCAAGTTAGAAGTAAGATATCTGTCGCAGAAAATAAGTTAACTACACTTCCAGAAGACAAACAAGAGTATCTTAAAATCATGAGAAAATATGATTTGAGTAATGAAATTTATCAAACCTATCTTCAAAAGCGAAGTGAAGCACAAATTGTTAAAGCGGCAAATCTATCAGATATACAATTTATTGATCCACCAAAAGATATTGGTGGCGGTTTAATTGGACCAAGAACAAGTGTTAACTATGTTATAGCAATTTTTTTAGGTTTTTTAATTCCTTTAATAATAGTTTTTTTAATATTTTTCATTAACAGCGCTGTTCAAAATACAGATGATATTTCTAGTAACACAAATATTCCATTAATTGGAGTTATTGGAGTAAAACACACTGATTCTAATTTGGCCGTTTTTGACAAACCAAAATCGGCACTTTCAGAGTCATTTAGAGCTATTCGTTCTTCATTACAGTTTTTGTACAAAAAACAAAAAGTTTCAGGTTCCAAGACATTAATGTTAACCTCGTCGGTCAGTGGTGAAGGAAAAACATTTTGCTCTATAAACATTGCAACAGTTTTTGCAATGAGTGAAAAGAAAACAGTTATAGTAGGTCTTGATTTAAGAAAACCAAAGATTTTTGATGACTTTAACGTAAAAAATGATATTGGAGTAGTAAATTATTTAATTGAACAAAACACACTTGATGAAGTAACTAAAAACACTAAAATACCTTATCTAGATTTTATTTCATCTGGACCAGTTCCACCAAATCCATCAGAGCTAATTATGGGTGATACCATGAAACGTCTTATAAATGAACTTAAAGATAAATACGACTACATTATTTTAGATACACCACCTGTAGGTTTAGTTACAGATGCTGTTGAGTTAGCAACATATGCCGACGTAACTTTATATGTCATGCGACAAAATTTTACTAAAAAAGAAATGATTAATCTATTAAATAATAGAGTATCAAGAGGTGAATTAAATAATGTGAGCATCGTATTAAATGGTTATGAAAATAAAGCTAAATATGGTGCTGGATATGGATACGGTTATGGATATGGGTACGGAGCTTATTCAAATGGTTACCATGAAGATGAAGAATCTAGAAATCTATTTGTGAAATGGTTTAAACGTATTTTTCAAAAGAAAAATAGATAATGGATAATTCTATTCAAAAAATATTGATCACTGGCGGTGCTGGATTTATAGGGTCTAATTTATGCGATTATTTTATCAACAAAGGTTACTTTGTAACTTGTTTAGATAATTTTGCAACCGGACATCGATATAATATCGAGCATTTGTTATGTGATGAAAAATTTGATTTAATTGAAGGAGATATTCGAGATTTAGAAACCTGTTTAGAAGCTACTAAAAATAAAGATTTTGTTCTTCATCATGCAGCTTTAGGTTCGGTTCCTAGGTCTATTCAAGATCCTATCAATAGTAGTGATGTTAATATTTCTGGTTTTTTGAATATGCTAGTAGCTTCTCGTGATAATGGAGTTAAGAGATTTGTTTATGCAGCAAGTTCTTCAACATACGGAGATTCAGAGGCTTTACCCAAAGTAGAAGAGGTAATTGGAAAACCGCTTTCACCTTATGCAATTACTAAATATGTAAATGAATTATATTCTGACGTGTTTAGTAAAACCTATGGGTTAGAAACAATAGGATTGAGGTATTTTAATGTCTTTGGAAGACGTCAAGATCCTAACGGAGCTTATGCTGCGGTTATTCCAAAATTTGTTATGCAATTTATGCGTCATGAAAGTCCAGTGATTAATGGTGATGGAACCTATTCTAGAGATTTCACCTACATTGATAATGTGATTCAAATGAATGAATTGGCAATGAATACTAAAAATAAAGAGGCACTTAATACTGTTTATAATACAGCATTTGGTGATAGAGTAACTCTTAATGAGATGGTTAATTTATTGAAAGAAAATTTATCTAAACACGATGCTTCAATTTCAGAAGTATCAATTGTTTATGGTGCTAATAGAGTAGGAGATATACCTCACTCTTTGGCAAGTATAGAAAAAGCGAAACGATTACTAAATTATAATCCAAAATATTCCTTTTCACAGGGACTTAAAGAAGCAGTGGAATGGTATTGGGAAAATTTAAAATAAAATAGAATAGAATGAAAATAACAAATATTTGCTGCATCGGAGCAGGTTATGTTGGTGGACCAACAATGGCAGTTATAGCACAAAAATGTCCACATATTAAAGTCACTGTTGTTGATTTAAATGAAGAGCGAATTGCAAGATGGAATGATGAAAATGTTGACAATATTCCTGTCTATGAACCAGGCCTTGGAGAAATTGTTGCACACTCAAGAGGAAAAAATCTTTTCTTCTCAACAGAAGTTGATAAAGCAATTGAAGAAGCTCAAATCATATTTATTTCGGTAAATACACCTACCAAAACTTATGGTTCTGGTAAAGGTATGGCGGCCGATTTAAAGTATATTGAACTTTGCGCAAGACAAATTGCTAGAGTTTCAAAAACTGATAAAATTGTTGTTGAAAAATCAACTTTACCAGTAAGAACTGCTGAGGCTATTAAAAGTATTTTAGATAATACAGGTAATGGAGTGCAATTTCAAATATTGTCCAATCCAGAATTTTTAGCAGAGGGAACAGCAGTTGAAGATTTATTGAGTCCAGACCGTGTGCTTATTGGTGGTGACACAACAGAAGAAGGTCAAAGAGCTATTCAATCTTTAGTTGAAGTTTACGCTAATTGGGTTCCAAAAGAAAGAATTTTAACTACAAATGTTTGGTCTTCAGAGTTGTCTAAATTAACAGCTAATGCTTTTTTAGCACAACGAGTTTCATCTATAAATGCGATGTCTGAACTTTGTGAGAAAACTGGTGCTAACGTAAATGAAGTAGCCAGAGCTATTGGAATGGATAGTAGAATTGGACCAAAATTCTTAAAAGCTTCTGTTGGATTTGGAGGTTCTTGTTTTCAAAAAGATATTTTGAATTTGGTTTATATTTCTAAATCTTTCGGATTGAATGAAGTTGCCGATTATTGGGAACAAGTTATTATCATGAACGATCACCAAAAAAGAAGATTTTCTAAAAATATAGTAAGTACTTTATACAATACCATTGCCGATAAAAAAATTGCATTTTTAGGATGGGCATTTAAGAAAGACACAAATGATACTCGTGAATCAGCAGCTATTTATGTTGCTGATGATTTGATTAATGAGCAAGCAAAAATTGCTGTTTATGATCCTAAAGTTGATTATAAACAAGTAATTTCCGATTTGAATTATCTTGAGACACGAACTGACGAGCAAAATAGAAAGCATGTAACGTCTTTCAAAGATGTATATGAAGCTTGTGCCAATTCTCATGCTATCGCAGTATTGACAGAATGGGATGAATTCAAAACTTATGATTGGCAAAAAATCTACGATAGTATGCAAAAGCCAGCTTTTGTTTTTGATGGTAGAAATTTATTAGATGCAAATAAAATTAAAGAAATAGGTTTTATTTACCAAGAAATTGGTTCATAATTTTTAATTGTATAAACCACTTTTTGATGGATAAAAAAATAGGTGTGATTGGTTTAGGATATGTTGGATTGCCGCTAGCAAGATTGTTTGCGACCAAATATCCTGTAGTAGGATTTGACATAAATCAAAATAGAGTATCAGAACTTAATAAAGGTAACGATTTTACTCTTGAGGTTGAAAAAGAATTATTACAATCCGTACTTATAGAAAAACCTTTAAGCAAAGTAGGTTTGTTTTGTACAACAAATTTAGAAGATATTAAAGATTGTAATTACTATATAATTACCGTACCAACGCCAGTTGATAAAAACAATCGACCAGATTTAACTCCTTTATATAAATCAAGCGAAACAGTAGGTAAAGTTCTTAAACAAGGAGATATTGTAATTTATGAATCTACAGTTTATCCTGGGCTTACAGAAGAAGAATGTGTTCCTGTTTTAGAACGTGTTAGCGGATTGAAATTTAATGTTGATTTCTTCGCAGGCTATTCTCCAGAACGAATTAATCCAGGAGATAAAGAACATACCGTTGATAAGATATTGAAAATTACCGCCGGTTCAACTCCAGAAATAGGTATAAAAGTTAACGAAATTTATAAATCGGTTATTACTGCAGGAACACATTTAGCTCCTTCAATAAAAGTTGCTGAAGCGGCCAAGGTAATTGAGAATTCTCAAAGAGACATCAATATTGCTTTTGTAAATGAGTTGGCTAAAATTTTTAATATTCTTGATATTGATACCCAAGCCGTTCTTGAAGCAGCTGGTACAAAATGGAATTTCTTGAATTTCAAGCCTGGTTTAGTTGGTGGACATTGTATCGGTGTAGATCCTTATTATTTAGCTCAAAAAGCGCAAGAAGCAGGTTATCATCCCGAAATAATTTTGGCAGGAAGACGACTTAATGATAGTATGGGAGAATATGTTGCTTCTCGAATTGTGAAGTTGATGATAAAAAAGCGAATTCCTGTAAATCACTCTAAGTTACTGATGTTGGGAATTACTTTTAAAGAAAATTGCCCTGATGTGAGAAATACTAAAATAGTTGATGTCATCAAATCATTACAAGATTACGGAATAGAAGTATCCATTTACGATCCATGGGCTAATCCAAGTGAGGTAAAACATGAATATGGATTAGTAACAACGGAAACAATACCTACTGATAAATATGATGCCATAGTTTTAGCTGTTGCTCATAACGAATTTTTAAATATAGACTTAGAACAATTTAAAAACCCGAACTCTGTTGTTTATGATGTAAAAGGAGTTTTGAAATGTTCAATTGATGGTAAATTATAATATGAAAAAAATAGTAATCACAGGCGGAGCAGGATTTATAGGTTCTCATGTCGTAAGACGATTTGTTAATAAATATCCTAATTATCACATATATAATCTAGATGCATTAACTTATGCAGGTAATCTTGAAAACATTGCCGATATAGAAAATGCACCCAATTACACTTTTGTAAAAGGCGATATAGTAGATGCTGATTTCATCAATACTTTGTTTGCAGAGCATCAATTTGATGGTGTGTTGCATTTGGCAGCTGAGTCACATGTTGATCGTTCTATTACAGATCCTTTGAGTTTTGTAAAAACCAATGTCATCGGAACAATGAACCTTTTAAATGCAGCTAAAACCATTTGGAAAGACAACTTTGAAGGTAAACGATTCTACCATATTTCTACTGATGAGGTTTATGGTTCGCTTGGCGCTGAAGGATTATTTACTGAAACAACAAGCTACGATCCAAATTCTCCTTATTCTGCTTCTAAAGCAAGTTCAGACCATTTTGTTAGAGCTTATGGAGAAACTTATGGATTACCATACGTGATTACAAATTGTTCCAATAATTATGGACCTTATCATTTTCCAGAAAAATTGATTCCACTTTTTATAAATAATATTATCAATAATAAACCACTTCCGGTTTATGGAGACGGAAAATATACTCGCGATTGGTTGTTTGTAGAAGACCATGCAGTTGCTATTGATTTAGTATTTCACGAAGGGAAAAATCACGAGACTTATAATATTGGTGGTTTTAACGAATGGCAAAATATCGATTTAGTAAAATTATTATGCGTTCAAATGGATTCTAAATTAGGTCGTCCTGAAGGAACTTCTGAACAATTGATTACTTATGTAAAAGATAGACCAGGACACGATTTGCGCTATGCAATTGACGCTACCAAAATCAATAAGGAATTGGGATGGAAACCATCTGTAACATTCGAGCAAGGATTAGAACGAACTATTGATTGGTATTTGGCTAATGAAACTTGGTTGAAAAATGTTACTTCTGGCGAATATCAAAAGTATTACGACAAACAATACGAATAGCGCATCGTTAGAGTAATTCTTTTAATGCCTAATTGTCAATATAATTAGTTTCATGAATTTGAAAAAAACAATTCTAATATCAGGTATAAAAGGATTTTTAGCAAGTCATTTATTTAGTTTGTTGAAAGACGATTTTATAGTTTATGGAATTGGAAGAAAAACAGAGATATGGAACGATATTCAAGTGTTTTCATCAACAGATTTAGAGGCTATTTCTATTCAACCCGATTTTCTTATTCTTTGTCATGCAGCTGTTTCATCTGGACAAATTAGTTTGGATAAAGAGCAACTTTTTGAAGTTAATGTTTCACTTACTGAACAATTAATTAAAAAGTTTTCTTCTTCAAGGATAGTTTATATATCCACATGTTCTGTGTATGATTTAAAAACTGAAGTAATTCATGAAGAGTCTCCTATTAATCCGCAATCGCAATACGCAACTTCCAAATATCTTGCAGAACAAATAGTTTTAGAAACGTCTAATGCAACAATAATAAGACTTTCGTCTCTTTATGGTGTCGGAATGAAAGAAAATACTATCATTCCCAATTATATTCAACAAGCTATTATTAATCAAGTTATTACAGTTTGGGGTAAAGGAGAACGTGAGCAAAATTATATTTATGTTGAAGATGCTTGTCAATATATTATTTTAGCTATTCAAAATTTTGACTCTGTAAAAAATAAAGTACTTTTGGGAGTGAGTAAAGAGGAATATTCTAATATTGATTTGGCTAAAATTATCTCAGAATATACCTCGGCTACAATTGAGTTTGTTAACGAAGACAATGCTTCATCATTTCATTATAACAATAATAAGACTTGTGAATTACTTGGATGGCAACCGCAAACCAATTTTAAAGAAATTATTTTCAACTATATTCAATGGAAAAAAAATCAGTTTTAGTAACAGGAATAGGAGGAAACGTTGGGCAAGGTATCTTAAGGAATATTCGGTCTTTAAATTTACCTATTCGATTAATTGGAACTGATATTGCAGGTTTCACACCAGGAAATCATTTGTGTGATGTTTCTTACCAAGTGCCTTATTCTTATGATGAAAGTTTTATTCCAACACTTCAAAATATAATTCAAACTGAAAAAGTTGATTTAGTAATACCATCTACCGATTATGAGGTTTATTATCTTTCAGAAAATGCTGAAAAGCTAAATGCCATTGTTGTTGCAAGTGAAGCAAAAACAGCCAAAATTTATTTGGATAAATATGAAACTTATCAATATTTGTCTTCCAATGGTATTCCTTTTGCCAAATCTTGGATAGCTGCAGAATATGATTTTTCTGAAAAAGAAATTATTGCAAAGCCAAGAGAGGGAAGAGGTTCTAGAGGAATTTTATTTAATCCTGAAAATCCAACTCAGTTGCCGCAAGGATATATGATTCAACCTTTGTCTAAAGGAATCGAAATTACAACTGCAGTTTATGTAAACAAACAAGGAAATCTTCATGGATTGTTTACAATGGAACGTTCTTTAACGAATGGAACAACAACCGAATCTAAAGTAGTTTTTAATTATGACGATGAGATGAAAATCATTGCAGAAAAGATGATTGCTCTTGGTGGTTTGGTTGGAAGTTTTAATATTCAAAGTATTGTTACAGATGAAGACTCAATTGTTCCATTTGAAATTAATTGTAGAATCTCAGGAACCAATTCAATTCGTCATAATTTGGGTTTTCAAGATGTTAAATATGCCATTCAAGAATATTTATTAAATGAAGTTCCTGATGAACCAAAACCAATTGAAGGAATAGCCACAAGGATTCTGATGGATGTTGTTTATCCAAATTCTAACGATTTTGATAAGTTAAACAACACTAGTGTATCACATATTATTTATTAAATATGATTAAATATATTTTCTTTGATGTTGCTGGAACTTTATTAGGAAAACCATCCTTATATAACAATATTCAAAAAACAATTGAAGATTTTGGACATGATGTTTCGCTAGAAGATATTAAGGCCAAGCATAAATTATTGTCGGAAGTTATTCATTTTCCAGATAGGACAGATGAGGGTTTTTACAAAAAATTTAATTCAGAATTATTGTATTTGCTTGGAATAGTTCCTCAAGATACCTTAGTGAATTCTATTTTCAAAAATTGCACTTATTTGCCATGGGAAGCCTTTGAAGATACTCAAATTTTATCAGAGTTAAATCTTCCACTTGGTGTGATTTCTAATTTTAATACTACTTTAAAAGATAAACTGCATTCCTTTTTCGGACCTGTTTTTCAGGATGTTTTTGTTTCGGAAGAACTTGGAGTAGCTAAGCCAAGTTTAGAATTTTATCAAAAAGCGTTGGATAGAATTCCGTTTAAAGCGAACGAAGTTTTGTACATTGGAGATTCAATAAAACTTGATTTAGAACCTGCCGAAAAATTGGGATTTAATGTTTTAGTCATCGATAGAGATAATTTTTATCCCAATTTGAAAAATAAAATTTCTAATTTAGCAGAAATAACAAACCATATCTAAATGAAGAAACTGTCTTTAGTTGTTCCAGTTTATTATGAAGAAGAGGTTATTCTTCAGTTTTTAAAAGAGACTAAAATTGTGTTGGACAGTTTACCAATTATCTATGAATATGTTTTTGTAGATGATGGAAGCAAGGATAAAACAGTTGAAATTATTAAAGAACAAGCAAAGTTAGATGCTCGAATTAAATTAATTGCTTTTTCACATAATCACGGAAAACCAGATGCTGTTTCTGCTGCTATTGCTCACGCTACAGGAGATTATTTATTGTATATGGATCCATATTTACAAGATCCACCTATTGAAATTCCTAGATTTTTAGCAGAAATTGAAAAAGGATATGATTTGGTTTGGGGAATAAGAAAAGAGAAAAGAGATTCTTTCATTAATAGATTGTTTTCTAAAATATTTTTGGGTACCTTAAATAAATTTACCGGATTAAATATTCCAAAAGGTATTGCTGTAATGCGAATGTTTAATAGAGATTTTGCAGATGAATTTCTAAAGTACAATGAAACTAATCGTTTTATAGAAGGAATATTTATAGACATATCCAAGCATTGGACAACAATAGGAATTGGGCAAATTGAACGATTTGCTGGAACCTCTAAATTTAATTTTAAACGTAAAATGCAATTGGCATTTGACGCTATTTTTGACTTTTCAGAACTTCCAGTAAAAATGACCCTAAAGTTTGGAATGTCACTTGTAGGATTTGGTTTGTTAGGTTTAATTATTCTCGTATTACTAAAGCTGTTTTTTATAAATTTTCAAGCAGGTTGGCCTTCAATAATAGCTTCAATAATTGTTGTTTTTGGATTGCAATTATTCTTTATGGGAATCATTTCTTTATACATTGGCCGTATATATAAAGAGGTTAAACGACGACCACTATATTCAATAAAAGATAAAACTAATCTTTAATGAAAAAAACATTAGCCATTATCGGTTCCGGTCATTTGGGACAACAAATTGCACATTATGCATTGTCTGATAAGCATTATGAAAATGTGGTTTTTTTTGATGATTTTTCTAATGAAACACATGCTAATGGTTTTCCTATACTAGGCAATGTTGATGCTGTTGAAAAAGAATATGCAAAGCAATCCTTTGATGAACTATTAATAGGTATTGGTTATAAGCACCTAGCAGTAAGAAAACAATTGTTTGAACGTTTTTCAGAGATCATTCCTTTCGGAAAAATAATTCATTCTACCTCTTGGGTTGATGAAACTGCTACCGTAGAAAAAGGATGTGTTATTTATCCTTCTTGTTGTATTGATGCTCATGCCATAATAAAACAAAATACTATTCTTAATATATCTTGTACGGTTGCTCATGATACTGTAGTTGGAGCACATTGTTTCTTGTCACCAAGAGTGGCTTTAGCCGGTTTTATTAAAGTGGAAGAATTGTGTATTCTCGGAATCAATAGTACTATTATTGATAATGTCTCGATTGTTTCTAATACCCAACTTGGTGGCGGAACGGTTGTAATTCAAAATATTACACAACAAGGTTTGTATGTTGGAAATCCTCATCGATTTGTAAGATAAAATAGCAGGAGTTTTTATTTTTAAAATATCATTTTAGAAAAAAGAGTACTACTTATTCTATTGTAAGAAAAGGTTATTTACTCCAAATTATGGAAACCGTATTGTTTATTCGTTTCAATTCTTTCAATTTTTTTCTATATTGTAATGAGAACCCTATAAATAAGAAAGTTAGTTGAAGGTGGTTTCCTTTTGGTATATTTGTTTTAATTACTAAGTTGCTTTCTTCTTCTTCTTTTTCAAATATTAATTCTTCGCTATACTCTGTGCTGAAATTATTGTCAACATAATTCCAATTAGCTCTTGCTATTGCAATGTGTAAAAATTCTGCTTCTTCTGGCCAATCGATATTCTTTTTGGGTACAAATTTATCTATTGAAAATTCACTAGTTTCTTCGTTCCAATGCCATTTTGCATTAAGTACTTTTTTTAGAGTTCTAAGTTTATTTCCTTCAAAACCAATAAAATATTCTTTTGCGTCATTAGATTGCATACCAATTTCAACGGTTCTTTCTCCGTGCACACTTGTTTCATCTTCATTCATTACATCAAGCATTAATCTATTAGAGCGTCCGGCAAAACTTCCATCTTTAGCTCTGTTGTTAAAATAATGCGCTACGAATCTAAAGCTTTGCGCTTTTTTAGTGCATCTTCCAAACTCTTTGCCATGGTTTTTTACCTTATTGAATATGGGATTTCGTTTAAATTCTTCAGATGAAACACCTGTTTTACCTTTAGTTTTTACACGGTTCTCCTTTTCTTGGTCTATATAAAAAACTAAATCGTCTAATGTTCCTACAATTTTAAATGGAGCAATAACTTTGGCCATATTTTTTTTCACTAAATTACTTATTTTTATATAAAAAGGCAATAAATTTTAATGGCTCTTTTTATTAAAAATATGCATTTCGTCGATTATAATTGCTTCTAGTCGAATACTTGCTTTGTTGTATTTTCAGTGAAAGAAAATATACTATTTTAGACGATTAAATTATCTAATTCTATTTATATTCAAATAGTTAGCTTTAAAAAAAAAATAGCGCAAATATTAAAAAGTCACATAAACACTGATGTTGCATAGAAAAAAAACTACATTTATTACTGTTCTTGCTGTTTTGATGTTGGTTCTGTTAGGAATAAACAAAACTCAAGCACAAGTAAATGCTTATACTCTTACACAATCAGTTAGTGGATATGTTCCATTATCTGGAGCTACAACAAATGCTTTCGTAGCACCATGGGATAATCAAGCGTCAGTTCAAGTACCACTTGGTTTTACTTTTGCTTATGATAGCAACAATTTTACTCAATGTTATATTAGCCCAAATGGTTTTATTACTTTTGGAGTAGTTGCACCAGCATCAGGTAATTATGTACCTTTGTCAGACAATACACCATATAATGGAGCAACTAGTGGAGGTGTTGTTTGTGCCTTAGGTACCGATTTAATTTCAAGTGCAACTACTCCAGCAAATATAGTTTATGCAACTGAGGGAACTGCGCCCAATAGAACTTTTGTAGTACAATGGACTAATGCAAATAGAAAGACAGCTGTTGGTGATTTTGATTTTCAAATTCGCTTATCAGAAACTTCTAATGAAATACTTTTATCATATGGTAATTGCGATACATCTCTTTCTGCATTAACGGTAAATGTTCAAGTAGGTTTGAGAGGGCAAAATAATGATATCTCTCAAGGAAATGTTTTTAATCGTTTTCAAGGAAGTAGTCAGCTTTGGGATGTAACTGGCGCAACCATAAATGGGACGGTAAATTCACATACACTTATTACCAATTCATCGGCTTATCCTCCTTTTGGATTTCAATATTTATATGTGCCTGGTCCACCATGTGTTACTCCACCAAGCCAACCAACAAATTTAGTTATTGGAGGAACAAGTATTACAAGCAACTCTTTTGTAGGTAATACTTTTACTGCTGCAACACCAGCACCATCAAAGTACTTAATTGTTAGAAGTACAGTAAATACTCCACCAACTGCAGCAACTTTCATAAATAGAAATATATATTCTGTAGGATTTAATTATGGAACAGCTCCAGTTTATAGAGTTGTCGCTAATTCTAATTTATTTACGTTCAATCAAACAGGATTAACTTCAGGTACAACTTATTATTATTGGGTTATTTCTTATAATGAAAAATGTGCTGGCGGACCATTTTATAATTTGACAAATCCACTTTTTGGTTCAGCAACAACTTGTTTTCAGTCTACAACAGCTTTGGCTGCAACAGCAGTAGGAGGAAATGATTTTACCGCAAATTGGTCAGCTGTAGCTGGTGCCACAGGATATGCTATTGATGTGTCAACTAGCAATACTTTTGCGACATTTCTGCCAGGTTATAACAATTTAATTTTAAGTTCAGCAACAACCTCACTTAATATATCAGGTTTGTTGCCATTTACAACCTACTATTACAGAGTAAGAGCTTTGGGACCTGGATGTATTGTTAATAGTAATACCATAACGGTTGCTACAACATGCGGTTTTTATACTATTCCTTATGTTCAAAATTTTGATTCTACTCCAGTTGGATCGGCTCCAACATGTTTTTCTGTTTTAAACATCAATGCAGACACTAATCAATGGAGAACACAAACGGTTAATTTTGCATCAGCGCCTCGTTCATTTCAAATTGATAAAAACATAACAAGTGATATGAACGATTGGTTTTTTCTGCCAGGTTTGAATTTAACAGCTGGTGTTTCTTACCGATTAAAATTTAGTTATAATACAGGAAATACAAGTTCTAATTCAGAGAATTTGGCTGTTTATTATGGTACTAGCCAGTCAGTAGCAGGTATGACAAATACTTTAACTACTCTAACTGGAATTGATAATAGTTTCTATGAAACCACTCAAATTGATTTTACACCAATTAGTTCAGGTGTATTTTATATAGGATACAGAGGATATAGTATAGCCAATCAGACTTATATTGCCATTGATGATATTAGTGTAACTTTATCACCATCTTGTATTGAACCTACCGAGGTTGTATCTTCTGCTGTTACAGCTACAACTGTTACTCTTAATTGGGTTCCTTCTACAACTCCACCAGCATTGGGGTATGAATATTTTCTTTCAACTACAGCAACGCCACCAACCATAGCTACCACTGCTACTGGATCAGTTGGTGCAGGTATTTCAACTTTAAATCTTACAGGATTAAATCCAAGTACAAGTTATTGGGTTTGGTTAAGAGGTAATTGTTCAAGTTCCGATAAAAGTATTTGGTCGATGGAGGAAACTTTCAATACAGAGTGTTCACCACCTACAGTAGTATCAACTATTCCTGTTACGAGATGTGGATATGGAACTGCAAGTTTAGTAGCTAATCCAAGTACAGGTTCTGCAATTCGTTGGTTTGACGCTTTATCTGGAGGTGCTCAAGTTGGCTCGGGTAACACATTTACTACTCCAGCTATAAGTGCAACGACAACTTATTATGCAGAAGCTAGAGCTTTTGGTGCAATAGCAAAGTTAGGACCATCCAATCCAAACACTCAATTGGGAGTGAAAGGACTTCAAAATTATCAAGGCTTTGTAAATTTTACAGTTAATTCAAATACCTCTTTACAATCGGTAGATATTTTTCCAATTGCATCTGGACAATCAGGTCAATTGGTGATAAGAAATTCATCTAATATTACACTTGCAAGTTTTAATTTTACAACTACGGTTTCTGGAGGGAATACACTCCAACAAATCAATATGAATTATACTTTAATTCCAGGGATGTATAATTTGTATTTTAGTACTTTGCCAGCTTCAGGATTGAGGATGAATACTACAAATGCTGCCTATCCATATACTTCATCTGTGGCGAGTATCGACGGTAATAGTATTGATGGAAATTTTAATTTAGGTGCCTACAATTGGAAATTTACAACAGAATGTTTATCAGCAAGAATACCAGTTACTGCAACAGTTACTACACCTCCAGCTTTAAGTTTAAGTACAACTTCTCTAACTATTTGTGAAAACGAAACAACTTCGCTAGTAACTATTAGTGGAGCAGGAGCTTATGATAGTTTAGTTTGGTCTCCAGCTACAGGAGTTTCTGGAAATGTCGTTTCAGGTTTTACTTTTAATCCTACAGTTACAACTACTTATTTATTGTTAGCTAATCAAACATCTGGAAGTCTTTGTGGAAACTTAGCTTCAATAACAATTAATGTAAATCAAGCACCTCCAATAGTATCTATCCTTCCTGTTAATCCATCAATTTGTGAAGGAACTATTCAGCCACTTTTTGGTAGTACTAGTATTGCTACTCCTGCAATTTTAATTAATGAAAATTTTAATTCACCAACTAATAATTGGGTTGTTGCAAATACTTCTACTGGAGGTGATACAAACGCTTCTCAATGGACTTTAAGGCCAAGTGGATATAACTACATAAATGGTTTTGGTTGGAATGCTACTTTTAATAGTAATGATAATTCCCAATTTTATTTAGCCAATTCCGATTCACAAAGTGGTACAGCTGGAACAGTTACTAGAACAACATTAACATCACCTTCTTTTAATTTAGCAGGATTTACTTCTGCCAATCTTAGTTTTTTTCACTATATCAATGCCATCGCTTTTGATAAATTTGAAGTGCAAATTACTTCAAATAACGGAGCTACTTGGACTAATTTAACGTCTTATACCGTTTTGCAAGGTGGACCATCAGCATTTTCAAATGTGGTTGTTGATTTAGTTGCTTATTTAGGTATGCCAGATTTAAAAATCCGATTTAATTATGAGTCAAATTGGGGTTATTGTTGGGCGTTAGATAATGTTAGAGTATCTGGAACACTTTCTGCGGCTCTAACATGGATGCCAATTACAGATTTGTATTCTGATGCAGCAGCAACAATACCATATGTTGCAGGTACACCAGCAAGTGTTGTTTACTCAAAACCAACCAATACGATAACATATACAGCAACTTTGACAGGTTCTAACGGATGTTTGAGAGTTGTCACAAATACATTAACAGTTTCTCCTCCAACAGTTGCAGGTGTACTTTCAAGTGATCAGTCTATCTGTACTGGAGTTCCAGCAAGCAATTTGGTTCTAACGGGTAGTGTTGGTTCTATTTTGCGATGGGAATATGCAAACGACGCAGCATTTACATCAGGTGTAACTACTATTGCAAACACAACAACAATATTAACACCAGCTCAAATGGGTACTTTTACTACTATTCGTTATTTTAGAGCAGTAATTAGAAGCGGAACTGTATGTAGTCAATTATATAGTAATGTAGTATTTGTTGCCTTTTATAATACCACTTGGAATGGAACTACCTGGAGTAATGGTCCGCCAAATGCCACAACAAGAGCAATATTTGCTGGAAATTATACTTCAACAGGAGATTTATTTGCTTGTTCTGTTAGAATAAATTCAGGTGTTGTAACTTTTAATACAAATCACTCCTTAGTTGTAACTAACGATGTTGTTGTTGCTGCCGGTTCTTTAATTTTTAATAATAATGCAAGTTTAGTTCAGGTTAATGACGCTTCAATAAATACTGGAAACATAACTTATAGACGTTCGGCAATGCCTATGAGACGATTTGATTATACTTATTGGTCTTCTCCAATTGCGAATCAAGTTTTGTCTACATTTTCTCCATTAACACCAACCGATAAGTTTTTTGTTTTTAATCCAACCATAGCCAATTGGTCTAATGTTGCTTCAGGTTCTAGTATGACTGTAGGTAAAGGATATTTGGTTAGAGCACCTATTACCTATAATCTTGTTACAACAACAGTTTATAATGGAAGTTTCGTTGGAGTGCCAAACAATGGAATCGTTGCAAGTCCTGTGTTAGTCTCTGCAAGTGATTTTAATTTAATAGGTAATCCATATCCAAGTGCTGTTAATGCAGATTTGTTTTTATCAGATCCTCTGAATGTTGGAGTAGTAGATGCTACTATTTATTTTTGGACTCACAATACGCCAATTGCGGCAGGTCAGTATACCTCTAACGATTATGCTATTTATAATTATTTAGGAGGAACAGGAACTAGTTCTGCGCCAAATACTGGTGTAAACTCATCAGTTCCTAATGGAAAAATTGCTTCAGGACAAGGGTTCTTTATTAAAGCACTCTCTAATGGTTCAGCAACTTTCTCAAACGCTATGAGAATTGTTGGAAACAATGACCAGTTTTTTAGAATGCAATCACCATTGAATCCATCAACATCACAAACAGTCGTTTCTGAGAAACATAGAGTTTGGTTAGATATTGTAGACCAGCAAGGCAGTTACAAACAAACCTTAGTTGGCTATGCTACCGATGCAACAATGGGAATTGATAGAGGTTATGATGGTGAATATCTAAATGTTGGAAATCCAGTTGCTTTATATTCTTTAGCAAATTCTACTACAACATTGTCTATACAAGGTCGTTCTTTACCCTTTTCAGATTTAGATGAGGTACCTTTAGGATTTTATGCTGCAACTACAGGAAGTTTTACAATTAATTTATATGACTTTGATGGATTATTTCTTAATCAAAATATCTATTTAAAAGACAAAGCACTCGATATCATTCATGATTTGAAACAGTCATCTTACACTTTCCGAGCTGATGCAGGAACTTTTAATGAAAGATTTGTTCTAGTTTATCGCAACCAAGCTTTAAATATCAATTCGTTTTCATTTAATGCTAATGATGTTATAGTTTATAAACCAAATCAAGATCTTCATGTCGATGCAGGTAAAACTATTATGAAATCAATTAAAGTATTTGATATTAGAGGAAGGTTGTTGCTTGAAAAAGAAGCTATTAATGCTAATAAAACTTCTTTTAATGTAGGTTCAACTAATCAAGTACTACTTATTGAAATTACAACTAGTGAAGGAGTGAAGGCTACCAAGAAGTATGTTAATTAAAGCCACTACTTTTACTAAAGCTCTAATTATTTTAAACTATTGATGCAATTTTAGTGCTTTTTTTTATTTATAAAAGTGCTAAGAACTTTATACTAATTATACAAAACTGTTTGTAAGTGTGATGTTTCCTTTGTCGACATGACAAAAAGAGGGTGTAAGTTTTTGTGTGATGTTTCCTACGTCAACATGACAAAAAGAGGGTGTAAGTTTTTTGTGTGATGTTTCCTATGTCAACATGACAAAAAGAGGGTGTAAGTTTTTTGTGTGATGTTTCCTTTGTTAATATGATAAAATGGTGTTTGAGTTTTTGTTTGATGTTTCCTGCGTCAACATGACAAAAAGA
>LNFM01001535.1_pt1 | contig 51821 bp, 46 predicted proteins | sample 596031 | NCBI WGS metagenome assembly LNFM01 (sample SAMN04254537, study PRJNA301005) | activated carbon metagenome | isolation source: dual media filters at the Ann Arbor, Michigan drinking water treatment plant | place: USA: Ann Arbor | reverse complement strand
CGCACGGATTCTTCTCGGTCTGCGTCAACTCGGTCAACGTCCCGTACGTGCGCGAGCAGCTGCGGGGCTCGGTGGTCGCCGTGTGCGCGGTGGTGGGCTTTCCCCTCGGCGCGATGAGCCCCGCGGCCAAGGCGTTCGAGACGACCGAGGCGATCCGCAACGGGGCAGACGAGATCGACATGGTCATCAACGTCGGCGCGCTCAAGAGCCGCGACTACGCCCTCGTGCTCGACGACATCGCCCGCGTCGTCGGCGCGGCGCAAGGCAAGGTCGTCAAGGTGATCCTCGAGACCGGCGGCTTGACGCGAGACGAAAAGGTCATCGGCTGCGCGCTGTCCAAGGCCGCGGGGGCGCATTTCGTGAAGACCTCGACGGGCTTCGGCCCCGGCGGCGCCACGGTCGAAGACATCGCGCTCATGCGCGCGATCGTCGGCCCTGAGCTCGGGGTGAAGGCCTCGGGCGGCGTTCGCACCGCGCAAGACGCAGATCGCATGGTCGCCGCTGGAGCCACCCGCGTCGGCGCCAGCTCGTCGGTGGCGATCGTGACGGGCGGAGCGGGCTCTTCGGGCTACTGACACCCCCGCGGGGCGCTCAGCCCGCGTCGCCGCCAGTCGGGCTCGAACAGCAGCGAAAGCCGATCTGGTAGTAGATGAAGTTCTCGTTGTGCGAGTAGGTCGCCGGCCGACAGCGCGCGCGAATGGGGCCCCACCAGCCGCCCTTGAGCGCGCTCTGAAACGGCTGGCCGCTCTCGTTGACGACCCACTCGTCGACGTTGCCTGTCAGGTCGTTGAGGCCGAACGGGCTGACGCAGCGCTCGTACGTTCCGCTGGGAACGGCCTCGTACAACCGCGCGTACTCGTCCGCCGCTGTCGCAGGGTTCGCGAGCCTCGCCCGGTCTGGCCGTCGTGTTTGATGGTCGAAGTGGCAGACGTCGCTGTCACGACGAAAGCCGTAGAGATACGGCCAAGACTGCTCGCCTTCGCACGCAAAGGTCCATTCTCGCTCAGTGCAAAGGCGCTTTCCGACCTGCTCGCACATCCGTCGCGCCGTGTGCCACGTCACGCGCACGGTCGGCAGTTCGCCGCGACGGTTGGGCCACTCGTAGCGATCCATGCAAAACGCCAGGCGCCTTCGCCGTCGGCCGTAACACACAGTCGGCGCAAATTCAGCACATCGCATCTGCTCTTCGGGGTCGAGCCATCGAAGGCAGCGCTGCTCGACGTTGATGCAGTAGTCACCCTCCACCAGGAGCATTCCGTCGGGGCATCGCAAGCCTGACGATCGCGCGTCGGAGTAGCGGACGTCCGCCCCGTCGCTCGCGCGTCCGTCCGCGCGTCCATCCGCGCGACCGTCCGCGCGTCCGTCCATCGACGCGTCGATGCTCGCGTCCGCCGCTGCCCGAGCGTCCATGGCTCGGAGCATCGCCACGAGCTGCGTCGGGTCGTTCGGCTGCACCCGCACGGTGGTCGTACGCTGAGCGCGGCCCTCTCGCGCAAACCACACGGCCGACGCTACGAACACCCCAAGCGCAGCCAAACGCCGCCCGATCGAACGCACCGAAGCCAACCTCGCGTGTCCGACGGTATACACCAAACAGCGACCGTCTGCGGGTCACCAAAGCGCCTTGTCGCTTACCTCTCACCACGCCCGGCTCGCGACGCCCCACAGAAAGGCGTTGCAACATTTTCTCTCGGAGTGGCGTCTGTAAGGTTGCCACTGGTTGTGCAGGACCAACACATGAGTGATCCTCAGCAGTCAGAGTCTTCGGTTGCCGAGGGATCGTTTCGGAGGAAGCCAGTAATGCGCCACATCGCCGTCTCGATTGTTGCCGTCTCGACCCTGTTCGCGTGCCACGCGTTGGCGGATGCGTCCCAGAGCGTCGTCGGGGCACCCGCGCTTTCGGCGACGGTCAAGGGTGGGCGCAACACCGCCGCCGCACCCGCGCGTCCCGCGGCCACGCGCGCCGCGCAAACCGCGCAACCCCGGCAGAGCTCGGATGCCGCGACCTCCCTGGTCTCGGACAGCGCCGTTCGTCCGCCGCCTGCGCAGCCAGCGCAGCAAGACCCCGGCCCCGTCTGTTGCTGCCGCTATTTCGCGCAGGGCTGGCAGCACGCGTGGCGCGGTCAAGCGGCCTGCGACAGCGCGGGCGGAACGTGCGTCGCCCCCGATCACTGCCGTCAGTGAGCGCCGCTCAGCGGCCGGTGAGCTTTCGCAAGAACTTCACGGCAGCGATGTAATTCTCGGGGGCGATGCGCTTGAGGTTCCACAGCGCGCGGCCTTCTTTGTGGGGCAGGAGATAGAACTCCCCCTTGCGAGACTGCTCGATCGCAAATCGCGCGACGGCGCGCGCGTCGAGCTGACTCTGCTCCATGAGCGTGTTGGCGAGCTTGCGTTGCTTCTGGGCGTTGCTGCCGTACATCGGCATGCCCTCGACGATGTTGGTCTTGAAAAACGCAGGGCAGAGCACGCTCACGCCGACGCCCGTCTCCGCCAGCTCGCCCCGCAGCGTCTCGGAGAGCGAGACGACCGCAGCCTTGCCGCTGTTGTAGACGGCCATTTCGGGCATCGAGACGAGGCCAGCCATGCTGGCGACGTTGAGCACCCACCCCTGCCCCGCGCGCTTCATGCGCGGAACAAACGCGTGGCACCCGTGCACCACGCCCCAGTAGTTGACGCCCATCACCCGACGCCAGTGATCGAGCGGAACCTCGCCAACCGGTCCGCCCGAGCCGAGGCCTGCGTTGTTGATGATCACGTCTGTTCCGCCGAAGCGCGAGTCCGCTTCGTCCGCGAGCGCCTCGACGTCTTCGACGACGCTCACGTCCGCACGACGGATGACGAGCCGCTCGGGCTCGCGAAGATCCCGTGCGAGCGCCGCGAGCCCGTCCTCGTTGACGTCCGCCGCGACGACCCTCGCGCCCTCTTGCAAGAGCTCTTCGACAAAGGCGCGGCCGAGGCCGCTCGCTGCTCCGGTGACCACTGCTCTGGGTGCTCTCTTCAACGTCGACCTCGAGCGCGATCGTACCCCGTGCAGAGAGAGATCGATACCCGCGCGCGTCCGGGGAGACCGCGGTATAGGCTAGTGGCATGTCGACCGCTGCCCGAACGATCTATCAGCTCGCCGCGCGAGACCTCGTCTCGCTCGTGTGCGCGCGCGAGGACTACGACGATCAGCTCGAACCATTCGCGCGGCGACGAAGCGCGCTCTATGCGCAGCCCCAATCGCCGCTGTGGGACGCCCTGTATTGGCCTGGCTTCGCGCAGTCGCTCGCCGCCGTCGGCCCCCCGCAGTGGATGCCCATGGCCGCAGTGGTCGAGCACGGCATCACGCTCGAGGGCGGAGCGAAGGGTCTTCGCGGGTTGTTCACCAAAGAGCCGAGCGAAAAAGAGCGCCGGCGCGTGCAGAAGACCGCGACCCTCGCGGGGCGCATCCTCGAGATGATCGCCAACGCCGATCGAGTGCTGTCTCCCGATGAGGCGCGCCTCGTCGCGATGGCGATGAACTCCTTCGGCCTGACCGCAGAAGAGCTCGCGCAGGTTCGCCCCGGTCGCGCGCTCACCTTCGAGGACCTCGAGATCTTCGGCGACCTGGACATCAAGACGCGCCGCGCGCTGCTTCGTGGAGCGTGGCAGCTCGCCGCTTCGAGCGCGATCGACCCAGCGAGAGACCTCGCGGTGCGCGGTGTCGCCGCGCGCCTCGAGCTGCAGCACGAAGCAGACATGATCCGCGCCGAGGTGCTCGCAGCGCAGCTCCGTCAGAGCGAGCTCGCGCAGGTGTGCGTCGAGCTCGCTCGGTCTGCGGCGAGGCTGCTCGCGTTCGAGGCCGTGCGTCCGCATCTGCTGCACCTGCTCGCGGCGGTCGCTCCGCCGGCGAGGCGGGCGGAGCTCGACGCGCACATGTTTTCGAGTTCGCCAGTGCAACTCGGCGTGCTTCCGAAGCTGGACGCGACGCGGAAGCGGCAGGCGGTCTGCGCGGTGTTCTCGACGCTGATCGCGCTCGATCCTCCGGTCTCGACGATGTTTCTCCTTCGCGTCCGGCTGACCGACGACGCGATCGCGGCGGGCTGCGGGTCCGAGGTGGCCGAGGCGCTCGAGCAGTGCCAGCGATTTCTCAACGAGCGCGTGCGCGAAGCGACGGCTGCCGGTCAGCCCGCGGAGGTCGCGGTCGTCACAGTCGCGCAGGTCGAGGCTCCACAGAGCGCTCCTGCGACACCGTCCGCACAGGCGCCAGCGCCCGAGGTCGAAGCGACGGTCGAAGAAGACCCGCTCGATCAAGCGCTGAAGAAGCGCTGAACCACGGAGCTCCCCCGGCGAAAACGTCGATGCTCGAGCGGGGGCGAGCTCAGCCGTCGCTCTCGGCGTCGCTGCTCGTCGAGCCGTCGCCGACAGGCGCGTCCTGGCTTGCGTCGAACACCCCTCCGTCCGTGGCGACCGTCGTGGGATCGATCCCCGCGGGGACTCGGCCCGGGTCGACTGGATCGATCAGGCCCGGAGGCGGAGAGAACGCGCCCGATCGCACCGCGCTGTAGCTCGTCTCGATCGTGAGCAGCGCGCCCACACCAATGGGGCAAAACGCACACCCGCCAAGAAACCCAGTCGCGACGCGACCGTTGACGATCCCGGTGATTCCCTGGGCGTTGGCTCTGGGGGCGATCCCAGCGTCGGAGTCGGGCGACTGTGTGAAGCGCCCGACCGCGGTGCTGAGGGTCACCAGCGCGCACGTCGCGTTTCCTGCGGAGACCGACGCGGATCCTGCCCCGAGCACGAGGCCGAACTCGAGGTCGTCGCCGACGAGGCCGGCGACCACTCCTGGGCGCGCGGGGTTCATCGCATCGGGAATGCGGTTTTCGATCGCGTTGAGCACGTAGCGATTGCGCTGCGCAGCGCGAATCGCGGGCTGGTGGATCGCCACGCGGGTCCACAGCGTCTCGTGCGGACACTGGACCTCTGGCCGATCGCAAAACGAGAGCAGGTCGAGGGACAACGTGCCGCGTTCGCTCGTTCGAAACTCGACCAGACCCGCGGGCGAAGTGTTGGCCATGTATCGCGCGCTGCCGATCTGCAGCGTGACGCGATAGAGGCCGTCGTATCGAACATCGTAGTTGCCCGACACGTCTGGCGGGCCTCCGGTCTGCGCTGCACACGCGAGCGCGAGCGCAAAGATCACGGTCATCGAGCAGGAAGCGACGCGTCGATGGGTCGCAATTCGGTCGCTCGAGGAGTCTGCAGCGTGGGTCATGGTGGGCATCCGATCGGGCACGCGATCGTCGATGGGGCTTTCGCGATCGCGTTCGCGACGACTCGTACTACGGCTCATGGGTCGGCAGTGCTTCCGCCGGACGCTCGACGCGGCGACGACGCGGCCCGCGCAAACACCTTTGCGCGATTGTATTTCACCAATGGAAGAGAGGCAGTATCACCGTCCGCCGTGAAGACCCGATTTTCGACCATCGTGTTGCTGGCGCTGTTCGCGCTTCGCTGTAGCGGCAGCCAGAGCGGCAACAGCAACCAGACGCTCGCGACGCAGCCGCCGGACGTCGCTTCGACGCCCGTCGAAGACGTGATGCTCCCGTCGGAGCCGGACGCCGAAGCGCAAGCGGCGCCATCGACGCCGGACGTCCTCGAGCAGGACGTCGCGCCTGTGGTCGACGCGAGCGCCGTAGCGGACGTCACACGCCCAGACAGCGCGCGCACGACGACGAGGCCGAGCACGACGCGCCCGAGCAACACAACGCCCCCCGCGACGACCACCAGCACTCCCAACGCGGCTGGCGGCAACGCCGCGGCGCTCGCGGACGCGCGCGCGGTGTTCGATCGATCGTGCGGACGCTGTCACCCAGGCGGCAACAATCGCATCGGGCCTCGGCTCGTCGGTCGCAACGACAGCGAGGCGCACACGCGCCAGGTCGTGCGCAACGGAGACGGAACGATGCGCCCCATCCCCGCGGCGCGCCTCAGCGACGGAGACCTCGCGAAGGTGATCGTGTTCTTGCGCTCGATCCGCGCCGTTCGCTGACTGAGCGCGCGAACGCGACGGTGGCTAGCTGCCGTTGACGCTGATCTTCTTCGTCTGTGCGACGGCGCGCTTGGGCAAGAGCACGGCGAGAACGCCGTCCTTCAAGTTCGCGACGATCTTTTCGCCATCGACGCTGTCGGGCAGCGTGAAGGACCGCGTGAACTTTCCGTAGCTGCGCTCGATGCGGTGATAGCCGTCCTTCTGCTCGGACTTCTCGAGCTTTCGCTCTCCAGAGATGGTGAGGACGCGGTTCTCGACGTCGACGTGCACCTCTTCGGGCTTCATTCCTGGCACTTCAGCGGTCAGGTGAATGCCTTCTTTGTCTTCGAAGATGTTGACCGCTGGCGCAAAGGACGCGCGCTCACCGTTGTCCTGCGCGCGACGAAACTGATCCTGGAGGCGGTTGATCTCTGCGAATGGATCCCATCGGTTGAGCATAGCGACACCTGACTTTCTGGCGTTGGTCTTGTTTTCGTGTGCGGCGCAAATCTCGCGCACGAGTTCGCGTTCACCCTGCAATTGCACTGGCGAATCGCTGTTTTCCGAGCCCGTGGGACCGGGCTCAACGCGAGAACTAATCTCGATCGTCGAGCCGTCAAGGCACGCGGAGCAACGCCCCATCCCGTCACCCCATCCCGTCATCCCTTCCCATCATCCCTTCCGTCACGCTTGCTCTCGAAATCCCTTCCGTCACGCTTGCTCTCGAAATCGAGAATCCCGAGCCCGCTGCGCCCGCGCGCGGATGCAGCCTGCGAGCGCGCCCGCAGCGAGCGACCAAGCCGTACTCACGTACGGCGCGGGAGCGAGCGAGGACGCAAGCCGCAGGATGCGCCGCGCGCGGGATGCAGCGGGCTCGGGATCAGCGGGGTTCCCAGCGGAGGGACTCGCCCCCGCCCGCGAGGATCTGCGTCTGCGCGAGGCCGTCTTTGTTCATGAGCCAGATGCCGCCGCGCGACGAGTTGAAGGCGATGAGCCTGCCGTCCGGCGAGAACGTCGGGTCCGTGTTGCTCCCCTGGCTCTCGGTGAGCCTTCGAGGGCGACCGCCGGAGGCCGACACCGTGAAGATGTCGAACGAGCCTCCCTGACGGGACGAGTACGCGATGGTGCTGCCGTCCGGAGACCACGCCGGCGTTTGATTATAGTCACCAGTAAACGTGACGCGCCGCTGCCCTCCCCCGTCTGCGGACATCACGTAGACCTGCGGCGAGCCATCGCGGTCGGACACGAACGCGATCTGCGAGCAGCCTGGGCCGAACACGGGCGACAGATCCGCGGCGCTGTTGATGGTCACGCGGCGAAGGTTGGTACCGTCCGCGCCGCCAACGTAGATTTCGGGGTTGCCCTCGCGGTTGATCGAGATGGCGAGGCGGCTTCCACAGAAGCTCGACCCAGCGACCATTCCCTCGACCTGAACGACGGGAACCGCGTTGGGGCGCGACGATCGAACGAGGTGAATGAACCCCTCCCGTGTCTGCGCTGCGTAATAGATCCCGTTGGGTCCCCATGCAGGGAGCATGTTGAGGCGACGGCCAGGCGAGATCATCGCGAGGTTGGCCCCGTCCATCTCGACGGTGAACACGTCCTTTCGCGCGCGGCCGGTGCGGCGCGCGAAGAGGATCCTCGAGCCGAACACGCCGTCGCGGCCCGTGTAGTGCCGGATCAACGCGTTGGCGACCTGGTGCGCCAGCGAGCGCGGCGACGCCGGGCCAAAAGTGCGCTCGAGCACAGGGGCCGCGGGTCGACCGGGCTCCCAGACCTTGAGCTCGAGGCGCGATCCGTCACCGCCGCCCGTCGTGGTCGCCTTGACGACCGACGTCGCGCCGACCGGAACCCACGCTTGCGCGTTGATGGTCATGCCTTCGGCCGCTGCTGAGCTCGGATAGCGGCTGGAGTCGACCACGCGAAACAGCGCCGAGAGCCGCAGGTCGTTGATGACGACGTTGGTGACGTCGCCGCCGACGCTGCCGCCGATCGCGGGTATGGCGATCGGTAGCAACCGCTGATCGAGGTTTTGAATCGTGATCTCTTGCTCGGGACCCTCGCCAGAGCCCGGCCGCGCGCCGGCGTCCGCCGCGGGGCGAGTCTGCGCCGAGAGCACGGGCGCGAGCGCGACGAGCGAGAGGGGAACGAACAGCGACAGCAAGCGGAGCTTCATCGAAGACGCTCGCGAGTGTAGCGCAAACCGTTCACTCAGGGCGATAGCGGACGCCGAACGTGCGCCCGCGAATCGCGAGCTTCTCTTCGTCCGTGAGTTCGGGAATCTGCCTACGATTCGCGGCGATCTCGGCGAGCTGGAGGTTCAGGTCCGAGTCGACCGTCTCGTCGCCCGAGCCCTCGACCACGCGACCGCGCGAGATGGTCGCTCCGTCGTCGGCGATGACGATGCGCAAGCGAAACGGCCTCGAGCGCGCCTCGGGCGGCGCGGTGCTCGGAAAGCGCAGCTCGCGCCGCAAGAAGCTCTGGATCTTCGCGCCCGCGCCGCTCCCTGCGCGGTTGGGATTGGTCTCGGTGCCGTGCACGCTCCCGTCCGGAGAGCCCGGTCCCGGCGGCGCGTTGGGGTCGGCGCCCTCGTTTTCAGCGAGCTGCTGGAGTCGTCGCTCGGCGAGGTCCTGGTTTCCCCGGCCGAGGATGTCGCGATTGGTGATGGCGGCGTTGGGATCCCGTCGCTGCGCGGCGTTCGCGTTGGGATCATGGTTGGGGCCGCGGTCTCGGACGTTGCTCTCTTCGGCGCGGACGGGCGCCTCACGATGAATTCGTGGGTCCCATCGCCCGCCGCCGCCCTGGCGCAGAAGCTCGCCTTCGACGATGGTCTCTTCTGGGGCTTCTTGCGGGTTCTCGGGGGTGCCTGCGGGGCGAGCGGCGTTGCCCTCTGCGGTCCCAGCGCGCAACGAGAGCGCGAGCACGACCGCGTGAATCGCGATCGCGGAAACGACGCCGAGCGCCGCAGACGCGCGGTCTCCGCGGGTCAATCGCTTGCGCTCTTCTTCAGTGTACACGTGGGCGGTCATCGACGGCGGCTCCGCTGAAGTCACAGAAAGGGTGACACGCGATCATCGTAGCGGATTGGGCGCTCACTGGCTCACGAGCGGATCGGTCACGATCCCGAGCTTGTTGACGCCAGCGGCGCGCATGATCCCCATCACGCGCACGACGTTGCCGTACGGAACGCTCTCGTCCGCCTGGATGAACGCCTCGTGGTCGCGCTGCACGACGGGGTCCCGAAGCAGCCTCGCGCCGAGCGTATCGTTGGTCACTTGATCGCGGCCGACCCACACGCCGACAGCGCTGTTGGGGTTGTTCGCGTCGACGCGCGCGACCGTCACGCGGACCTTGTCGTCGCTGCCCGCGGGCATGGCTGGCGCTTGGGCGTTGGGCAGGTCGACCTTGATCCCCGACTGTACGAGGGGCGCGGTGACCATGAAGATGATGAGCAACACGAGCATCACGTCCACGAGGGGCGTGATGTTGATGTCGCTCACCGCGTTGTTGCTGCCACCGGAGCTGAAGGCCATCGCTCGACTCCTCTGGGATTACTTCAGGATGTGGCGACGCACGATGTTGAGAAAGTCGTTGCTGAACGAGTCCATTTCGCTCGTGAGCACCCGGACTTTTCGCAGAAAGAAGTTGTACGCCATCACGGCGGGGATCGCGGCGATGAGGCCGATGGCCGTCGCGAAGAGCGCCTCGGCGATGCCGGGACCGACGCGGTCGATGGTGCTCTGATCCTGCGAGCCCGCGAGCTGCAAGAACGAGTGCATGATGCCGTACACCGTGCCGAACAGACCGATGAACGGCGCGGTCGAGCCGACGGTGGCGAGAAACGGCGTCATCGACTCGAGCGTCAACACCTCGGAGGCCATCGCGCGGCGCAGCGCGCGCTCGACGTTCTCGATGCCCCCGCCGTCTTCACCGACCTCCGCCGCGGCGCGGAGCTTTCGAAGCTCGTCGTATCCCGCGCGAAAGAGCGCGGAGATGGGCGAGCGCGGGAGCTTGCCGGCCTCCTCCGCGGCGATGTTGAGCTGGCGCGTGTCGTAGAAAATCTTGAGAAACTTGTCGCTCTCGAGGCTCGCGCGGCGGAGGTACAGCGCCTTGTATCCGATGATGTACCAGCTCGCGACGGAGAAGAGCACGAGCATGAGCATCACGAGCTTGTTCGGCACGGTGGCGTGCATGATCAGCTCGGGGATCGTCGGCACGTGCCTCTGCGCACCCGCGTTTGGCTGCGCCTGAAAGAACGAAAACAAGTGCGCGTAGATCACAGTCGGCATGGATGGCTCGAACGGCGAGCGAACCCCACGACACGCACCCATGTCAACGACCGACGCGGCGCAACGGCGATTGCCCAGCGCTCGCCGCCGCGGTAGCACGTAAACAACGACCGAATGGCAAATGAGCAGCGCGCGGTGGTGTTCACGCTCCCGCCCTTTGGGCCGTGGTCCAAGCGGCTCGCGATCGTCGCGGGGGCGCTGTGGATGGTGCACATCGTTCTTTGGTTCGTGGCCCGGCCGGGGGCGGTCGAGCTGCTCCCGACGGTGCGATGGGGGGCCCTCGTCCCCGCGAAGGTCACCGGCGAATACCAGCTCTGGCGGGTGATCACCTACGCGTGCATCGACCTGCCGACGAGCTTCGATGGGCTGTGGTCGGTGCTCGGGCTGTGGTGGCTCGGGACGCCCATCGAAGCGCGCGAAGGCGTGCGCGGAATCCTGATTCCATGGCTGGTCGGCGCGCTGGGCGGCGCGGCGGCGCTGCTTCTGCTCGCGACGGTGTCGGTCGACTACAAGCTCGGGATCGCGATCGGGATGTCGTCGATCTTGTTCAACGCGCTCATCGTCAAGTGGGGCTTTCTGTACGCGCGCGAGCGAGTCTCGCTCTTCGGCCTCGCGGAGATGGACGGCCGCGTGCTCGCGGGCGTATTGGCGGCCATCGGCGCGCTCAATGCGCTCACGAGCCGCTCGCCCTCGGCCATGGCGTCCCTCGGCGCGCTGATCGCGGTGTTCGGCTTCGTCGGCGCGATGCAGCGGCGAGGCGGCGGCGGCACGCGCAAGCGCGGCGGGAGCGGGACCTTCAAGGTCATCCAGGGCGGCAAAAAAGACGAGAAGAAGTGGGTGAACTGAGGCCAGCGACGCCCGCGAGCAACGCCGCGCCGGCGCCCGGTCGAGGGTGCGTCACGCCCGTTCGCCGCGCACGAACCACGTGCGCATCGAGCCCTTGCCCTTCACGGTGATCTCTCCGCGGTCTTCGAGGTCGAACGCGTGCTCGATGAGCACCCGGGTCCGATCGCTCACTTGAATGTGCCCCGGGAGCGCGTGCGACTCCATGCGGCTCGCGGTGTTCACCGTGTCACCCCACACGTCGTAGGCGAATTTTCGCGTGCCGATCACCCCAGCCACCACGGGGCCTGTGTGAATTCCGATGCGAACGTCGAGCTCGTCGCCGTGGCGGGCCCGCTGATCGGCGAGCACATCGAGCATCGCGAGCGCCATCTTCACCGCGGAGACCGCGTGGGTGTCGTTCTTCTCGGGAACACCGCCGACGACCATGTACGCGTCGCCGATCGTCTTGATCTTCTCGAGCCCGAGCTCGGCGCACTTCGCGTCGAACGACGTGAACACCTCGTTGAGCCGCGCCACCAGGGCGTTGGGCGTGAGCTTCGTCGAAAGGGGCGTGAAGCCCACGATGTCCGCGAAGAGCACCGTGGCTTCGTCGAAGCCGTCTGCGATCGAGGTCTCGCCGTTCTTCAAGCGATCGGCCACGGTGTCCGGCAGGACGTTGCGCAGCAGCTCGTCGCTGCGCGCGCGCTCGCGCGCGATCTCTTCGGACTGCTCACGAATGGTCTTTCGCGCGAGAAACGCCTCGCGAGCCTGCTTCTGGTTGAGCCAGGCGAGCACCGCCCCGAGCGAGCCCATCGCGACGACCGTCCAGAGCACCGCGAGGTTCATCGGGCGAATCGACGATGAAAACCGCCACTCGAAGAGGACGAGAATCGCCGCGGACAGCGCCGTGTACAGCGCCTGTCGAACCACGTCGAGCCGGGCGATCAACGGCCCGATCCCGACGAAGAGCGACGCGAACCCCGCGTAGAGGAGCGACGGCTCGCTCGGGCTGAGCGAAGCGATCAACAGAACGCCGCTCGTCGCGGTGACCCCGTAGGCGAGGCCGATCCACTGGTTTGCTCGCCGAAAGAGCGGGCTGAACGTCAACGCCCAACACACGAGCAGCGTCGGAACGATCAGCGCGAACCGCACCCCCCACGCCGACGAGGGCCGCGGCAAAACGAGCAGGTCGTGCAAGCCATAAAACGCGTACGTCAGCACCCCGAGCCCCAGCGCCCTGCGCACGAACGGCGCGAGGACCTCGGGCACGTACTCCGCTTCGAAGGCTCGTTCGAGCTCGGGGTCGACGAAGCGCGCGGTCAATCGATGAAGCACGGCAGAGCGCAGGGGTCGGAGTGTACAGACATCCCGACCGCGCGAGCGCGCTTCGCACGAACCGAGCGCCGAAGTACAACCCCCCGCCGTGCCGATCGCACAGGACCCACCACAATCGCCGCCTGCTCAGAGTGACTCGCGGCTCGAGCGGGCGGGCGTTCGATTTCTTCAGTCACTCGCGCGCGAGCGAAAGCCCGTCGCGCTCGACGCGCTGCACGTGCTCAACGAGGACGAGCGCCACGCGCTCATGGCGATCGAGCGAGCCGCGATCGCTCGCGCGGCGCTCGCGGGTGCGCTCTCGGGCCTCGTCTGCGCGATCCCAGTGATTCTGCTCGCTCCCATAGCTCGAGGCGCGCCCTTCGGCGCGCACGCGACGTACTGGTCGATCGTCGTCGGCGTGACGATCGCCACGTCGGTGCTCGAGATCGCATTTTTGTATTGGGACGGGCTCCGCGCGGTGCAGCGCCTCGCGCACGCGGCCGGGATGGACCTCGCCGACCCGATGCTCGAGCAGGACAAGACGAGCGCGCTGTGGGCGCTCGCGCGGGCGGCGCTCGAAGCGCCGAATCCGCCGGACGCCGTCCCGGGCGTCGACCCGATGCGCGAGGCGTCGCGAGCGCGCGTGGTCGCGGCGTCGTTGCTCTACAAGCTCAAGGTGACGATCTCGGGCTTCCTCGTGAAAGCCCTCGTGCGAAGAGCCCTCGGTCGCGCTGCGACGCGCACGGTGCTCGAGCTCGTCGCCGTTCCCGTCACGGCGCTGTGGGACGCGCTCGTGTGCTGGCTCATCGTTCGAGAGGCGCGCCTGCGCGTGATCGGCCCCTCGGCGGCCGTCGAGTTCACAGCGATCATCCTGCCCGACGCATCGGCGCGCTCTGCCCCGTGCCGCGCGGCCTGCCTCCGCGCGATCGGCGCCGCCGCCGTGCGAAGCGAAGACTTGCATCCCAACCTCGTCGCGCTGTTGCGAGAGGTGCGTCGCGTGACCGCTCGCGAGGGCGAGCTCGTCGAGTCGATCGATGACTCGGCGCTGTTTCTCAGAGAGCTCGCCGCGCTCTCGCCCGACGAGCAGACGGTCGTGCTGAGGATGCTGGCGACCGCGTCGATCATCGACGGTCGGCTCGCGCGCGACGAAACGCGGCTGTTGCAAGAGGCGTTTTCGAGCGCGGGACGCACGCTCGAGCTGTCGTCGATCGAGGCGCTGCGACGCGCGTTTGTGTCGGGCGACGCGATCCCGCCAGCGCGGCTCGAAGCGATTCAGTGAGCAATTACTCTCGCAGACCGTACTTGCGCAGCTTGTCGAGAAAGGTCGTTCGCGCGAGGCCCAGGGCGCGAGCTGCCTCGCTCTTGTTTCCGTTGGAGCGCTCGAGCGCGGCCTCGAGGATGCGTCGCTCGAGCGCGTCGAAGGTGTCGGCCTCCGCGGCGGTCGTCGGCGCAGCACCCGAGCGGGGCCGCCCGATCGGGGGAGGAAGATCCTCGTTCGTGATGCGGCCGTTGGCGACGGAGACCGCTCGCTCGATGGCGTCGTCGAGCTCGCGGTCGTCCCCGGGAAACGGCCAGATTCTCAGCGCTTCGAGCGCGTCGCGCCCGATGCCAATCGGCTCGCGACCGAGCGCTCGACACGCGCGGTCGATCGCGAGCAACACGCGAGCCTCGAGGTCTTCGCTCCGCGCCGCCAGCGAAGGAACCGTGATCCAATCGTCGCCGAGCGCGTCGCACAGCTCCGAAGGCAGCCCGCTGGCCACCGGCGCGTCGCGCAAGAACAAGACGACCCTGGCGCGCACTTCGTAGTCGTCGCGCTTTCGCTCCTGCTCGTCGGCCGTGGATTCGCCGTCGGTCGCGACGCGGCGCGCTCGCCCTTCGCGCAGCGAGATCGCGAGCGCCGAGAGCGCTTCGGGCCCGAGCGCTTGAGCGTCGAGGATCCCGAGCGTTCCCTCGCCAGCGAGCTCGAGCACGCCGGCTTGCGCCTCGACACGAGCGTCGCCGGTGCCGGCGGCGGCTGTTCCAAAGAGCGAGGCGGTGGCGTCGCGGGGGTGCACGCGACCGGCGTCGATGAGCGCGCAAGGAGCGCCCGCCCACGGAGCGTACCCGTGCAGTCTCCAGAGCACTGCCTCTCGCGGCCCGCCCGAACCACACACGATCGCGACGACGTCGCGCTGCCTTGCCACAGCGCGCAGCCGCTGATCGAGCGCCCGCATCGGCGACGAGTAGCCCACCCACACGGTCTCGAGCGAGCCCGAGAGCCGCACGATGTTCGGCGCGCGAGCGACGCGCCCCTCTGCGATCGCGCAGCGCGCGACGGCGTCAGCGCGCGTGGCCTCGGCTTCACGCGCCACGCGCTCGGCTTCGGCCGCGCGAGACCGCGCAGACTCGAGGGCCGCCGCAGACTCGAGCGCCGCCGCGAGCCTTCGGCCGAGCGACCGCAACGCCTCTCGCTCATCCCACGCAGGCGGCTCCACGCGCCCCGCCCGAGGAACGAGCAGCACGCACGCGAGCGCCCCGCCCGCGTAGCCGCCCACTGCGCAAAACGCGTCCCTCCCGTGCAGCGCCGCGAGGACCGCCGGCGCGTCCGTGCGCTCGTCGGCGCTGTCCTGCATCGCGTCGGCGTAGACGACCTCTTCGGGACGCGAGCGCAACCAGGACAAGAGCGCGCGAGTGCTGCTGTTTGCGTCGAGCGCGAGCTCGCCGAACTTCACGGTTCCTGCGACGTCGAGGGTGATCCGACGGGCGTCGTCGAGGAGCCAGAGCTCGCCGGTCACGCGCACATCCGATGGATCTCGCAGCGGATCGAGCGCCGCGCGAGACACATCCTCGACCGTCTCTTGTCCGGCGAGCGCCTCGACCGCCGCGCGGGCCGACATCGTCAGCCGCGAGGAGGGGAGCGACGCAGCGAGCGCGAGCCCCGTTCGATCCACGACGAGCGCGACCGCGGCTGCGACGGAGGCGGCGTAGAGCGGCAGGTCACCGGACGCGCTCGTGACGACCGCGGCGAGCACGCCCGCGACCAGCGCAGCGCTCGCGCGCGCGACGCGCGTGGACGCCTCGGGCGAGACGACCGCGTGCGCCGCGCTCGAGCCGAGCCCGACGACGATCGCCGCCAGCGCGCCGAGCGGCGATGAAAACGTGTGCGCTCCTAACGATCCGTACGCGCCGGACAGCGCGAGCAGGGCGATCGCGACGAGCAGCGAAGAGAGCTCGTACGTCCTTCGTACGCGCTCGTCCGGGGACGAGGCGCGAAGCGCGCGAGAGAGCCCCAAAAAGAGCGCGGTGATCGACAGGCCCAGCGGCAACGCCGCGAGGGCTCCTTGCGGAGAGAGGGCTCCCGCGAAGGCCGCGAGCCCCGTGAACACCGCGGCGATCCACGCGCCCGGATGAGTCGTCGCGCGGGCTTGCAGGGCGAAGAGAGATCCGATGGCCACGCCGGTGGAGAGCGCGCGCACGCGACAGAAGCCAGGGGGCGCATAGACGCCCAGGACGAGCGAGCTCGCGGCGATCGAAGAGGCTCCGACGAAGAGCGAAGGAAGCCCGCGAAACGCAGCGGTTGCGCGGCCACGGAGAGCCACGGACCGAGCGATCCACGGCGCGCCGAAGGAGAGGAGCGCGGTGACGACGCCCGAGAGCGTGGCTGTTCCCGCATGCGCGAAGGCTGCGAGCGCTGTGAGCAGCGCCGCGATCGACGCAGCTTCGAGCCATGGAAAGCGAGCGAACATCAGTCGGCCGACTGTGTGTGCCCCGTGTCACCCCCGCCGCGCAAGAAGCTCGCCGAGCGTCACTCGACGGGCACTTCGGTGGGCCCCGGTCGCGTCCGGCCACCGGTTTGACGAATATTCTGTCGAATCAACTGCCGGACCTGGCGCCCCTGACGACGCCCGGCACGAGGTCCAGGATCCTCGGAGACCGCTGTGTTTGCTGCAGGATTACTCGACGCCGGATTGGCGTTCGCCGCGGGTGGCTGCGAGGCGCTCGAGCCCGTCGTCGGGCGATCGCCGCGCTGCGTCGGCGGGTTTGTGTTGTTGGCCGCGGGCGGGTTGGCGCCGTTGGCCGCAGGGACCGCCGTGTTTGCAGCGTTTGCAGCGTTTGCAGCGTTTGCAGCGTTTGCAGCGGAGTTGCTGCCAGGTTGCTGACCAGCCGTCTGCGCAGCGTTGTCCCGCGTCGGGTCGATCGTGGTTTGCGGGGTGGCGGTCTGCGTCGTGCTGGTGCCTCGCGGCGTTCCGCGCGATGGGCTCTCGGCGTTGGTCGACGAGGCCATTCCAAACTTCACGAACGCAGCGCCGCCGCCGACAACGATCAGCGCGCCGAGCGCGGCGATCGCGAGCCACGGCTTCTTCGGAGGCGGCGCGGCGGTCTCTCGCGACGTCACGAGCGGGATCGCGACGGCGCTCTGCCGCATCGTCGTGGGCGCCGAGCCGACGGCCGCGCGCTGGCCAGTCATTTCAGCGGCTCCCGAGCTGCTCGCTGGGATGTTCTCGTCGAGCGCGACGAGCATGTCCATGGCGTTGGGAAAGCGATCGTCGGGCTTCATCGAGAGCGCGCGCTGCAGCACGGGCTCCCACGCACCGACGTCGACGTTGAACTTCGCGGGCGACGGCCGACGCTCAGAGAGGATCTGCACGAACAGCTGCGTCATGTCGTCCGCTTGAAACGCGGGCTGCCCGGTGAGCATCTCGCTGAGGATCAGACCGAGCGCGTGAACGTCGGTCCAAGGTCCAGAGCGCGTGCCGCTGAGCTGCTCGGGCGAGGCGTATTGCGGAGAAAACGCGTTCTGTGACGACCGCGTTCGCGTCGCGCCGGAGCCGGCCTGCTCGTTGGGGTCCATGAGCTTCGCGATGCCGAAGTCCATGAGCTTCGGAAGGCGAACGCGTCCGGACTCGACCACCATGATGTTGGCGGGCTTGAGGTCGCGGTGGGCGATCCCCGCCTCGTGGACGAACGCCAGCGCTTCGAAGACCGGCCTCATGAGCGACATCACTTCACGAGGGCTGAACGGGCCTCGCTTCTCGAGCATCACGTCCTCGAGGGTCTTGCCCGGCAGCCACTCGAGCGCCATCCACGGCGCGACCTCGCGCGAAGGCATCGGCGAGACACCGAAGTCGATGATCTGCACGATGTTCGGATGGCCGTGGCGCGCGATGACCGTGGCCTCTTCTTTGAACTTTCGCTGAAACTCAGCGGCCGCTTGTGCGTTGAGCTCGGGCGGGGTCTTCAGGACCTTGATGGCCACAGGCCGCCCGAGGTTCGCTTGAATACCTTTGTAGACGAGGCCGAAGCCTCCCTCGGCAATCACCTTTTCGATGGTGTACTTGCCCTCGAGCACGGTCCCCACCAACGCGAAGCGATCTTCGACCGGTTCGGCCGGCGCGGCAGACTCTGTCGCTGAACTCATTGCATCCCTCTTCGAAGCTTACGGAGCAACCCTAGCACGGAACGTTGAACACCGAGGAGCAGTGCCCCCCTTGGCCGGACACCCCTGAGGGCGCAGAGCCACAAGGTAGGTCTCGAGAACACAGAGCAATGCACCGATTTGACGGCGTGGGCGTATAACCCTCTGACGATCGGTTCGCATGAAACGGTCTAGACACACGAAACTCGGCTCTTTTCAGCCGCCGGAGAACTGATGAACCCCCGCGGAACCACTGCTTTTCCGTTGATGATCGCGATCGGCGTGCTCTCGCTCGCAGCCCCAGCGATGGCGCAAGAGTCGGAGCTCCCAGCGCTTCGGGCTGCGCCTGCGACGGACACGAGCGCGCAGCTGCGGCTCGGTCGGGCTCTCCGTCGCGCCGGTCACTTCGACGACGCCGTTCGCGCGCTGCGCACTGCGACGCGCGGGCCGACGAGGGCCGAAGCGCTCTTGGAGATCGCGCGGGTCCGCTTCGACCAGGGCAACTTTCGCGAGGCGCGGACCGCGTGCAACGCCGTTCCGGCCGGGATCAACCGGCACATTTGCATGGCGAGGGCGCACCTGATCTGGCAGCGCCCGTCGCTGGCTGAGCGCGAGATCACCGCAGCGCAGCGGATCGATCGCGAAAACGCAGAGCTCAAGCTGGTCATCGCCGACTCGCTCCGGATCGCTGGACGCGCGACGGACGCCGAGCAGGCGTACCGCGCGGCGGCGGCGGCGCTTCCCGGCCGCTCGGAGCCGCAGCTGGGCCTGGGGCTGCTCTTCGAGGTCTCGAATCGTCAGGACGACGCCCGACAGGCGTTTCAACGAGCGGTCGAAGCGGACCCCAAAGATCCCATCGCCGCCCTCGCGCTCGGCCGAGCGCTGCGCAGGGCGCGGCAGAACGACCAGGCGTTGCCGCTGCTTCAGCGAGCGATCGCGGACCGCCCCGACTGGCCCGAAGCGCTGGTGGCGCTCGGAGACCTTCACCTCGCGCGCGGCACCCATGACGACGCGCAGCGAGCGTTCGCGCGCGCCGTGCAGCTCAACCCGCAGCAGCCAGGGGCGCAGTCGGGCCTCGGTCGCGCGCAGCTGCGCAGCGGTCGAATGCCCGAAGCCGAGACGCCGCTTCGCGCGGCGATCGAGCAGGTGTCCAACGACGGCGAGGCGCACGCGGCGCTCGCCGAGGTGCTCGGCCGCACCGAGCGCGGCGAAGAGTCGATCCAAGAGTGGAACCGCGCGATCGACCTGATGCCCGGCGATCGAACGCCCCGGATCCGCGCCGCGGAGCAAGCGCGCCGCATGCGCTTGAACACCCTCGCGCGCGCGTACCTCGACCGCATCCTCTCGGATGACGCGCAGGACGCCCCCGCGCTGCTCATGCGCGCGGACATCGCCTTCGAAGAGGGAGATCGACGCGCGGCGCGGCAGCTCTATCAACAGGCCCTCGGCGGCCGAGGCACGATCGACCGAGCGTTTGCGCAGGGCCGCATCCAAGAGATCGACGCCCCGCAACGGCAGAGGCGCCGATGATCGCCCGCGCCCCGCTCTCTCTGATGCTCGTCTGTGCGGCTTGCTCGCAGCCTCCGACTGAACGCCCGGTGTCCGAGTCCGAGCGGCAATACGGCCCGCAGTCGACGATCGTCGGCCCGTTCGTCAACGATCCGGTCGCGCCGATGCCCACGCTGGCGGCGCTGCCGGCGCGCGGCTCGACGGCCCCATTGATTCGCGGCGGCGAAGTCGGCTCGGCGAACAACGCGCAGCCGAGCCCGGGCGACCCGCTCGGCACCGAGCAGCCGACGCCCGAACAGCCCAACACCGCAAACACCAACCCCGTCCCCGAAGTGCCAGCGGTGCAGCCCGAGCCCTCCGAGGATCCGCAGAGACGGTCGCGAGACGCGCTGCTCGATGGCCTCGTGGGCGTGTGGAGCGACTCGGATGGAAGCATCCCCCGACCCGAGACCCGAAGCGTCACCGGCGAGTGCATTCTCACGATCCGCAGCCCTACCGACGCCCGCGAGGTGTGCACGACCACGACGTTCTACGGCACGCAGCGCGACGCTTGCGGCGAGACGGGCAGGACGCGGGTGTGGGCGACGGCGTCGCCGTACACGTTGACCGTCGACGGCGCGAACGTCCGGTTTCTTCCGGGCACCGTCGAGCTGGTCCGCGACGACGAGAGCGCGTGTCGCCGGCGGGCCGCGATGACACACACAATCATGGTGACCCGCGATTGGCAGGGAACCGGCGACGTGATCAACGTGACGACGATGGGGCTCGACGGCAGCAATCCGAGCACCGCGACCTATCGACGCAGGCGCGCCGGCGCTCAACGCTGAGGGCGCTCAGCGCGAGGGGGCCCGGGCGGGCCGAGCTGCTCGTCGGTGACAGAGCTGCGCTGCTCGTCGACGAGCTCGATTCGCGCGCCGCGAAGCTCGTAGCGACGCACCGTGCGAGACGCTGGCGCTCCGGCGCTCAATCCCCGTTGACCGGGGCGAATCTCGACGAAGAGCGGCCTCGGCGGAGGAAGCTCGTCGAGCACGGCGAGCGAACCCTCGGTGCTCGAGCCTGTGCGATCGTCGGTTCCTCCAAAGGGGGCGCCCTCGAGCAAGAGCGTGAACCCTTGCTGCGGGTCGAGGCCGAACACCCAGAGGTGCGGGCCGTGAATCTCGTCGGCCATCGCGTCCTCCCACCGCAAGCCGAGCGCCGCCTCGCGCGCAGGGTCGCTGCGCATCGCGATCGGCTGCGCGACGAGCGCCACGCGCACGCACGTGCCGGGGACCACCGGCGGGACGAGCGAGCGCCGCGCGCGCGAGCGCCACGCAGACCCGTCGCGGACGTACCCGATGACCGTCACGTTTCCGCAGGTGGTTCGCAGCACGAAGAGCGCGCTCTGGCGATCACGAACGGCGATTTCGACCGCGGCTACGCGCTCGTCCTCGGCGCGGTCGCCGTTGATCTCCGTCGCGCCGCCGCGGGACAACACGACGCCCGCCTCGCGCAGCGGGCCCTCGTCCGCTCGCAACAGCGCGGCACGCAGCGCAGAGAGAGCGCGCTCGGCCTCGTCGCTCGGGGCGCCGCCGGGGCTTAGCGCGGTCGATCCACTTGATTGTGTGTGCTGACCGCGAGAGGCCGTCTGTCGGCCCACTGCGCTCGTCGCGCGCGGGGCGCACCCCGCTGCGAACGCTGCGAACGCTGCGAACGCCGCGAACGCCGCGAACGCCGCGCGCTGGGTCACGAGCGCCACCCGAGCTTCGGTCGAAACGTCGTCAAGAATCGGACGACCTCGTCGCGCAGGTCCGCGCGGAGCACGACGCGCCCGACCTCTTCGCCCTGCCCGTCGAACACGTACGCGCCGAGCGTGCTCGTGGACTTCGGCAGACTCAACACGTTGACCTCTTTGGCGCCGTCGAATCGATACGCCGCGCCGTCGTCTGCGATAAACGAAAACGCGTAGGGAATCCTGCGCTCTCGCAGGATCGCGCCGACGCCGAGCGTTCCTTTGAACTCTCGGTTCGTGGCGAAGCCCTCGAGGGTCACGCGCCCCGAGATCTCAGCGATCGTGTTGCCGAGCAGCTCGGTCACGCGCGGGATCACGACAGAGACGTCGACGGAGCACCGACGCTCCTCGCCGGGCGCGCTGGGTCTGTGCCAGCTGCCATCGAGCGTCTCGCGAAAGGTCACACCGAGCACGTCAGTCTCCCTTCTTTACGCCGAGCTTGACGAGCGCGGGGTCGTCGAACTGCGCGCGCGTGAGCACCTTGTCGCGGAGCTTGGGGTGCTCGGAGACCTTGGTGTCCCGCATCGCGAGGGCCTCGACGATCGCGGGGATGTCCTCTTTTGTGACGCGTCCGAGAAAGACGTCATCGGGCATGATCGCGACGACGGGCCCCTCCCAGCACACATCGAGGCACGAGGCGCCACACGGACGACTCACAGCCTGGAGCTTGCTCGTCACGACGGCGGCCTTGAGGGCCACGAGCAGCTCTTCGCTTCCAGACTGCGCGCAAGAACCCTTGGGATTGCCGTCTGGGCGACGATTGGTGCACACGAATAGATATCGGTCTCGCTTCGGCATGGAGAGGGCATCGTTGTATCACTTTCAGTGAGAACGAGAGTGAAGCGCTGGATCAACGACCCCGCCACGCCGGCGACCGTCGCGCGAACGCTCGCAGCGCTCGGTCAGTGCGCGACCGTGCTGGTGACGTGGGCGCTCTTCAGCGCGCGCCGAGAGCTGCCATTGTTGCCGCTAGGGCCGTCGATCGCCCTGCCCTTCGGGCACGCGTTGATCGCGACCGCGCTCGCGAGCATCGTGTTTCCTCGGGTGGGCAGCGTCTCGCACGCCGTCGTGTTGATGCTCGCGATGATCGCGGACACCGCGCGGGTTCAGCCGTCGGTGTACACGCTCGCGGCCATCATGGTGGGCGCGAGCTTCGGGGCGCGAGGATGGGTGTTTGCGCGGGTATTTCTCGGCGCGATGTACTTCTACGCCGGGCTCAACAAGCTCTTGTCGCCCGGTTGGTTCACGGGAACCGCGCCGTGGCTGTTGACAGCGCTCACGAAGACGCCCACCGCGCTCGTGTCGAAGTGGTTTCCGTGGGTGATCGCTGGCGGCGAGGCGCTGCTCGGAGTGCTGGTGATGATCCCTCGCGCGAGGCGCCTCGCGGCGATCGGCGCGGTCTTGATGCACGCAGGGATCCTCTATGACCTCGGTCCCTGGGGCCACAAATGGAACGAGTCCGTCTGGCCGTGGAACATCGCGCTCGCCCTCGCCGCGCCGCTGCTCCTGTGGCCGTGGCACGGGGAGAAACCAAAAGAGACCATCGAGCGATCGAGCCGCGCGGCGCTGGTCGCGAGCGGCTGGCTGATCGTCGCGCCGCTGCTCTGGCACGTGGGGCTCTGGCCCGCGTATTTCGCTCACCATTTGTACAGCGAGGATCTGCCCACCGCGCAGTGGTGCACCCGCGACGGCCTCTGCCAGAGCGAGCGCGGCAACGACGAGGTGTGGAACGGGCTGAAGGTGCCGCTGTCTCCGTCCGTTCCGATCATCAAGCGCTATTTTCTCGCGCGCTGCGCGGCCGGCGACCGCCTCGTCGTGCGCGATTCGAGGCGATGGTTCGTGCGCCGCGGACAGGGTGAAGTCACGGTACTGTGCGCCCGCTGATGGCCCGCAAGACACCGAAGACGACGACCAAGACGCCCGCTCGAGAAGAGGCGCCTGCCGAGAGCGAAGAGCGCTCGATCGAGAAGAGCACGCCCGAGCCCGAGCGCGCGCGGACACCCGCGGTGCCGACGGGGATGCGGCGCAACTGGCTGCTGACCGTGTTTGCCTTTCTCGTGTCGACGGGTCTGCCGTGGTCTTGCAAGGCGTCGCCGATTCAATGGATCGCGAGCTGGGCGTCGTTTCCAGACCTCGGGGACAGGGCGCTCGCGATGCACGCGACGGTTCCGCTGCTGGTGCTGGTCGCGGTCGCGTCCCGCGAGACGGCGCCCCGCGTCTGGGCGCGGATGAGCGTCGCGTCGATCGCGTTCTTCTCGATGGCCTCGCTGGCTGTCGTCGCCTTCGGGGACGCGTTGCCGACGCGACCGCAGATGCCAGGAATGCCTGTCTATCAGGATATTCCCAGGGTGATTCGCGCGTACGAGGGATGGGCCAGGCACGTGCTTCGCGCGCTCTTGTTCGTGCCGCCCGCGCTCGTGGCGGGCTGGGCGCTCGCGAAGCGGGGAACCGATCGCGCGCCGCTCGCCAACCGACTGATGCTCGGATTTTTGTGTGCCGGGCTCACGCTCGCGTGGGCGCCGAGACGCTCGGAGTGGGGCTATTGGGTGGGCCTCGTGACGAGCGCGCTCGTGCTCGCGCTCGCCTCGCGCGTCGACGATCAACCGCAGTCGCTCGAGCCCGACAAGCGCAACAAGGTCACCGCGGCGAGCGTCCTGTGGTTCGTCGGGCTCGCGGCGCTCGCGCTGACCCGAGCGCGTCGCGCCTGAGCGCGCGAAGTGCGCTACGATCCGGGCTGATGTTTGGACCAACGCTCTCTCGCATCGCACTTCGCATCGTTGGGATCGCGCTCGGGGCTTGGGGCGCCCTGCACTGCTGGTTGGCGTGGCTGCTCTGGCAAGAAGAGGGTCGCTTTCGCGACGTGGCGCGGATCGGCGCCGTGCTGTTCGGCAGCTGGGGCGCGTTCGACCTGTTCGCCGCGGTGTTTCTCGTCCTCGCGAAGAACTGGGCTCGCTACGCGGGGTTCATGACGATCGCGCTGCACTTCGCGCTGACGTTCTTTGTGTATCGAGAGGCGCCGCCGGACGTCGCGAGCGCGTGCGTGAAACTGTTGATCGCGTTCGGCGTGTCCGCGGCGCTGCTCGTGCTCGCCAACAACGCAGACAAGCCCTAGAGCGCTGCGGCCGAGACACACGGGGGCGCGGTTCGAAGCAGCGCTGACTACGCGCGGCGGCCGTGTCGGCGGCGGCGGACCGTGCGCGAGGCGAGCAAGAGCTTTCGTAGCGCGGCGGCGGCGGGAGACAGGCGATCGAGCCCGCGGTGGACGATCATGAGCGGGCGCACGATGGGGGTGCGAGGGTCCTTCACTTCGACGAGGGTTTCGTCAGCGAGGGCGTCCTCGACGGACACGCGCGAGACGAGCGCGACGCCGAGGCCCTGCGCCGCGTGCTCGATGACCGACGCGATGCCCGAGAGCTCCATCACGATGTCGCTTCCCGGAAAGTGTCGGTCGAGCGCGTCGCGGATCGTCGCGCCCTTGGGAAAGGTCACCATCGGCGCGCCGCGAGTGTCCGCGTCGGGCGCGGCGACGAGGATCATTTCGTCGTCCCGCCAGAACTCACCGTGCTCGACGGTGATGATCCCGAGGTCGAGCTCGCCGGCCATCACAGCTTCGCGCGTTCCCTCGGAGGTGCCCTCGCGCACAAACAGCTTCACGCCGGGGTGCTGCGCTCGGTATCCCGCGAGGACCGGCGGAAGGTAGTACGCGCACACCGTCGCGCCGCCGCCGATGCGCACGCGACCGGTCCGCACGTCGCGCACCTCTTCGACCGCGCGCCGGGCGTCGTCGATCGCCGCGAGCACCGCGCGCGCTCGCGGAACGAGCGCCTCTCCCGCGGTCGTCGGCACGACCCCGCCTCGCTCTCTGTGAAAGAGCTCGACGCCGAGCTCGGACTCGAGCCGCGCGATCGCCGCCGAGAGCGCCGGCTGCGTGACGTGCGCGCGCCGCGCCGCGCCGGTAATCGAGCGCTCTTCGCAGGCGAGCAGGAAGTACCGCAGCAGATCGACCATAAGCGTTGCTTATCACAACAGCGAATAACATTCATTGGACGTATGGCTGCTTCGACCGCAGATCCGCTCGCATGATCGAAGTCGTCATCGGATGTGGGGTGCTCGCCGGGGTGGTCTCGACGCTCGCGGGTCAGGGCGGCGGGCTGCTCGCGTTGCTCGCGCTGTCGGCGGCGATCGGTCCGCGCGAGGCGCTGGTGCTGACCGCGCCGGGACTCGCGATCGCCAACGTCCACCGCGCGTGGGTCTTTCGTGCGTCGATCGACCGCGCCGTGACGCGAAGGATGTTCGCGCCGATCGCGGCGGCGTCGCTGGTCGTGGGAGTGCTCGCCGTGAAGGCGCCCCCGGCGCTTCTCCGAGCGCTGCTCGTGGTCGCAACCGGGCTCGCGCTCGCGAAGGCGCTCGGATGGGCGCGTTTTCAAGTGAACCCGCGGTGGCTCGCCCCCGCGGCCGCGAGCGTCGGCGCGTTCGGCGCGTGTTCGGGCGGAGCAGGGCTGCTGCTCACGCCGGTGCTGGTGTCCGTCGGGCTCAGCGGCGAGTCGCTCATCGCGACGTCGCAGACGCTGGCGCTCGCGCTCAACGCTGGGCGGCTCGTGGGCTACAGCGCCGGCGGCTCAGTGACGCGAGCGATCCTGGTGATGGCCGCGGTGATGACCGGCGCGCTGCTCGTCGGAAACGCTGTGGGCATCCGGCTACGACGCAGGATGCGGGAAGAGAGCTTGCGCCGGGTGGAGCTCGCGACGATGTGCGCGGCGACCGCGCTCGTCGCGCTCGGGGCGCGGTAGAGCGGTGAAAGAGTCCGAGAAGTGTGCAATAGTGCAACATCAAAGCAACGTTTGCGGGGCGTATTCGCAAGTTTCCGAACCGCCCTCGCGTTGCTCGTATTCTTCGGAGTGAGATCGACGCGTGCCCCGTTCGAAACTCTTCGCTAGTTCTCTCTCGTTTGGCCTCATGGCCTGCTCTGCTCTCAAGCCCGGCGGCGACCGGCGGGACGTCACGGTGATCGTAGACGACGCTGCGGATCCAGATGCTGCGGTGGACGTCGTTGGGGACACTGGCACAGGCTGCCCGCCGATCTCCGAGCGCGTGGTCATGAGGCTCCCGATGGCTGGCGCCGAGGCGGTGATCGATCGCGACACGACGTGGAGCTGTCGCTTTCGATACGAGCTCGCCGCGCCGGTGTTCGTGACGCGCAACGCCGTGCTCACGATCGAGCCGGGCGTCGAGGTGCGCGCGAGCCGCGACGCGATGCTGCTTGTCACCCGCGGAGCGCGGCTGATCGCCAACGGGCGACGCGACGCGCCGATCGTTTTCACCAGCGATCGTCCAGCGGGAATGCGCGCCCCACGCGACTGGCGCGGCCTCGTTCTTCTCGGCGGAGCCAGGACGCACGACCCGATCAACGCGACGGTCGACGCGACGACGATGGCGACCGACACTCGAGGGCAGTACGGAGGCGGTGCGGCAGGAGCATCGACCGGCAACTGCGGCTCGCTACGCTTCGTACGGGTCGAGTTCGGCGGAGGCGCGACGGGCAGCAACGGCAGCCCAGGCGCGGCGCTCTCGCTCGCGGGCTGCGGGAGCGACACGGTGGTGGACTACGTGCAGGTCCACCGCGGAAGCGACGGCGTCGGTCTGTACGGCGGAGAAGTCCCGCTCACGCACCTGCTCGTCACGGGAGCGGCCAGCGACGGGATCGAGTGGGTCCGAGGCTATCGCGGACGAATGCAGTTCGTGGTCGTTCAGCAGCGCGCGACCGGCGCGGGAGCGGGCGCCGCCATCAAGGGAAACAACGCAGAGGGCTCGGAGAGCGCCGTGCCCGTCTCGGCGCCGACGATCTTCAACGCGACGTTGGTGGGCGTCGACCTCGTTTCGATGATGGCGGCCACCGGCGAAGAGATGGGCTTCGCCATGCAATTCGGCTCTGCCGGAGCGATTCGAAACTCGGTGATCGTGGGGTTCAAGTCGTACGCGTTCGACGCGCGACACCCCGCGAGCGCCGCGGCGTTGAACGGGATGATGGCAGGGATTTCAAACTCGATCGTCTTCGACAACGGCCGGGGACTGATGGGGCGAACCCAGTTTCCCGCAGCCGGAGTCGAGCTCGACGACGGCGACGACGACGACGGCAGCTTCAACGAAGCGGCGGCCCTCGCGATGGCTGCGGCGCGGATCCGCCTCGTCGATCCGCAGCTCTCGGCGATGCGCACGGACCTCAACGCTCCGTCGTTCGGGACCGCCGCCAACGTCATCGAGCAGGACACCTCCCTCGCGACCGCGCCTGGGATGCAGGCGACAACGTACGTCGGCGCGCTCGCGCCCAACGCGTCCGGCGAGGACGAGTGGACCCGCGGGTGGACGAGCTTCGCCAACAACTAATCCGCACGCAACGTGAGCGTGTCGCGATCGACACGTCGCCGTTGCAGGTTGATGCGATGCACGATGGCAAGGAGTCTAACCAATGTTGATTCGCGCTCTTTTGCGATACTCAGGCCTCACGTTGCTCGCTTGCACAACGGTCGGTTGTCCAGCGCCGACGCCGACCGACGCAGGTGCTGACACGCGCAACGATCTTGGGGTAGCGACCGACGTTGCCGACGACGCCGCGCGCGACGCGACGATGGCGGGCGACGCCGATGCCGCCGCAGACGTCGCGTTGGACACGACTGCCAACGACGTCGCGGTCGACAGCCGACCGGGAGACGCCGGGCGCTGCGGTGATCCCGCGACGCGGCCGCTGGTGAGGGTCAACGCGGACATTACGACCAACACCACGTGGCGCTGCACCAATCGCTATCAACTCGAGGGCTTTGTGTTCGTCACGGGGCCTTCGGCGGACAGCCGAACGACGCTGACGATCGAGCCCGGGACGATCATTCAAGGCCTCGCGGGGATGCGCGACTCGGGAGGAGCGATCACGCAGCTGCCCGGCGCGCTGATCATTTCGCGCACCGCTCGGATCGACGCGCAGGGCACCGCGAGCGAGCCGATCGTCTTCACGAGCGCGCGGCCCGCGGGGATGCGAGCGCCCGCGGACTGGGGCGGCGTCGCGCTGCTCGGACGCGCGCCGAACAACACGCCGACCGGAGAGCGACCGCTCGAGGGCGTCGCGGCGTCGGACCCGCGCGGATTGTATGGCGCGCCGCCAGGCATGCAGCTCGCGACGTGGGACTGCGGGACGCTGCGCTACGTCCGCATCGAGTTCGCAGGCTTCGAAGCGGCGCCGATGCGCGAGCTCAACGGGCTCACGCTCGGCTCGTGTGGATCGGGCACGACGATCGACTTCATTCAAGTCCATCAGAGCTCGGACGATGGCATCGAGCTCTTCGGCGGAACGGTCGATCTTCGGCACGCCGTGATCACCGGCGCGCAAGACGACACGATGGATTGGGACTTCGGTTGGGCGGGCCGAGCTCAGTTCATCATCGGGCAACAGTACGAGCGCGCGTACTCGGGCGCCGGAGAAAACCCGGACAAGGGGATCGAAGCCGACAGCAACGGATCGACGCCGAGCGCGACGCCGATCTCCGAGCCGCGAATCTCGAACATGACGCTGCTCGGCACCAACAGCGCCAACAGCAACCGAGGGCTGCACCTGCGCGCCGGGACCTTCGGGCAGGTGGTCAACTCCATCATCGCCGGCTTCGGCGCGGGCGTCATCGACGTGCAGACGACCGAGTCCGCGATCGCCGCGCGGATGGGTCGATTGTTTGTGAGAAACAGCATCTTCACCGGCGTCGGATCGACGCTGTTTCCCTCCGGCTCGAACGATGGCGCGGACTGCTTCGAGAACTGCACGGGCGACGGGGGAGCGCCGGTCAACCTCATCGAGTCCGATCACTTCCTCGCGATGGCTGAGGGCAATCGATCGATCGACGCGCGCCTGCTTCGTCCGTTCGATCCAATGAACCCGTCGTGGGTGCCTCCGTCGGATTCGCCGGCGGCGAGCGGCGCGGTCGTTCCGTTCAACGCGATGGACGCTGGCGTGCCGGACACGTTCTTCGATCGGACAGCCACGTACATCGGCGCGATCCGTCCTGGCGGAACCGACTGGACCGCGGGCTGGTGTCGATACGACCGAAACTGAGCGGCCCGTAATTGGCGCTCAGAAGCGCGCGACCGAACAGCTCGCGTGCGCGCCGGAGGTCGTCGGAAGCACGACGCACGCGACGCGAGGGGCCGCTTCGGCGCGCGGCGAAAGCGCGAACAACACGACGCTCGTCACGAGCGCCGCGCCTCCGATGACCGAAGACGCGATGAAGACGCTCTGCCATGTCTCGGCTCCGACGCGAGCGTCTCGACAGGCCGCTTCGCGGGTCATTCCATTGGTGGGGAGGCACATCGCGTCGTCGTTCCACCGTGAGGCGTTGGACTCGCGGAACACCAGCCCCGTGGCCGCGAGCCCCGCGCCGACGACGCCGACGCCGAGCACAACGGCGGCAGGCGCAATCAGCGAAGGACGCGAAGGGCCCAAGGGTCGCGTCGACGCCACCGTGGGCGCAGCAAACACTCGCGGTTGAGCCTCGGTCCCGACGGTCACCAGCTCGTTGCCGGCTGCGTCGGCGAGCACCAAGACGCACTCGACCGTCGCGGTCGCGCTCGACGGGACCTCGATGCGCCACGTCGGCGCGACGGGGCTCGAACGCTCGGTCCACACGCCCGCCGTGCGAAATCGAGCACGAATCGTGCGTCCCATCGACAGAGGATCGGCGAGCGTGACGAGCAGCGCCTCGCCGCGCCGGTCGAACTGAACATCGAGCGCCATTCGCGCAGAGCGGCTCGCCCACGCGCCCCGCGCTTCGAGCAACGGTCCGCGCAGCCGCGGCGACAGTCCGCGATCCGCGCGGCTCTCGGGGTCGAGCTCGAGCATGCGAAGAAACGCGTCCCTCGCAGGACCCTCTTCGCCGAGCGCAGCGCGCGCGACGCCGAGCAAAAAGTAGCTGCGCGCGAGCTGGGCGCGGTTGTAGCCGCCTCGATCGATCGCGCGCTGAGCGTTGTCCCTCACTTGATCGAACTCGATCTGCGCGTACGCAGCTTCGGCTTCGGACAGGTAGTCGCGCTGCGCTTGGGCCCGACCGCTCGACTCGAAAAGGACGCTGGCGCCGGCGACGATCAGCGCAAGCGCGGGCGCGCGGTACGGACGAGAAGGGGCTCGTTGCATTGGTTATTCGAGTCCGAGCCGACGGGAGACGGTCTCCCCCGAACGAATCGTAACGTTGTAGGTGGTGCTGAGGTTCTGCTCGGGGTTTCGAAGCGTGAGCGTGTGTGATCCGGGCGAGAGCGCGACGCGAATGAGCGGCGTGGTGCCGAGCGCTCGACCGCCCTCGGTGACGACGCTGTACGGGGTCGTGTCGAGCGTCAAGAAGCCCGGCGCGTCCTGCACGGAGGGCGGCTGCGGAGCGGTCTGGGCGCCGACGGTCGTCCCGGTCTGCGTGGCGGTATGGGTCGAAGCAGAGCCCGTCCGCGGTCGCGGATCGCCGTTCGTCCTGCTCGGAGTTGTTGAATGTGTGGGTCGACGAGGCGCGGTCTGACCGGGCGGATCTGCGGCGTTTGCAGCGATCGCGACGCCGCTGTCGACAACGGCAGTCACGCCCGAAGTGGCGCCTTGGCCTTGTTGGTTGACGGGCTGCGGGGCAACCACGACGGGGTTGGCGACGCGCGGTTCGACACCGACGGGCGTCGACGTAGATGTCGAGGATCGATCCAGCGATCGTTGGCGCGCGAGGGCGATCGCGCCGATCGTCGCGGCCGCGCCGATGGCCGCCAGAACGACGATCAACGGAGAAGGCCGACGTCGAGCCGGCGCAGGAGGTGGTGTCGGCTCCTGCGGCTGGACCGCGCGCGGAGCGATGCCCGAGCCCGTCGCGCCGCTCGCGAGGACCGCGCCCGACGTGCTCGGACCCGAGGTCGTCGCGCCGGAGATGTGAATCGGGTAGGTGCCGGTCTGGCCCGAGACGAACGCTCCAGGAAGGACCAGCGCCCCGCTCTGATCGTGCAGCGATCGGACCTCGCGCAAGAACTCGTCCATGTTCTGAATCCGCGCGTCGCGATTCTTCTCGAGCATACGAAGCACCAAATGCTCGACGGACGGGGGTACGTCGCAGTCGGGGTTTCGCTCCTTCATCGGAGGAACCGGCTGCGCTGCGTGCGCGACGAGGACCTGCATCTGCGTCCCAGTGTCGAACGGCACCCGACCGCAGAGGCACTGGTAGAGCATGATCCCGAGCGAATAGACGTCGGAGCGCTGATCGGCGCTGATTCCAGCGACCTGCTCCGGTGACATGTACTTCGGCGACCCGAGGAAGGAGCCCTGCACCGTGAGCTCTTCGTTGGCCTCGGAGCTCATCTGCTTGACGAGGCCGAAGTCCACGATCTTCGGCCGCTCGCCGCCGTCTTCGTCCTCGACCAGGATGACGTTGCCCGGCTTGAGGTCGCGGTGAATGACCCCTTGCTTGTGCGCTTCGCGCAGGCCGCGCGCGATGCCGACGGCGATCGCAAAAGCCTCTCCGACCGGCAGAGACCCGCCCGTTCGCTTGAGCTTCTGATGGAGCGTCACGCCGTTGAGAAACTCCATCGCGATGAAGAACAGTCGCTTGTCGAACTCGACCTGCCCGTAGTCGAAGATCGTCACGACGTTGGGGTGCGAGATTTTGGCGCACATGTTCGCTTCGAGGTTGAAGCGCTTGGAGAAGTTAGGATCGGCCGCGATCAACGCCGGGTCGTGCTTGAGCACCTTGAGCGCCACGATTCGCGACAGCTGAACCTGCTCCGCGCGAAACACAGCGCCCATGCCGCCATGGCCAATCAGGTCGATCACCTTGAAGCGATCGTTGATGACTTGGCCCTTGAGAGCGGCTTCGAGTTCGTTTGCGATGGTCATCGCGTCCGCAGGAAAGGCCACGAGGTTGGAGGCTAGTAGACAGCGCGAAACAACACGAATTTCAACTGTGTTATTCGTGAAACATTTCTGTGACAATCACAGCAACCGCTCAGCGGGAGCCAGCCCGCTGGTGGACACCGACGAACATGTTGGCGCCGGTCTCATCGAAGGTGGGCGCTGAGAACGCCGCGCCCACCGGGGCGAGCGCGACTCGGACCGCAGCGCTCGCGGCGGACGACGAGGCCGCACGGAGCACGTCGAGCGCATAAAGGGCTTCGCGGGCTTCGCACGCGCCGTCGCCGAACTCGCACTCGGTCGCAAACCAGACGATCCCATCGCGGTCGACCGCGATGGAAGCGGGGTTGCGCGCGGCGAGCGCGGGCGGCTCCGCCACGCCGTGCCAGAGCTCGGTCCACTCGAACGCGCCGCCAGAATGAGCGGGCGCTCGGTGGAGCAATGCGTTGATCGACCCTCGTCGATCGTTGCGCAGGCCGTGCATCGCGAGCAGCAGTCGCCCGCTGGATGGATCGAGGGCGATCGAGCGCGCTCCATCGAGCGGCGAGACGCCGATCTTTCGTGCCGCCGTGACGAGGGCCGCGCGAACGAGATCATCGGATGCGAACGCGCCGAGCCCCGCGGCGCTCGGATCGCGCAACACGTCACGGACGGTCCTGCCCGCGTCGATCGGCGCCGTGTCCGTGCTCGAGAGGGACAGCTCGATCCAGCGACCGACCGCCGGCGCAGCGGCCGTTGGAACCCGCCCTCCGACCGTCCGTCGGTCTTCGGAAGCGAGCCCTTCAACCTGGGCGACGTACACCCGCCCCTCGAAGAAGCGGGCTCGCAGGCGCGCAGGGGAATCGGACGCCTCGACCGTCGAGCGAGAGACGAATTTGAAGAGGGTTCCACCCCCGCGTCCATCGAGCGCGTAGAGGACGATCGGCGCGCCGGCGTGCACCGGCGCGAACGCGATCGAGCGCCAGTCCGCGCGTCCGAGCGCTCCGAGCGCGCGGTTTGCGCTCGAGCGAACGCCCGGCGTCGAGTCGAGCTCGATCACGTACCCGTGCGCCTCGCGCGACTGCCTGCGGCGCGGCTCCGATACGCGGCCGAAGTCGCTGCCGCCGTGGCTTGCGTAAATGGGCGCGATCTCAGCGTTCGGCGCGAACCCCGAGCTCGCGACAAGATCGTGTTCGCGAGCGATCAGTCCTCCTTGGTCGAGAGCGCCTTCGAGCTCGCCAAACAGCCGAGCCACTTCTCGTTCGCCGAAGAGCATCGCGCCCCACGGCGCTCTTGCGCCGCACGAGCTCGTGACCACTCCGACAAATTCATTCGGCGCGAGCGGAGCGCCGCGGTCGTCGAAGAGCGCCTCGCTCAACGCTCGGCCCACCACCGCGCCGCGGGTCGCGTCGGTCGCGTCACGAGTCAACGGGACGCGCGAGTCATCGACGATCCATCGTCCGTCGCTCACGCGTCGAAGCGGGAGCTCTGTCACGCCGACCTCTCGCTTGTGCGCGTCGATGAAGGCGTCGAGCGCCTCGGACGTCCTCGGGGTGAAGCCCGCATCGTCGCTCGAGCCGCGGTCGATCCACGCGTGTTGTTCGGTCCCCGCGCGGCTCGCGGTCGGAGGGACGCCGGTGAGCGATCCGTGCGCGACCCACAGCGTCTCGCGGCGCGAGTCGAACGAGACCGGGGTCGGCGCCGCGAAAATCGCACGTCCAGCGATCGATCGACGCCAGTCGATCACCAGCGCCGCAGAGAGCAACGGCGCGACGACGACAGACTGTGGCGCGTCGCGGGTGATGCCGACGGGGAGCGGGTCCCCGACGCGCTCGCTGCGGAGCCATGAGCCGAGCGCTCGGCCGGGCCGAGGATCGCTCACGCCGATCGCGACGATGGCCCCGTGCGCGAGCGCGGCTGGCCACTCGACGGCCATGGCTGGGGCCGAGATCGCGTCGACGATCGCCCCGGCGTCGCCGTCGCTCGTCAGCGCGATGCGCGCGCCGCAGCCGTACGACGCAAAGACCGTGCACAGGACCGACGGAAGCAGCAGCCGCATCGCAACGAGCGTTGGTACTCGCGGCGCGCAACAGAGCGATGGCGGGCGGCGGGCGACCGCGAGGACGTTGTGCAACAGCGCGATGAACGCGACGAGCTCACTCCCCGTGCTCTTTGAGCGACGCGAGCGGCTTGCCCGCGATGATGCGCTCGTAGAGGGCGGGCCAGTCCTTCCACTCGGTCCCGAACAAGCGATCCATCAGGGCGGACTGAAAGCTGTAGTGCCCGTTCCACCGGGCGTGGTGCAGCGAGTGGAAGACGAAGGCGTTGGCGAACCAGGTCGCCGCGCGGGTCGCGGCGGCGGGGGTCGTGGGCTCGACGTTGCTGTGGCCGACGATGTTGCCAAAGGTGTTGAAGGCCAGATAACCGACCCAGCCCCAGAAGCTCACCGGAGCGATCAACGAGAAGAGCCACGGGAGACCGACGAACCCAACCGCCCATCCGACCGCCTCCCCAGGGCTCACGCTCTGCCCGGTGAGGGGCGTCGTCACCTGCGAGCGGTGGTGCCAGCGGTGCAAAACCAACAGCGCCGGCGTGTGCATCGCGCGGTGCAAGAACCAGTAAAAGACCTGAAACCCCAAGAGCATCGCGGCGAACGTGACCCCGCCCGCGAGCCATCCAGTCGCGCCGAAGCGAATCACCCCGAGCTTCAACGCTGCCGTGATCGACGCGGTGATCACCGTGATGAACACGACGTTGCCCGCGAGCTCGAAGCGGTACTGCCCATCGAACAGCGGGACGTCGAAGATCTTTCGCGCTCGTAGCAGCCGCTCCAACGCAAAGCCCTGGACCGACGCGAGCACCGTCGCCGCGATCCACGCCGCGGCGACAAGCAAGGCCATGTGCGCCCACGAGAGCGCGCCGAGAGCGTCGGGGATCATCGCGCACGAGCGTAGGCGCCGAGCCACCGCCAGACAATGACGCCCGCATCGATCCAGCGTCGATCGATCACCAAGTGCTGCAAAGCGCGTGAAATCTGCGCATCATCGCGCTCGTCATGACGGCGACCGCGCGGCTGATCAACGAGACGACGAGTTTGTGCCGCACGTGCAAGCAAGCCGTCGCGGCGAGGGTCGTCGTCGACGGCGCCAACGAAGTGTGGATGCACAAGCGCTGCGACGAGCACGGCGAGCAGCGCGTGCGCCTGTCGACCAACGGTGAGTGGTACGAGCGCACCCGAGCGATTCGGCCCAAGAGCGCCCCCCCTACGGGTCCGACGCGCCCCGTGGACAAGGGCTGTCCGTTCGACTGCGGCCCGTGCGAGAGCCACGCGCAGCGGATTCGAATGCCAGTGGTGACCATCACCAGCGCGTGCGACCTCGACTGTCCGATCTGCTACGTCCACAACAAGAACGACTCGCCCTTTCACATGAGCCGCGAGGAGTTCGGGCGAGTGCTCGACAACCTCGTGAGAGAGAGCGGCGGAGAGCTCGACCTCATCAACCTCACCGGCGGCGAGCCGCTGTTGCACCCCGAGCTCTTGTCGCTCATCGAGATGGCGCACGACCGCGGGATTCACCGCGTGAGCGTATGTTCGAACGGCGTTCGCCTCGCCAAGGACGAGGCGCTCGTCGAGAAGCTCGCGAAGCTCGACGCGCGCATCGCGCTCTCGTTCGACACGTTCGACAAGCACACCGATCGGGCGATGCAGGGGGCGGCGCTCGTCGAGCTCAAGCACAAGGTGCTGACGCTGCTCGAGCGATACGGAGTCGACACGACGCTGATCCCAGTGATGAGCCGCGGCTACAACGACCACGAGATCGGCGCGATCATCAAGATGGGTTTGGAGCTGTCGTGCGTGCGCCATCTCGAGGTCCACACGATCACGTATACGGGCCAGGGCGGCGCGAGCTTCGATCGCTCGGCGCGGATCTCGATGCTCGAGGTGCTCGAGCGCATCGAAGAGACCACGCAGGGGATGCTGCGCGTGGGGGACTTTGTTCCGTCTCCGTCCGCGCACCCGCTTTGCTATCAGATCGCATATCTGCTCATCGACGAGCAGGGCGGGCCGCCGCTGTCGTTTCTGCGCTTCATGGAGCGCGACGAGCTCTACGCGTGCCTCGAGGATCACCTGTACCTCGAGCCTTCGGCGAGGCTCGAAGCGGCGCTGCAAGACGCGATCGACAGGGTGTGGGCCCGCGGCGGCGAAGACGACGAGAGAGCGCTCGCGATGCTCGATCGACTCGTCAGGACCCTCTTTCCGTCTGAGCGGGCGCTGGACACAAAGGCCTCGATCCGCGTGGGAGAACGCGCGGCCAAGGCCGTCTACGTCCACTCGCACATGGACGAGGACAACTTCGACACCGAGCGCGCCTATCTGTGCTGCGACTCCAACTGCTACGCCGACGGAAGGACCGTTCCCGTGTGCAACTACAACGTGCTGTACCGCGACAAAGAGCCGCGCTTCGTGCAAGCGCCGCAATCGTGGGGGGCGCGAACGGGCGGTCAGCGCTCGCTCCCCATCGTCGGCGGCAGGAGAGGCTCGTGAGCAAGCTGCTCGAAGGCGCCCGCTGCCTGATCACCGGCGGATCGCGGGGGCTCGGCCGCGCGATTTCGATCGCGTTCGCCAGGCACGGAGCGCGCGTCGCCTTCACCTATCGACGCGACACCTCGAGCGCCGAAGAGTCCGCGAGGTTGGTCCGCGAGGCGGGCCACAGCGACCCCATCGTGCTGCAGGGAACGGTGACCGACAGCGCCCACGCCAAGCAGGCCGTCGACGCCGTGGTGAGCGCATGGGGCGCCATCGACGCGCTGGTCAACTGCGCGGCGGTGATGCAAGTGTTGCCGATCTCGCTGCTCGAAGAGCAAGACTTCGACAACGTCATGGCCGTCAACGTCAAGGGCGTGTACCTCTTCAGCCGCGCCGCGCTGAGGCCCATGATCCGTGCGAAATCAGGGTCGATTCTCAACATCGGCAACTTCTCGAGCGAGCGCGTCATCGAGGCGCCCGTGCACTACGCGGCGTCCAAGTCCGCCGTTCGCGGGCTGACCGAGGCGCTGGCCCGCGAGGTCGGCCGCTATGGAATCCGCGTCAATCTCCTGGCTCCCGGGATGCTCGACACCGGGCTCGCCCTGGGCATGCCGCAGCACCGCATGCGCGAGTACCTCGAGCAGTGCCCGATGCACCGCGTGGGGCGCGCCGAAGAGGTCGCCGAGCTCGCGGCGTTTCTTGTCTCGAGCGAGAGCTCGTTCGTCAGCGGCGCGAAGCTCGCGGCGGACGGCGGCCTGTAGCGCCGAGCGTTCGATAGGACACAGGGAGCTCCATGGAGAAACACGAAGACATCCTGCGCGCGGGGTTCGACGAGTATCGCGAGTTCGTCAACCCGCTGATCGCGCAGCGGGCGGCGCTCGCGGGTGAACCCATCAAGATCGTCGCCGCGCGCGACGGCCTCCTTCGCGACGACGAGGGGCACGCGTTCGAAGACTTTCACGGGACGCAGGCGTTCGACCATCGCAACCCGGTGATCGGCGAGGCGATCAAGGGCTATCTCGCGACTGACGCGCCCTCCTGGTATCCGTCCCGCGTCAACCCGTACGCCGGGCGGCTCGCGCGCAGGCTCTACGAGCGCACCGGCTACGACAACGCGTTCTTCGGCTGCACGGGCAGCGACGCGATCGAAGCGGCGCTCAAGCTCGCGAGGATGATGACGCGCAGACCGAAGATCCTCGGCCTCGAAGGCGCCTATCACGGATGCACGTTCGGAAGCGTTTCGCTCATGGCGAAGGGCTATCTCCGCGACCCGTTCGGACCGTTTGTCGAAGGCGTAGAGAGCGTTCCGTTCGGAGCCGTCGACGCGTTGGCGAAGGCCCTCTCGGGCGGCGACGTCGCGTGCGTGGTGGTCGAACCGGTGCAGGGCGAAGGAGGCGTGCGCGCGCTGCCGCGGCCCTTCGTCGAAGCGCTCTGCGAGCTCACAGAGAAGCACGGGACGCTGCTCGTCGCAGACGAGGTGCAGACGGGCATGGGCCGCACGGGGCTCGGCATGCTCGCGACGCACGAGTGGCCGCGACGGCCCGACGTCGTCGTGCTGGCCAAGCAGCTCGGCGGAGGCATCATGCCCCTCTCGGTGATGCTCACCCGCCGAGAGCTCTTTTTGCGTGCGTACGGCGATGATTTCGCCTCGGCCGAGAGCCACAACAACACCCTCGGGACCACGGCGATTTCCTGTGTGGCCGCGCTGGCGTCGCTCGAGCTGCTCACGCCCGAGCGCATCACACGAAATCGAGAGCTCGGCGCGTGGCTCAAAGAGAGCCTGCGCGAGGCGCTCTCGGGCTCGCCGCTCTTTCGCGAGGTCCGCGGCGTCGGGATGATGCTCGGCGTGGCGCTGAACGCACCCGATCACCCGTGGGTGAGCTTCGAGCACCTCGGCTTCGATACGAAGAGCGTTCACGGGCAGTCGGTGATCTCGCCGCTGATGTGTCACCGGCTGTATCGCCGGGGATTCTTCTGCTTCACGTGCGGCCACGACTGGTCATTGTTTCGACTGCAGCCGCGGTTCGACATTCCGAAAGAGACGCTCGAGCGCTTCGTGAGAGCGGTGCGAGACGAGCTCGCGTTCATCGAGGAGCTGCAATGACCGTAAGCGATCCGCAACAGCAGCGCCGACGCCAGGTGCTCGTGCTCGGCGGGACTGGCGCGGTGGGCGCCGCGTTGCTCAGCGAGCTCGCGAAGCGCGGGTGCGACGTTGTGTTCACTTTTCATCAGCAAGAGCCGCGGGCGAGGATGCTGGAGTCCGCGCACGGATTCACTGCGATCCCTCTCGATTTGGCGCGGCGCGGCGCGGTGGGTGCGCTCGCCATCGAGCTCGATCGCGAGGCGTGGGCTCCGTCTGTCGTCGTGCATTGCGCAGGCGTGCTCGAGACCGCCACGCTCCGATCGGCGTTGGACAAGGAGTGGGATCGATCGATCGCGATCAACGCGCGGTCCGCGAGCGAGGTGTGCCGAACGTTCGGACACCGGATGATCATGAGAGAGGGAGGAGATCTTGTTTTTGTGGGCGGACTCGACCGCGCGCAGTCGCTGCCCATCCCCCCGGTGTACGCGGCGACGCAAGGGATGTTGTCGGCGCTGTGCATGGCCGCAGCCAAAGAGTTAGGGCCTCTGGGAGTGCGCGTGAACATGGTGGCGCTGGGCCTGTTGGACAGCGGGCTCTCGCTGGCGCTCGACGCGAAGCTGCGCGAGCAGTACCGCGCGTTCAGCGCGCTGAGGCGCTTCGGGACCCCGAACGAAGCGGCGCGCGCGATCGCCTGGCTGGCGCTCGAGAACACCTACGTCAACGGAAAGGTCCTCCCCGTCAACGGCGGGATATGAATTGTGGCTCACCCGAAGCTCGTCTCGATCGGTTCGTGGCGATTCGGAGCGGCGGCGTGACGGTCAGCCCTCGCGCACGAGCACGAACCAGTTGTCCATGTCCTTGCCAGCGCGCGAGGCGCGGCCGATGGTGACGTGCTTGCTGACGCCGCGCATGCGGTCTTGGGTGCCGTTGTAGATGAAGCGAGAGAGCTTCGCGCTGTTCGGCAACACGTCGGGCCAGCCCGGCGCGCCCTTCGGCGGAACGCGGGTGTAGTCGATGTTCACCTCGCCGTCGTCGATGTTGTACGCGACGAAGTACCCAGGGCCCGTGAAGGCCTTCATCGTCTGCTCGTTGTATCCCCACAGCTCGTGGTCCGAGACGTCCTCGGGCGCGCGGCAGAAGCGCTTCTGAAACTGCGTGAACAGCAGCAGCGAGTTGCGCCCGTAGTGGATCACCGGCGACAAGCTTCCCTTCTCTTTCGGGACGAAGTCGTCGATCGAGATCTTCTTGAACCCTCGCGCCGCGTCGAAGAGCCGCGCTTGTTGTCGGGCGTTCATCGAGCGAGCGGCGTCGCGTCGCTCGAGCTCGGCCATGGCGTCGAGCGCCTTGGCGAGCCCTTCGATGTCCACGCGATCACCAACGAAAAATGAGTCGATCGAGGCCATTTCGCGGGAGCCTACCACGACCCATGTGACCGCTCGGGTGCGCTCAGTTCAACGAGCATCCGCGCGAGCGCCCCGGCGGCATCAGGGGGGGCGCGACGATGACGGACGGCAGGTTCGCGCGCTGCGTGCGCTCTCCGGGCTGAAAGCAGCGCACGCGTCGAAACACCATCGGGTCGTTGACCGCGCGGCCGCCGTCGTTGTTGACGGACTGAAACTCTTGAATTGCTGGGTCGATCGTGCCCGAGAAGTTGTCCGGGTTGTAGCTCTCGAAGGAGCCGCAATAGACGTTGGTCACGCGGTAGGTGCTCGCGCCGAAGCGGATCTGCTGGCCGTCGATCGTGCCCGAGCCCGGCATCTCGACGGTGTAGTGCCGACGGATGCGCGGAGAGCACGGCGGCGGCTCGACGTCCTGCGCGGTCGCGTACCAGATCGTCGCGGTGAGCTTGCCGGTGAGGATGTTCGATCCCGGAGACGCGCGGCGGATCTCGAGGACGACAGAGAACCAGTCGCCCCAGCGAGGTTCGTACTTCTTTCCGCGCCACTCGCCCTCGACCGGGTCCTCGCACGTGGCGGGAGGTGGCAGCCTCGCGCGCTGCTCTTCGATCGACGCAGGGGCGTTGGCCGCGAAGAGAACGACCGAGGCGACCGCCCCCACCGCGCACACCCGGAGGGCGCGGTCGAACCAACGACGACGCGTGACAGACGCGTGTCGATCGACACACAAGCCGGTGTCTTTTGTGTAAACTCGCGCCATGCGTAATTCCGGGTTGTTTTGGACGCTGGCGGCGTCGCTCGCGCTTGCTTCGAACTGCGGGACCGACCCGCCCAGGCCCGATGGCTCGATGGACGGCGGGACCGACACGGGAGTCGATGATACCGGGCTGCCATCGGAAGCGGGAGACGACGTCGCGACGGACTCGCCGACGGACGTCGCGAGCCCCCAGCCCTGTACGGGCAACTTCACGATCGCGCCGGGAATGATGCCGGCGTTCGATCCGATGCAAATCCAGCCCATGCGCGCGACGGCCGGGCAGCTCGCCGCCGGGCAGTTGCCCCCCAACCCGACGGGGTTGAACGAGTTCAAAGCCGGCGATTTCGTGCTCGCCAACGAGCGCGTCGCGATCGTCGTCGAGGGCGCGCGCGCCGGCGCAGGCTACGACCCCTTCGGTGGAAAGATCGTCGGGCTTTCGCTCGTGCGCAACCGCGCCCTGGTCGACCCTGCGGACTTCAACGAGGCCCTCACGACGCTCGGTCGCTTCACGATCCGCGCAGAGTCGGTCGGCGTCATCAACGACGGGCGCGACGGGATGCCTGCGGTGGTTCGCGCCGTCGGCGTGACCGCGGCGATTCCCTTCGTCGACGAGTTTGCGCGGGCGATCGCGCCGCAGCAGCTCGGCGGCTATCGGGCGGCGTTCGAGTACACGCTCGCACCCAACGCAGAGCACGTCGATGTGCACGTGCTCGTCGCGCACGACCGCATGGTGGCGACCCGCGTTCAGCTCGCCCTGCACGGGTTCTTTCAGCGCTCTCGAATGCCGCTGTTCCTTCCGGGCGTCGGGTTCACGAGCGATCCGGGCCGACACCCGCCGCAGCCGTGGATCGGCTTCATCAACGACTCGGGCGCGTCGTACGCGTGGGTCGACCCCAACGCCAACGTCGGTCACTTTCTCAGCGTGTCAGGCTTCGACGCCTTCGAAGCGCAGCCGTACTCGATTCCCGCGTGCACGCAGTTTCGACGACACGTCGCGCGCGTCGTTGTGGGCGGTCCTGGCGCAGACGGCCTTCAGTCCGCGGTCGCGCGCCTGCAGACCCAGATGCAGCGCGAGATCCGCGGTCAGGTCACGGATGGCAACGGCATGCCCGCGACGGGCGCTCGCGTCCATGCGACCAGCGCCGATGGAATGCGGTATTTCACGCGCGCCTCGGTCGACGCGATGGGCAACTACGTGCTCCGCGTTCCGGGCGATCAAGCGGCGCGCCTCGTCGCGTGGCGCGAGGGCGACGGCAACTCGCCCACCGTCGACGCGCCGGTCGCGACCGGCACCGCCAACCTCCGGCTCGCCACGATCGGGACGCTCGACATCGCCGTCACCGACGACGCGATGACCGCGCTTCCGTCGCGCATCCTCGTCGAGCCCGTCATGGGCTCACCCCCGTCGCTCCCGTCGTCGCATGGTGAGGCGACGCCCGGCAATCGACGCAATCACGTCGTGTTTCCGACGGACGGACGAGCGACGCTTCGCGTTCCCGCTGGTCGCTACCGCGTCATCGCGGGGCGCGGCTTCGAGTACGAGATCGCGACGCAAGAGGTCGACGTCATGGCCAACGCGACCGCGATGGTGCGCCCGGTGCTTCGTCGCTCGGTCGACACCGCCGGCGCGATGAGCGGCGACTTTCACATCCACACCAATCGATCGCCCGACGCTCCCGATCCTGCGCGCTACAAGCTCGCGTCGATGATCGCGGATGGACTCGAGATCGCCGTCCGCACCGACCACGAGTACGTGATGGACTTCGAGCCAGTGATCTCGGACATGGGCGTCGGACAGTGGGTGTTCGGCGTCCCTGCGCTCGAGCTCACGACGTTTACGTGGGGACACTTCAACGTCCTGCCGCTGACGCCGCGGACCAACGAGCCCAACAACGGGACCTTTGCCTGGGCAAACCGCTTGCCGCCCGCCGTCTTCGCCGACGTTCGCGCGCGGCCCGAGCGCCCGACGATCATCATCAACCACCCGTCGAGCTCCGCCGCGGGCGGAGCGTACTTCGCCGCGTCTGGTCTCGATCCGATGACCGGAGTCGGGCGCCCCTCGCACTGGGACACGCAGTTCACCGTGGTCGAGGTCTTCAACGAGAGCTCGTTCGAAGAGAACCGCGGAGCATCCGTGCGCGATTGGTTCGCGATGCTGCGCAACGGACGGCGCGTGTACGCCGTCGGGTCCAGCGACTCGCACGCGATCCTGCCGAACAGCGCGACGGGCTATCCGCGCACGTACCTTCAGGTCGGCATGGACAACCCACGCATGCTCAGCAACAACACAGTGCGAGACAGCGTCGCCGCGGGTCGCAGCGTGATCTCGGGCGGCGCGTACCTGACCGCGCAAGTGCAGGGCATGATGGTCGGCCCCGGCCAGGAAGCGACGGGCGTCGGCGCGATGGCCAACGTCGACCTGCGGATTCAAGCGCCCGGCTGGGTGCGGTTGACCGAGCTCGAGGTCATCGTCGACGGCGTGAGCCAACCTCGCGTCGCGATCCCTGCGGCGATGGGCATGTCGTCCGAACGACTGCGTCGCACCGTGCCCGTCCCGGTGGCCGCCACGGGCTCGTGGGTGGTCTTCGTCGCGCACGGGCAAGAGCTGCTGCCGCTCTACCCTGGACGCGCGGCGTTCGGCGTCACCAACCCGATCTTCTTGCGCCGTTGAAAGATCGTCCCATCGATTCAAGACGAGCGGCAATTCGCAGGATGTTCCGCGCGTTGTGCGGCGCTGTCGCGCTGACGCTCTCTGGCTTTGCGGCGAGCTGCGAGCGCCCTGCCCCGCCAGGCCCCGAGCTGTCACTCGAGCTCGTGCGGCGTTCGCTCGCCACGCGCGATCGATCGCTGGCGCAGTACACCGACGCGCGCTTCGTGGCCGAGGTGGCGTTCATGCGCTCGACCATCGAGGCGATTCGCTATGCCGCCCACGGGCACGAGGGGCACAACGAGACGCTCACCCCGACGCTCTTCTCGCGCACCTGGGACGAGCTTCAACGAATGGAGCACGACCCCCACGAGTCGCTCGCTCCTGCGCGGGCGCTGCTCGGCGGTGGGCGCTGCGCACGGATCGGCACCGCGCCGGTCCCCGCGAGGTTTACGCCGCTGGCTGCGGCAGACGCCGCGTGGCCGGCCTCGCTTCAACTGCGGCACGCGGAGGTCAATCGAGCGCTTCCGTCGCTGTTCGCGCTGCGTTTTCGCTGCGCGCCGGGCGTCCCCGTGATCGTCACGTTCGCGCCCGGCCGCACGACCACCGACGCGCCCAAGGTGCTCGGCGTCGACCGCGGGTAGGGGTCTCTCAGTCTGCGCAGCGAACTCGCGCGCGGCCGACCCACGCGGCGGACTCGGTGAGCGCCGCGGCGAAAGCGCGGGCGTCTCGCTCGTTGCGAAAGCTCACCGTCACCATTTGCGCCTCGGGTCCGTTGGGAACACCGCTCGGAGCCGCATCCCCGACGCTCTCCATACAGTTCACCTCGCCCACCGTCGCGGCGTACCGCTGTTGGGTCAGCTGCGTGAAGAGCGCCTGAAGCTCTGGTGAAGCTCCGGACGCGACCGCGAGCGCGACGACCCACGCAGTGCTCCCGTGGGCGGCCTGCGTCCCTCGAGCCACGCGTGCTCCTGGGCGCAGCGCGAAGGTCCTCACGCCGGCCCACTGAATCGCGGGAGCAGCGTCCGCTGCGCTCGCGGCGACCGCGGCGTCCTCGCTGGCAGCGACCGGCGCGGCGGCGTCTTCCGAAGGCGGCGGCGTTGGTTCGGGCTGCGCGCTCACCTGCGCGTCGACGTCCGTCGACGAGCCAGAAGAGCCCTGATTGCTCGACGAGCCACCAGACGGGGTGCAGCCAACGAACGCCAAAGAAAGCGCGAACGCGCAAACGATTGAACGGCAGTGCGATCGGGTCACGGGAGAGAGAGAGTACTTCGGGTGGGGCGCGGATTGCATCGAAGACGGCGACCCGAGTCGCGCTAAGGTTCAGCCGTGGCTGACACGTCCGAAGCACCGCGGGAGTCCGAGCCTCCCGCGCCCGCGCCCGCGCCCATGGTGGGCGCGACGAGCTCCCCATCCAACGCGACGTCTGCCGCGCAGGCGAGCGCGCAGGCCGCCGCGGGGATCCCGTCCTTTCGACGATTGCCCGGAGCAAACATCCCCGCGACCGGCTCGATGGCGCCGACGATCATTCAGATCCCGCCGAAGCGCACCCTCGCGCCGTGGCTGATGACCATCGGCGGGGGCATCGCCGCGCTGTCTGTGCTGTATTTTCTCAGGGCGGCCATCGCGCTCGCGATCGCGGCCTTCGCGCTCGCGTACGTGTGCACGCCCGCGGTGAGGCGGCTTCGCAAGATCGGCGTTCCCAAGCCGCTCGCGATCATGTTCGTGCTGGTGGGAGGCACGGCGACGGTCGTCGGATCGTTTGCGCTGTTGATCCCCGAGCTGTTGCGGCAAGTGCAGTCGGTGATCCAGTCGTTGCCGCGCTATCAGCAGCACGTGCAGACGGTCTGGTTTCCGTATCTCGAACGGACGCTGCACATCAATCTCCCTGCGCGCACCGATCAGGTGATGAGTCAGCTCGGCTTGCGGCTCAACAACCTCGGCACGGCGCTGCCGGACGTCGCGACCTCGGGGCTCAACTTCGGCGTCGTGTTGATTCAAGCGCTCTTCACGGCAGTGATCGTGCTCGCGCTCGCGTTTTATTTCAGCGCGGACTACGACTCGATCCTCGAGCGAGCGTTCGATCTTCTGCCGCACCGCGCGAGGCCGCGCGTCGGCGTGCTGGTGAAAGAGATCGACGAGACGCTGCGGCACTTCGTGTCTGGTCAACTGCTGGTGATGGCGGCGCTGGGCGCTCTTTACTCGATCGGGCTCGGCTCTCTGGGAGTGCCCGCGGGTTGGGCGATCGGCTTGTTCTCTGGGCTCATTTCGTTCGTCCCGTATCTGGGGTTCTTCATCGCGCTGGGGCTGGCGCTGTTGATGACGGCGCTCAGCGGTCAGGGGCCGGCCAATCTCCTCGCGGTGACCGGCGTCATGAGCCTTGTGCACATCCTCGACTTGATGCTCATCACGCCGCGCGTCGTGGGAAACCGCACGCGCCTCGCGCCGGCGACGGTGATCCTCGCGATGGTCGCCGGCGGAGCGATCGCTGGCGTCGCGGGAGTGTTCTTCGCGATCCCCGCGGCGAGCGTCGTCGGCGTGCTCGTGCGCCACGTGGTCGACCTCTACAAGCGGAGCAATTTCTTTCTCGACGGAGGCAACCTGGCGATCGCCTCGGTGCCCATCACTGACGTTCCGTCGGATCTCTATGCGGACCTCGCGGCAGAGTTTGATCCGTCCCCGCTCGCGTATCGTCCGCCGCTGCCGCCCGCGCCTATCGAACCCGTAGAAAAATAAGAGGATTTGCTGCGATGAAAGAAGGATTTCACGTCGAGGACAAAGGCGCGATCCGGCGCATCACGCTGGACCGCCCCGACTGCAAGAACGGCCTCACGCCCGCGCTCGCCGAGAACATCACCGACGCCATCCACCTCGCTCGCGACAAGCGCGTCATCGTCCTCGGAGGAAAGAACGGCGCGTTCTGCTCGGGCCTCGACCTGCGCGTAGCGATCGAGATGGGCCCGCAGCTCTTGGCCAACGCCGAAGAGCACCTCGCCGGGTTTCAGCGCCTCGCGGACGCCATCGTCCGCAGCCCCGCGATCGTCGTGGCGGCGATCGACGGCCCCGCTGCAGGTTTCGGCTGCGACCTGGCGCTCGCGTCGGACCTGCGAATCGCCTCCGAACGAGCGTTTTTTCAGCACTCGTTCTCGCGCATCGGGCTCATCCCAGACGGCGGCGGAACGTGGCTCCTGCCGCGCCTGATCGGCCTCTCGAAGGCGCTCGAAGTGTGCTTGCTCGCCGAGCGGCTCGACGCGAAGTCCGCGCTCGAGCTCGGGCTCGTGACGAAGGTCGTCTCGATCGACGCGCTCGAGCGAGAGGTCGATGCGTTGGCCGAGCGACTCGCGGCGGGGCCTCCGCTGGCGTTTCAGCGCATCAAGCGCTTGATGCGCGAGTCGATGAGCAAGCCCTGGGCGCAGGGGCAAGCGGACGAAGGACAGAGCCAGCTCGAGTGCCTGCGCTCGCAGGACTGCATGGAGGGGATCATGGCCTTCTTCGAGAAGCGGCCTGCGGCGTTCAAGGGAGAGTGAGCGCGGTCTTCGTCGGCCGCGAGCGCGAGCTTTCGTCGCTCGTGACAGCGCTCTCGAAGGGCGCGCGCACGCTCGTCCTGCGAGGGCCGCCCGGCGTGGGAAAATCCTCGCTCGCGCGCGCCTTCGCCGAGGCCGTGCGGCGCGGCGGCGCGGCGGCTCGGCCCGTGATCGAGCTGTCTCTCTCGCACGCGCGCGACCGCGCGTCGGCGCTGTCCGCGCTCTCGTCGGCGCTCGGGCTCGACCTGCGTTCGAGCGACGCAAACGTCGTGTTCGAGCGCGTCGTCCGCACCGTCGAGTCTGCGCCGCACGTCCTCGTGATCGACGACGTCGATGACGCGGTCGCCGGGCTCGTCGAGGACCTCGTCGACGCGGTTGAATCGATGTGCGTCTTGCTCTGCTCGACGCGCTGGCTCTCGGTGGGGGCCGACCTGGTGCTCGACGTCGCCCCGCTCTCTTCGGAGGACGCAGCGAGGCTGCTCGAGGCGCGGGTCGCTCGGCTCTCGTCCCTCGCGCTGTCGCGCGAGACGAGCGCGGCGATCACCGCGAGCGTCGATCGACTCCCGTTGGCGATCGAGCTGCTCGCCGCCAAGGTCGCGGCGATCGGACCGTCGCCGGTGCTCGAGGCGCTCTCGGACGGAAGGCTCGTGCTCGACGGGCTCGAGCGATCGATCGCGGCGGCGTTCGACGCGCTGGACATCGAGGCGCAACGCGCGCTCGTGGCGCTGAGCGCGCTTCGGTCCAGCTTCGACGCGGACGCTGCGACGGCGATGATCGATCGTGACTCGAGCGCCGCGCTCGCGGTGCTCGAGCAGCTCGTTCGAGCGTCGCTCGTGGTCGCGAGGGTGGACGCCGATCGATCGCGGTTCTCGATGTTGGATTCGATTCGAGAGTTCGCGGCGCGGCGCGCAGGAGAGGACGTTCGCGAGCGGCACTGCGCGTATTTCGGTCGCGACAGCGCTCCTCGAGGCGACGACCCCGCCGTGTGGAACGCCCTCGCGAAAGACCACGCCGACCTCGACGCCGCCTGGCGTTGGGCGACGGACACCAAGGCCATCGACAGCGCACGCGCAGAGCTCGCCGCGAAGGTCGCGCTGCGTCTCGACGTCGTGCTGGTCGTGCGCGGGCTCTACGAGGCTCACCAGGAGGTCATCGAGAAGACATCGGCGATGATCGAGGCTCTGGCCTCGTCCGAATCGACTCCCATCGCGATCGGTCTGGCGATCGATCTCGCGATCGCGAAGGGACGCGCGCTCGCGCTGCACGGACGACTGCGCGAGTCGGTCGCGCCGTTTCGCTGGGCGCTCGACGCGGCGGTCGCGAGCGGAGACGCTGCGCGCGCTGTGTTTTCTCAGGCGAATCTGTGTTTCGTGCTCGGGCCGCTCGAAGCGTTCGACGAGGCGCGAGCGCTGGGAGAAGCGGCGCTCGACGAGGCTACGAGGCTGCGCAGTCATCGCTTGATCGCGGCCGCAGAGCAGGCGCTCGGCGCCGTCGAGTTCTATCGCGGCGACCAAGAGCGAGCGGTCGCGCACTACACGCGGGCGCTCGCGTCGGCCGAGGTCGTAAGGGCCCCTCGCCTCCTGGGAATCGTTCACGCGAACTACGGTCTCGCCGAGGCCGCTCGCGGAGCGGTGCACGAAGCCCTCTCGCGCAACGCGCTCGCGCGAGAGTCGCTAGCGATCGCGGGCGATCGATTTCTGCTGGGGCGCGTGGCGGTGTTCGACGCGAAGTATCGCTTTCAGCTCGACGATCTCGAGGCGAGCGAGGCGCTGTTGCCAGCGGCGCTCGACGAGGCGATCGCGCTCAGCGATCTCAGCGGCGAGCTCGAGGCGCGCCTGACGTTGGCGCGCATCGCGCAGCGGCGCGCAGGCGGCAGAGACGACGCGCTGTATCGCCAACGGTTGGCGGCGCTCGAAGCGACGGTGCGGCTGTGCGACGATCGAACGTGGTCGCGCAAGCTCGCGGAGCTGCGCGCCGAAGAGCGCAGAGACAGCGGCGCGCCGGCGATTGCTCTGTCGCTGTCTCGCGACGGACGAGCGCTCGAGGTCGGCGGGTCGAAGCTCGATTTGTCCAAGCGCGGTCCGTTGCGCAAGATCCTCGTCGCGCTGGTGCGCGCGAGGCTCGACGAGGGAGGACGAGCGCTGGACGCGTCCGCGGTGCGCGCCGCGGGTTGGCCCGGAGAGAAGATGCTCGCCGAGTCTGCGGCGGCGCGGGTGTACATGGCCATCTCGCGGCTCCGAGCGCTGGGACTCGAAGCGCTGCTCCAGACGTCGGACGAGGGCTACTCGCTCGATCCGCGGGCGAACGTGCGTTGGATCGAACGTTAGGTGATGTGAGGTTTCAGTGATGCGTCGGGCGGCTACGACCAAAGCTCATGAAGACGCTCATTCGAACGGTGATGGCGGTCACGCTCGGCGCGAGCATGCACTGCGCAAATGGTCTCGGGACCCCAGGAGACGGCGGCGACGGCTCGGCGGACGCGGGAGAGGCGGCGGCTCCGTTGCCGACCGTTCAGTGGACGCCGTGCGCGCTCGAGACGGCGGGGGCGCCGGACGGGGAGTGCGCGACGCTGCGGGTTCCGCTCGACGCGCAGCAGCCGAACGGCGAGACGATCGAGTACTTCGTGAAGCGCTATCGACCGGCGGGCGGGCGGGGTCTGCGAGCGTTGTGGATGCTGCAAGGCGGTCCGGGCGCGTCGGGGCTCGTGTTCGAGGGGCTCTCGGAGGCGATCGGAACGCGGTTTCCGGACGTGGACTTCTACTTCCCTGATCACCGTGGGACGGGTCGATCGACGCGGATCGAGTGTCCCGAGCAAGAAGCGGCCACGAGCCCGGGCGGCCTCGAGATCACCGCGGAAGAGTGGCCTGCGTGCCTCGCGACGGCGCGCGCACGGTGGGGCGATCGACTGCGGCACTTCTCGACGACCAACGCGGCCAACGACGTAGGCCTCGGGATCCAGGCGACGCGCAGGCCCGATCAACCCGTGTTCGTCCTGGGAATCTCCTATGGAACCTACCTCGCGCACCGCTTCTTGCAGCTCTATCCGACGCTGGCCAACGGCGTCGTGCTCGACTCGATCGCGTCTCCCGGGCTGAGCCTTCTGCGCCAGGACGAGGACTCCAACGAAGCCGCGCGAGACTTCTTGAATGCGTGTGCCGCGGACACCTTCTGCCGATCGAAGCTGGGACCCGACCCCTGGGGCAAGGCCCAGGATGTGTTTCGACGATTGAGGATGGGTCACTGCGCGGCCGCGGCCGTCCCGCAGGCGCCGACGCACGTGCTGTTGCGCAAGCTGTTCGCGTCCTTCTTGATGGACGCGGCGAACCGGGTCTACGTGCCTGCGCTGATCTACCGCGCAGATCGCTGCGAGCCTCGAGACGCCGCCGCGCTTCGGACGGTGCTCGGTCACGTCGTTGCGCCGCAAGAGCCGCCCGAAGAGCTGCGACGGTGGGGCTGGGTGCTGACGCACAACATCGCGCTGAGCGAGTTCAACGAGCGCCCCGAGCCGACGCCAGCGATGCTCGAGGCGATCCGTGAGAACGCGGTCGCGTCCCGTGACGTGACAGCGCTGTTTCAAGTCAATCTCGGACGGTGGCCGACGTACACCGACCCGCTCAGCGAGCAGTGGGCCACCACGACCACGCCGATGCTCATGCTCAACGGCGGGCTCGACCCGGCGACGCTCTTGCGCAAAACGAGGCCGTTTCGTGAGCGCTTTCGCGGTGCGAATCAGCACTGGGTCGAGTTTGCTTCCGCGACGCACACGACGTTTGTCTCCTCGCCCTTCGTCGACGAGCGGGGCGAGCGACGCTCCTGCGGGATGCGCCTGATCATGAGCTTCATCGAGAACCCGACGGCGCCCCTCGATCAGGGCTGCGTCTCTCGCGTCGAGCCGCTCGACTTTCGCATCCAACGCCCCGACTTCAACCGCGCTCTGCTCGGGACGACGGACGCCTGGGAGTGAGCGCCTCAACGGTGCCGAAGTTTTGTAAGTGAGAATCCAAGGAGCGCAGCGAAGGCCGGGAGCCAACGAGGCCGTTGCACAGTCATCCAGTCGACTCTCGTTCGGAGAAACCCGAGTGAGCGTCGCGAACGTATTGGTGTTCGCGACGAGCCAAGCTCGCACAGCGAACCGACCGCAGAACTTCGAGCAGCCCCATCGATCGAGGAGTCGGTGTGTCGCGAAAATCCCGTGCGAGTCCGCGTCGAAGATCTTCTTCGTCGACGGCAACAGCTCGAGCGCGGGCGCGCGGCTGGGGGTGCCAGGCTCCTCGAAGGGCAGATATGCCCAAAAGAGGGCAGATATGCCCCCGCGCTGGGGGCCGAGGTTTTTGGGGTATTTCGAAGGAATAGCGCTCGTGAGTCACGGCGTGCCCCTCGCTGGACGTAGCGATCGGCCCCGCCCCGCACGATCTCGCGACCCACGAGATGCGATGCGCTGTCCACGCATCAGTGTCCCCCTTCGCGCTCACAGTCCGCCCGCTGCATCCCTCGGCTCTCGACACCGTAGGCACCGATCCGGCGCAGCGAGCGTCGCGCTCACGCGCTCGACCGCTGCACCATCGAGACGCAGCTCCACCGTTGTTCCCCGTCCGACGGCCAGCCGCAGTCGCTGCTCGAAGTCGAACCGCACCGACACCCGGCGATGCTCGCCCGCTGCGAGCACGAACACCGCCGGCCGAAACCGCATCCTTTGCCACCGTGATCCCAACCGAACGCGCAGCGCCACGGTCCGCACGGTCCTCGCGATAGTCGCTCCATTCGTCAGGTCCAGCTCGAGGGTCTGCGCGACGCTCGGCGCGAGCCTGACGTCGTGCGGGGTGTGATTCCCATCCTGCTCACGAGCGCAGAAGATGCCCGGATCTCCCAGAGGCGCCGAACACTGCACCGCTGAGACGGCGATTGGGAGTT
>LNFM01004056.1_pt1 | contig 51837 bp, 43 predicted proteins | sample 596031 | NCBI WGS metagenome assembly LNFM01 (sample SAMN04254537, study PRJNA301005) | activated carbon metagenome | isolation source: dual media filters at the Ann Arbor, Michigan drinking water treatment plant | place: USA: Ann Arbor | reverse complement strand
TCGGCGTTTGCGCCGAGCTGCCCTCCCCAAACTCCAATAGAACGCGGTCCAGGAGCCCGTGGCTCCTGGCGGATGGGGGTACGGGGGAAGGCAGCGCCTTCCTCCGGGCAGCCAGCGCCATCCCACCCCGCTTGCGCCCCGCGCCACCCTCGGCCAGGGTCCGCCCATGACCAGTGACCTGCCCCAGGATGGATTGCCCCCCGGCCGGCGGGGCCTGGCGATGACCTGTGTGGCCCTGGGCATTTCCATCACCGTGCTCGATTCCGCGATGGTGAACGTGGCCCTGCCCGGCATCGCGCGGGAGATGGCGGTGACGCCGGCGACGGTGACATGGGTGGTCAATGCCTATCAGCTCGCCCTCGTCAGCCTGCTGCTGCCCTTCGCCTCTCTGGGTGAGGTGCTGGGCTTCAAGCTGGTCTACCGCTTCGGCCTGTGCGTGTTCATCGCTGGCGCCTTCGGCAGCGCCTCGGCCGGCAGCCTGGAGGTGCTGCTGGCCTCGCGCGTGATGCAGGGGGTGGGCAGTGCGGCGGTGATGAGCGTCTCGGCGGCGCTCATCCGGCACACCTATCCCATGTCGATGCTCGGCCGCGCGATCGGGGTGAATGCGCTGACGGTGGCGCTGGGCTCGGCGACGGCGCCTTCGATCGGCAGCGTGATCATCAGCCTGGCGGGCTGGCCGTTCATCTTCTACGCGACCCTGCCGATCGGGCTTGGGGTTCTGCTGGTGGGCAGCCGGTTCCTGCCCGATGTGGCCCCGCAGCGCAGGCCTTTCGACTGGCCTGGCGCTGCGCTGAATGTCAGCAGTTTCTCGCTGCTGTTCCTGGGCCTGGACATGCTGCTGGTGCTGCCGGGCCTGGGGGTGGCGCTGCTGCTGGCGGCGGGGTTGAGTTTCTGGCTGCTGGTGCGGCTGCAGCGCCGGCAGCCCGCGCCCCTTTTGCCGCTGGATCTGCTGCGGATCGTGCCGGTCAGGCTCGCCATCATCGCCTCGGCCTGCATGTTCGGGGCGCAGGCCATGGTTTATATCGGGCTGCCCTTTCACCTCACGGCGGCGGGGCGCAGCGTGGCCGAGATCGGGCTGATGGTCTCGCCCTGGCCTGCGGCGATTGCGCTGGCCGCGCCGATCTCGGGGCGGCTGAGCGACCGGGTGAATGCCGCCTGGCTCTGCGCGCTGGGGTCGGCCGCGGTGGCGGCGGGGTTGCTGGTGGTGGCGCTGCTGCCGGCCGATGGGCCGATGTGGCCGATTATGGCGGCGCTGGCGTTTTGCGGGCTGGGCTTCGGCGCCTTCCAGGCGCCGAACAACCGCACGATGCTGGCCAATGCGCCGCGCTCCCGCGCCGGCAGCGCGGGCGGGATGCAGAGCACGGCCCGGGTGCTGGGCCAGGCGGCGGGCACGGTGATCGTGGCGACGGTGTTCCATGTCTCGGCGCATGGGTCCGGGGGTGGCAGCGCCGATGGCCTTGGCGAGAGCATCGCGCTGGGCGCGCTCTTCGCCGCCGCGGTGGTGGCGGGGGTGGCGGCGGTGGTGAACCTGATGCGGCAGCGTATGGGTTGATGTTCCTTGGAAAATCGGCCTGTTTCACGGTATCGCGGGGCATCGAGGCGATCACGTCAGGAGCATCGTCAGAAAATGATCACCCCGCGCGCAGGGCGGCGCTGATCCGCGCCGCGGTGTCGAGCAGGGGGGCGATCCGGCTTTCCGGCCGGATGGCCTCGGGCAGGGCCGCGGTGATGCTGATGGCGGCCAGCACCCGCCCGTCGCGCCCCGCCACCCCCGCCGCGATGCTGGCGATGCGGCTTTCGAAATCGCCGAGATGCAGGACATGGCCACGCCGCGCATCGCGCCTGGCCTGGGCCAGCAGGCCGGCCGGGCTGGTCGGCGCGCGGGGCGAGATGCGCGGCAGGGCCGCGTCCCGATAGAGATCGAGCAGCGCGCCTTCCTCCAGCCCCGCCAGCAGCACCCGCCCCAGGGCGGTGGCATGGGCGGGCAGCCGGCTGCCGACCTGGACGATGGCGGGCTGGCCCTGGCGCTGGGGCAGGCGCAGCAGATAGACCACCTCGCGCCCCTCCAGCACGCCGAGATGGGCGGACCAGAGTGTCGCGTCGCGCAGCGCCTCGAGCGCCGGCAGGGCGGCCTCCACCAGCGGGCGGGCGGCGCCGCTGCCATGGCCCAGGCGCAGCAGCGCGGGGCCGGGCGAAAAGCGCTGCCGGCTCGCGTCCTGGCTGAGAAACCCCAGCGACGCCAGCGTATAGGTGACGCGGAACAGCGCCGAGCGCGTGGTGCCCAGCCGCGCCGCCAGCTCGGCCAGCGAGAGGCTGGGATGGCTGGGGGAAAACGCCTGCAGCACCTCCAGGCCCCGCGCCAGGCCGGGGACGATGTAGCGATCCTCTGTTTTGCCCATGAAACACAATCTGGCGCCCCCGCCCGCCGCCGTCCATAGCGGAGGCCACAACCCGGAGAACGGCCATGAACGTGATCTCGCCCAAGCCCGATGCCGCGCTGGCGGCCGCGCTGCGCGCCAACATCGTGCGGCACACCCAGAAATTCTTCGACTGGGACGCCTTCCCCAGCAATCGCGGCTTTCCCGAGCTGGAGCGCGCCCAGATGCGCTATATCGGCGCCGGCGGCAGCCCCAAGGTGGGCGAGGCCGACACGCTCAAGCCCGAGCATTTCACCCTCAGCCTGATCTACAAGCATGTCGGCAAATACGCCGCCTGCCACGCGCATGAGATCGAGGAGAGTTTTCTCATCATCGACGGCGTGCTGACCGTGGGCTGGGAGCGGGATGGCGAGGTGGTGGAGGTCCGCCTGGGGCCGAAGGACATGATCCTGAACGCGCGGGATATCGGCCATGGTTTCCGGAACGACGGCGTCGAGCCCGTGCTGATGTCGATTTCCGTCGACGTCGGCAAGCCGCTGCCGCCGCGCTACCTCTACCACCCCAAGCATGGCCATGCGCCTGAGCTGGCGCGTGGTTTTGGCGCCGAACCGGGCAAGACCCTGGCCTTCGATGCCAATGGCGCGCACCCGCTGCAACAGAAGATGGCGCCCTATGTCATCCGCCATGCCGAGCAGGCGCCGATCCGCGAGCCAGCGGGCTTCGAGCGCCGCGTCTATGTCGGCCCCGGCGGTGTCGCCAGCGACACCTGTCGCAAGGAGATGCTGGGCATCCCCTCGGGGGTGGGTGTGAAGCCCTATGCGCGTGACGTGGAGGACGCCTTCCTGGTGCTGGAAGGCGCGCTGACGGTGGGCTGGGAAGAGAATGGGCGGAGCGTGGAGATGGAGCTCGGCCCCCGCGACCTGGTGCTGAACCCGGCCGGGCGGCGGCACTGGTTCCGCAATGCCGGCTACGGGCCCTGCACGGTGTGGAGCGTGATCGGCACGGAACAGCCCGAGGATGTGGTGTTCACGGCGGGCTGACGCGCGGCCGGGCCGGCGCTCACCGCGCCGCGGCGCCCAGCCTGCGCATCGCCGCGAAATGCCCGGCGGATGCCGCCGGGGTCAGTGCGCCCACGCTGCCGATCAGCGTCTCGCGCACCGGGGAAATCCCGCCGAAATTCAGGATGTTCCGGCGCAATGCCGCCACACTCGCGGCGCCGTACCACCAGCGGAAAACGAAGGCGGGCATGCCCATCGTGGCGATGATCCTGGCCGAGCGGCCCTTCAGCAGCCCGCCGAAGAGCGAGACATCGGGCTTGAAGCCGAAGCCCGGCCGCAGCGTCTGCTCCAGAAACCCCTTCAGCATGGCGGGCATGCAGCCCAGCCAGATCGGGTAGATCAGCACCCAATGCTCGGCATCGTGCAGCGCCGCCTGGGCGGCCTGCACCGCGGTGGAGGGCGTGCCGGTCTGGAATTCCTCGGGCAGGCGCAGCAGCGGCAGGTTGAGCCCGGCCACGTCGAGCCGCGTGACCGTGTGCCCCGCCTCGGTGGCGCCGGCGGCATAGGCCTCGGCCAGGGCCACGCAGAGCCGGGCCGCGACCGGGTCGGGGTGGCCCTGGATGATGAGGATGCGCGTCATGGGGTGTAGACGCGGCGCGCCGCCGTTCGTTGCGCCTCAGGCCATGGCGTATTGGAAATAGGCCTCGCCGAGATAGAGCGTCACCGAGGAACCGCCGCCGGCGCGCCCCCAGAAACGGGTGGTACCGGCGACACCGTCGAACAGCACATTGTCGCGCGGGGTCAGGGTGATCGCCTGGCCCTCGACGGAAAAGCCCTGATGCAGGTCGGCCTCCAGGCCACTCGCGTCATCCACGAAACCGTCTGGGGTGAGGGTCATGGAAAAGCTCTCGCCGGTGCCCAGCGCATGCACGATCTTCGCCAGATGCCCGGTGGCCCGCAGATGCGCCGCCACGGCGATGATCCGGCGAAGTTCCGGGCTCATGCGTGGCCGCGGCCGGAATTGTCGACGGCCACGATCTGCCGGCGCGTCGTGCCATCGATGCCGCCGGCGATCGCCCATTCGGCGAAGAGCTCGGGCTTGCGCACGTGTTGCTGCGGCACCCAGGCCTCGGTGCACCAGTCGTCATCGGCGTAGTATTCGACCGGCGCGCCGAGCGGATTGTGAAAGTACCAGAAATAGGCCGAGGAGATGGGGTGCCGGCCCGGCCCGATCTCGGTCTTCCAGCCTTTCTGGGCCATGGCGATGCCGCCGCCGATCACCTCGTGGATATCGGCCAGGGTGAAGGCCACATGGTTCACGCCGGGTTTTCCGGGGCGGTTGAGGATGAAGAGGTTGTGGTGCTCGCCGGGCGTGGCACAGCGCAGGAAGGCGCCGTGGCCGGGATATTCGTCGGACAGGGTGAAGCCGACCTGCTCGATGTAGAAGGTCCGCATCGCCGCGAAATCATTGGCGAAGAGCACGATATGGCCGAGCTTGATCGGGTCGGCCCCGGTGTGCACGGGGGAGCGCTGGTCGACGCGGTTCGGGCTGCCCGGCGCGTTCACCGGTGTGGGGGTGGCCAGGATGTGGCGGCGTCGGGTGACCCGAAAACGCAGCGCCAGGCCATTGGGGTCGCGCGGCGCCTCGCCCAGGCGGGCATGGAGCGCATCCACCGCCGCCTGGTCGGGCATGCCCCAGACCACCTCGCGCACGGTATTGCCAGGCTCGATGGGCGGCGGCAGGGCTGGGTCGTCGATGTCGCGCAGGATCACCTCGCCGCCGTCGCGCGTGGTGAAGGCCCGCGGGTCGGCAGTGGGGTGCAGGCCCCAGTCCAGGCAGAATGTTTGCGCCGCCGCCATGTCGGCGACACCGAAGGTGACGGCATCGATGCCGGAAAGTGCCATGGCCAAAAATCCTCTCAGTCGGGGGTGATGCGGCGGTCGCGGATGATGGCGGCCCAGAGCGCGGTCTCGCGCGCCAGCCTGGCGGCGAAGATGGCGGGCGGTTCGCAGACGATGTCCAGGCCCTGGGCGGTGAGGGTGGCGGCGGTCTCCGAGGCTCGCAGGATCGCCTCCGTCGTCTCGGCCAGGGCCGTCACGACCGAGGCCGGCGTGGCGCGCGGCGCCAGCAGCCCATACCAGCTGGTGATATCGATGCCGGGAAAGCCGCTCTCGGCCAGCGTCGGCACATAGGGCAGGGCTGCGGAGCGGGCGGCGGTGGTCATGGCAATGGCATGGGCCTGGCCGCCGCGCACCAGCGGCAGCGCCACCGGCAGATTGCTGGCCAGCAGCTGGATCTGGCCCGAGAGCAGGTCGGACAGCGCCTGGGTGGTGCCGCGATAGGGCACGTGCTGGATGTCGATGCTGGCCTTGTCGCGCAGCAGCTCCATGGCGAGGTGGAGCTGGCTGCCGACGCCGGGCGAGCCATAGGTGATCTCGCCCGGGCGCGCCCGGGCGGCGGCGAGCAGCTCGGCCACGCTGCGCGGCGCGAAGCGGGGGCTGGCCAGGATGAGGTTGGGCGTCGTCGCCATCATCGAGACCGGCGCGAAATCCCGCGCCACGTCATAGGGCAGATTGCGCAGCAGGGTGGGGTTGATGGTGAGGTTGCCGGCCGGCACGACCAGCAGGGTGGTGCCATCGGCGGCGGCGCGGCGGACCAGCTCGATGCCGATATTGCCCGCACCGCCGGCGCGGTTCTCCACCGTGGCAGGCTGGCCGGTGCGGGCGAGAAACCCCTGTGCCAGCACCCGGGCCAGCACATCCACCGGCCCACCCGGGGTGAAGGGGGCGATGAGGGTGATGGGGCGCGCCGGCATCTGCGCCAGCGCCAGCGCCGGCGTGGCGAGGGTGGCGAGGAAGAGGCGACGTTTCACGCCTTTCCAGCCTCGCGCAGCGCCACCAACTGGGCGCGCGCCTGGCTGGCGAGGTAGCGACGCAGCCGGATCAGCCCGGCATCGTGGGAATACAGCATCTCGTGGCGTTCGAGGCCGAGGCCGCAGCCATCCATCATCACCCGGTCCTGCTCTAGCACCACCCAGTGCCGGGGCTCGAGCTTGGTGCGGTAGAGGAAGCGCCAGACGTTGCGCTGCCAGCCCTCGACCTTGCGGACGCGCCAGAAGAAGCAGGCGGAATTCTCGGCATCGATCGGCGTGATGACGGAGACGATGCCGAAATTGCCGCCGGGCCCGCCGGTCTTGGGATAGGGGATTTCGAGCCGCACCATCAGCGCCTGATCGTCGAAGAATTCCGACCAGTCGAAATTCACGTCGCGCTGGTGGGCCTTCTCGAAGAAGAAGCCGTGCTCGGTGTCGCGGGTGACGAAATTCGCCGTGGTATCGCCCTGGTACATCGTGTGGGAATTGGCATGCAGGAAGGTGCCGTGCATGGGGTCCATCAGATTGTCGTAAATGTAGCGCCAGGAGGCGTTCCAATCGGCGTAGCAGCAGAAGCTGGACCATTCGCCGCCGGCGAGTTGCTCGGGCGGCGTGAAGGGGGCGGGGGTGGTGTTCAGCGCATCGCCGAACCAGACCCAGATGGCGTCGGCCAGTTCGAAGCTGGGCCAGACCTGCACGGCCTGCTTGCCCTCCAGCGGGCAGCCGGGCTGGCCGGGCACGGCGAGAACGGTGCCGTCGGGGCCGACCTCCACCCCGTGATAGGAGCAGCGCAGCCGGTCGCCCTCATTCACCCCGCGCGAGAGTTTCACCGCGCGGTGCGGGCAGCGGTCGGTCATGACATGAATGCCGCCCCGCGCGTCGCGCCAGAGCACCAGCGCCTCGCCCAGGCGGGTGAGGCCGAGCGGCTTGCCGCCGGCTTCGAGAAACCTTGAGGGCAGGATGGGATACCAGCGGTTGCGCAACCCGGTGCGGAGCAGGGCTTGCACCTCCTGGTCGGTCGGCGACACGGGTCGGTTGAGGGTGGCGCTCATGGCATCAGGCTCCCAGCTCGGCCATCACGGCCTGGAAATTGGCCTCGGTCCAATGCCCGCCCTCGCGCGGGCGGACGCGGCTGTCATTGAGCGCCGCGACCACGACGGGCAATTCGTAGTGGCCGGCACCGAAAATGCCCTCGAGCGCGGCGGCGAGGTTCATCTCCCACTCGCTGGGCTCACGGGTGCGGGACTGGTGCGGGTCGAGGGCAGGGAAGCTGTAGCTGGGCATGGCCATGGCTCCTTCAGATGTCGAGGACGAGGCGGGGTGTTTTGGCGCGCGAGACGCAGGTCATCAGCACGGTTTGCGCGGCGCGTTCGGCGGCGGAGAGGATGCTGTCGCGGTGCTCCGCCTCGCCTTCGAGGATACGGCATTCGCAGGTGCCGCAGACGCCCTGTTCGCAGGAGCTGGGCACCTCGATGCCGGCCTGGGTGAGCGCGGCGAGGATGGATTGTTCCGCCGCGACCTGGAGCCTGATTCCGGAGGCGGCGCAGACCAGCTCGAAGCCGCCAGCCTCGGTTTGTGGCTGGGTGCGGGGGGTGAACCATTCGAAGCGGGCGCTGCCCTCGGGCCAATGGGCGGTGGCGGCCTCGACGGCCTCCATCAGCGCTTGCGGGCCGCAGCAATAGATCAGCGTGCCAGGCTCGGGCGTGGCGAGGCGGGCGGCGACATCGACGCGCTGCCCGGCCTGGCTGTCATGCAGTTCGACCGTGCCGCCGAAGGAGCGGGCCTCGTCGAGAAAGGGCGCCTCGCCGCGGGTGCAGTAGAGCAGCGTCCAGGGGACCGTGGCGGTGCGCATCATCGGCAGCAGCGGCGTCACGCCGATGCCGCCGGCGATGAAGAGATATTGTTGTGCCGGCAACAGGGTGAAATTGTTGCGCGGTGTGCCGACGCCCAGCAATTCGCCTGGGCGCAGCGTGCGATGGATCTTCTGGGTGACCACGCCGCCCTCCACGGCGCGGATGCCCAGGCGGTAGCGCGCGGTATCGGCGGGGTCGCCGCAGAGGGAGAATTGCCGCTCGCCGCCATCGGGCAGGCGCAGATCGACATGCGCGCCGGGGGTGAAGGGGGGCAGGGCTTCGCCACTGGGATGGACCAGTTCCAGACCCAGCACGCCCGGTGCCTCCCAGGTCAGGCTCTTCAGGCGCAGTTGCATCATCGCACGCTGCCCGCGGCACCCGCGGGGGGACCTGCGAAGGATTCGGCGAAGGGGCCGATGGCGATCATGTCCACTTCGATCATGTTCGGGCCGGCTTCGGCCATGGCGGCATCGAGCGCGAGGCCGAAATCCTCCGCGGCGCTCACCCGGGCGTGCGGCATGCCGATGCTGGCGCAGAGGAGTGAGAAGTCGGGGGTGAGGATGTTCGAATACTCGTGCCGGCCGCCATATTGCGCGTCCTGGATGTTGCGGATGACGCCATAGCCGCGGTCGTTCATCAGCACGAAGGTGACGGGAGCGGCGATTTCCTGGGCGGTGGCGAGTTCGCCGATCATGAGCTGCGCGCCGCCATCGCCCAGCAGGGTGATGGCCCGCCCGGCGCCGGCCAGCGACGCGCCGATGCCCATGGCGATGCCCTGGCCGATGCCGCCGCCCAGCGCATGCACGCCCAGATGGGGGGCGGCCAGCTTCACGTAGCGATTGCCGAAGGTGGAGTTGGAGATGGTGACATCGCGCACCCAGGGGTGACGGCCCGAGACGGTGCGGGCGGAGAGTGCATCGGCCACCGCGCGATAGGGGCCGAGCGTGCGGACAAGCGTGGCCTCGCCGGCCGCCTTGGCGGGAGCGACGGCGGCGAGGAAACCTGCGTCCGTCGAAAGTTGCGCAGGCAAGCGTTCCAGCAGGCCTTCCAGCACCAGCCGCGCATCGCCGGCGGCGAAGAAATCGACGGGGTAGTTGCGGCCGGCCTGGGTCGGTTCGGCATCCACCTGGGCCAGCACGCGGGGCAGGGGCATGGCATTGTTGCGGGTCTCATTGCCGCGCAGCCGGCTGCCGACGACCAGCATGAAGTCGGCTTGCTGGTAGAGCGCCTGCGCCTCGGCCGTCATGTTGAAGGCGCCGAGGCTGCGCGGATGGGTTTCCGGCACCACGGCCCGGCCATTGGTGGAGGTGACGGCGGCCATGCCGCGATCGACCAGCGCGGAGGCCGCCACGGCCGCGCCGCGGGCGCCGCCGCCGAGCCACAGCATCGGGCGTTCGGCGCGCAGGATCATCCCGGCCAGCGCGTCCAGCATGGCGGGTGCGGGGACCACGCGCTGCACCGCCAGCGCCGCCTTGGGCCGCGCCCGCAGCCGCACCCGCTGCACATCGATGGGGATTTCCAGCGACACCGGCCCGCTGGGCGCGCTGAGTGCCGCCTGCGCGCCCGCCAGCACCGCGTCCACCGCCTGATGCGGTTCCCACACGCGGATATACGCCTTGCTGATGGCCTTGAGCATGTCGGGCTGGCGCGGCACGTCATGGATCGGCGCGCGGTCGCGGTCCATGAAGGGCCGGTCGATCTGCGTGGTGATGTGCAGCACGGGCGAGCCCGCGGTCAGCGCCTCCACCTGGCTGCCCGCCGCATTGCCGGCGGCGGTGCCAGTGGAGGTGATGCAGACGCCGAGCCCGCCTGTCACCCGGGCGAAGGCATCGGCCATGTTCATCGCGCCCGCCTCGCCACGCGCGGGGATGAAGCGGATGCGGCCCTGGCGCGCGATGGCGTCGAGGATGGGCATGTTGTGGATCGAGATCACGCCGAAGACGGCGGTGACGCCGAGATCGGCGAGCGTCGAGGCGATGAGGTCGCCGACAGGCAGTTCCAGCGTGGTGGGGGCGGTGTCCATGGCGCTCTCTCAGATATGCCGCGACACGCCGCCGGAAACCTCCAGGGCGGCGCCGGTGATGTAGCTCGCCGCCGGCGAGCCGAGGAAGGCGATGGCGCGGGCGGGTTCCTCCGGCTCACCCAGCCGGGCCAGCGGAATCTTTTTCTCGGATGCCAGCGCCGCGTACCAGTCCTGCCGCGATTGCGTGGGGTCGGTGCGGGCGGCGAAGCGGCGTTGCCACTGGCCGCTGTCGACCAGCCCGAGCAGGATGGAATTGACCCGGATCCTCGGCGCGAACTCGGTCGCCAGCGATTTCAGCATGCTCTGCACCCCCGCACGGGCGGCCGAGGTGCAGACCATATGCGCCTCCGGCTGCACCGCGAGCAGCGAATTCACGCCCACGATGGCGGCGGCGTCGGAGCGGTCGAGCATCGGCCTGAAGGCATGGATGGCGTGGATCTGCGAGAAGAATTTCAGCTCCAGCTCGGCCCGCCAGTCATCCTCGCTGGTGGAGGCGAAGGTGGAGACGCGGCCCTGGCCGGCATTGTTCACCAGCAGGTCGAGCCCGCCGCCCGACCACTCCGCCACGGCGCGGGCGAAGCCGCTGACGGCCTCGCGGTCCAGCACGTCGCAGGGCAGGGCGAGCAGGGTGTCGGGCGCGCCCAGCGCATCGCGCGCCGCCGCCAGCCGCGCCTCATCGCGGCCGCAGATCGCAACCCAGGCCCCCTCGGCCAGAAGAATGCGGGCGGTGGCCAGCCCGATGCCCGAACTGCCACCCGTCACCACGGCCACCCGGCCGGCATAGCCCAGATCCATCACGCGATCTCCCTGATGCGCGGCGTGGCCTCGGACCAGCCCAGCCGCCGCGAGATTGTTTCGGCCGCCCTGGCGACCGCATCGCCGATCTCCGCCCGCCGTCCCGCAGCCGCGAAGGCCTCCCGCTGGCCACTCACATTGAGTGCGGCGACCGGCCGGCCGGAGGCATCGAGCACGGCGGCTGCGACTGAGCTGATCGAGGCTTCGAAAAACCCCTCGCTCCAGGCCAGGCCGGCGGCGCGGTCCTCGGCCAGGCGTGCCCGCAGCGCGGCCAGGCTGGTGGGCGTTTGCGGCGAGGCCGGGGCCATCTGAGCGCCCTCGAACAGCGCCGCCACCGCGGCGTCGGGCAGATGCGCCAGGATGATGCGCCCCATATTCGCGGCATGCGCTGGCAGCCGACTGCCCACCCGGATATTGCTGGCGAAAGCGAGATTGGGCGTGCGGCGGACGACATAGACCACCTCCCGCCCATCCAACACGCCGAGATGGGCGGAAAGGCCGAGCGTCTCCACCAGCCGATCCAGCACCGGGACCGCCACTTGCACGAGATCCTCGGCGAAGAAGGCCTGGGCGGCCATGCCGATCAACCCGGTGCCGATGCGCCAGCCGCCATCGGGGCGGGGCTCGATGAAGCGCTCGGCCTCGAGCGTGTGCAGCAGGCGCAGCAGCGTGGTGCGATTGATGCCGATCTGCCGTGCGGTCTGCGCCATGTTGCGCACGGCATCGCCCTCGGCGATGTGGCGCAGCAGGCGCGCCGCGCGCTGCACGGGCGGTGAGATGTAGGGATCATCCTCAGCCATCGGCGAGGCCTTTCAGCAGCGCCATGGCGGCGGCCGGCGCCTCCTGCGCCATCGCGTGGCCGCAGCCCGGGATGATGGTGAGCGGGCCGGGCGCGGGGAGTGCGGCATGCAGGGCGCGGGCATTCTCGGGCGGCGTGACCACATCCTCAGCGCCGATTGCGACCGGGGCTGGCAGGCGGATTTTTGTCGCATCGGCCAGCAGGTCGCCGGCGCCCAGCGCCCGCACGGCCTGGGCGTAGCCGCCCGGGTTCACGGCGGCCATGCCGCGGCGCACGCCCTCCAGCGCGGCACCCTCGGGCCGGAACAGCAGCCGGCCCGCGCGTTTTTCGGCGAAGGCGGCGGGGCCGAGGGTCGTGAGGTCATCGATGCGGCCCTGAACGCCGGCCGGCAGTGGCTCGCCCGGCGGCACGCGATAGCCCAGCGCGGGGGAAAGAAAGGCGAGCGCTGCCAGCCTCTCCGGGTGCCGCGCGGCGAAGGCGCCGGCGAAGAGCGCGCCGAGGGAATGGCCGACCAGCGCCACCTGGGCCAGGCCCAGCGCGTCCAGCACGGCCAGCAGCCGCGTGGCATAGTCGGCCGGGGTGGGGTTGGGGTTCAGCAGGGCCTCGCTGGTGCCATAACCCGGTGCGTTCCAGGCATAGGCGGCGCGGCCTGCGGGGATGGCGCCGCCCCAGCTCAGCGCATCGCTGCCCACGCCATGCAGCAGCATGAGCGGCACGCCCGCGCCCGGCTGGTGGGTGAGGGAGACACCCGCGACCATCATGTGAACACAAACCCCGCATCCACCGGCAGCACCTGGCCGGTCAGCGCGAGCGCCCCTGGGGTGAGGAGGAAGGCGATGGTTTCGGTGATGTCCTCGGGGCTTTGCGGCCCCGGCACGGCGCGGCCGGTCTCGTAGAGCGCGTGGCGTTCGGGCGGCACATATTCCGTGGCCTCGCAGCGCATGATGCCCGGAGCGACGCAGGTGATGCCCACGCCACGCGGCCCCAATTCGCGCGCCAGCGACCGCGTCATCGCCATCACCGCGCCCTTGGAGGAGGTATAGGCCAGCAGCCGGGGCGCGCCCCAGAGTGCCGTGTCAGAGGCGAGGTTCACGATGCGGCCTGAGCCCGAGGCCACCAGCATGGGGGCGATGGCCCGCGTCACCAGCCAGGTGCCGCGGACATTGACTGTCATCACCCGGTCCCAGGTCTCGATGGTGAGCGTGTCGAATTCCGGGCCGCCGATGCCGGTGGCGATGGCGGCGTTGTTGACCAGCCCATGCACCACGCCCTCGTGGCGGCCGATATCCGCCGCGAAGGTTTCTATGGAGGCCGGGTCGGCGAGGTCGATGGTCAGGAAACGTGCGCCCAGTTCCTTTGCCGTGGCGCGTCCCTGCTCTTCCAGAATATCGGCCAGCACCAACCGCGCGCCCTGGGCGTGGCAGCGCTCGGCGATAGCCCGCCCCACGCCGCGCGCCGCGCCGGTGACGATGATGGTGCGCCCTGTCAGGCTCATGGATCGCGCCTTGAATGTTCTTATGTGAACTGTACGTTCAATAGTGAAGCATACTGCGCAACCCCAAGGTCCAAGTCAACGGCGAAATCACATGCCGTAATGCGCCCGGAACCAGTCGACGAATTGCGGCACGCCCTGGCTGACCGGGGTTGCCGGGCGATAGCCCGTCAACCTCTCCAGCAGGGCGGAATCGGCCCAGGTCCGCAGCACCTCGCCGGGCTGAAGGTCCATGTTGTTGCGGGCGACGGGCCGGCCAACGGCGCGCTCGATCTCGGTGATGAAATCGAGCAGCCCGACCGGCGCGCCATTGCCGATATTGACGACACGGAAGGGCGCCACGGGGCTGAGGCTGTCCTCCGGGCACACCGGGCTGCCGCGCACCGGCGCTGCGGGGATGAGACGGATAATCGCCTCGATCAGATCGTCGATGAAGGTGAAGTCGCGCGCCATCTGGCCATGGTTGTAGACGTCGATGGTCTCGCCCTTCAGCGCGGCGGCGGTGAATTTGAACAGCGCCATGTCAGGCCGCCCCCAGGGGCCATAGACGGTGAAGAAGCGAAAGGCGGTGATCGGTTGGTTCCAGAGATGGGCATAGCAATGGCCCATCAGCTCGGCCGAGCGCTTGGAGGCCGAGTAGATGTTCAGCGGCGTGTCGGTGGCATGCGTCTCCAGGAATGGGACTTCGGTGTTGGCGCCATAGACCGAGCTGGTGGAGGCCATCAGCAGATGGCGGACCGGCATCTCCCGGCACAGCTCCAGCAGGTTGAAGCTGCCGACCATATTGGCCGCGACATAGACATCGGGATGTTCCAGCGCATAGCGCACGCCGGCCTGGGCCGCGAGATGCAGCACCACCTCGGGCCGTGCCTCGCGCATCACCGCCCGCAGCCCGGCCATATCGGCCACGTCCTGGACATGGTTGGTGAAGCCGGGGCCGGCCAGTTGTGCCAGCCGGGCATGCTTCAGCGCCACGTCGTAATACGCCACCAGATTGTCCACGCCGACAACCTCATGCCCCTCGGCCAGCAACCGCCGGCAGAGGTGAAACCCGATGAAGCCCGCGGAACCGGTGACGAGTATCCTCACTTTTTCTCGCCCAGATCCCACCAGATGCCGGTGAAGGCCAGCAGCCCCTCGCGCAGGATGGCCGGCATCGCGTGCTCATCCGGCCCATGCTGCTTGCAACCATTGTAGCTGTGCGGGATCCAGACCAGCGGCACGCCGAGATGGTCGACAAACACATCCCCCGGCAGCCCGCCCGAGGAGTTGGGGATGATCTGCACCCGCTTGCCCAGGGATTGCTGCATGCTGTCCTGGGTCCAGAGCACCCAGGGGTCGTCGGGGGCTGTTCGGCTGGCGGGCATGCGGCTGCCGGCATTTTCGATCTTCACCTCGGGGAAGCCATGCTCGTCGAGGTGTTTTCGCAGTGCCGGCTCGAAGACCGCCACATCGGTATCCACGGTGAAGCGGATCTGGCAATGGGCCCGGGCATCGGGCGCCACCGCATTGACCGGGTTCTCCGGCCGGCCGGAAATCATGGCCAGCACGATCAGGCTGTTCCAGCCATAGATTTTCTCGGCCGAGGTCAGCCCAGGCTCGCCCCAATCCGCGTCGATCGTGGCCGCGCCATCGCCGCCACCAACCGGGCAGCCATCCAGCACGCCGCGGACCTGCGCCGGCACGCCGTTCTGCGGCAGCCAGTCGCGCACCAGGATTTTTCCATGACGGTCCATCATGCTCGCCAGCGCATGGCTCAGCACGATCGCGGGATCCGTCGTCAGCCCGCCCCAATGACCGGAATGCACGCCGCCGGCGCGCAGCGTCACCGCGAGGTCGAAATGGAAGGTGCCGCGGGTGCCGGTGGCGATGGTGGGCAGGTCGGGCTCCACCCGCGGGCCGTCGGAGGCGATCAGCGCATCGGCCGCCAGCATGTCACGATTGGCGGCGACGAAGGCGCGCAGGCCCCGGCTGCCGCGCTCCTCGGCCATCTCGATCAGCAGCTTGATGTTGAAGCCGAGCCTGCCACCGCGCTCGGCCAGCACCGCCTCCAGCGCGGTCAGGTTCAGCACATGCTGGCCCTTGTTGTCGGCGCTGCCGCGGCCGTACCAGCGGCCGTCCAGCTCGGTCAGCGTCCAGGGATCGATGCCGGCGCTCCACTGGTCCTCCAGCCCCCGCACCGTGTCGCCATGGCCATAGAGGATGATGGTCGGCCGCGCGGGATCCTCGATCCGCGTGCCGGTCAGGATCGGGCCGAAGCCCGGCTCGGGGTTGTCATGGATGGCGGTGGCGAACCCCATGCTCTCGACCCAGGGGCGCAACCCGTCCTCGAGATAGCGCCGCAGATCGGCATCATGCCCCGGATCCTGGCTGGTCGAGCGATAGGCGATCAGCGCCGAGAGGCGGTCGCGGAAGGTCCCGCTGTCGAAGATGTCGGCGGCGCGTGACAGCGCCGCCCTGCGGTCACCATTGAGGTCAGCCATGTCTCACTCCCTTGCGTTGCGCCAGCGCCAATAGTCCGAAATCTCGGGCAGGCGGCGCCGCGAATCCGCGCCCCCGCCGAACCATATCCCCACATCTGGCCCTTCCGGCTGCGGCAAGGCAAGCCGCAACCGGAGCCGCTGGCGTGCGAGGTCGTATCCACCGGATAGCCGGGCCGTTCCGGCCTCGCCGTCCAGCCTCCCGTCCTCCAGCTTCAGCAGCCCGGCTTGGGCGGTGAAGGGGAGGATCAGGCTCGCGAAGGGCGTACCGCCACCGGCCAGCGCCGCCTCCATCGCCGCCTGCGCCGCCTGGGCATCAGGCATCGCCGCGGCCTCGCGCAGCGCGGCGATGTCGAGGCCGAGCAGGGTGCCGTCGCGGATCAGCAACTGCCCGCGCCCGGCCAGCGTGGCCCGCCAGGCATCGCCGCCATGGCCCTGGGCGGTGAGGGCGAGTTCGACATCAGCCCGCCCGCGCGTCACATCGGGCGCCTGGCCGAGCATCGGCTCGGTCAGCACCGCACCTTCCACCCGGCCTTCCAGGCTGAGGCCAGGGGGGCTGGCATTCGCGTCGGCCCGCAGCACGCCCAGCAGGGCGCCGCCGGAGAGCCGGCCCTCCTCGACTTCGATCGCCAGCCGGCCGTCATCCAGCCGAAGCATCGCCCGCAGGCCGCTGAGCGGCGGCAAGCCCCAGGGCAGCAGCAGGTTTTCCGCCCGCAGCCCCAGCTCCAGGTCGATGCCACGCAGCAGGGCGAGGGGCGGGGGCGCTTCAGGCTCGGGCAGGACCAGGCTATCCGTGGTCATCTGGCCCGACAGGCGCGGCCGCGCGCCCTCGTTGTTCAGCGTCAGCGGGCCGCGCAGGCGCAGCTGGCCCGCCACCACATCCAGGCTCTCGGCGGCCAGAACCCCCGGCCGCAGCACCAGGCCCGCGATGACCGCGAGGGAGCCATCGCCCAGCCATTGCCGCCCGGCCGGGCCAAGCCATGGCCCGAGCAGCCGCGCCGCGCCGGGGTGGCGCAGCGTCACCGCGCCGGCCGCGTGGCGCTGGCCTGCATCGATGGTCAGCTGCGCCTCGAGCCGGGCATCGTCGAGGCTGGCCTCGGCGCGCAACGCCAATGCCTCGGGCGGGCCCGCCAGTCGCGCGCGCAGCCGCAGCGGCAGCGCCGACATGGCCTCGGGCGGGGCGAGCCAGGGCGCCAGCGCGCCGCCCAACGTGCCCCCCTGGGCCTCCAGCACCGCATCACTCACCCGCGGCGGCGCCAGCGAGCCGCTCGCCGCCAAGGTGATGTCCGCCGCGCCATGCCGTGCCAGGGCGCGGCGCAGGACGATCCGTCCACCCTCGGCCGCGGCATCGATGCTCAGCGCCTCCAGCCCGGCGCCCTGCAGGCTCGCCCGCTCGGCCGCGATGCGCAGGTTGACGTCCATCTGCGCCAGCCGCTCACCGGCGCCGGACCAGGTGTCGAGCCAGGGGTCGAGCTCCAGCCGGGCGAATTCAAGGCCCAGGCCCAGCACCGGCCGCTCGCCCCAACGCCAGGTGGCGGTGCCGGCCACCCGGTTGCCGTCCAGGCTCAAGGCCATATCGCTGAAAGCCGCCTGCCGCTCGTCCAGCACCAGGCGCATGGTGCCGGCGGCGGGGCCGGGCGGGATGGCGCCGGCCGGCAGTCGCACCGCAGTCAGCCCCGCCAGGGCCTCCGGCGCCCGCCGCGCGTTGAAGCGCAGCGCCCATTCCGAGGCATCGGCGGTGCCGGCGCCCGAGGCGTTGATCGTGGTCTCGCCGGCCAGTTCGGCCGAGGCCTCGGGCACCAGGATGCGGCCATTCTCGAGCTGCACCGCGAGCCGCATCCGGCGCAGCGTGATGCCACGGAAACTCGCCGCCTCCGCCGAGAGGTCGAGGCCGATGGGCAGGGCCGGGCTGCCATCGCGCCGTATCGCGTCGGTCCAGGCATCGAGGTCGAGGCGCGAGGCCAGCAGGGCGGCATCCAGCCGCGCCCCCGCGACGGCACCGGTGGCGGCCCCGGCGGGCGCATCGGCCCTGGTTTCGGCGGCAAGGCGTAGCGAGATGCCGCCGCGCGCCTGCTGCCCGGCCAGTTCCAGCGCCAGCTGGTCCACCCCCACCACATCGGCCGTCGCCGTGATGCGCCCGGTCGCGCTGAAGGCGCCGCGCGGGGTGGGCAGCAGCGCTGAGAGATCCTGCCCGGCGGCATCGAGCCGGCCCTCGAAGCCGCCCTCGGCCAGCAGCACGCCCCGGGCGGTGATCCGGCTGCCGGCGACCTGGCCGGTGATCTCGAGCGGTGCCACGCCATCATCGCCCGCGCGGCCCAGCGTGGCGTTGAAGGCGAGCGGCTGGCCGCGCCAGTTGAAGCGCCCCTCGGCGCGCAGCGCATCGGCCAGGCCGCCTGCGACCAGGCGGGCCGAAACGCCCTCGATGGCGGCGCCGGCCACGCTGATCCGGCTGTCCTCCAGCCGGGCGTCGAGCAGGGTGAGCGCATCCAGCCCCAGCGTGGCAAGGCCGGGCAGGCGGGTTGGCGGCCAGGGCAGCCGGATATCGGCGCCCAGCAACACCACCTCGCGCACCACGACGCGCCCGATCAGCAGCCGCCAGGGATCGAGCCGCAGGCGCAGCGCGCGGGCGGTGAGTTCCACCCCGTCATTCGATGCGCCGATGGTCAGGCCATCGGCATCGAGCACGGTCTGCGGCAGAAGGCGAAGGCGCAGCCCGCCATTGAGGCCGATGGGCCGGCCGAGCCTTTCGCTGGCATGCTGCGCCAAGGTGCCGCGATAGCCGTCCCAATCGATGCGCGCGGGCAGGGCGAAGGCGGCGCCGAACAGCAATGGCAGGGCCAGGGCCGCGGCCAGGGCCAGCCTGCGCTTCATGCCGCGCGCGTTTGTATGAAGATCGAAGCCGTCATGCCATAAAAAACCCTCGCACCCTGCGTTTGGCGGTGCGGGCGCTGGCGCGCAAGGGGTGGGAGAGGGCGTGCAGGCGCCGATTTCATGCTAAACCGGATCAGCGAAGAGGGATGCGCGTGGTTTGAGCTTCTGGGGCAAGATCATCGGCGGGGTCACCGGTTTCATGACCGGGGGGCCGATCGGCGCCGTGCTGGGTGCGGCGATGGGCCATGCCGCCGATGGCGGCACGGGCCGCGCCGACCTCGCGGCGCTGCTGGGCAGCAAGGAGCAGCTCTTCGCGGTGAGCGTGGTGGTGCTTTCGGCCAAGCTCGCGAAATGCGACGGGCCGGTGAAGCGGGCCGAGATCGACGCCTTCAAGCGGATGTTCCGCATCCCGCCGCAGAACATGGCCGAGGTCGGCCAGTTGTTCGACCAGGCGCGCGAGGATGCGCAGGGCTTCGAGCCCTTCGCCGACCGGGTCGGCCAGGCCTTCGCCGACAACAAGGCTATGCTGGAGGATGTGCTGGCAGCACTTTTCGCGATCGCGCGGGCCGATGCGCCGCTGACGCGTGGCGAGGTCGCCTTCCTGCAACGCGTCCAGGTCGGTTTCGGCCTGGATGCGGCGGCCTGGGTGCGGGCGCGCGACGGCCAGGCCGCCCGCCCGCGTGAGGAGCCGGGCATGGACCCCTATGCCACGCTGGGCCTGCCGGCCAATGCCTCCGACGAGGAGGTGCGGGCGACCTGGCGCAAGCTGATGCGCGAGAACCATCCCGACGCGCTGCTGTCGCGCGGGGTCACCCCCGAATTCGCCAAGCGCGCGACGGATAAGGTGGCCGAGATCAACAATGCCTGGGACCGCATCAAGCGGGCGCGGAAGCTCTAGCCCGTGCGGGTCATCGCGGCGCCCAGCCCGAATTTCGACGCCCGTGCGCAGCCGGTGGACATGCTCATCCTGCATTACACCGGCATGCCGAGCGGTGCTGCGGCGCTGGCGCGGCTGCGGGACCCGCAGGCGAGGGTCTCAGCCCATTACCTGGTCGAGGAGGATGGCCGCGTCTTCGCTTTGGTCGAGGAGGGGATGCGGGCCTGGCATGCCGGGGTTTCGCATTGGCGGGGTGCCGCAGGGTTGAATGGCCGCAGCATCGGCATCGAGATCGTCAATCCGGGGCATGAGCATGGCTACCGGTCATTTCCGGTGTTGCAGATGGTCGCCGTGGTGGAGCTTTGCCTGGAGATCTTGGGCCGCCATGCCATTCCGGCCCGCCATGTGCTGGCGCATGCCGACGTCTCGCCCGACCGCAGGCAGGACCCTGGCGAGCTGTTCGACTGGGAGGGGCTGGCGGGGCAGGGTGTCGGGCTTTGGCCGACCGGGCCGGCCGCGCCGGCAGGCCCGGAGGCGGTGCCCGCACTGCTGGGCGCGATCGGCTACCGGATGGACCTGCCCTTGCCCATGCTGGTCAGCGCCTTCCAGCGCCATTGGCGGCCGGAGCGGGTGGATGGCGAGGCGGATGAGGAGACCCGCGGCCTGCTGCGCGCCGTGGCGGCGCTGATGGCAGGGCCGGGCGACATGGGCTGGGATCGCGCCATCTGACGCCGGATTTGCCCCGGCGATGATGCCTCCGCGGCGCTGGACGGGTGGATATTCCGCCCGCGCCGCGTGCGCCTTCACCGCTGCCGCGGGTCGGCTGGCCCGCCCGGCGCGGCGCCGGACGGGCCAGCTAGCCAAGGCATCAGGCCGGGCGGCAATTGGTCAGGCGCACCGTCGGCCCGGCACCCGCCGCACCATCATAGACCCGCGCCACCGTGCCGGTATTGATCTGCCCGTTGGTGCCGCGGCCGAAGCGAAGGCTCGAAATCGTGGCGTTCGCTCCGATCGGGATGCCGGGCAGCGACGGGCTGAACAGCGTCACATTGCCAGGGAAACCGGTGAAGGTGACGTCCACCGTCAAGGCGCCGCGCGTCGCGTTGCGCAGATGGATGAAATACTCGAAGTTGTTGCCGCCCGTGCCGGTCTGATAGATCGTGTCGATGACGACCCGGTTGTTGCAGGTCGTGACCGGCTGGGCCTGGGCGCCCTGCGGGGCCGCGATGCCGCTGGCGAGCACGGCGAGGGTCGCCGCGACGATGATGCGCTTGTGCATGGTTGATCTCCATCCGGGTCGGTTTGCCGAATTGGCTCCTCCCACGACGTCACCGTGGCAGGACAATGCCAGCCCGGCAAATACACAAATCCTTTCAGCGCGATAGGCAAGGCCCCCCGGACGTGGCCCTGGGCGCGGCCGGCCTCATCGGGCGGCGCCGGTCAGGACCACATCCCCCGCCTGCAGGGCGCCGCGAATCTCCACCCCATCGGGTGTGGCGATGCCGATGGTCACGGGCACCTCGATCACCGCGGCATTGCGCCGCAGCCGCACCAGCCGGCCCTGGGCGCCCTCCTGCACCGTCTCGGGCGGCACCACGAAGCCCTGCGGATTGTCATAGGTGATGATCGAGAGATTGGCCGACATGCCCACCGCCAGCCGCTGCCGGTCCTCGGGCGGAATGCCGGCGATCTCCACCGTCACCGCGAAGCTCGGCAGGCCCGAGCGCCCCGCCTCGGCCGAGGCCTGGGCCGCGACGCTCGCCACCCGGCCATCGAGGGTGATGCCGGCGAAGGCATCGCCGGTGACCTGCACCGCCTGGCCGACGCGCAGCTTGCCGACATCGATCTCATCGACCTGGGCGCGCACCTGGAAACGCTCGAGGTCACCGATCACCAGCATGGTCTGGCCACGGCTGATGCGGCTGCCAACCTCCACCGTCTGCGGCCGCTGGCCGCCTTGGGGCTCGGGCGGCAGCAGCACCACGCCGGAGACCGGCGCGCTCACCAAGGCGGCCGCGATGTCGCCCTCCAGGTCGCGCACGCGCACCTCGGCATTGGCCAGCTCCAGCTCGGCGATGCGCACATTCTCGCTGTCGCCGCGCGCCAGCGTGGCTTCCAGGTCCTGGCGCGCCGCCTGCATCTGCAAGGCCTGATTGCGTTGCTGCTGCAACAGGTTGCGATGCTCCTCCGCCGGGATGATGCCGCGCGCCAGCAGGGCCGCGGTCTGTGCGACGCGGGTGCGAAGATCGCCCGCCTCCAGCTCGGCCGCGGCCACCTGCCGCCTCGCGCGGGAGACCTCGAAGCCATTGGCCCAGCCGCGCAGCTCGGCGATGCGCTGCTGCACCCGGATCAGCGCCGTGCGCGCCTCGCGCAGCCGCACCTCGACCTCGGCGGTGTCCATGGTGACCAGGGGCGCGCCGCGCTCCACCGCGCCGCCGTAGCGGAATTCGCGGGCGCGGACGAGGCCGTCGAAGGGGCCGACCACGCTGACCAGCGCGCCGGCATCCAGCGCGCCGACCACCGCGATGCGCGCATTCACCGGCCGGGGTGTCAGCGCGATGCCCTCGCCGGTGGTGATGGCCGGTGCCTCGCCGAACAGGCCATCGCGCGTTTGCGTCCAGCCATAGAGCCCCGCCGCCATGATCAGCGCGAAGACACCGGTGGTGGCGGCGATGCGGACGAGTTGCAGTTGCCGGCCACTGACCCGCAGCCGCTCGGCATTGTCCTCCAGGTCGCGATAGGCGCCCTGCAGGGCCTGGTGCTGTTCGCGCAGTTGGCGGGCCAGCTCGGCCTCGCGCTCGGCCAGCCGCTCCAGCTCCGTCACATCGGTGAAGCTGGCGGTGAGCAGGAGCCGCCCGGCATCGGGCCCATGGGCCAGGCGATGGGCGGTGCTGCGCACCCGCAGCCGAATGGCGATGCCCGGCGCGGTGAAGCTCACCACTTCGGCCGGCGCCTCGCCCGAGACCGGCGCGAGCAGGGCGTCGAGAAACGCATCGGCGCCGCCATCATCGGGCAGCACCGCGCGCAGCGAGGCGCCGGGCTCCGTCGCCACGCCCAGCAGCCGCGCCGCCGCCGGGTTGATGCTCTGGATCAGCCCATCGGGGCTGATCGTCAGCACGCCATCGGCGAGGTTGGCCAGGGTGGCCAGCTCGATGGCCGCGAGATCCTGGCCGGTGGCGCCATGCTCAATGCGCTCCGCCATCACATCAGCCCTGGTTGAGTTCGATGCGCCAGGTGTCGAGCGTCGTGCCCAGCACCTGGTCGAGCGTGGTCAGCGCGTTGAGATAGGCGACCACGGCCTGCAATTCGGCGCTTTCGGCCTGTTGCAGGGCGGCCTGGAAGGAGACGACCTGGAAGTTCGAGGACCGGCCGGCCTGCAGCCGCGCCAGCTCGGCCTGCAGCTGCTGCGCGGTCAGTTCGCGCGCGCGCCTGGCCAGCTCGGCCTGGCGCCGCTGCGCTTCCACGCCGCGCACCGCATCCTCGACCTGCTGGCGCACCACGTCGCGCGCCTGGTCGGCGGCCAGCTCGGTCTGGCGCAACGCCACCGTCGCATTCACCTCGCCCTGTTCGCGGGTGATCTGGAACAGCGGAATATTGACCCGCAGGCCGATATTGAAGTCGGACCGCACCTGGCCAAGCGCATTGATGGTGTCCAGCAGGTCGCGCCGCGCCGCCTGCGGGCCGGCGCCGGCGACCAGCGAGAGGTCCCAAAGCCGCTGGTTGCGCGCGACATCGAGGTTGATGCGGCCGATCTCGATGGCCAGCAGCTGTTGCAGATAGGCCGGCTGCGTCGCCAGCGCGGTGGCGATGGCGCGCGCCATATCCACCCGCACGCTGTCCGCCGCCGGCCGGTCGCTCGCCCAGATGCGGCTGGACTGGTCGAGCGCCATCAGCGTGAGCAGCGCCAGCCGCGCACTTTCATTGGCGTTGCGCGCGGCGATCAGCGAGAGCTCCTGCTGCGCGATGGCGGTGTCGGACTGGATCTGCTCGACCTGGGCGAGGCGGCCGGCGGCGATCAGCGCGCGGTTCACCTCGGCCAGCTCACGGGCGCGGCGCAGGCTGTCATTGGCGATGCGCAGCTGCTCCTGCGACTGCACGAGGTTGCGATAGGCCAGGATGATGCCGCTGACCTGATTGATCACCGTGCCCTTGATGCGCAGCTGGTTGTTGCGCTCGCTGATTCGGGCGATGCGCACCGGCGCCATGGCGAAATCCACCCCGCCGCCGGCCAGCAGCGGCTGGATGACCTGGAAGGAGAGCTGCGAATTGCCCTGCCGCTCGCCGCCGCGCGGCACGAGCTGCGCGCCCTGCCAGGCGAAGACGAAGCGTGCGCCGGTCGGCGTATCCCAGGCCACCACCGGCCCGATATTGAGGTTGGAGACGGTGTTGCCCTGGCTGCGGACGCGGTTCGTGGTGGCCTGCAGGTCGAGGCGCGGCACGAAGGCCCGCTCGGCCACGCGCAGCGCGAAGCGGTCGGCGATACGCTGGAGGTATTCGCTGCGGATCGCCCGGTTCTCCCGCAGGCCGATGAACACCGCCTCGGTCAGGGAGAGCGGCACGGCGTCGGGCGGCGGGCCGGCGCGCGGGGCCGGGCTCTGGGCAAGCGCCCCCCCCGCCGCCAGAAGCAGCGTGAGCAGCGCAACCGGCCATCCCCGCGCGAAGCCTTGCATGTGTCTCCTCATCGACAGGACCGATAGGGTGCCGCCTTGCGTCCGTGTCGCACAAGCCGGCCGTGACAGCACCTGCGCGAAGGCCGATGCTGCATGCCCATGATCCGATACGCCCCTGCGCTTGCCCCCGCGCCTATCGTTCTCCTGCTGCTGGCGCCGCTCGCCGCCTGCGGCCCGCCCGCGGTGCTCCGCGGCCCGCCCGGCGCCGCCACCATGCCGGCACCGGCGCTGGCCGCGCAGGGCGAGCCCGCGCCGCTGCCCGCGCTCGTCGAGTTGACCGGCGAGCCGCGCATCACCCTGCCGATTGCGACGGAGGAGGGTTTCACTCCGACCGCAGCGCCACGATCGGGTCGAGCCGCGAGGCCATGACGGCGGGGTAGAAGCCGAAGAACAGCCCCACCGCCACTGAGACCCCCGCCCCCAGCGGAATCGCCGTGCCCGAAAGCACGAACTCCCAGCCCGAAAGCCAGGCGAAGCCCCAGGCGCCGGCGATGCCCAGGGCCACGCCGAAGGCGCCGCCCACCAGCGAGAGCAGCCCGGCCTCGGCCAGGAAGAGCATGCGGATGTCGCCGCGCCGGGCGCCGATGGCCAGCCGCACGCCGATCTCCCGCCGCCGCTCCTGGATCGAGACCAGCATGATGTTCATCACCCCCACCCCCCCCAGCACCAGCGCGATGGCGCCGACCGCGCCGAGCAGCAGGGTGAAGAGCCGCATCTGGCTTTCCATCCCCGCGATCAGGCTGCGGGCACTTTGCACCTGCACGGTCTGGTCGCGCATGACGGGTTGCAGGGCCGCCACCACCCGCTGGCCGGTGGCCTCGGCATCGGCCGTGGGTGTGATCCGCGCCACCGCCCAGGAGAGGTTCGCCACTGTCATCACCCGCCTGGAATTGGGCAGGGAGAAGAACATCGCGCCGTTCACATCGGTGGGCAGCATCGGGCTGGGCAGCGAGGGTTCGAGAATGCCGATCACTGTGAAGACATAGCGCCCCACCCGCAGGGGTGAGCCCACCCGGACCCGGGCATAGGGGGTGGAGAGCTCGCGCGCGATGTCAGCCCCCAGCACCACGAAAGGCTCGAACCTGTCATGGCGCGAGATGAAGCGGCCCTGGGCCGTACGAAGGCGGGCCAGGGGCGCGAAGGTCTCGGTCACGCCGAGATAGCCGGCATTGCGCGAATTGCCCTCGAAGCTGGCATTGCCGCCGCCGATCATGAACGGCGCCACCCCCGCCAGGCCAGTGACATTCCCCGCCATCGCCTCGGTCTCGGCCAGGGGAAGGTCGCCCAGCCCCTGCGGCGATTCGGCCCGCAGCAACAGGATGTCGGTGCCCATCTGGCGGAATTGCCGGACCGTCTCCTCCCGCGCGATCGTGCCGACATTGAGCATGGCGATCACAGCACCGGCACCGACCATGATGCCCAGCAGCGCCAGCACCGAGCGCTGCCCCGCGGCCAGCAGATTGGCCGCGGCCTCCATCACCACCTGCTTCAGCATGCCGTGGCCGGCAGCCAGGCGGCGGAATCCTCGGCGATGGCGCCACCGCCCAGCACAAGGCGCCTGGGGCATTGCGCGGCGATGCCGGGGTCATGGGTGATGATCACCACCAAAACGCCCAGTTCCCGGTTCACCTCCAGGAAAAGGTCCATGATCTCCTGCGCCACGACCGGGTCGAGTGCGCCGGTCGGCTCATCGGCCAGCAGCAGGCTGGGGTTGCCCACCAGGGCACGGGCGATGGCGACACGCTGGCGCTGGCCGCCTGAGAGCTGTGCCGGCATGTGGTCCATGCGGTCAGCCAGGCCGACACGCGCGAGCAACTCACGGGCACGTCGCTTGGCCTCGGCCTCCGGCGTGCGCCGGTAGAGCAGGGGGAGCGCCACATTCCGCCAGGCGTTCAGCCGCGGCAGCAGGAAGAAGGACTGGAAGACGAAGCCGATGAGGCGGTTGCGCATCGAACTCGCGGCATCGGGCCGCGCCGCCAGCACATCCTCGCCGCCGATTCGGTAGCGGCCGGAGGTGGGGCGGTCCAGCAGGCCGATGATGTTCATCAGCGTGCTCTTGCCCGAGCCCGAGGGACCCATGATGGACACCACCTCGCGCGCGCCGAGATGCAGCGTGAGATCGCGCAGGACGGTCGTCTCGGTGGGGCCAACCTTGTAGCGCTTGGTGATGTCCTCCAGATCGAGCATGCCGCAGCTTAGCGCGACGGGCTGCGATTGCCAGCAGCGCGGCGCCCGCGTCAGGAAGCGGAAGCTGTGTCCTGGCCTGGGCCGGCTCTGTGCACCTCGCCTTCCTGATCGACGTCAGCGCGCGACGCATCGCGCCCTGGCGGCCCGTTCCGGCCAGAAATCGCAACCTGCCGGGGCGGAATCCGGCTTGCCCGGGCCGCTCCCGCCGGGCCAGAAATGGCCAGCGAAAGGTTGACCCATGTTTCCACTGTCCATGATGCTGAAATCATTCATCCGCTGCGGCAGCCTGACGGTGATCGACCATGCCGGCCGCAGCCATGTCTTCCGCGGCGAGGCCACCGGCCCGGCCGGCCCCGCGCCGGATGTCACCATGCGGCTGACCGACAGCGCGCTCTACCACAAGCTTTTCCTCAACCCCGAGCTGCATGCCGGGGAGGCCTATATGGATGGCCGGATGAGCTTCCCCGGCTCCTCGCTGCGCGATTTCCTTACGCTCTTCTCGATGAACCGCCAGGGGCTGGCCAGCTTTCCGGCGCAGCGCGTGTTCCGCCGCGTCTCCCGCCTGCTGCGCGGCTTCCAGCAGGCCAATCCGGTCGGCAAGGCCCAGGCCAATGTGGCGCATCACTATGATATCGGGAATGCTTTGTATCGCATGTTCCTCGATGCCGGCATGTTCTACTCCTGCGCCTATTTCCGCGACCCGGAGGAGAGCCTCGAGGCGGCGCAGATCAACAAATGCCGGCTGATCGCGGCCAAGCTGCGGCTGCGGCCCGGCATGACGGTTCTCGATATCGGCTCGGGCTGGGGGGGGCTTGCGATCTACCTCGCCCGCGTCGCCGATGTGCGGGTGCTGGGCGTCACCCTGTCGAGCGAGCAGCACGCGCTGGCCACCGCCCGCGCCGCGGAGGCAGGCCTGGCCGATCGCGTCCGCTTCGAACTGCGCGACTATCGCGAGATCGACCAGCGCTTCGACCGCATCGTCTCGGTGGGCATGTTCGAGCATGTCGGCGTCGCGCATTACGACGAGTTCTTTGCCAAGGTGAATGATCTGCTGGCCGATGACGGGGTGATGCTGCTGCATTCCATCGGCAAGATGAGCCCGCCCAGCACCACCAGCCCCTGGCTGCGCAAATACATCTTCCCCGGCGCCTATGCCCCGGCATTGTCCGAGGTGCTGCCCTGCACGGAACGCAACCGGCTCTGGGTGACCGATCTGGAATTCCTGCGCGTGCATTACGCCCTCACGCTGGCGCAATGGCAGCGCCGCTTCGAGGCGACCTTCTGCCGGATGTTCGAATTCTACCTCATCAGCGCCGAGCAGGTCTTCCGCACCGGCGCCCAGCAGGTCTTCCACATGCAGCTCGCCCGAAAGCGCGACGCGGTGCCGCTCAGCCGCGACTACATCGCCCAGGAGCATGCCGCCCTGCTGGCGCGCGAGGCAGCCATGGGCCTGGCTGTCCCCTGAACCCCGGCCGACGCATTTCTTCCGCGGGCCGGCCCATGATAAGGACGGCAAATGGAATCGCTCACCATCGCTCTCGGCGCCGATCATGGCGGCATCGACCTCAAGCGCCAGCTGCTGGCAGCCCTGCGGGAAGCGGGCCATGCCGTGACCGATCTGGGCACCCATGGCACCGAGAGCGTGGACTACCCGGATTTCGCCCAGCCCGTGGCCGCCATGGTGGCCAGTGGTGCGGCGCGCTTCGGCGTGCTGGTCTGCGGCTCGGGCATCGGCATGGCCATCACCGCCAACCGCAACCCCGGCATCCGCGCCGCCGTGTTGCACAACACGACCGAGGCCCGTCTTACCAGGGCGCATAACGACGCCAATATCGCCTGTTTCGGCGGCCGCACCACGGGTGTGGAGGTGGCGCTGGACTGTCTGCACACCTTCCTCGCCACCCCCTATGAAGGCGGCCGGCATGACCGCCGCATCGCCAAGATCGAAAGGCAACCGGCATGAACGAGACCACCGCCCGCTTCCTCCCCGCCCGCTTCTTCCAGGCCGGCCTGGCCGAGGCGGACCCCGAGATCGCGGCCTGCATCGCCCAGGAACTGGTGCGCGAGCAGGATGGCATCGAGCTCATCGCCTCGGAGAACATCGTCTCCCGCGCCGTGCTGGAAGCCCAGGGCTCGGTGATGACCAACAAGTATGCCGAGGGCTATCCCGGCCGTCGCTACTATGGCGGCTGCGAATTTGTCGATGTGGCAGAGACGCTGGCGATCGAGCGCGCCAAGCAGCTTTTTGGTTGTGGCTTCGCCAATGTGCAGCCGCATTCCGGCGCCTCGGCCAACCTCGCAGTGTTTCTGGCGCTGCTGAACACCGGCGATACGTTTCTGGCCATGGACCTCGCCGCCGGCGGCCACCTCACCCATGGTGCCCCGGTCAATTTTTCCGGCAAATGGTTCAAGCCGGTCAGCTACGGCGTGCGGGCCGAGGATGGCCTCATCGACTACGGCGTGGTCGAGAAGCTGGCGCATGAGTGCCGCCCGAAGATGATCATCGCCGGCGGCTCGGCCTATTCGCGCGAGATCGATTTTGCCCGGTTCCGGGCCATCGCGGATTCGGTCGGCGCCTGGCTGCTGGTCGACATGGCGCATTACGCCGGCCTAGTCGCCGCCGGCGTCTACCCCTCGCCGGTGCCGCATGCTCACATCACCACCACAACAACGCACAAGACCCTGCGCGGCCCCCGCGGCGGCATGGTGCTGACGAACGACGAGGCGCTGGCGAAAAAGATCAACTCCGCCATGTTCCCCGGCCTGCAGGGCGGCCCGCTGATGCATGTCATCGCCGCCAAGGCGGTGGCCTTCGGCGAGGCGTTGAAGCCCGATTTCCGCGCCTATGCCAAACAGGTCGTCGCCAATGCCCGGGCGCTGGCCAGCGAGCTGCAGAACCAGGGCCTGGCCATCGTCTCCGGCGGCACCGACAGCCACCTGATGCTGGTGGATTTGCGCCCTAAGCGGGTGACGGGCAAGGCGGCCGAGGCCGCGCTGGGCCGCGCCCACCTCACCTGCAACAAGAACGCCATCCCCTTCGATCCGGAAAAGCCCATGGTCACCTCGGGCGTGCGCCTGGGCAGCCCGGCCGGCACCACCCGCGGCTTCACGGAGCAGGAGTTCCGCCAGATCGGCCAAATGATCGGCCGGGTGCTGGATGGGCTGGCGGGCGCGAACAGCGCGGAGGGCAATGCCGCGGTGGAAGCCGCCGTGGCGTTGGAGGTGCAGGCGCTGTGCCGGCGCTTCCCGATCTACTGAATTTCGTTGTTTTTTCGGGCCGGAAGTCCGTATCATCGGTCAATGGGATCGGGTTCCATCCATGTCTGATGTTCGATCGGCGCTGATCACCACGCCGGGAAGGCGTGGCATTTTCGGCATCCTCCTGCCGGAAGCCGCGGTGATGGTCGCCTGCGCAGCGGTGGTGGCCAGGCTGGAGGCCGGTTTCGCGCAGACAGTGCCGGCGGCGCTGACGCTGATGGCGATGATCCTGCTCGCCTACTTCGCCGCGCGGATGGTCGGGCTCTATGTCGAGGCCGTCCGAATCCGCAAGGACCGTGCGGCGACCCATCAGCGTTCACTGGCACTGACTGCCGAGCTCCAGCGCAGTTTCCAGCCCCGCCCCTGAGGCTGCTTGCCCGCACCCGTCATCAGTTTTCGCCGCGAGGCCATCCTCGCGGAACCCGAACGGTTTCATGCCGAAAGCCGCGACGCGACGCTGCCGGGCGATGACGCGCGGCAACGCGAATGGGCGGAGCGGCTGGCCGCCTATGCAGTGCACACCCAGGAGGCTGAGAACCCAAGCGGCGTTTTCGGCGCCGGGCTGGACACCGCGCTGGGCCTGGCGGGCTTCGTCGTCGCCATCGCCGATGTCTCCGGGCCGCTTTCCGCCCTGGGCCTGATCCTGGGATTCCTGGGTTTCGCCAGCAGCGCTGGCAAACAGATCGATGCCAATCTCCGCGCCGCCGAAATGCTGGCCTTGCAGAAACAGATCGAAGAGGCCCAGATCAACCTGCTGGCGCTGCGCGCCGCGCCAAACAAATCCTGAGAGCACATCATGCGCTGCCCCTTCTGCGGACACGAAGAAACCCAGGTCAAGGACAGCCGCCCGGCCGAGGATGGCGTCGCCATCCGCCGCCGCCGCTTCTGCCAGGCCTGCGGCAACCGCTTCACCACCTTCGAACGCACCCAGCTCAGAGACCTCACCATCGTCAAGACCGATGGCCGCCGGGTGCCCTTCGACCGGGAAAAACTCGCCCGCTCCATCCGCATCGCCATGCGCAAGCGGCCCTTCGACGAGGACCGCATTGAGCGCATCGTCAACGGCATCCAGCGGCGGCTGGAAACCGAGACCGAGGCTGAAATCCCCTCCCGCCGCGTCGGCGAGATCGTGATGGACACCCTCAAGGGCGTCGACCAGGTCGCCTATGTCCGCTTCGCCTCGGTCTATCAGAATTTTTCCGAGGCCCGCGATTTCCAGGCTTTTCTGGGCAAGCTGGACAAGGCCTGACAGCCGTCCCGGCGCGTGTTGGAATGCGCGCCACTCTGGAGTTGATCGCGAAGGCATGTCGGCCGAGGAAGATCTGTCCCACATGCGCGCGGCATTGGCGGTCGGGGCGCGTGGCCTGGGAACCACCTGGCCCAACCCCGCGGTGGGCTGCGTGCTGGTGAAGGGGGGCGTGGTGATCGCCCGCGGCTGGACCCAGCCCGGCGGCCGCCCGCATGCCGAGGTCGATGCCCTGGCCCGCGCGGGGGCGGCGGCCGAGGGCGCCACCGCCTATGTCACGCTGGAGCCCTGCAGCCATTTCGGCCGCACCGCGCCGTGTTGCGACGCGCTGATCCAGGCCGGCGTCAGCCGCGTGGTCTGCGCCATGCGTGACCCCGACCCGCGGGTCGATGGCCGCGGCTTCAACCGCTTGCGCGCCGCGGGCATCACCGTCGAGGAGGGGCTGCTGGAGGCGCAGGCGCAGGCCTTCCAGGCCGGCTTCATCCGCCGGGTCACCCACGGCCTGCCGCTGGTCACCCTCAAGCTCGCAGCCACGCTGGATGGCCGCATCGCCACCGCCACGGGCGAGAGCCGCTGGATCACCGGTGCCCCCGCGCGGCTCGCGGTGCATGCCGCCCGTGCCAGGCATGATGTGGTGCTTGTGGGCAGCGGCACGGTGCTGGCCGATGACCCGGCGCTCACCATCCGTGGCCTCGGCCTGCCCTCCATCCCACGCGTGGTGCTCGATGCCCGGCTGCGCCTGCCGCTGGCCTCGCGCCTGGTCACCACCGCCCGCGAGACGCCGACCTGGCTGGTCACCGGCCCCGGCCATCCCCCCGCCGCCCTGGCGCCCTATCGCGCGGCCGGGGTGGAGGTGCTGACGGCGCCGCGGGCCGAAACAGGGCTGGATGCGCGGGCCGCGCTGCAGGTGCTGGCCCAGCGCGGCGTCACCCGAATATTCGCCGAGGGCGGCGCCGCCCTTGCCGCCGGGCTGCTGCGGGCGGGGCTTGTGCAGCGGATCATGTGGTTCCATGCCCCCGGCGCGATGGGCGCCGAGGGCATGCCCGCCATCGGCCCGCTTGGCCTTACGGATCTGGCGGATATGCCCAGATACCGGCTTGTGGCCAGCCGCGCGCTGGGCCAGGACGTGCTGAGCGAATACGAAGGAGCGGCGTAGCGACATGTTCACCGGAATCGTCACGGCGCTCGGCACGGTGCGCGAGGTGCAGCCGATCGGCGCGGGGCATGACATGCGCGTGCTGATCGGCGTCACCCCGGCCTTCCTGGCCGAACCCGCGACGGCGCTCGGCGCCTCGATCTGCTGCTCGGGCGTCTGCCTGACGGCGGTGCGGCTCAGCGCGGATGAATTCGCCGTCGATGCCTCGGCCGAGACGTTGGCCAGGACCACGCTGGGCAGCTGGCGCGCCGGCAGCCGGGTCAATCTCGAACGCAGCCTGCGGCTGGGCGACGAGCTGGGCGGCCATATCGTGGCCGGCCATGTCGATGCGGTGGCCGAGGTTTTGGAGGCCAGGCCGGAAAACGCCTCGGTGCGCTGGCGCTTCCGCGTGCCCGGCGGGCTGGCCCGCCATGTTGCCTCCAAGGGCAGCGTGGCGTTGGATGGCGTCTCGCTGACGGTCAATGAGGTGGAGGGCGATGATTTCGGGGTGAACATCATTCCGCACACCGCCGCCCACACCACCTTCGGCACACTGCAGCCCGGCGACCGGGTGAATTTCGAGGTCGATACCCTGGCGCGCTACGTCGCCCGGCTGGTCGAGTATCGCTGATGCCGGCGATACGCCACCCGCTGGCCGCGTGCCGGCCATCCTCCGCTCCGCTTCGGAACGGCCCATGCGTGGAGTATAATCGTTGAAGACCACCACCACCCGCTTCGCGGATTTCCTGGCCCCCACCGAGGAGCTGCTGGAGGAGGCGCGAAACGGCCGGATGTTCATCCTCGTTGATGACGAGGACCGCGAGAATGAGGGCGACCTTGTCATCCCCGCGCAATTCGCGACCGCGGATGCGGTGAATTTCATGGCCCGCTTCGCCCGCGGGCTGATCTGCCTGGCGATGGCCCGGCCGCGCGTCGAGCAGCTCGGCCTGCCCTTGATGGCGCAGCACAATGGCACCCGCCACAGCACCGCCTTCACCGTCTCGATCGAGGCGCGCGATGGCGTGACCACCGGGATTTCCGCCGCCGACCGCGCCAGGACCATCGCGGTGGCCATCAACCCCGAGCTGGGGCGCGAGCATATCGTCACCCCCGGCCATGTCTTCCCGCTGGTCGCGCGCGATGGCGGCACGCTGGTGCGCGCCGGCCATACCGAGGCCGCGGTGGATTTCTCCCGCCTCGCCGGGCTCAACCCCGCCGGCGTGATCTGCGAGATCATGAATGATGACGGCACCATGGCCCGTCTGCCCGATCTCGTGGCTTTCGCGCAGCATCACGGGCTGAAGCTCGGCACCATCGCCGACCTCATCGGCCATCGCCGCCGCACCGAGAAGCTGGTCGCCCGCGTCGAGGAGGGCGAGATCCAGCACGCCGTGGGAGGGCTGTGGAAGGCCGTGGTCTATTCCACGCCACTGGAGCCGGGCGAGCATCTCGCCCTCATCAAGGGCGACATATCCGGCCCCGAGCCGGTCTTAACCCGCATGCATGCCGCGAGTCTGCTGCATGATCTGGTGGGCGGCGAGGGCGCGGGCGAGTTGCATGGTGCCATGCGGGCGATCGAGGCCGCCGGCCGCGGCGTGGTGGTCCTGCTGCGCGACTATCGCGTGGATAGCATCAGCAGCGAGATCCGCCGCGGGCGCGAACGCGCGGCCTCACCGGCACTGCGCGACTACGGCATCGGCGCACAGATCCTGGCCGATCTCGGCCTGTCCAGGATCATCCGCCTGTCCAACCACCCCAGGCCCGTGGTGGGGCTGGAGGGCTATGGGCTTGAGGTGATCGAGACGCGGCCGGTGACCAGGGGCTGAGACAAACGGGCTGCGGCGCTACTCCTTCACCGCACCTGTCAGGCTGCTGACATAGTAATCCACGAAGAACGAGTAGAAGATCGCCACCGGCAGCGAGCCCAGCAGGCTGCCCGCCATCAGCGCGCCCCACTGATACACATCGCCCGTCACCAGCTCGGTCAGGATGGCCACCGGCACGGTCTTGTTTTCGCTTGATTGAATGAAGGCGAGGGCATAAATAAACTCGTTCCAGCTCAGCGTGAACGAAAAGATGCCGGCCGAGATCAGCCCGGGCACCGCCAGGGGCAGGGTGATCTGGCGCAGGATCTGCAAGCGGGTCGCGCCATCGATCAGCGCGCATTCCTCCAGTTCGTAGGGGATCGACTTGAAGTAGCCGATCAGCAGCCAGGTGCAGAACGGCACCAGGAAGGTGGGATAGACCAGGATCAGCGCCATCGGGCTGTCGAAGAGACCGAGCTGCACCACCATCGTCGCCAGCGGAATGAACAGGATGGAGGGCGGCACGAGATAGGCGAGGTAGATCGCGAGGCCGACATACTGGCTGCCGCGGAAGCGCAACCGCTGGATGGCATAGGCCGCCAGCGTGGAGGCGAAGAGCGACAGGCAGGTGGCCCCCACCGCGACACCCATCGTGGTCCAGAGCCATTGCGGATAGGAGGTCTCGAACAGCAGTTTCCGGATGTGCTGCAGGGTGGGCGAGGTGATCCAGAACGGGTTGTGCGTCGCGAAGTCATAGAGCTCCGCATCCGGTTTGAAGGCGGTGATCGTCATCCAGTAGAACGGGAAGAGCAGGATCAGCAGGAAGCAGGCGAGCGGGATCCAGAGCATCACCATGCGGCGCGCGCGGCTGTCCCATTGCATGGTCTCGGGGGCGGCGGTGGAGGCGTTGCTGGCCATCTCAGTCGTTCCCCTCGCCCTGCTGCCATTTCCGCCGCGCCAGTGCGTAGTAGGAAAACAACGTGGCGAAGACCAGGAAGGGAATCATGGAGACGGCGATGGCAGCGCCCTCGCCCAGCTGGCCGCCGGGGATGCCGCGCTGGAAGGCCAGGGTCGCCAGCAGATGGGTGGAGTTCACGGGGCCCCCTCGGGTGATGGCATAGACCAGCTGGAAATCGGTGAAGGTGAAGATGATCGAGAAGGTCATCACGATGGCCAGGATGGGCAGCAGCATCGGGAAGGTGATGTAGCGGAAGCGCTGCCAGGCCGAGGCGCCATCGAGCAGCGCCGCCTCATAGAGCGAGGGCGAGATGGTCTGCAGCCCAGCCAGCAGTGAGATCGCCACGAAGGGAATCCCGCGCCAGACATTGGCGACGATCAGCGAAAACCGCGCCGGCCATTCACTGCCGATGAAGTCGATATTGGTGCTGCGCCAACCCAGTACATCGACGAAGACATAGCTGATGATGGAAAACTGCGGGTCGTAGATCCACCAGAAGGCGATGGCGCTGAGCACCGTGGGCACGATCCAGGGCAGCAGAATAATGGCCCGGATCAGTGACTTGAAGGGCATGTGCTGGTTCAGCAGCAGCGCCAGCCACAGCCCCAGGCCGAATTTCCCGATCGTGGCGATGCCGGTGTAGAACACCGAGAAGAACACCGCGTTCCAGAAGATCGGGTCGGTGAAGAGATACTCGAAATTCTCGAGGCCAACCCAGACGCCACTGCGGCCAATGGTGGTGTCGGTGAAGGCCATGTAGATGCCAAGGCCCAGCGGGTAGGTGAGAAACACCCCCAGCAGGCCGAGAGCCGGCAGTAGGCAGGCCACCACCAGCACCGCCTTGTTGTCGAAGAATTTTGTCAGAACGCCGGGCTCGGCCCGGGTCTTCGACCAGTGCAGTTCGGGTGCGGTGGTGACGGACATGCCGGCCTACCGCCGCCTGAAGAAGCGCGCGGCCCGGCGCTCCGCCTCGCGCGCCGCGGCCTCGGGCGTGGCCTGCCCGCTGGCGACCGAGGCGCACATCTGCACCATCACGTAATCGGCGTTGGCGGCGGCGGAACCCTCGCTGATCGGGCCCTTGTAGCCAAGCCAGAACTCCGTATCCATCGTATCCTTGAAGATCGAGACCTTCGGGTCGCCGCTCCAGGTGGCCGAGGCGTTGAAGGCGTTCAGCGGCTGGGCCCAGTAGCCCAGATTGGCCTGCAGCCAGGGGTCGTATTGCGGCGCTTCCATCATGAAGGCCAGGAAGGCCTTGGCGGCATTGGGGAAGCGGCTGTGGCGGAAGACCATGGCGTTGAGCGTCAGGCCCGCCATGGGCGAGGTGCTGGCCAGGCCTTTCGGCAGCAGCGAATGCTCGGTGTCGGCCGCGATCGGCGCCGTCGCCGGGTCGTTCTTCAGCGCGAAGTAGAGCGAGACGCCATTGGCCGTCAGGAACAGCTCGTTCGAGGCATAGGCCCGGTTGTTGCTGATATCACCCCAGGCCAGCGTGCCGGGGATGAAGGTGGCGTAGTATTCCTTCAGCCAGTTCAGCGCGGCCACGGTTTCGCGCGAATTGATGCCCGGCGTGCCGTCGGGGTTCACCAGGAAGCCGCCGAAGGACCAGATCACCCAGTTGGCGAAGCCATTGCCATCGCCCACCGCATTGCCGAGCGCGAATCCGGAGGGCTTGTTGTTACGCCGCATGGTCTGCGCCAGGCGCAGCAGCCCGGCATGATCCTCGGGCGGGCGTTCGAAGCCGGCCTCGTTCACCGCCGATTTGCGCCAGACCAGCGGGCCGCCGGAGGCACCGAAGGGCAGGCCGATCCAGTTGTTGGAATTGTGCCGCTTGCCGTATTTCTCGGCCAGGCGCTTCCAGCCGCCATATTTGGCGCCGAGGTATTCACAGATGTCGGAGATGTCGACCAGCTTGTCCTGGAAGACGTGCGGCGCCTCGTTGAAGCCGATGATGATGTCGGGGCCGGCACCCGTGTTGGCGGTGACGCCGGTCTGCTGGGTGATGTCCTCCCAGCCCACGAAATCGACGCGCACCTGCACGCCGGTGGCGGCGGTGAAGCGGGCGGCATTGGCGCGGAAGACATCTTCATCGGGCTGGACGAAGCGCACCGGGCGCAGCACGCGGAGCGTGGCGCCGTTTTCCAGCGGCAGGCGGGGGGCGGCGACATTGGCCGCGGGAATATTCTGCGCCAGGGCCTCGCCGGCGACGAGGCCGGCGCCCAGGCTGCCGACCAGGCGGCGGGTGATGTTGAAGGTCATGCTGTCACTCCCTTGTAATGGGGCGGCTTAGAGCCGCTCTCCGGTTGTCTTGCTGAAAAGATGCGCCATTGCGGCCTGCGGCGCCACAGGAAGGATATCCCCGGGCCGCGCGGTGATTCGCTCGCGGAACACGCCATTCACGGCGGTTTCGCCGATGCGCATCATCACCTGGGTTTCGCTTCCCATCGGCTCCACGATCACCACGCGGGCCTGCATGCCGTCGCCGGCGAGGCGGAAGTGTTCGGGGCGGATGCCGTAGACCGCCGGGCCGTCGGGTGCGTTCTGTTGCGGCAGCGGCCAGGACACGCCATCGGGGGTGTGGAAGGCGCCGTGTTCGATGCGCCCTTCGAGCAGATTCATCGCCGGGCTGCCGATGAAGCCGGCGACGAAGAGGTTCTGCGGCCGGTCATAGAGCTCCAGCGGCGGGCCGGCCTGGCGGATATGGCCGAGTTCCATCACCACGATCTTGTCGGCCATGGTCATGGCCTCGATCTGGTCGTGCGTCACATAGACGGTGGTGACCTTCAGCCGCTGGTGCAACTCCTTGATCTCCGAGCGCATCTGCACCCGCAGCTTGGCGTCGAGGTTGGACAGCGGCTCGTCGAAGAGGAAGACCTGCGGGTTGCGCACGACGGCGCGGCCCATGGCCACGCGCTGGCGCTGGCCGCCGGAAAGCTGGCGGGGGTAACGGTCAAGGAAATTCTCCAGGCCGAGAATCTTTGCCGCGCGGCCGACTTCGGCCTCCATGACGGCGCGCGACGCCTTCGCGAGCTTCATGGAGAAGGCCATGTTGTCGAAGACCGTCATGTGCGGATAGAGCGCGTAGTTCTGGAACACCATGGCGATGTCCCTATCCTTTGGCGGCACGTTGTTGACCACGCGCTCGCCGATGGAAATCTCGCCGCCGGTGATGTTTTCCAGCCCCGCCAGCATGCGGAGCAGGGTGGATTTGCCGCAGCCCGAGGGGCCGACGAGGACGACGAATTCGCCATCCTCGATATCGACGGAGACGCCGTGCAGCACGGCGGTGGAGCCGTAGGATTTGCGGACTTCGCGGATTTGTACGGTTGCCATTCTATCGGTCCGATCGCGGGCGGCGGCTTTCGCCGGCCGCGTGAATCGGCCCGACAACAGCGCTGATGGTGCAGTGGCGGCACTGCGGGGAGGCGGATTGCTGGAGGGGCTGCACCATCAGAGACGAGACACCTGGGTTTCCTTGGACGTGATGAATTCAAGCAGCGCCGGCTGTCCCGCCTTCGTGGCCGCGATGCCGCGCTGAATCGCCGGCACGATATCCTCCGGCTTTTCAATGCGTTCGCCATAGCCACCGAAGGCCCGCGCCATGGCGGCGTAATCGCCGGAGATGTCGGTGGTGCGGTATTTCTCGGTGCTCAGCGCCATGATCTTCAGCTCGATGGCCATGGAAAAATTGTTCAGCAGGATGGAGAGGATGGGGATGCGCTCGCGCACCGCCGTCTCGAAATCCATCCCCGTGAAGCCGATGGCGGCATCGCCCCAGACATTGATGCAAAGCTTGTCCGGTGCGGCGAGCTTGGCGCCCATCGCCAGACCCAGCCCATAGCCCAGCTGCGTGGTCTTGCCCCAGCCGAGATACGAGAGCGGCGTGCGCGAGATCCAGAAGGGCGAGAGCTGGTCGCGCGGCGAACCCGCATCATGGGTGATGATGGTGTTGTCGACATCGACCGTGTTCCACAGGTCGCGCAGCACGCGATAGGGGTTGAGGGGCGCGTCGTTGCTGTCGCGCTTGGGCGCCCATTTCGCCAGCCAGGGGCCGCGGATGGCGCGGATCTCGTCGGCCACCGGGCCGTGGTCGCGCGGCGCCAGGCCGGCCAGTTCGGCCAGCAGCGCGTCCAGCGTGAGCGCCGCATCGCCCACCAGCCCCATCTCCACCTTCACATCCTTGTTGAGATGGTCGGGGTCCAGCGTGGCGTGGATGATCGTCTTGCCCTTCGGCATGGCCACGCCGAAGCTCGTCTCGGTGAAGGAGCAGCCGATGCCGAGGATCACATCGGCATGGTCGAGGAAATGCCGCACCGGCGCGGGGATCGCCAGGCCGCCGGAGCCCAGGGCCAGCGGGTGATCCTCCGGAAAGCTGGACTTTCCGCCGAGCGAGGTGGTGACGGGGGCGGCCAGCAATTCCGCCAGCGCCTTGAGCTGCGGCCAGGCCTTTGCCCAATGCACGCCGGTGCCGGCATAGATCACCGGCCGCTTGGCGGCGCGCAGGGCGGCCGCGGCACGCGCCACATCATCGGCGGCGGGGGCGTAGCGCGCGGTCAGCACCGGCTCATAGACCAGCTCGCCCGGAAATTCTTCCGCGAACATGTCGGTGGGGATTTCCACCAGCACCGGCCCGCCCCGGCCATTGCGCAGGCGGGAAAAGGCGCGGCGCATGATGTTCGGCACCTCGGCGGCCAGGCTCACCGTCTCGGCGCTTTTGGTGATGCCGGCCATCTGCACGGTCGAGGAGAAATTGGGCTTGATCTGCGAGATGCGCCGCGCATAGCCCATGGGCAACACGAGCACCGGAATGCTCTCGCCATAACACTGCGCCACGCCGCCATAGGCGTTTTCCGCCCCCGGGCCGTGCTGCATGCAGAAGGCGCCGATGGTCCGGCCGGAGGTCACCCGGGAAATGGCGTCGGCCATATGCAGGCCGATGCGCTCCTGCCGTACCATCACCGGCCGGATGTCGATGGCGGCGCAGCTCTCGATGAGATGGTTCACGGGATAGCCTGTGAGCACCTCAATGCCCTCGCGGCGCATGATCTCCGCGATCGCTTCGCCCACCTTCATCCGCGCTCTCCCTGGGCGATGTATCCCGCCTAATGGGAAGGCTAGACCGGGGGCGGCGGCGCGCGCAACCTTGGGGTGGTTGCAACAGCGAGATGGAGTTTCGATGCCCGCCCTGACCAAGGAAGACCTGGCCGCCCGGCTCACCACTGCCGGCATCACCCTGCCGCAGGACGAGCAGGATGATATCCGCGCCGCCTATGCCCAGCTCGCCCCCGCGCTGGAGATGATCCGCCAGCCCGCCATTCCGCCCGCGGCCGAGTCCAAGCTGACCTTCGCGGCGGGAGAGCGCTGATGCAGACCATCGCCGAAGCGGCCGCCCTGATCTCGGCCCGGAAAATCTCGCCCGTCGAACTGGCGCAAACCGGGCTGGCCCGGGCCGAGGCGCTGAACGGCCAGCTCCACGCCTTCATCCGCATCACGCCCGAGCCGGCGCTGGCGGCGGCGAAGGCGGCCGAGGCGCGGGCCATGGCTGGCAGCCTGCGCGGGCCGCTCGATGGCATCCCCATCGCGCATAAGGACATCTATTGCACCGCCGGCATCCCGACCACGGCGCATTCGGCGCAGCTGAAGGATTACGTCCCGACCGAGGATGCCGCCACGGTGCGGATGCTGGCCGAGGCCGGCGTGGTCTCGCTGGGCAAGCTCGCCACCCATGAATTTGCCTTTGGCGGGCCGAGTTTCGACCTGCCCTGGCCGCCGGCGCGAAACCCCTGGGACACCGCGCGCTTCACCGCGGGTTCCAGCTCGGGCACCGGGGCCGCGGTGGCCGCAGGCATCATCATGGGTGGCACGGGGTCGGACACCGGCGGCTCGATCCGCGGGCCTTCGGCGCTCTGCGGCCTGGCCGGGATCAAGCCGACCTACGGGCTCTGCCCGCGCACCGGCATCCTGCCGCTGGCGCAGACGCTGGACCATGCCGGGCCGATGGCCTGGACGGTCGAGGACGTGGCGTTGCTGTTGCAGGCGATGGCGGGCCACGACCCGGCGGACCCGGCGAGTGCCAGCCGACCCGTGCCGGATTTCCATCTCCGCCTGGGGCAGGGTGTGCGCGGCAAGCGCATCGGCGTGATCCGTCACTTCCATGAGAGCGACAATGTGGCGAGCCCGGCGACGCTGGCGGGGATCGAGAATGCCCTGGCGGTGTTCCGCGCCGAGGGTGCGGTGGTCAGCGATGTCACGCTGCCCTCGCTCGCCGAATACAACGCCACCGGCTGGGCCATCCTCTATGCCGAGGCCTTCGCGGTGCATGAGGACTGGATGCGCAGCGCGCCGGAAAAATACGGCGAATACATGCGCCATCGCCTGGCCCTGGGTGCGCTGGTGACGGCGGCCGATTACCTGCAGGCGCAGCGCCGCCGCCGTGACCTCATCGCCCGGACCGAGGCGGCGGCCGGGGAGTTCGACCTGCTCATCACCGCAAGTGCGGTGGGCGAGGCGCCGCTGATCACCGACGTGTCGAAATGGGCGAGCCTGGACAAGCCCGGCTTCACCATTCCTTTCAACGTGACGGGCTGGCCGGCGCTGAGTGTGTGCACCGGTTTCGGCGAGGGTGGCTTGCCGGTGTCGATGCAGATCGTGGGCAAACCCTTCGACGATGCGGGCGTGCTGGCGGCCGGCCACGCCTTCGAACGCGCGACAGCGTTCCGGACGACGCGGCCGCCGATTTAAAGACTGAATGGCGGTCCAGGAGCCCCTGGCTCCTGGTGGGGATGGTCTGGAAGGGGCAAAGCCCCTTCCAGGGCCAAAAGCGCAGCCCATGCCGCTCTCCCGCCAATCCGCAAAAGCAATTGGGGGCAGCACCAAGCGGCACTGCCCCCGGCCAAGGACCCCCATCCCGGCCATCTCAGTGCCGGCGCCCACCGGGCGCCGGCGATATCCTCAGGCGAAGATGAAGTCCGAGTTCAACAGCGGCGCGGTCACGCCGTAGAGGATGATCTGGTCCGCACCATGCTGCACCAGGGTCTTGTCGGCGTAGGTCGTGATGGCGAGCTGGCCCATCGACGTGATGCCCGAGCCGCGGAAGTCCAGCACATCGCCCTGCGCCCGGCTGAAATCCGCCACTTCGACCATGCCCCATGTGGCGTTGCCGAAGTGGAAGTTGTCGGCGCCGCCATAGCCGTAGACGGTGCTGCCGCCGGTGCCGATGTTGAAGGTATCGGCGAAGCTCGAGCCCCAGAAGGTGGTGAGGCCGGAACCCGCGGTCAGGGTGGAGCCGGCGCCCGAATTGGCCACCAGATTGCCGCCCGTGCTGTTGCCGGTGAGGTTGGTGGCGGTGCCGGAGAGATAGGCCACCTCGATATTGTTGCCCACCGTCCAGTCATTCACCGCGATCCATGCGGTGTCGTAGCCTTCATTGGCGTTCTCGAAGGCCTGGTCGCCCAGGTTCTTGATCACGTAATGGTCGTTGCCCGCGCCACCATACATCTTGGTGACGCCGCCGCCGGCGCGGAAGATGTCGTTGCCGGCCGCACCCACGAAGGTGTCGGCGCCGCCATTGCCCCAGAAGACGTTGTCGCCGAGCTGGGCGACGATGGTGGAGCCACCGGCATCCGCCACCACCTGGGCATTGCCAGCGAAGGCCACCGAGGATGCGCCACCGAAGAGGCGGACGATCTCGACATTGGCACCCACCGTCCAGCCATTGACGCCGACCCAGGCGGTATCGGTGCCCTCGCCGGCATTCTCCACCACCGTGTCGGCGGCATTGTTGACCACGAACTGGTCGTTGCCCTTGCCGCCGATCATCGTCTCGATGCCCGAGCCGGAGCGGATGACGTCATCCCCCGCGCCGCCATTGAGCACCGAGCCATTGGCCGAGCCGCCCCAGATTTCGTCATTGCCGCCGGCACCGGTGACCGTCGACGCCTTCGTGGCATTGGCGACCAGCACGTTGTTCAGCGCATTGCCGGTGATCGTGGTGGCATTGCCGGTCAGGCGGCCATTCTCCACCTCCGGCGAGAGCGTCCAGCCATCGACCGAGACCCAGGCGGTGTCGATGCCACCACCCATGCGTTCGATGACGAGGTCGTTCACGTTGGTGATGTTGAAGCTGTCATTGCCCGCCGTGCCGAAGAACACCGCGCCGCCCGAAGTCGGGGAGAGCTGCACGTTCTGGTCGGTGAAGGAGAGCCATTCGACACCGGTCAGCACCTGCTCGCCCTGCGGGGTCACCACCACGGTGGTGCCGTTCGGCTTCGTCGTGATCGTGGCTTGCGCCCTGGTCACGTTGAACTGGACGACGTCGTTGCCGGAGCAGCCGATGACCTGGTTGGAGCCTTCGGTGAGGCGGAAGATGTCGTTCCCGCCGGCACCGATGTAGGTGTCATTCCCCGCGCCATCGACGAAGAGGTTGCCGCCCTCGCCGCCGAAGGCGATGTCGTCGCCGGCATTGCCGGTGAAGGTGGTGAAGGCATCGGTCGCGATGGCGATGTCGTCACCCTGGGTGCCGAGGAAGCTGTCCACGCCAGGGGCCAGGATGACCGGCGGCAGGGCATCGAGATGGCCGAAGGCGCCGGGCATGGAGGCCTGGTTGGGGTGATAGTTGACCCCCAGCAGCGGGCCGTTCTGCGGCTGGTAGCCGTTCAGGACCAGGGCCGAGTTGGGGCCGAAGACCATCACGTACTGGCCGTTGACCAGGCCGGTCGCGATCGGGGCGCCGTAGCCCCAGACCTCGATGGTGTCGCCACGACCGGGGTTGAAGTTCTCGATCCACTGCACCCCGTCGCCCACCTGGTAGTTCACGGTGGAGAGGCCGCTGATCTTGATGTGGTCGCCCACCGTGTAGCCGGTGACGGTGGTGCCGCTGTAGGTGACGGTGCCGGTGTTCGACCCGCCGACGAAGACGCCCTGGCCATCGATGGCATCGTTGCCATTGCCGCCGATGATGATGGCATTGCCGGAGTTCGACGTGATGATGTCGTTCTGGATGCCGCCGACCAGCAGGTCATAGGGCCAGCAGCCATTGCCGCTGCCCAGGCCCTGGAAGTTGTTGCTCCCCAGGCCCTGGAAGTTGTTCGGGCCGCAGCCGCCGATGATGATGTCGCGGCCGGCGGTGCCTTCCATGATGTTGCTGCCGCCGCCACCCAGCAGGATGGCGCCCGAGGAGCCGGAGCCCTGCAGGTTGTTGTCGCCGGTGCCGCCGATGAAATACACCGACCCACCATTGCCCATCATGTTGTAGCTGCCCTGGCCGCCGATGGCATAGGCGCCGGGATTGTTGAAGTTGTAGCTGCCGCCGCCATCGGGCAGCGTGATCGGCTGCAGCCCGGTCAGACCCACGCCGGTGTAGTCGAGCCCGGCATTGATCTGCGTGACCTCCTGGCCGAGGACCAGGGTGAAGGCATCGGTCAGGCCGGTGTCGGGGTTCACGTCGCTGTCGCGCGTCCCCTGGGTGCCGGCCACCTTCGGCGAGGTGAAGACGGTGCCGTCGGGGTTGGTGAAGCGCACGACGTAGCTGGCGGGCGCCAGGTTGTCGAAGGCGTATTTGCCGGCGGCATCGGTGAAGGTGATGCCGGCGATCAGGCCCGTGGTGGTGATCAGCTCCACCTTGATGCCCTCGAACACCGCATCGGGCAGCTTGTAGCCGCAGATGCCAGGCGGCAGGTCGAGGAAGACCGAGCCCGAGACCTTGCCGCCATCCTGGAAGCCGGCATCGATCGTCAGATCCGTCTGGCCCGAGAGCAGGCGGATGCCCGGCGCCACGCCGGCGGCGTTGGGGTTGCTGTCGATGGCGCGGTTGGAGCCGACCATCGCCAGGGTGGGCGCGTAGCCGGTGGGGGCCACGAACTCGACATGGTATTCGGAGGGCTTGTAGCCGGTGAAGAGATAGTCGCCGGTCACGCCGGTGGTCTGCGTGCCCACAATCAGGCCGGTGCGGTCGTCGATCAGCGTGACGATGACGCCCGCCAGGCCCGGCTCCAGCGCCTGCTGCAGACCGTCCTTGTTGATGTCCACGAAGGCCCGGTCGCCGATCGTCACCGGCCGGTAGTAGCCGGCATCGATCGTGCGGTCGTCATCGCCGGAGAAGTAGGTCTTCACCGGTGCGCGGCCATTGGCCAGGCTGGCGTCGCTGTCGATGGTGTCGTTCACGCCGGTATCGGGGGCGGTGGTGATGAAGCCCGCGGGCCTCACGAACTCCACCTGGTAGTCCGCCGGGCGCAGGCCGGTGAAGAGGTAGTTGCCGTTCGCGTCGGTCTGCTGCGTGCCGACCACCGTGCCGGCGCCGTTGAGCAGGTTGACGGTTACGCCGGCCAGGTTGGTGTCCTCGGCATCCTGGATGCCGTTGCCGTTCTGGTCCTCGAAGACCCGGTCGCCGATCTTCACGGGGATGTAGAAGCCCGCATCGATGGTCAGGTCCTGGCCGCCGGAGGTCACGCTGAAGTTCGGCGTGGTGCCGGTGGCGTCGGGGTTGCTGTCGGTCGAAGGCGTGCCCTGACCCTGGAGGGTCGGGACATAGCCGGCCGGTGCGGTGAACACCTCCTTGTAGGTGCCGGGGGGCACGTTGAAGAGGTAGCTGCCATCCGGTGCGGTGGTCGCGGTTGCCACCACCGTGTTGGTGGCGGTGTTGATGAGCTGCACGGTCACGCCGCCCAGCGGCGTGTCGCCGGCATCGTTCACGCCATTGCCGTTGCGGTCGACGAAGGCGTAGTCGCCGATCTTCGCCAGCCTGTAGAGGCCGCTGTCGATGGTCCGGTCATCATCGCCCGAGACGTAGAGCTTGACCGGGGTGTTGCCCGTCGTGGTGTTCGTGTCGCTGTCGATGGCGTCATTGCCGCCGACATCGGGGTTGGTGAAGAAGTATGTGCCGTCGGGCTTCACCACCTGCACGGCGTAGCTGCCGGGTGCCAGGCCGGTGAAGAGGTAGTTGCCATTCGCGTCGGTGGTCGTGCTGCCGATGATGGCATTGGCGCCGTTCAGCAGGTTCACCGTCACGCCGGCCAGGTTGGTGTCGCCGGCATCCTGGATGCCGTTGCCGTTCTGGTCCTCGAACACCCGGTCGCCGAGCTTGACGGGGATGTAGAGGCCGGCATCGATGGTGCGGTCATCGTCGCCGGAGATGTAGGTCTTGGCCACGGTCTGGCCGGTCACCCGGTCCGCATCGCTGTCCAGCGAGTCGTTGCCGCCCGTGTCCTTGAGCGTGAAGACATATTCCGGCGGCTTGACGAAGCCCACCGCGTAGGTGCCGGGCTTGAGGCCGACGAAGAGGTAGTTGCCCAGCGCATCGGTCACCGTGCTGGTCAGCACGTTGCCGCTGCCGTCGAGCAGGTTGACCGTGACGCCCGGCAGCGGGGTGTCGCCGGCATCCTGGATCCCGTTGCCATTGGTGTCGGTGGTCACCGTGTCGCCGATCTTGACCGGCTTCCAGTAGCCCGCGTCGCGCGTCAGGTCGTCCTGGTTGCCGAGCATCACGAAATCGGCGGTGACGCCAGTGGCGGCGGAGGCGTCGCTATCGGCCGCGTCGGTGCCCTGGTCCTGGGTGGTGCGGACGAAGCCGGAGGGCAGGCTCCACACCTCATAATAGGTGCCGGGCTTCACGTCGGTGAAGAGGTACAGGCCGTTGCCGTCGGTGACTTTGGTGTCGACGAGCAGCCCGGTGTCGCGGCTGTAGAGCTGCACGGTGACGCCGGCGATGCCGGGCTCGCCAACCTGCTGGATGCCGTCCGCATTCAGGTCTTCGAAGGCGCGGTCGCCCAGCCTGGGCAGCGCCAGCGTGTTCACCGTCTCGGTGTCCGAGGAGGGCGTCATCGGCGTGCCGGGGGGAACGCCGTAGGGGTTGTTCGGCGTGGTCGGCCGCACGGTGGCGGTGTTCACCAGCGCCAGGCCGCCCGCGGTGCCGTCGGCCACCTTGGCCACGACCTCGATGGTGACGCGGTCGCCGGCGGTGACGGTGTTGTCGCCGGCGTTGATCACGTCGCCGAAGTTGAAGGTGAGGGTCTGGCCCGAGACGGTGCCGGCGGCACCCACTGCCAGCGAAGAGGTGCCGGCGATGTTGCCGAGCGACAGCACCTTCGACGAGACGGGGGTGAGGCCGGTGGGCAGCACGTCGTCCACGATCAGGCGCTGCGCGCCCTCACCCAGCGTGACCGTCAGCCTGTAGGTGATGGTCTCGCCGGCCACGACATCGCTGCCGGGGGTGTAGCTGTTGTCGGTGCTGATCAGGTCCTTCACGATGGTGTCGGCGATGGCGACGTGGATGTCCTCGTAATCGCTGTCTTCCAGGATACGGCCCGGTGTCGGGTCGGTCTGGTAGGTCAGGTTGGCGGTGTTGCGGATGGTCTGGCCATCCACGACATTGTCGGCCAGCCGCGCCTGGTAGGTGATGGTGACGGACTCGCCGAGGGCGAGGCTGTTCAACGTCAGGCCGATCTTGCCGCCGGCCTCGCTGATGGTGCCGGCGGTGGTGGTGGCGGAGTTGGCCACCAGCGTAATGCCCGGCGCCAGCAGGTCGCCCAGCGCCAGATTGTAGGCGGTGTGGGTGCTGTTGCCGGTGTGCTGGATGGTCACCGTGTAGGTTGCCACATCGGCCGCGTCGCCGGTGCCGAAGCTGGTGTTCTTCTGGATGTCCAGCTCGGGCTGCACGAAGTCCACGCTGGCGCGGGCCACGTCGCTTTCGCTGAAGTCGGTGACGGCCTGGACCCGGTTGGTCAGCACGTCACCATTCTGGTTGGTGTCGAGGTTCTGCGCGCGGGCCTGGATCTCGAAGACGATCTGGTCCTTCGCGTCCGACACATTGTCGGCCGTGTTGGTGAGGTTGCCGAAGCTGTAGGTGACCGTCTCGGCATTGCCGTCGCTGTCGCTGTCGGTGTTGGACACGGCGGGCGTCAGGATGCCGCTGACGGAGGTCAGGTTGGCACCGGCCGAGATGACCTTCGCGCTGCCCGGGATGTATTTCAGGACGCCCGAGCCGCCGCCGGCGGTGACCTGGTCGGCCAGCTGGTCGATGACGCGGAAGTTGATCGACTGGCCTTCCGGCACCGTCACCACCATGCGGTAGGTGACGATCTCATCGACCTTCACATCGGGGTTGCCGCCGTTGAACTGGGCGCTGCCGGTGTCGGCGAAGCTCGTCGCGAACACCGTCTTGGTGATGCTGGGCGAGGCGATGGTGACATCCGCTGGGTCGGTCACGCTGTACGGGCGGTCCGATGGCGGGGTGTTGGGCTGCGAGGTGGCCGTGGCAGTGGCGTCGTTATGGATGGTCTGGCCGCTGATCGCGCCCATCGTCGACTTCGCCTGGAAGGTCAGCGTGATCGCCTCGCCTTCGAGCAGCTTCGCCGCGGTGACCTTGACCTTGGTGTCGGCCACGCCGTTGCCGGTGACGATGGCGGCGCCGGCGCCGCCGGGTGCGGAGGCGATGACCACGGTGCCGGGCAGGAACACCGCATTCGGCGCCAGCTGGTTCAGCAGGTCGTCGATCGAGACGTCATAGGCGGCGGCGCCGAAGTTGTCGGCCCGGTTCGTCAACGTCACCGTGTAGGTATAGGTGTCGTTGGCGTCGATGGTCGTCGGGTTGGCCGACTTGTCGAGCTGCAGATGCGGCTCGACGATTTCGACGGCGGCCGAGCTGTCGGTGTTGCGGACCGTGCCGTTCGGATCGGTCACCTGCACGGTGGCGCGGTTGTATTCGGTCTCGCCGGCATAATTCGACGGCCTGTCGAGCACGCGGGCGGTGATGTCGAAGCTGATGGTGTCGGCCGCGGTGGCCATGTTGTCGGCGGTGTTGGTGACGTCACCGAAGTCGAAGGTGACGGTGTCGTTGATGCCGTCGCCGTTGGTGTCGGAGATCACGCCGGTCTTGCCGGCATTGACGCCCGCGCCGGTGATGTTGGCGCCCACGGTCGCGGTGGACACGGTCACCAGCTCGAACGGCCCGCCCGAGTAGCTGAAATTGCCGCCCGGCAGGATGTCGATCAGCTTGAGCTGGCGCGAAACGCCCTCGGCGATGGTCGCGCTGAAGCGCCAGGTGATCAGCTCTCCGATGCCCAGGTCGGGCACGTTGCCGTCACCCTCGCCGAGGCCGGTGTCGGGGTTGCTGCTGCTGATGAAGACCTTGCCCACCTGCGGTGTGACAAAGACATAGGCATCATCGCTGTCCGGCAGGTTGTCGGTCGGCACGCGGCTGATGCCGTTTTCCTCGGCGGCGTATTTCGCCGTCGTCGCCGTGTTCACGATGGCCTGGGTGGAGGCGACATTGTCGTCCAGCCGCAGGTCGTAGGTGATGACGACGATGTTTTTGCCGCTGGTCGCGTCATAGGCGCCGATGGCGCCCTGGCGCGCGCCCGGATCGACCAGTTGGATGCCGGCGCCGAACAGGTCGGCCGCGGTGCCGGTGTAGCTCAGCGCCGCACCCGTGCCGTCGGTCACCTTCAGGTTGACCGGGACCGCGCCCAGCGTGAAGCCGGCGGGAACCGTGTCCTTGATCAGCGTGTCGAAGGCGCCGCGCGGGCCGGAGCCCACATTCTCCAGCACGATGGCGAAGGTGACGGTGTCGCGCGCATCGGCCTGGATCAGGTTGGCGTTGACCGCCTGGCTGGCCAGGAGATCGCTGGTGATGGTGCCGCTGAAGGCGGTGGCCGAGCCCGGCGCGTTCCAGGTGATGCCGGTGGGGCCGACCGGCGCGTCGAAATAGGCGCCGGTGTTGTTGTCCTCGGCGACGATACCCTTGGTGATCTTCAGCCGCGGCTCGCCGAGGATGAACTGGACGATCTCATTGTCCTGGGACACGACGCCGAAGCTGTTCTTCTCCGAGGCGGTGACCTGGTTGGTCAGCAGCAACCCGTCGCCGAAGGCCGCGTCATTGACGCGCACGGTGAAGAGCAGGTCGAGATGCGTCGCGGGGTAGTTGGGGTTCAGCACGTCGCCGAAATTGAAGGTCAGCGCATTGCCGGGGCCGCTGCGGGTGATGGTGGGGATGACACCGGCATTGGCCAGGAACTGGTCGGTCGGGCCGAAGCTCCACTGGTTGACCAAGGGTATGGTGCCGTCGCCGGCGCGGGTCATCGCGCCATCGGTGATGCCATTGGCGTCGAGGTCGAGTGCGCGCAGCACGGGCAGCGGCAGGTAGTCGGTCAGCTTGACCGAATGCGCCGAGGTCAGCGGCAGGTCGAGCGTCAGGCGGTAGGTGATCAGGTCACCCGACTGGATGCGCGGCGAGGGGTCGAGGATGCTGCTGCCCAGCGCCGTGTCGGCGTTGATGGCATAGATCGACTTGTCGACCTGGCTGACGGGGAGCAGCACGCCGGCGGCGCTGTCATCCTCGATGTAGTTGCCGGTGCTGTTGACTTGGCCGCCGAACAGCACGTTGTTGTTCACCGGGTCGCCCTGGTCGACGTAACGGTCGAGCCCGGCGCCGATCGGGCCGGTGTATTGCGCGTCGATGGTGGTCTCGAAGGTGACGACCGCCGTCGCTTGGTTGTAGGCGGTGCCGTGCGGGTTGCCGGTCAGGCCGCCGCCATTGCCGTCCAGCACGTCATCATTGATGCCGGCGTTGCGCAGGGTCTGGGCGATGTCGAACTGGATGAAGGTCTCGCCGGCGGCGTTCTTCGGGCTCAGCGTATAGACGACGGGGCCGGTGTAGATCACCGCGCCGGCCTCGCTGATGACGACCTGCGGGACGTAGCCGGGCTTGAAGGTCTGGCCGTCGCCCAGCGTGTCCTTCATCACCAGGTTCTTCATCTCGAAGTAGTTCGAGACTTGGCCGTCCAGCGTGTACTTCAGCGTGCCGCCGGGCTGCCAGTCGGGCACGCCATTGCCGTCGGCGTCGGGGTCGATGATGGTGTCGTCGGTCGGGCTGACCAGGGCGACAGACTTCTGGAACGCGACCGACTGCGCCTCGAGGATGTCTTCCGGGTCCGTCGGGTCGATGGTGATTTGGGTGGGGCCGTCGCGGCCGTCGATCGGCTGCCAGTCGGCATCGAGCTTGGCGTTGTTTTCCAGCAGGCGGAACGCGCCGGTCGCCTGGTCCAGCACCGGGGTGCCGTTGGCGAGGAACTCGGTCACGTAGAAGTCGAATTCGAGCGTCGGCTTGACGCCGCCGCCGATGATGGTGCCGTCGAAGGTGCCGGTGACGACCTGGCTGCCATAGGGGCCGGTCACCGAGACGCTGCCGGGCAGGGGGTTGCCGGTGAGGTTGTCGATCAGGCGGGGCGTGCCCACGATGACCACGCCATCGGGCACGCGGTCGGTCAGGACGACGTTGGTGAAGGGCTGGCCGTCGGCGAAGGTGGCCTCGACCTGCCAGACGCGCGGGTAGGATGGGCCGGTGGCCGTCTCCTGCTCGGGGCCGATGTAGATCTTGTCGAGCGTGGCGACGATGGGGTCGATCTGGGTGGCGGCGGCGGCGCCGCGGATCGGCGCGTCGGCGCCGGGGTTGTTGAACTCATCAGCGCCGAAGGCGAAGCCGCCGGTGGCGGTGATGGGCAGCGGCACGCCGACATCGGCGAGGTTGGACACGCCGAGCCTGAGCACGACATCGGCCGGCGTCTGCTCGGTGGTGAAGCTGCCGAAGGGCAGGGTGAGGACCAGCAGCGTGTCGCCGGGATTGCCGGTGACGATGATGGCATTGCCGCCGGAATCCTTGGCGAAGGGGTGGGTGGCGTTGCCCGCGCCGTCGAACACCACCTGGGTCTGCACCAGCGGCCGGCCGAGGAAGGTGGCGCCCAGCAGGGTCACGCCGTCATTGACCGGGGAGTTGCCGACGCCCCCGCCATCTGCGCCGTTGATCGGCAGGATGACGTCGATATAGGGCGCGTAGCCGGTCTCGCCGGGGGCGCCGCCATTGCTGAAGGAGAGGTTGACGGTCTGCGTCGTGCCGATGAAGCCGGATTGGGTGGCGGTTTCGAAGGTCACAATGGGGGTGGCGGTCATGGGGGTCTGCCTTTCGTGCCTCTGCGGGCGTTTTGCGTGTCTCAAAAAACGTTTTTTAAACGCGTATTGAGGGTTTTTTATGAGACGCTCACGAAGTTGGCAACTTAAATTCCGCGTATAGATTCAGTTTTTGAGACTGAAGCGATAACTTGAGCCTACCTGAGCGCTGAAATTCAGTATTTTCAACGGGTTGCGAGAATGGCTGGC
>LNFM01001533.1_pt1 | contig 51846 bp, 49 predicted proteins | sample 596031 | NCBI WGS metagenome assembly LNFM01 (sample SAMN04254537, study PRJNA301005) | activated carbon metagenome | isolation source: dual media filters at the Ann Arbor, Michigan drinking water treatment plant | place: USA: Ann Arbor | reverse complement strand
CTGGGATTCTCGGCCTCGAGGAACAGCAGCTGGGCGCAGATCAGGCTCGAGACATGGTCGTCGATGCCGCCGACCAGGAACACGATGCGCTCCTTGAGCATGCGCGAATAGATGTCGTAGGCGCGTTCGCCGCGATTGCTCTGCTCGACCACCATGGGAACGAGCGCGCCGTAGATTTCCAGAGGATCCCTCATGTCACCGCCTTGTAGCCGGAAGCCCATCCGCCTTCAGATGGGCCTCATAGTTGGTTTTTCTAGAGGCAGGACACTTTGATGGCGTCCCGCCTCCGCTTCCGGACCGACGCGCGCGGCGACCCGGCCTATTTGGAGTCGGCGGCGGCGTCTTCGTCGGGCTCGCTGAGCAGCGTTTCCCGGTCGACTTCCTTCTCCGTAACTTCAGCCTTATCGAGGATAAAGTCTATCACCTTCTCCTCGAAAATCGGCGCCCGGACCTGCTGCATGGCGTCCGGATTCTTCTGGTAGAATTCGAACACCCGGCGCTCCTGGCCGGGGAAGCGCTGGGCTTCCATCATGATCGCGCGGTTCAGCTCCTCGGCGGTCACCGTGATCTCGTTGGTGTCGCCGATATTCGACAGCAGCAGGCCGAGGCGGACGCGGCGGACCGCGATCTCGCGGTACTCCTTGCGCATCTCGTCTTCCGGCTTTTCGGCCGTCTCGAGGGTCTTGCCGTCCTGCTTCAGGCTGGCCTCGAAATCCTGCCAGATCTGGTTGAACTCCATCTCCACCATGCCTTCGGGCACCGGGAAGTCATGCATGTCGGCGAGCTGGTCGAGCATGGCCCGCTTCAGCTTCATGCGCGAGACGCGGTTGTAGTCGGCCGCCACCTGCTCCTTCAGCCGCTCGCGCAGCTGCTCCAGGTTCTCCAGGCCGATCTTCTGGGCCAGCTCGTCGTCGATGGCCACGTCGACCGGCTTCTTCACTTCCTTGACGGTCACTTCGAAGACCGCGTCCTTGCCGGCCAGGTCGGCCGAGCCGTAGTTCTCCGGGAAGGTCACGTTGACGTCGCGCTTCTCGCCGGTCTTGGCGCCGATCAGCTGGTCCTCGAAGCCGGGGATCAGCGCGTTCGAGCCGAGCACCAGCTCGTAATCCTCGGCGGTGCCGCCTTCGAAGGGCTCGCCGTCGCGCTTGCCGAGGAAATCGATGACGACGGCGTCGTCCTTCTTCGCCTTGTAGGTCTTGGCGGCGGCCTTGTAGGCCTTCTGGCCGTCGGCGATGCGCTTGAGCGCCTCCTCGATGTCGCCGTCGCCGACCGGCGCGGTCTGGCGCTCCAGCTTCACCGTGCTGAGGTCGCCGGGAACGATCTCGGGCAGCACCTCGACCGAAAGCTGGTACTCCAGGTCGCTGCCGCGCTCGAACGAGGTGATCTCGATGTTCGGGCGCATGGCCGGGCGCAGCTCGTTCTTTTCCAGCGTCTGGCGGGTCGTGTCGTTCACCGTCTCCTCGAGCACCTCGCCCATCAGCGCGTCGCCGTGGAGCTTGCGCAAATGGCCCACCGGCACCTTGCCCGGCCGGAAGCCCGGCAGGCGGATGCGGCCGGCGAGCTGCTTCAGCTTCTCGTCGAGCTTGCTGTCGATGACGTCCGCCTCGACCGTGATCTTGTATTCACGCTTGAGGCCTTCGGCGCTGGTTTCGGTGACTTGCATGGGAACGTCCGAATTCTGTTGTGCATCAGTGTTCTAGGCGGAGACTGCGGTGGTGCGGGCGAAGGGACTCGAACCCCCACGAGTTTCCTCACCGGAACCTAAATCCGGCGCGTCTACCAATTCCGCCACGCCCGCCAATCTCGTGGCGCATCCGCGACCATCCCGCCCCGCTCAGGGGGCGGACGTATAGCACACCTTTTTTGTAATGCACCAGCGATCTTGGCTAGGCGATTGCGGCCAGTTCCCGCAGCGCCGCGGGCAGCATCTCGCCGATGTCCTCGGCGATCAGGCCCGGCCCGAAAAGCCGCGCCGCGCGCCCGTGCAGCCAGGCGCCGGCGCAGGCGGCCTCGAACGGCGGCATGGACTGGGCCAGCAGACCGACGATCAGGCCGGCCAGCACGTCGCCCGATCCGGCGGTCGCCAGGGTCGGCGGCGCGCCCCCGTTGATGGCGGCGCGGCCGTCGGGCGCGGCGATCACCGTGTCCGGCCCCTTGAACAGCACGACCGCGCCCGCGCGCGCCGCGGCGGCGCGCGTCCGCTCCAGCTTGCTGCCGCCCGCAAGGTCTGGGAACAGCCGGGCGAACTCGCCGTCATGGGGCGTCAGCACGCAGGGCGCGGCGATGGCGCCGAACAGGTCGGCGGGCGCGCCCTGGAAGCAGGTGATGGCGTCGGCGTCGACGACGCAGGACCGCCCGGCCCGCAGCGCCTTCAGCGCCGCGTCGCGTGTCCCCTCGCCCACGCCGTTGCCTGGCCCGACCAGCACGGCGTTGCGGCGGCGGTCGGCCAGGATGTCGGCGAAGTCGGTGAACGGCGCGGTCATCACCGCGTTGAGCTGTGACGCATGCGCCACCAGCGCGTCGGGCGGACAGGCGACGGTCACCAGTCCCGCGCCGATCCGCAGCGCCGCCCGCGCGCCCAGCCGCGCCGCGCCGCCGCTCGCCAGCGGCCCGGAGACGACGATGGCATGACCCCGCCCGTATTTGTGGCCGCCCTCGGCCGGAAACGGGAACACCGGCCGCCACAGCGCCGGACCGTTCTCCCAGCAGCGCGCGCCGATCTCGTTCAGCACCTCGCCAGGAATGCCGATGTCGCAGGCGATGACCTCGCCGCACAAAAATTTACCGGGTGCAAGAAGATGGCCGGGTTTCTTGCGAAAGAACGTGATGCTGCGCGCCGCCCGGATCGCCGGTCCCGGCACCCGGCCCGTCGAGCCGTCGATCCCGCTCGGCACGTCGATGGCGACGACCGGCAGGCCGGAGCCGTTGACCGCCTCGATCACCTCGGCTGCGACACCGTCGATGGAACGGGAAAGGCCCGCGCCGAACAGCGCGTCGACGATCAGCCCGGCGCCCGCCAGCAGATCGACCGACAGCGGCTCGACCGGGCCGGTCCAGCGCGCCGCCATGCTCGCCGCGTCGCCCTTCAGCCGTGCCTTGTCGCCCAGCAGGCCCAGCCGCACGGTCCAGCCCTGCCGCTGCAGCAGCCGGGCGACGACAAAGCCGTCGCCGCCATTGTTGCCCGGGCCGCACAGCACCGTCACCGGCACGCGCCCATAGCTTTCCGCGATGACGCGCGCGCACGCCCTGCCCGCGTTCTCCATCAGCGTGACGCCCGGCGTGCCGCGCAGGGCGGCAAGCGCGTCGGCGCGGTACATCTCCTCGGTGGTCAGCAGTTCGAGCCCCGTCATGGCGCCACTCTACGGCGAAGCGGGGCCGCCGTCACCGGCCCTCGACCGCCGCGAGTCAGACCAGCTCGACGCGAACCCGCCGGCCGAGGACCGCCGCGGCGCGCTGCAGCGTCTCAATGGTCACGTTGCCATCCTCGGGATTGAGCATGCGGTCGACCTGCGTGCGGCTGGTATTCATCATCTCCGCCAGGCGGCGCTTGCTCAGCTTGCGGTCCTTCATGGCCCGGTCGAGCTGCCAGGCGATCACTTCCTTGATGGAGCGTGCCTGGAATTCCTCCAGCACCCCCTCCTCGCGCAGGAAGTCGTCGATGCCCGATCCCAAGTGCCTGTTAGCCATTCTGAACGTCCTTCATCCTGTCGCGCGCAAGTTTCAAATCCTCGTCGGGCGTCTTGCGGGTCTTCTTCACAAAGCCATGAACCGCTACCAGTGCCCCGTCGTGAAAGCAGATGAGCACACGCGCCGTGGTCTTGCTCGGCAGGTTGGTCCTGACCTCCCAGAGACCACTCCCCATGGCCCGACAGAGCGGCATGCCCACAGGCCACCGGTACTGGACGCGCTGAAGATCGCCACCCACTTCGAGCCGGTCTTCCCGCGTCATGTCTTTCAACCAATCCCGGACCGGCTCGCCACCAGCGGCCGTGCGGTAGAAAACCAAGGGTATCCTGAGTGTCGATACGTCCTCGTCCGTCATCATGGATCCCGATCTATTGCACTATATAATGTACCATTCCGTCAAGACGAAGGTTTTTCCATGCAAAAACTTTACGGCCGCGCCATCAGACGCGAAAGCACGACCGTCAGGATACACAAAGAGGAAATTGGGGTGGCTGATGGGGATCGAACCCACGACCTCAGGTACCACAAACCCGCGCTCTAACCAACTGAGCTACAGCCACCGCAGCGGCGCAGTATCTAACCGCAATGGGCCGGGCACGCAAGATCAGAAGAACGCCTTCAGCCGGGCGATCGCCTCGTCCAGCACCGCGTCCTGCTTGCAGAAGCACAAGCGCACCATGTGGGCCGGCGGATCGGCCGGATAGAACGCGCTGACCGGGATCGAGCCGACCCGCGCCTCGCGCACCAGCATCGTGGCGAAATCCACGTCGCCGCCCTCGTTCCACAGCGGCCGGAAGTCCACATTGGCGAAATAGGTGCCCTGCGACGCCAGCACGTTGAATCCCACCTCGCGCAGCCCCGCCACCAGCCGGTCGCGCTTGCGCTCCATGGCGGCGGCCAGCCCGTCGAAATAGGCGTCCTCCTTGCCCAGGCCGTGCGCCACCGCCTGCTGCAGGCTGGGCGGCGTGGTGAAGGTGATGAACTGGTGCGCCTTGGCCACCGCGGCGATCAGCTCGGCCGCGCCGGTCAGGTAGCCGACCTTCCAGCCGGTCAGCGAGAACGTCTTGCCCGCCGAGCCGATGCGGATGCAGCGCCCTGCCATCCCCGGCAGCGTCATCAGCGGGACGTGCCGGGCGCCGGAAAAAACCAGGTGCTCGTAGACCTCGTCGCAGATCACATAGGCGTCGTGCTCGGTGGCCAGCGAGGCGATCAGCGCCAGTTCGGCGCCGGAGAACACCTTGCCCGTCGGGTTCATCGGACTGTTCATCACCAGCAGCTTGGTCTTCGGCCCGAACGCGGCGCGCAGCTCGGCCTCGGGCAGCGACCATTCCGCCACCGACGATTCTGGCGGCCGCAGCCGCACCATGCGCGCCGTCGCGCCCGCCAGCCGCACGATCGGCAGGTAGGAATCGTAGACCGGCTCGATCAGCACCGCCTCGTCGCCGGGCCGCAGCAGCGCCAGCAGGCTGGCGGTCAGCGCCTCGGTGGCGCCCGAGGTCACCAGCACCTGGCTCTCCCAGTCCACCTCGAGGCCGTAGAACCGCTTGTTGTGCGCCGCGACCGCCCGGCGCAGCGCCGGCAGCCCCATCATCGGCGGATACTGGTTCGGCCCGTCCAGCGCGGCGCGGGCGGCGGCCTCGCGCACGTCGGCCGGGCCGTCCTCGTCCGGGAAGCCCTGGCCCAGATTGATGGCGCCGTGCTCGACCGACAGCGCCGACATGACGGTGAAGATCGTGGTGCCGAGGCCGTCGATCACGTCGTTCACCGGTTTCACGGCGCCGCTCCGCTCAAAGCTGCCTGCAAATTCATCATTGTGCCTCATGCTTGTGCAATTGCCGCCGTGCCTGTGACCTCACCTATGCCATGGACACTTCGGAAACGGGAAGTTACGGTTTCACCACCACTTGGCACGCATCGTGCTTGATGCGTCGTACTACGGAAACATCCAAAACTCTGGGGATGGACGAAGGCGAGCATGAAGAAAATCGAAGCGATCATAAAGCCGTTCAAGCTGGACGAAGTGAAGGAAGCTCTTCAGGAAGTCGGCCTCAGCGGCATCACCGTCATCGAGGCCAAGGGCTTCGGGCGGCAGAAGGGCCATACCGAGCTGTACCGCGGCGCCGAATACGTCGTCGACTTCCTGCCCAAGGTGAAGATCGAGGTCGTGCTCGACGACAGCCTGCTCGAGCGGGCCATCGAGGCGATCCAGCAGGCCGCGCAGACCGGCCGCATCGGCGACGGCAAGATCTTCGTCAGCAACGTCGAGGAGGCGATCCGCATCCGCACCGGCGAAACCGGGGTCGACGCCATCTAACCCAATAGCCAACAATACGAATCGGCCAGCCAACAATACGAATCGGAGAGGACTATCCATGAGTGACGTTACTGCCCTGCTCAAGCGGATGAAGGACGAGGACATCGAATATATCGACCTGCGCTTCACCGATCCGCGCAGCGCCTGGCACCACCTGTCCATGCACAAGGACGTGGTCGACGAGGACATGTTCGCCGACGGCGTGATGTTCGACGGCTCCTCCATCGCCGGCTGGAAGGCGATCAACGAGTCCGACATGGTGCTGATGCCCGATATCTCCACCGCGGTACTCGATCCGTTCTCGGCCACCAAGCAGCTCATCGTGATCTGCGACATTCTCGAGCCCGGCAGCCATCAGGCTTACAGCCGCGACCCGCGCGGCACCGCCAAGGCGGCGCTGGCCTATCTCAGCTCGACCGGCATCGGCGACGCCGCCTATTTCGGTCCCGAGCCCGAATTCTTCATGTTCGACAACGTCCAGATGGAGGTGGGCTACAACACCGCCTCCTACCGCTTCGACGACGTCGAAAGCCCGCACATGGCCGGCGTCGCCATCGACGGCGGCAACATGGGCCATCGCCCGCGCATCAAGGGCGGCTACTTCCCCGCCATGCCGGTCGACAGCGCCCACGACATCCGCGCCGAGATGCTGGGCACCATGCGCGCCATGAACGTGCCGGTCGAGAAGCACCACCACGAGGTGGCGACCGCCCAGCACGAGCTGGGCATGAAGTTCGGCACCCTGGTGACCGCCGCCGACGCCGTGCAGATCTACAAATACGTCTGCAAGAACGTCGCCCATGCCTACGGCAAGACCGTCACCTTCATGCCCAAGCCGGTGGCGCTCGACAACGGCTCGGGCATGCACGTCCACCAGTCGGTCTGGAAGGGCGGCAAGCCGCTGTTCGCCGGCAACGGCTATGCCGACCTGTCGGACGAGTGCCTGTTCTACATCGGCGGCATCATCAAGCACGCCAAGGCCATCAACGCCTTCACCAACGCCACCACCAACAGCTACAAGCGCCTGGTCCCCGGCTATGAAGCCCCCGTGCTGCTGGCCTATTCGGCCCGCAACCGCTCGGCCTCGTGCCGCATCCCCTACGCGCCGAGCCCCAAGGGCAAGCGCGTCGAGGTCCGCTTCCCCGACCCGGCGTCGAACCCCTATCTGGGCTTTGCCGCGATGATGATGGCCGGCCTCGACGGCATCGAGAACAGGATCCATCCGGGCGAGCCCATGGACAAGGATCTGTACCACCTGCCGCCGGAAGAACTGGCCGCCGTCCCCACCGTCTGCGGCAGCCTGCGCCAGGCCTGCGAGGCGCTGGACTCCGACCGCGACTTCCTCAAGAAGGGCGGCGTGTTCAACGACGACCAGATCGACGGCTACCTGGCCCTCAAGGAAGAAGAGTACATGGCGTGGGAAACGGCTCCCCACCCGATCGAATATATGATGTACTACAGCTCGTAACAGCGAAGGGAGCGCATCCCGCGCTCCTCACCTCTACACGGAAAGCCCCGGCCTCGCGCCGGGGCTTTCTCTTTGTGGGAGGTCCAACCAAAGGCTCCCACATTCGGGAACGGAACCATGACGGGCGCAATCAAAGGTACGGACGGGTACGCGCGCGAGGCCCCCGAGCTTCTCGTTCGCTACGAGGCGATTTCGTTCGCCGATGCGCATGCCGAAATCCTGCATCTGCTGCCGAAAACCCCCGGCGCGGTCCTGGATATCGGCTCCGGCACCGGACGCGATGCGGCGTACCTGGCCGGCATCGGCCACCGAGTCGTCGCCGTCGAACCGACCGAACCGCTGCGCATCGCCGCGGCGCGGCTGCACCCGTCGCCGCTGATCGAGTGGGTCGACGACGGCCTGACCGACCTCGCGCGCGTCGCCGACCGGCAAGGAAAGTTCGACCTGGTGATGCTGACGGCGGTCTGGATGCATCTGGACGTCGCCGAGCGCCAACGCGCGATGCCGGTTGTGGCCTCGCTGGTCCGCCCCGGCGGCGTCATGTGCATGACGCTGCGCCATGGTCCCGTACCCGCTGGCCGGCGCATGTTCGAGGTCTCTGCCGAGGAAACCGTCGGCCTCGCCCGGCCGGCGGGGCTCGATCTGATACTGAACAACGAGTGGGAATCCCTCCGCGAGCCGAATAAAAGCATGGGAGTCACATGGACGCGCCTGGCGTTCCGCCGGCGCACTGTCTGAACCAGCGAAACCCTCGATATGCGCCCCCATCGTCGTCATTCCCGCGCACGCGGGAACCCAGTCGGGGCCGTCACGGGGCCCATCAACCCCCCGGTCACGAAGAATCTCTTTGGGTTGCCGCAGTCACCAAGCCCTACGAAGAGCTGGGTTCCCGCGTGCGCGGGAATGACGGCTTAGGGTCGGAACAGGCGCATAAACAACGCGCTTTGCGGCTGCCGCTACACGACAATGACTGGTAAACCATCGCTTGATGCAGCGGACACCGCAAAGGGACATCGAACGAGCAACGCAACGGCTAAAGGATTGGATGACCGGACAGTGAAGACCGAAACCTTTGCCGATGCTTTCGACGCCCTGACGGCCACTCGGGCGGAAGCGGCGAACCTCAAGGCCCGGGCCGATATGATGGCCGCGATCCGCGACCGGGTGAAAAGCTGGAACGTGACGGAAGGAGACGCGGCGAAGCGCCTCGGCATCACCCGGCCTCGCCTCAACGACCTGACACGCGGCAAGCTGGAAAAATTCTCGCTGGACGCCCTGGTCAATATCGCCGCGTCAGCCGGGTTCGTGCTGCACATCGAGTTGGCGGATGTTGCCTGAAGCGGTGCGGCAGAGCGAACTGGCCGCACAAGGTGGAAGGCAATTCTTACCCGGCCGGACCATTGCCTTCATCATCATTTAGTACTCGAATGGAATCCTTAGCCCACACGATGTCCACAATGGCGGCAGGTCCGCGATATCCATAGATACGGCATATCCAGACAGCTATCGCCACGCGTCGACAATCGATGATTGCAGCGCTCACATCGCGCAAGAAACTGGAACGGTACCAGCACAAACAGCCCGTATATGAAGCACAGTATGATTAGGAACTTCCCGGCGGTCCAAACTGCGGGAAACGGCACCAGACAACCGACCAAGAGGGACAACACCGCAATCCCGAACAGGATCGGCCAGAGATTGAATATCCACCGGACTGAAAAGTAATCGCGCCCCGCGAGCATGGCTTCAACCTACCTTGTAGCTTTGCCCTCACTCTAGACGATCATTGCCGAGCCGAACAAATCATTCAAGACTCTCGAAGTGCACAACGGCAGATCGAACCGCCATATCACAACATATCGGGTGCCGCTTGCCGCCTGGATACACTATAATGCGTCGCTCCTGATTCACGCTCCGTTCCCAGGGAACCCATGAGCACCAAGCCCAACGACGATCTGTTCGCCTCCGGCGGCGCCAGCAGCGACTATTCCGCCAAGGACATCGAGGTCCTCGAGGGGCTGGAGCCGGTGCGGCGGCGGCCGGGCATGTATGTGGGCGGCACCGACGAGAAGGCGTTCCACCACCTGGCGGCCGAGGTGCTCGACAACTCCATGGACGAGGCGGTCGCCGGCCATGCCTCGCGCATCGATATCGACCTGGGCGAGGACGGCAGCCTGAGCATCCGCGACAATGGCCGCGGCATTCCGGTGGACGCCCATCCCAAGTTCAAGACCATCTCGGCGCTCGAGGTGATCATGACCACGTTGCATTCCGGCGGAAAATTCGGCGGCAAGGTCTACGAGACCTCGGGCGGCCTGCACGGCGTCGGCGTCTCGGTGGTGAACGCCCTGTCCGAATGGTGCGACGTGGAGGTGGCGCGCGACCGCAATCTGTGGCGCCAGACCTATTCGCGCGGCAAGCCCACGTCGAAGCTCGTCGACATGGGCCCGGTGCACAACCGGCGCGGCACCACCATCGCCTTCCGGCCCGACCCGCAGATCTTCGGCGGCGAGCTGGCGTTCAGGCCGGCGCGGCTTTACCGCATGGCGCGCTCGAAGGCGTATCTGTACCGCGGCGTCGAGATCCGCTGGTCCTGCGCGCCGTCGCTGCTGAAGTCGGGCGACACGACACCTGAATCCGATACCATCCACTTCCCCAATGGCTTGCTGGACTTTCTTAACCAGGAGATCGAGGACGCCGACCTGGTGACGCCGACCCCGTTCGCCGGCGCCGGCGAGCTGGAGGGCGGCGGCAAGGTCGAATGGGCGATCGCCTGGCCCACCGACCGGGACGGCTTCATCAACTCCTACTGCAACACGGTGCCGACGCCCGAGGGCGGCACCCATGAGACCGGCATGCGCAACGCGCTGGTCAAGGGCCTCAAGGCCTACGCCGAGCTGGCGGGGAACCGCAAGGCCGGCCAGATCACCGCCGAGGACGTGCTGGCCAACATCACCGCGATCCTGTCGGTGTTCATCCGCGAGCCCCAGTTCCAGGGCCAGACCAAGGAACGCCTCGCCAGCCCGGAAGCGACGCGGGTGGTCGAGACTGCCATGCGCGACCATTTCGACCATTGGCTGTCCGGCGCGCCGCAGGTCGCCGACTCCCTGCTTGCCTATGCCCTGCTCCGCGCCGAGGAGCGCATCCGCCGCAAGCAGGAGAAGGAAACCGGCCGCAAGAGCGCCACGCGCAAGCTGCGCCTGCCCGGCAAGCTGACCGACTGCGCCAACGCCGGCACCGCGGGCACCGAGCTGTTCATCGTCGAGGGCGACTCGGCCGGCGGCTCGGCCAAGATGGCGCGCGACCGCGCCAACCAGGCGGTGCTGCCGCTGCGCGGCAAGATCCTCAACGTGGCGAGCGCCGCGCAGGACAAGACCTCGGCCAACCAGGAGCTGAAGGACCTGGTGCAGGCGCTGGGCTGCGGCACCGGCAACCACTACCGCGAGGAAGACCTGCGCTACGAGAAGATCGTGGTGATGACCGACGCCGACGTCGACGGCGCCCATATCGCCACCCTGCTGATGACCTTCTTCTTCCATTCCATGCAGAACCTGATCCACCAGGGCCACCTCTACCTGGCCATGCCGCCGCTCTACCGGCTGACCCACAAGAACACCACCGTCTACGCCCAGAACGACGCCGAGAAGGACCGGCTGATCGCCGAGATGTTCAAGGGCAGCGACAAGGTCGACGTGGGGCGCTTCAAGGGGTTGGGCGAGATGAGCGCGGCCCAGCTCAAGGCCACGACCATGGATCCGGCAACCCGGACGCTGCTCCGGGTCAAGCTGCCGGAAGGCAAGGATCGCTTTATCGGACTGGAAGAAACCACCGATCTGGTTGACCGGCTGATGGGAAAACGGCCCGAACTGCGGTTCGAATACATCCAGAAACATGCTTCTACTGTAAGCGATCTCGACGTTTAGGCAGGTCGGATAGCCCGAATACGGCGTTGACTTCGCAGGCAAAGCGCCTATTTTCCCCGGCGTGAAAGACACACAAGCTGGCTCGGCCGACGGATCGCCCACATCGACGAGACTTTCAGGACACGTGGGCCGCGTGTCGTTGGGGCATGCGCGTTCAAGGGTGAAACGGTAAAGCTGACGTGAACTTCGAATATCTCGGGTTGGCCCCGGAGACGCTGCGGGCCGTAGAAGAAGCCGGTTATACAACGCCCACGCCGATACAGGCGCAGGCGATACCGGTCATATTGCAGGGCCGCGATGTCCTCGGCATCGCCCAGACCGGTACCGGTAAAACCGCCGGCTTCACCCTGCCGATGATCGACATCCTGTCCCAGGGCCGCGCCCGGGCGCGCATGCCGCGCTCGCTGATCCTGGAGCCGACGCGCGAACTGGCCGCCCAGGTGGCCGCGAGTTTCGAGACCTACGGCAAGTATCACAAGCTGAACATGGCGCTGCTGATCGGCGGCGTCAGCTTCGACGACCAGGAGCGCAAGCTGGACCGGGGCGTCGACGTGCTGATCGCCACGCCGGGCCGCCTGCTCGACCATTTCGGCCGCGGCAAGCTGATGATGACCGGCGTCGACATCCTGGTGATCGACGAAGCCGACCGCATGCTCGACATGGGCTTCATCCCGGATGTCGAGCGCATCTGCTCGCTGATCACCAAGAAGCACCAGACTTTGTTCTTCTCGGCCACCATGCCGCGCGAGATCCAGAACCTGGTCTCCAAATTCCTCACCGATCCCAAGCGGATCGAAGTGGCGTCACCCACCTCCACCGCGACCAATGTCGAGCAGTTCCTGGTGCCGATGAACACCAGCGAGGCCGGCGCCAAGCGCGCCAAGCTGCGCGAACTGCTGCGCGGCGAGGAGATCAAGAACGCCATCGTCTTCTGCAACCGCAAGCGCGACGTGGACGTGGTCTACCGGTCGCTGGTCAAGCACGGCTTCGACGCCGCCGCCCTGCACGGCGACATGGACCAGGGCTCGCGCACCGAAGTGCTGGAGAAGTTCAAGGCCGGCAATCTGCGCCTTCTGGTCGCCAGCGACGTGGCGGCGCGCGGCCTCGACATCCCGGCCATGTCGCATGTGTTCAACTACGACGTGCCCTCGCACGCCGAGGATTACATCCACCGGATCGGCCGCACCGGTCGCGCCGGACGCAGTGGGCGTACTTTCATGATCTCCACACCGGCCGACTCCAAGTGGCTCCGCAACGTCCAGAACCTGATCGGCAAAGCGATCAATACGCTGACCGGCAACACACAGGCGGGCAACACGCCGGCCAGCGGCGCGCCGAAGGTCGAATCCGTGGCCCAAGAGACGCCCGAAAGTGCTACACTGGTCGCCGAGGCGACCGGCAACGAGGCCTCGGAGGAGCGGCGCGGCAAGCGGCGGCGGCGCAACCGCGGTGGACGCGGCGGCGATGCCCAGCAGGCGGCGGTGCAGTCCGTGGCCGTTGAGCAGCCCTTGGCCACGGCGCAGCCCGTGGCCGAGGCGCAACAGCCGGCGCCGCAGGAACATCAGGCGGACGGCATGGACGAACCGCGCAGGAACAGGGAGTCGCATCGGCGCGAGAGCAGCAGCCGGGACGAGCCGCGCCGCCGGGAAGGCCGCCGCGACGAGCGCCGCCCCGACGACGAGCGCCGCCCCGATGACGGACGCCGCGACGACAGCCGGCGTGATCGCGGTCGCGACCGTGGCCGCGACCAGCGTCCCTCCCGTGATCGCGATGACGACTTCAGGCCCGTCGTCGGGCTTGGCGACCACGTCCCCGAATTCCTGCTGCGCACCTTCAAGATCGCGCCGATCCCCGCCGATGACGACGAGGACGAGACAGACCTGGAGCTCGACGTCGCCGAGACCGATGCGCCCGAGGCTATCGCCGAGACGCGCGCCGCCGATACACCGGACTCCCCTGCCGATCGCAAGTCGAAGCGCAAACGCCGGCCGCGCGGCAAGAAACCGCGGGACGCCGGCCAGCAGATGCCCGCCGTCGAGGCCGGCGCCGATGTCGCGTCTCCCGATGTCGCGCCCCCAGATGTCGCGCCCATGGAGTACCAGGCCCAGCCGGAGCTGGATGCCGGCGCGACCGTGACCGGGGAACAGCCCGCCGCCAGGCCCAAGCGCGTGCGCAAGCCGCGCGCCGCCAGGACGGTGGCCGCCGAACCCGCGGCTGCCGAGCCGATCGCCGTCGAGGCCGCGCCTGTCGCCGGGGAAGCGCCCAAGGCCAAGCCGCGCAGCCGCGCCGCCAAGCCGAAGGCCGGCGCATCCGCCCCCGTCGTGGAGACCGCCGCCGAGGCGCCGGCCGCCAGGCCGAAGCCCGCCCGCAAGCCAAGGGCGCCCCGCAAGCCGCCCGCCAAGGCGGCCTGATCCCTTCCCGTCGCTGCTGACCGCGCGCGGCCATTCCCGCCGCGCGCGATGCCGTCTTGCCCGCGCCCGGCTTCCGTTTTAAGCAGGGGCCAGCAAACAAGGGAGAGACGGCATGGAATTCGACAAGGTTTCGCTCGACATCGATGACGGCGTGGCCGTCGTGAAACTCAACGATCCGGAGGCGATGAACGCGGTCTCCCTGCCCATGCTCCAGAGCCTGAAGGAAGTTCTCGGCATCCTGGAGGACCGCGACAGCAGGGTGCGCGCGGTGGTGATCACCGGCGAAGGCCGCGCCTTCTGCGCCGGCGCCAATCTGAAGAACCGCAAGCCCGCCGATCCGGACGATCCCGACAACACGGTCGCCACCCTCGACGTCTACTACCATCCTATGCTGAAGCGCCTGCGCGACCTGAAGGCGCCGATCATCACCGCCGTCAACGGCGCCGCGGCCGGCGCCGGCATGAGCCTGGCCATCTCCGGCGACCTGGTCTATGCCGCGCGCTCGGCGTATTTCATGCAAGCGTTCATCAATATCGGCCTGGTGCCCGACGCGGGCAGCACCTTCATCCTGCCCCGTCTGATCGGCAAGGCCCGCGCCGCCCGGATGATGATGCTGGGCGAGCGCGTCCCCGCCGAGAAGGCGCTCGACTGGGGCATGATCTCCGAGGTGCTCGACGACGACAAGCTGATGCCCACGGTGATGGAACTGGCCGCGCGCATGGCCAGGGGGCCCACCAAGGCCTATTCCTTCATCCGCAAGGCGCTCGCCGCCACCTGGGCCAACAGCTACGATCAGCAGCTCGAGCTGGAATACAATCTGCAGATCCGCGCGTCCAAGACCTTCGACTACACCGAAGGCACCACCGCCTTCCGCGAAAAGCGCCCGGCGAAGTTCGAAGGCCGCTGACCGGATTCCCAAGGCCCCTCACCCTGCCCTCTCCCCGGCGGGGAGAGGGAAAAAATGAACGTCCTCAATGGCATCGTCCCCTCGCCCCGCCGGGGAGAGGGTTAGGGTGAGGGTGGCCGCGAAGCGGCTCCTCTCGCCGATGGTAGGGATTCCGCCCGTTAAGTTGACGCCTATGGGCGAAAGCCGGGACCCAGGGGATCATGGAGCTGAGCCCTTGCCGCTCCTGGGTTCCGGCTTTCGCCGGAATGACAAATAATTGGAATCATTTCTTCTTTGGCTTCTTCACGCTGGCCCTGAGCGCCTCGTCGAGCGCCTTGCGGGCCCAGTCGAGCATCTCGTCGGGCTCGTCGAACAGGGAATCGGGCGCCTCGTAATACGACATGATCCCCTGCTCGCCGTTCTTCGTCGCATAGGTGAACGGGCCGCAGCCGGCGTCCTCGAAATCGGCGCGGTTGCCGTCGCCGGACTTCAGATACAGCCGCTCTCCGGCGATCAGCCCGAACATCACGCCGTGGCAGAACAGGCCGGCGCCGCCGAACATGCGCCGCAGGCTGACGCCGCCCAGCGGCTCCAGCAACTCCAGCACGAAGGCGCAGTATTCGGCGCTGACCGCCATTCACACATCCATCATGTTGACGGTGCGGCCCGGCAGTTGCACCACCAGCCCGTCGGCCGCGTCGGTCAGCAGGATCTGGCAGCCGAGCCGCGACGTGGGCCGCAGGCCGAACGCCAGGTCCAGCATGTCGGCCTCGTCCTCGCTGGGCCTGGGCAGCCTGGCGTAGAACGCCTTGTCGACGATCACATGGCAGGTCGAGCAGGCCATGGAGCCCTCGCACACCCCCTCGATGTCGACGTCGTTGTCGTGGGCGATCTCCAGCACCGACTGCCCGGCCTTGGCGGTCACCTCCTTGCGGGTCTTTCCGTCGGCGCTGACGAAGGTCATTTTCGGCATCATGCCGCCTTTCTCAACTGGGTCACTTTCTGAATCACCGTGTCCACGGCGTAGTCGATCTCGGCGTCGGTGGTGAAGCGGCCGATGCCGAAGCGGATCGTCGCCTGGGCGAGCCGTTCCTCGACGCCCAGCGCGCGCAGCACATAGGACGGCCCGGCGACCGCCGAGGCGCAGGCCGCGCCCGACGACACCGCCAGCGCGCGGAGCTGGGCCAGCAACAGCGCGCCATCGACGCCGGGAAAGCTGAAGCTGATGTTGCCCGGGATGCGTTGCTCGCGGTCGCCGTTCAGCACCGCGCCCGGCACGCCCGCCAGGACGCCGTCGACGAAGCGGTCGAACTGAAGCCGCAGCCGTTCGCGCTCCCCATCCATTTCGCCGGCGGCGATGGCGCACGCCGCGCCCAAGCCGGCGCACAGCGCCGGCGACAGCGTCCCCGAGCGCAGGCCGCCCTCCTGGCCGCCGCCGCTCAGGATCGGATCGAATTTCAGCCGCGACCTGGCGCGGACATAGAGCGCGCCGATACCCTTGGGTCCGTACACCTTGTGGCCGGAGATGCTCATCAGGTCGATGTTCATGGCCTCGACGTCGAGCGGCATCTTGCCGACGGCCTGCGCCGCGTCGGTATGGAAGAACACCCGCCGCTCGCGGCAGATCGCGCCGATCTCGGCGAGCGGCTGGATCACGCCGATCTCGTTGTTCACCGCCATCACCGATACCAGCAGCGTCTCGCCGGTGATCGCCGCGCGCAACACGTCCAGATCGACCAGCCCGTCGGACCGCACCGGCAGATACGTGACCGACATCCCTTCCCGCTCCATGGCGGCGAAGGATTCCAGCACGCATTTGTGCTCGGTCGCGACGGTCACCATGTGGCCGCGGTGCTTGCGGTAGAATCGCGCCAGACCCTTGATCGCCAGGTTGTTGGATTCGGTGGCGCCTGAGGTGAAGACGACCTCCTTCGGGCCGGCGCCGATCAGCGCGGCGACCTGCCCGCGCGCCCTGTCGATGGCGTCGGCGGTCTCCCAGCCGAACTTGTGGCTGCTGGAATGGGGATTGCCGAAACGGGTCGTGAAATATGGCAGCATCGTGTCGAGAACGCGGGGATCCAGTGGCGTAGTGGCCTGGTAGTCCATATATATCGGTAACTGGATACCGGAAGCCATTAGCCCGCCCTCCGCCGCGCCAGGCGGTCGCGCAGCGCGATCCAGGCCGCGAACAGCCGGTCCATATCCGCTTCGGTCGTCGCCCAGCCCAGGCTGACCCGGATCGCCGAGCCGGCCAGATCCCTGTCGCAGCCCATGGCCGCCAGCACCCGCGAGGCCTTCACCTTGCCCGACGAGCAGGCCGAGCCGGCGCTGACGCCGATCCCCGCCAGGTCGAGCGCCATCACCTGCGTCTCGCTGCCAATACCCGGCAGGGCGACGCAGCTCGTGTTGGGCAACCGCGCCGCGCCGGCCGAGAGGATGACCGCCTCGGGCGCGGCTGCCCTCACCCGCGCCTCCCATAAATCGCGCAACATGTTGATTTCACTGGGCAACACGGCCAGCTCGGCGGCGATGCCGAAACCGACGATGCCTGGGACGTTCTCCGTGCCGGCGCGCCGGCCCTGCTCCTGGCCACCACCGCGCACCAGCGGCGCCACGGCGCAGACCTCGCGCACCACCAGCGCGCCGATCCCCTGCGGCCCGCCCAGCTTGTGGGCCGATAAGGTGAGATAATCCGCATCCAAATCGTTGAAATCACATGCAATTTTTCCCGCCGCCTGAACCGCGTCGCAGTGCAGCCGCGCGCCGTAGCGCCGGGCCAGCGCCGCCGCCTCGGCGACCGGCTCGATTACCCCGGTCTCGTTGTTGGCCAGCATCAGCGACACCAGCGTGCCGCCGTCGCGCGGCATCGCCGCCAGCAGCCGCTCCAGCGCCGCCAGATCGACGACGCCGTCGCCATCGACCGGCACTATCTGGACCGGCAGGCCGCTTGCCGCCGCGGTCTCGGTCACGGAATCGTGCTCGACGGCGGAAACGATCAGCCGCGCGGCGCCGGTGCGGGTGAGTGCCGCCATGTTGGCTTCCGACCCGCCGCTGGTGAACACCACCTCGGACGGCTTGGCGCAGACCAGCGCAGCAACTCGGGCGCGCGCCGTCTCGACCGCCGCGCGTGCGGCTCGGCCCGCCCGGTGGACCGAAGACGGGTTGCCGACGCGCGCCAACGCCGCCGCAACCGCCGCCGCCGCCTCCGGCCGAACGGGCGCGGTCGCGTTGTAGTCCAGATAGGTGAAGCCGGCCGTCATGATCCCTCTCGGGCCGACACCCGCGCCACCGATTGGAGTTTTGCAGCCAATGCCATGATCCGATGCTCGCATTTCGCAGAGGGTCGATGCTATATAACACGCCGCGCTGCGATTTCCGGCAAGTGCCGGGGCCAACCTCTTGCAGTCGTCAGGTTACGGGTTATCTGAGTGCCATTCCCGCGCGCTTCAAGATGCGTCAGCAATATGCTGGCTCTACTGCATTTTTGAACCGCCACCAAATGCGTTTTGGCGCCGGGTGACCGACATGAAAGACAAGCGTGGGAGTATTGTGAATGCCCGAGGTCATCTTTCCTGGCCCGGACGGCCGACTTGAAGGCCGCTATCAACCGCCGAAGGTAAAGAACGCTCCGATCGCGCTGATCCTGCACCCGCATCCGCGGCATGGCGGCACCATGAACAACAAGGTGGTCTACCACCTGTTCCACGCCTTCGCGCGCCGGGGCTTCGCCGTGCTGCGCTTCAATTTTCGCGGCGTCGGCCGCAGCCAGGGCGAGTTCGACAACGGCATCGGCGAATTGAGCGACGCGGCCTCGGCGCTCGACTGGCTGCAGACCTACAACCCGGACGCGCCGAGCTGCTGGATCGCTGGCTTCTCGTTTGGCGCCTGGATCGGCATGCAGCTGCTGATGCGCCGGCCCGAGATCCAGGGCTTCATCTCGGTCGCCCCGCCCGCCAGCATGTACGACTTCAACTTCCTGGCGCCCTGCCCGTCCTCGGGCATCATCATCCAGGGCACCGCCGACGAGGTGGTCCCCCAGGAAGCCACCGCCAAGCTGGCCGAGAAGCTGCAGGCGCAAAGGGGCATCAAGGTCGACTACGTGACCATTGCCGGCGCCAGCCACTTCTACGAGAACCACATGGAGCAGCTCATCGGCTCCGTGGACGGCTACCTGGACAAGCGCCTGAAGGCGTGATCTTTCAGAAATACGCCCTATATGATATACATCTGCCTACGTATATCATGGAGGTCGCCATGCGCGTCGCAAAATGGGGTAACAGCCTCGCCATCCGCCTGCCTTCCGCCGTCGTCGAAGCGCTGGAATTGAAAGAGGGCGACGAAATCGAAGTTCACGTCACGAACGGGCGCAGCTTCGAAATTGCAAGAGACCGAACCCGTGACCGGGCTTTGGGCGTCATTCAACGGCTAAGGCGCCCCTTCCCTGCCGATTTCAAGTTTGATCGGGATGAGGCGAATGAACGCTAAGGCGTTCTTCGATACGAACGTCGTCGTCTACGCCTTCTCCAGCACTGATCATCGCGGGCGGATCGCCTATGAATCGCTCGCGCAAGGCGGCGTCGTCAGCGTTCAGGTTTTGAACGAATTCACGCACACGGCGCGCCGCAAATTGGACATGTCATGGCCGGAGGTCTCTGCCGCGCTGGGCGCCATACGCTCGCTGTGCCCGCAGATCGTTCCCGTCACGATTGGGTTGCACGAGGATGCGTTGGCTATCGCCGAGCGGTTTGGCTATCGAATTTTTGACGCCCTGATTATCGCCGCCGCGATCAACTCAGGCTGCAAGACGCTCTATTCCGAAGACATGCAGAACGGGCAGATCATCAATGGCGTCACCATCTCGAATCCGTTTTCAGCGACACTCGGCTAACCCAGCGCGAACAGCTTTCCGCCGGTCATCGGCTCGGGCACGCCGGTCGTCGTGGGCGTGCTGAGCGGCAGGCCCTTCATGGACCTCACTGCGAGGAACGCGAACGCCTCGGCTTCGAGGAAGTCGCCCCGCCATCCCACGGATTCGACCGGGTCGACCGGCACCTGCAAGGTGCGCTGCAACCCCGACATGATCACCGGATTGTGCCTGCCGCCGCCGCAGACCAGCCATCGTCCCGGCGCCTCGGGCAGCACCTCGCGGCTGGTGGCGATGGCGGCGACCGTGACCGCCGTCAGCGTCGCCGCGCCGTCCTCCAGCGACATGCCGTCGACCATGCCGACCGGGAAATCGTTGCGGTCGAGCGACTTGGGAAACGGCTGGCCGAAATAGGGATGCCGCAGCGCCTCGCGCACCACCGCGTCGGCGACCTTGCCCACGGCGGCCCTTGCGCCGTCGCGGTCAAGCGCCTCGCCGGTATGGCGGTTCAGCCAGTCGTTGATCAGGGCGTTGCCCGGGCCGGTATCGAAGGCGATCACCGAGCCGTCCCGGTCCAGCCAGGTGACGTTGGAAACACCGCCGATGTTCAGGATGGCGATAGGCCAGTCGCCCTCCGCCAGCGCGGCCGAGCGCAGCAGCGCCTGATGATAGAGCGGCACCAGCGGCGCGCCCTGGCCGCCGGCGGCGACGTCGGCGGTGCGGAAATCGTTGACCACGGCAATGCCCAGCTCGCCCGCCAGCAGGCCGCCGTCGCCGATCTGCCAGGTCCAGCGCTCCGCCGGCCGGTGCAGGATGGTCTGGCCGTGAAAGCCGACGAGGTCGATGTCGGCGGCCGCCAGGCCTTCCTTCGCCAGCATCGCCTCGACCGCGCGGGCATGGGCCCGCGTCAGGTCCTGCTCGACGGCGTGGACGACGGGCGAGCCTACCAGGCCGCGTCCCTGTTCGGCCGCCATGTCGAGCAGCATCTTCAGCCGCATGGACTGGGCGCGGCTGTAGGGTTCGAACAAGGTCGGCCCAAGATGCTCGACGGTCAGACCGTCGGTGCGCAGCAGCGCGACGTCGATTCCGTCGAGCGAGGTACCGCTCATGAGGCCGATGGCCGTGAGTTCCGCCTTTGTGCTCATATGCTCTTGTGCTAGGTACGGGCCGCGAGTTTTCGCGGCTACCCTAACATCCGGGCACACCAATGACCGAGCCGAAATCAGACTTCCTGCGCGCCATCGTCGGCCGTGGTTTCCTGCATCAGGCCACGGATTTCGAGGGGCTGGACGCGGCGCTGTGCAAGGGTCCGGTCACCGCCTATATCGGCTTCGACTGCACGGCGCCCAGCCTGCATGTGGGCAGCCTGCTGCAGATCATGATCCTGCGCCACCTGCAGAAGTCGGGCCACAAGCCGGTGGTGCTGATGGGCGGCGGGACGACCAAGATCGGCGATCCCACCGGCCGCGACCTGTCGCGCCAGATGCTGACCGAGGAGATCATCGCGGCCAACAAGGCAGGCATCCGGCAGGTGTTCGACAAATTCCTGACGTTCGGCGACGGGCCGACCGACGCGGTGATGGTCGACAACGACGACTGGCTGTCGCAGATCAACTACATCTCGTTCCTGCGCGACTTCGGCCAGCATTTCTCGGTCAACCGGATGCTGACCTTCGACAGCGTCAGGCTGCGGCTGGAGCGCGAGCAGCCGCTAAGCTTCCTCGAATTCAACTACATGATCCTGCAGGCCTACGACTTCCTCGAGTTGAACCGCCGCATGAACGTCACCCTACAAATGGGCGGCTCGGACCAGTGGGGCAACATCGTCAATGGCGTCGAACTGGGACGGCGCGTCGACCAGGCCGAGCTGTTCGGCCTGACCTCGCCGCTGATGACCACGGCTTCGGGCGCCAAGATGGGCAAGACCGCCCAGGGCGCGGTGTGGCTCAACCCCGAGCAGCTCTCGCCCTACGACTACTGGCAGTTCTGGCGCAATGCCGACGATGCCGACGTGGCGCGCTTCCTCAAGCTGTTCACCGAACTGCCGCTGGGCGAGATCGACCGGCTCGTCGCGCTCGACGGCGCGGCCATCAACGACGCCAAGAAGGTGCTCGCGACCGAGGCGACCACCCTCGCCCACGGCCGCGACGCCGCGCTTCAGGCCGAGGAGACGGCGCGCACCACCTTCGAGCAGGGCGGCCTGGGCGACGACCTCCCCACGATCGAAATCGAGCGCACAGCGCTTGAAAAGGGTATCGGTATCCTCAATCTTCTAAGACAGGCGGGGCTGAGTGCGTCGAACGGCGAAGCCAGGCGTCTCATCCAGGGAGGCGGCGCCAGGGTCAACGACGCAAAAGTGGAGGACGAGGCGTTGATCCTCGATCTGGGCGCACTGAACTCCGACGGCGTCATCAAGTTGACGGCGGGCAAGAAGCGCCACGTGATCGCGCGTCCGGTCTAGCCCGCCCAAGAAAAACGGAGCCTGCATGCACAAGTTCATCACGACGGGACTGATCGCCGCCGCCATCGCGGCCGGCGCGGCGGCCCCGACGATGGCGGCGGACGGCGACAAGCCGCTGGTGCGCTGTATCGACATCACCCGCATGTCGAGCAGCAAGGTGGTCGACAACCAGACCATCATCCTGAAGATGCGTGGCGGTCCCGACTTCAAGATGACTCTGGCCCATCGCTGCCCCGGCCTGAAGGCGCAAGGCACTTGGCGGCACGACGCCAAGTCGCTCGCCAAGCTGTGCGAGGTCGACACGATCGAGGTGCCCGTCCACACCGCCGGCAATGTCCTCGACAGCAACTTCACGCCCTGCATCATCGACAGCATCACCGAGATTGCGAAGGACGGCGGCGCCAAGGCTCAATAGCCTCGGCGCGGCCTGATCATGGCGCGGGAGCGTCCTGGCCGGCGTCGCGGCGCGGCACCGGCTTCTCCTGCTTTTCGTCCTCCGGCGGAGTCGAGAACACGTTGAACATGTTGCGCAGGAAGCCGGGCGTCAGCGCCGACAGCGGGTTGACCGTCACGTCGGGCTTTTCGGTGGTGCCCCGCACGCCGAATCGTATGGCGATCAAGCCCTCGTTCTCCCCGCCCGAAAGAATCTGCCCGACGATCGGAACATAATCGAGAACCGTGTTCAGGGCGTAGGCCGGCGCCAGCGTGCCTTCCAGATCAAGCCTGCTCAGGTCGGCGTAGATGCGGCCCGACACACGGATGCCGAGCTGGGAGCCCAGCGCCCTGGCGTCCTTCAGGTGCAGGGTGCCCTCGCCCATGTCGAAGCCGGAGTCGAACCGGGCAAATCCGATGCCGTCGCCAGTCAGGATGTCGCGCAGTCCGCTCAGCGAACCGATGGTCAGCAACTGCGCCATCATCGGCGAATCCTTGACCCGGAAGTCCTTGGCGCTGATGGTGCCCACCGTATGCCGCTTGCCGCGCGGCCCGCTGATCGCACCGCTGATGGTCAGGCTGCCGCCGGTGACGCCGTTGAGGACGCCCAGGGTGCGCAGCAGCTCGCCGGCGTCGTCGGTCACGACGTCGATGCCGGGCTTGTCGCCTTTGAGCTGGTAGTCCACGGACATGGTCTTGCCGCTCTTGAGCAGGCCGGTGATCTGGGCGTCGATCACCTCGCCCCGTTCGATGCCGATCACCGCATCCATGTCGCGGATCGGCACACCCTCGGGCAGGATGGCTTCCTCGACATCGAGGCCAACGGTCGCGGCGAAGGTCGCCTCCTCCTCCTCCTCCTCCTCGGGCTTGTTCTTGTCCTCGCCCCCGTCCTCGAGAAACGGCCGGATATCCGCCTTTTTCCCCGATATCTTGATGTCGAACGGCCCATCCTTCGGCTTCCGGAGCAGCAGCGCGATGTCGGTTTCGCCCAGTTGCAGGCGCGGCAGGTCGATCGCGGCGAAATCACCTTCCGGCGTGAACGACAGGCGACCCGACGTGGTGAGGTCGGGCATGGAGACGCTCATCTTGCCCGGCAGCAGTCCACCCGGCTGCGACGATAGTTCCATGAACAGCGTCCCCGGCGCGCCGGCCGGCTTCTTCCATTCCATGATCGGAAAGGCGAAGGACGCGTTCCTCAGGTCGGCCTGAACCGTGCCCTGGGCGATCCTGGACCCCTTGCCGATCAGCACGGTGGTCGCATCCGCGGCGCCGCCCATTTCGAACACGTCGGGCATGCCGAGCTTGCGCGCGGCATCGGGTCCGAGGGGTCCGCGCACCGTGTAGCGCGTCGGCGCGCCGGACTTGTCGTTGAAGCTCTCGATCCATTCCACGTCGGTCGGCGATCCGAGGATGACGAACCTGCCATGCGCCACGACGCCGGAGGGATCGAGCGTCAGCTCCAGGTCGCCCGGCTGCGGCTCCAGCTTCTCCAGGCCCTGGCTCAGCAGGAACCGCTCGGCGACCAGGGCCGCCTGGTAGGTCACATCCCGCATCGCCAGCTTCTTGATCAGCGGAATCCGGAACCGCACCTTGCCGCGCATCTGGCCTGCGATCGACTGGGGACTGACGCCGAAGCTGGTCGCGTAGCCCAGCGGCTTGTAGTCCAGCAGGGTCAGCAACTGCGGAACGTCGGTGTCGATCGCCAGCAGGATATCCGCCACATGATCGACCTTCTCGTCGAGGCGGTCGATCAGGCCGTGGAGCGCCACCACGTCGACGCTCAGATTGTTGGCCGGATCGGCGATCACGCCATCGTCCACCCAGAGCTCGAAGAACTGGGGCCGCAGGCTGGCGCGCCCCCTGGCCCTGGAGATCGGCGGCATGGGACGGAGGTAGTGAGCCTCCATGCCCTCATAGTCGAAGTCGAGGCCGAAATCGACCCGGGGCGGCTCGCCCGGCGCCATGGGCTGCACGTCGACCCTGAGCTGGCCCGCGGTGATCATGCCGGCAGTGATGTTCCTGGCGAACCAGGCGCGCGTGTTGGCCTTGAACTCCGGCGGCCAGATAGCGGCGAACGTCTGGAACGGCAGATGGCGAAGCGTGGCGTCGAGGGTACCGCCCTCTCCAGCCGCCGACGTAAACGCCACCCCCTTGCCGGCGATGACCGACTTGCCGACCGTCAGCCGCATGGGGTCGAGCGTCAGCCGGCCGGACGCGCGGTCCAGGTTGCCCTTCAGGATGGCGCCGTCGACGGTGAACGGCGCCACCAGCGCCGGGAGCGTCAGCCGGCCCTTCGCCGCGGTCAGGTCGAAGTCGATGCGGTCCACGTGGCCGTCCGGCCTGGCGTTGGCGGTCACCCGTCCGCTGACCGGCAGGTTCCAGCCGCGCAACATCGTCAAGGCACCTTCCGGCCGCGCGAACATGGACGGCACAGCGCCCGTGATGTCGAGCGACAGCGCGGCCCGGCTGGTGGCGCGGACGAAATCCCCGCGCAGCGTGAATCCCGTCTGCCGGTTAGTCCCCGACAGGGTGCCGACCAGCGTCGCGGCCAGACCCTTGTCCGTGCGCCGCACGTCGAGCGTCGCGCCGCTGACCCGCCAGTTCTCCTCGCCCGCCAGGTCGTCGATGTCGAGCGCCGCATCGGTGATCGACAGCTGGCGCAGGTCGTTCCTGGCGGACGGCGGCTCGAGCATGGACTTGAGCAGTTGCTCGATGACCTCCGAGCCCTGCCGCGCCCGGTCGTCACGGCGCAGGATGAAGCTGCCGTCAGCCTTGCGCGACAGCATGATCACCGGCGAGAAGAATTCGATGCGTCTCGGCGTGTAGTCGCCGCGCAGCAGGTTCGCCGCCTTGAACCCGACGGCGAGCTGCGGCAGCTCGATGACCGGCAGGCCGTGACGGTCCTTCAACGCCACCTTGGTGATCCGCAGATCGACGGCGCGCCTCCAGCCGCCCCAGGCCAGCACCGTATGCTCGAAGTCGACGGTGAAACCGTCGAGCTGTTCGGCAAGCACCCGCTGCATGGTGGGACGCAGGAAATCGACCTCGACCGGGCCGAGCATCAGCCTTCCAACGAGCAGCGCCAGGACGACGATAGTCAGAAGAACTATCGCCGCCGCGCCCCGCCATATCCAACGAACTATCGCCAAGAACACCTATCCGTCTGCCGCCCGAGCCGGCTTGACCGGGACGGCGTAACTCAGCAGTGTCGTGCCCACACAGCCAGAAGAGCCATCTCCCGTGCAAGACTTAGCCTTGCCAATCGATCTGGACAAGCTCCCCAAGCCGTTCGACGCCGGGATGGCGCAGCAGAAACTTGCCGGCTGGCGGGCGCAGATCGCCGGCGAGCATGCCGCGCTTGCCGAGTTGGCCGCGCACCCGGCCGTGCAGGGCCTGATGCTGACGGTCTTCGGCAACAGCCCGTTCCTGTCGGCCTGTGCGCTCAAGTCGCCGGAAACACTCGACATCCTGATGTCCAAGGGGCCGGACACGGCGATGGAGGCACTGATAATCGGGCTGCGGGCCAGCCTGCCGGCGATCGACGCGCAGGAGCCGTTCATGCGGGCGCTGCGGCAGGCGCGGACCAGGGTCGCGCTGATCGCCGGCCTGGCCGACATATCCGGCGCATGGTCGCTGGAGCGGGTCACCGCCGTGCTGAGCGATTTCGCCGAACTGGCGGTCGACCACGCCGTCGCCCATGTGCTGCGGGCGCGCATGGCCGCCGGCGACCTTGAATGGACCCTGGAGAAGGGCTCTGCCGCGACACCGGACCTCGGGCGCACCGCCGGCTACATCGTGCTGGGCATGGGCAAGCTGGGCGGGCGCGAGCTCAACTATTCCAGCGACATCGACCTGATCGTGCTGTTCGACCCGGAAGTGATCCGCTACGTCGGCCGGCGCGATGCCCATGACTGCTTCATCCGCATGACCCGCGACCTGGTGAAGCTGCTGCAGGAGCGCACCGCCGACGGCTACGTGTTCCGCGTCGACCTGCAGCTTCGGCCTGATCCCGGCGCCACGCCGGTCGCCATCTCGGTGGACGCGGCGGAAATCTACTACCAGAGCGTCGGCCTCAACTGGGAGCGCGCCGCCATGATCAAGGCGCGGCCGGTCGGCGGCGACCTGAACGCGGCGCGCGGCTTCCTCGACAGGATCAAGGCCTTCGTCTGGCGCAAGCACCTGGACTATGTGGCACTGGAGGATATCCACGCCATGAAGGCGAGAATCCACAGCCATCACCGCCACCAGGGCATTCGGGTCGCCGGTCAGGACGTCAAGCTCGGCCCCGGCGGTATCCGCGAGATCGAATTCTTCGTCAGCGCCCACCAGCTCATCTCCGGCGGGCGGACGCCGGAGCTGCGGGTGAAGCAGACCGTCGCCGGGCTCGAGGTGCTGCGCCGGCTGGGCACCATTTCCGACACCGACGCGGCCGAACTGACCAGCGCCTACCGCTTCCTGCGCACCGTCGAGCACCGGCTGCAGATGATCCGCGACGAGCAGACCCACAAGGTGCCGGACAAGCCGGAGGGAGTCGCCGCCGTCGCCACCTTCCTCGGCTACGGAACACCGGCTGATTTCGAGACCGACATGCTCAGGCACCTGGGCAATGTGAGACGGCGCTATGACGACCTGTTCCACGACGCGCATACGGTCAGCGAGGACGAGCGCTGGAGCCGGTTGTTCGACGCGGCCGACCCGTCGGCCGAGATGCTCGGCGACATCGCGGCACTGGGCTTCGAGGCGCCCGACGCGGTCGTCGAGCTGGTGCGCTCGTGGTCGACCGGACGATTCCGCGCCTTGCGCACCGAACGGGCGCGGGCACTGCTGAAGATCCTGATCCCGGTGATCCTCGACGCCTTCGGCAAGACCGCCGAGCCGACCAAGGCGCTGCAGCGCTTCAACGATTTCCTGTCGCGGCTGCCGTCGGGCGTGCAGTTGCTGACCCTGTTCCAGGCCAATCCCAGGCTGCTGGAACTGGTGGCCGAAATCCTGGGGACGGCGCCGGCGCTGTCCGACTTCCTCGCCCACAACCACCTGCTGCTCGATTCCGTGTTGAGCCCCGGCTTCATGACGCGGCTGCCTGGCGAACGCGAGCTCGAGCAGGACCTGGGCCGGGCGCTGTCCGCCGCCGCCGATTTCCAGGACGTGATGGACCTGTCGCGGCGCTGGGCCAACGAGCGCAAGTTCCAGATCGGTGTCCAGCTCCTTCGCGGCATCATCGACGCCGCCGACGCCGCCGCCGCGCACACGGCGCTCGCCGAAGCGGTGGTGCGCGGCATGGTCGCGCCGGTGGAGGAGGACTTCGCCCGGCGGCATGGCCGGGTGCCGGACGGCGGGCTGGCGATCGTCGCCATGGGCTCGTTCGGCGGCTCGGAGACCACCTTCACCTCGGACCTCGACCTGATCTTCATCTACCGCACGCCGGGCCCGGACGCCGTCTCGGACGGCGATCGGCCGTTGCCCGCCAGCCAGTATTTCGGGCGGCTGGGCCAGCGGATCATCAACGCGCTGACCGCGCTGACCGGCGAAGGCCGGCTCTACGAGGTCGACATGCAACTGCGACCTTCGGGCCGCGCCGGGCCGCTCGCCGTCTCGGTCGAGGGGTTCGAGACCTACCAGCGGACCCAGGCCTGGCTGTGGGAGCACATGGCGCTGACCCGTGCGCGACCGGTCGCCGGGCCGCTCGACCTGATGGCCGACATCGACAGCCTGATCCACTCGGTGCTCGCCATGCCGCGGGATCCGGACCGGGTGCTGTTCACCGTCGCCGACATGCGACTGCGCCTCGCCGCCGAGTTCGGCACCGAGAACCCCTGGTCGGTCAAGCATGTGCGCGGCGGCTTGCTGGACCTGGAATTCATCGCCCAGTACCTGCAACTGCGCCACGGCGTCGGCAACCCGGGACTGTTCACCCCCCGAACTCCGGTCGCATTCGACAATATTCTCGGCGCCGGACTGATCCCGTCGCCGCTGGCGGCCGAATTAAAGCGCGCGTGGGTGCTGATGGACTCCATCCGCGGTTTCTCCCGGCAGACGCTGGGCGGCGATTTCGATCCCGCGCAGCATGCGTCGCCCGCCCTGCTCGCCGCCCTGACCGGGGCAACCGGCTACAGCGGCTTCGGCGCTCTGGAGAAGGCGCTGCTGGCGGCCCAAACCCGCGTGCGACATATCTTCGACGAGATGATCGCCGTCCCCGCATCCAAGCTCCCACCCCAGGAGGAAGACCATGGCAAAGCAACTTGACGTCGGCGACAAGGCCCCGGCGTTCTCCATGTCCCGCGACGGCGGCGGCAAAGTTTCGCTGGCGGACCTGAAAGGCAAGAAAGTGGTGCTGTATTTCTACCCGAAGGATGACACGCCCGGATGCACCACCGAGGCGATCGACTTCTCGCGGCTCAGGCCCGAATTCGCCAGGGCCGGCGCCGAGGTGATCGGCGTCTCTCGCGACAGCGTCGCCAAGCACGAGAAATTCGCCACCAAGCACAAGCTGGACGTGGCGCTGGGCGCCGACGAGGACGGCACGGTGACCGAGGCCTACGGCGTGTGGCAGGAGAAATCGCTCTACGGCCGCAAATACATGGGCATCCAGCGCGCCACCTTCCTGGTCGACGGCGACGGCGTCATCCGCCATGTCTGGCCGAAGGTGTCGGTGAAGGGCCACGCCGACGAGGTGCTGGCCGCCGTGAAAGCGCTCTGATCCGGCGATGACCGGCTTCGCCACGCTGACCGAGGCCGCCTGCGCCGTGCTGCGCACCGCCGACGCGCGCGACAAGGCGGCGCTGGCCCGGCGCGTGGCCCAAGCGTGGCGGACGGGCGCGCTGACGGAAATCGGCGGCGCCGTGCCGCCGGACCGCCCGTCCCGCCCGGGACGGCCGGAGCTGCTGGCGCCCGGCAGGATGGCCAAGCGGCGGTCGGCGGGGTCGGCGACGACGCGGATCGCGCTGCTGCACGCACTGGCCCATATCGAGCTCAACGCCGTCGATCTGGCCTGGGACCTGATCGCCCGCTTCGCCTCGACCGACATGCCCCGCGCATTCTTCGACGACTGGGTGACGGTGGGCGACGAGGAAGGGCTGCACTTCCTGCTGATCTCGGACCGCCTCGCCGTCCTGGGTGCGCGGTACGGCGACCTGCCTGCCCATGACGGCCTGTGGGAAGCGGCGACGGAGACCGCCCACGACCTGATGGCGCGGCTCGCCATCGTGCCGCTGGTGCTGGAGGCGCGCGGCCTCGACGTCACGCCCGGCATGATCCGCCGCTTCGACGGCGCCGGCGACACGCACAGCGCCGACATCCTGCGCATCATCCTGCGCGACGAGATCGGACATGTTGCGGTGGGGAAACGCTGGTTCGACTGGCTATGCGACCGAACCCGTAATGATTCGCTGGATATGTGGCGAAAATTGGTCAAACGGCATTTTCGCGGCGCGCTAAAGCCGCCATTCAACCTTGAAGCCCGGGAGAAGGCCGGATTTCCGCCGGATTTCGCCGACGGCCTGTGCAATGCGGCAGACGCCGGTTCGTAATGAGTCGCTTCATGCGGTGAAGTTTGTTAGAAACCCGGCTGGTTCAACAGAATGCCGATCGAGGGCTAAAGGCTTTGCAGAAACGCGAGTGGCCGCGTTTGGAAGCGCTTCGTGCATACCTCACGAAGCAGTACCAACATCACTTTCCCGAGCGTCAGATCTATTTTCGCTCGCGGGGTGTTGTGCGCTTCGTCTCGCTGTCGCCCCGGTTCCAGTCGATCTCGCTCGCCGTCGCCTTCACCGTCACCTGCTGGGTCGGCATCGCCTCGGCGACCATGATTTTCGGCAACCAGATGATCGAGAGCAAGGACCGCCAGATCGCCGACCTGCGGGAGATTCGCGGCGACCTGCACAAGCAGCTCCTGACCCTGCAGGACGACATCCTGGACCGTGCCCAGACCGTCCAGGCGCGGCAGGACATGATCGATGGTCTGCTCGCCCGTTCGAAGGACGCCATGCTGGGCAACCTGCCCAGCCGCGAGATGGCCGGCCGCTATCCGGCCATCATCGACAAGCCGGGCGTCAACGACAAGCTGCCCGTCGGCGGCCCCGAGACCACGGAAACGCCGCCCAGCCTGGTGCCGCGCGTGGGCGTGGCGCCCGACCAGCGCAAGCGCACCCAGCGGGTGCCGATCGTGCTGCGCGGCGAGCGCACCTCGGACGCCAGCGATCCGCTCGGCAGCAAGCTCGACGAACTCGAGGGCATGCAGAGCGTGCTGATTATCCGCATGGACAACCAGGTCCGCGACACCATCAACCGGTACGAGCAGGCGCTGAAGATCGCCGGCCTGAGCGCCGAGAAGGTCCTGGCCGCCGGCCCGCGCCGCATCGCCGCCGGCATGGGCGGCCCCTATCTGCCGATGCGCTGGACCGCCTTCGACGACGAGAGCCAGACCAGGGCGTTGATCTCGCTGATGCAGAACGTCGATCGCCTCAGCCTGATCTACAAGACGCTCGAGCGCGCGCCGCTGTCGCTGCCGGTCGAGGAGTTCTACATCTCCAGCACCTTCGGCGGCCGGCCCGATCCGTTCAACGGCGCCCCGGCGTTCCATGCCGGCGTCGATCTCGGCAGCCATGTGGACAATTCGCCGATCTTTTCCACCGCCCCCGGCAAGGTCTCGTTCGCCGGCCGGGACGGCGCCTATGGCCTGATGGTCGAACTGGATCACGGCAACGGCTTCGTGACCCGCTATGGGCACCTCAGCAAGATCATGGTAAGACAGGGCCAACGTGTCGCCTTGCGCGAGAAAGTCGGTGTCATGGGAAGTTCGGGCCGCAGTACCGGCACCCACCTGCACTATGAAGTCCGCTTCAACGGCACGCCCATCAATCCGGTGAAGGTCTTCAAGGCAGCACAGCATGTTCAGGCAATCTGACCCCCGCGACGGCAAGCAGCCCATCAAAGAAAGGGAAGGCAACCTAGTGTCCACCAATCCGAACCGCTCCGCCGCGAACACGCCGTCGATCATCGGCGGCGACGTCCAGCTCAAGGGCAATCTGATCACCACCGGCGAAGTGCAGTTCGACGGCCGCATGGAGGGCGACCTGCATTGCGGCTCGCTGACCATCGGCGAGAGCGCCGAAGTGACCGGCAGCGTGGTCGCCGAGACCGTGATCATCCACGGCAAGCTGAAGGGCACCATCCGCGCCCGCCGCGTGCGCCTGGAGCGCACCGCCAAGGTCCAGGGCGACGTGTGGCACGAGATCATCTCCATCGAGGCGGGCGCCCACATCGAGGGCCAGTTCGTCCATGTCGACAACCCGCTCGAGAGCGGCACCGGCCGCCCGGCCGCCAAGCCGGCCGGTCAGCCCGCCGCGTCCCCGACGACGGAGACGCCGACCAACGGCGGCGCCCCGGTCCGCCCTACGACGCCGGCGAACTGAAGAAAAGCCAGTTCGACCTGTTCAGTTAAGCGAAGGGCGGCCGAGAGGCTGCCCTTTATCGTTATTGCTCGTCGCTCCTGACGCAATCCTCAGACGAGGCAGATCGGCAAACTCAGCGATCCCATTCGTCTCGGAGCCGGTGAATTTCACCGCTGCTATCGTTACCCCATAGGCCGCAACCGGTCCCCGCCATCGAGAGCAGCGAAAGTTGGCGAGGCGAATTACTCGGGAGCTCAATGGGAACGAGGATCGCAACCGGGCAACCATGGCGCGTGATAGTCGTAGACTGACCATTCTCGGCGGCATCGAGCAGCTTTGAGAACTGGTTGCACGCCTGCTTGGCACTTTTTTGACTCACCGTATCCATCAAGCACCTCGTGTGGCCGTACCTCGCCATACCTAACCCATGGCCATGGAGTTTTTCCTCCACCCGGCAAGACAACTCGTCAAGCCCGGATACCGCCCTTTGGCGGTATGGAAGCCGAGAGTTAGCTCAGATCCTCGATCGCCTCGCCCGCCTTGCCGTCGACTTTCTGGGCCAGCGCTGCGGCGACGAAGTCGTCGATGCCGCCGTTGAGCACCAGGTCGGGCTGGGAAGATTCCACGCCGGTGCGCAGGTCCTTCACCATCTGGTAGGGCTGCAGCACGTAGGAGCGGATCTGGTGACCCCAGGCGATGTCGGTCTTGGACGCCGCCGCGGCCTGGGCCTTTTCCTCGCGGGCGCGCAGCTCGGCCTCGTAGAGCCGGCTCTGCAGCATCTTCATGGCGGTGGCGCGGTTCTTGTGCTGCGACCGCTCGTTCTGGCACTGCACGACGATGTTGGTCGGGATGTGGGTGATGCGAATGGCGCTGTCGGTGGTGTTGACGTGCTGGCCGCCCGCGCCCGAGGACCGGTAGGTGTCGATGCGCAGGTCCTTGTCGTTGATCTCGATCTCGATGGTGTCGTCGACCACCGGATAGACGCCGACGCTGGCGAAGCTGGTGTGCCGCCTGGCGTTGGAATCATAGGGCGAGATGCGCACCAGCCGGTGCACGCCGGCCTCGGTCTTCAGCCAGCCGAAAGCGTTCTCGCCCTTGATCTGGATGGTGGCGGACTTGATGCCGGCCTCCTCGCCGTCGCTGTTTTCCATCAGCTCGGTCTTGTAGCCCTTGGACTCGGCCCAGCGGGTGTACATGCGCAGCAGCATGGAGGCCCAGTCCTGGCTCTCGGTGCCGCCGGCGCCCGCGTGGATTTCCAGATAGGTATCGTTGCCGTCCGCCTCGCCCGACAGCAGCGCGTCGATGCGCTTGGCATGGGCCAGGGCCGCGAGCTCCTTGAGGGCCTGCTGGGCGTCGTCGACCATGGCCGTGTCGCCCTCGGCCTCGGCCATTTCGGCCAGTTCCAGGTTCTCGGAAAGGCCGGATTCGATCCGCCTGGTGGCAGCGACCGCCTGGTCCAGCCGGGTGCGCTCGCGCATCAGCTTCTGCGCCCTGCCCGGATCGTTCCAGAGATTGGGGTCTTCGGAAAGCTGGTTCAGCTCGTCGAGACGCCTGACCGCCCGATCCCAGTCAAAGAGACCTCCTCAGCAGTTCCAACGACTGCTCGATTGAGTCAACTTGTGCCTGAATTTCGGCTCGCATCGTCTTGATAACCTTCGATTTTCAGTTCTAGTAAAGGCCGCCGGTGCCGACCGGGGCGGATCTCTCCCCCGGCAATGGCACGCCGCCGTCCGATCCGTCAACCCCTGATCCGTCGAGGACGTTGCGCTGGCCGTTCGGTTCGGTGCCGGGCTTGAACGCCTCGAGGATCACGTTGTGGTCGTCGGGCGACGTGGGCTGGCCGGTCTTGCTGTTGACGCGCACCAGCCTGATGCCCGGCGGAATGCGGAACGGAATGGCGGGCTGGCCCTTCAGCGCCTTCTCCATGAACTCCTGGAAGATCGGCGCGGCCGAACTGGCGCCGGTCTCCTTGCTGCCCAGGGTGCCCGGCGTGTCGAATCCCACATAGGTGCCGACCGCCAGGTCGGGCGAGAAACCGACGAACCAGTTGTCGAAATTGTCGTTGGTGGTGCCGGTCTTGCCGGCGAGCGGCTTGCCGATGGCGTTGACCCGGGCGCCGGTGCCGCGCTGGACCACGCCTTCCAGCATCGACACCATCTGATACGCCGTGGCCGGGTCGACCACCTGCTCGCGGTTGTCGGGGATCACCGGAGCCGGCTGATTGGCCCAGCCCGGCGCCGAGCAGCCCGGGCACGGGCGCTTGTCATGCCGGTAGACGGTGCGGCCCCAGCGGTCCTGGATGCGGTCGATCAGACTCGGGGTGATGCGCTTGCCGCCATTGACGAACATGGCGTAGGCGTTGGTCAGCTTCATCACCGTGGTTTCGCCCGCGCCGAGCGACATGGCGAGCACCTTGGGCATCTTGTCGGTGATGCCGAAATTGTGCGCATAGGCCGATATCTTGGTCATGCCGACCTGCTGTGCGAGCCGCACGGTCATGACGTTGCGCGACTTCTCGATGCCCATGCGCAGCGTGCTGGGGCCATAGAACTCGTTGGAATAGTTCTGCGGCCGCCATTTCGGCAGGCCCGGGCCCTGGTCCATGACGAACGGCGCGTCGAGCACCAGGTCCGACGGCGTGAACCCGCTGTCGAGCGCGGCGGCGTAGACGAACGGTTTGAACGCCGAACCGGGCTGGCGGACCGCCTGCATCGCCCGGTCGAACTGGCTGGCGTTGTAGTCGAAGCCGCCCACCAGCGCCAGGATGCGGCCGGTATGCGGGTCCATGGCGACGATGGCGGCTTCCGCCTTGGGTATCTGCCGCAGGCTGTACTCGTCGGCGCCCGCGCCCTCGCCCGTCGCCTTCTCGACCACGATCACATCGCCGGGCTTGACCACGTCGGAGGGTTTCGACGGCGCCGCGCCCACGTCCTGCTCCCTCAACGCGGGCCGCGCCCAGGACATGCGCGAGAACGGGATGGTGCCGCGGTCGCCGTCGATGGTGCCGATGGCGGCACCGTCGGCGCCTACCGACAGCACGGCGGCCAGCCGCCATTCGCGCGGACCGGTCGATATCTTCAGGCCGGCCAGCTTCTTCTTCCAGTCGTCGAGCGTGATGCGGGCCATGGGACCGCGCCAGCCGTGGCGGCGGTCATAGGTCACCAGGCCATTGCGCAGCGCCGTCTCGGCGATGGCCTGCAGCCGGGAATCGAGCGTCGAGCGCACCGACAGGCCGCCATCATAAAGCGCGTCGTAGCCGTAGAGCGCGGCGATCTCGCGGCGGATCTCCTCGTTGAAATAGTCGGCGGTGAACACCCGCTCGCCCTGCGGCGCGCGCATCTTCAGCGGCTCGGCGATGGCCGCGTCGCGCTCCTTGCGGGTGATGAAGCCGTCGCTGGCCATGCGCCGCAGCACCCAGTCGCGCCGGCCCTTGGCGGCCTGCGGGTGCTTGACCGGGTGATAGTTGCTGGGCGCCTTGGGCAGGGCCGCCAGATAGGCCGCCTCGGCCAGGTCCAGCTCGGACAGCGCCTTGTCGAAATAGGACTGGGCGGCCGCGGCGACGCCGTAGGAGCCCTGCGGATGCATGCCCTGGCCCAGATAGATCTCGTTCAGATAGAGCTCGAGGATCTGGTCCTTGTCGAACGCACGCTCGATGCGGTAGGCGAGGATCGCCTCCTTGATCTTGCGCGAATAGGATACCTCGTTGGTAAGCAGGAAGTTCTTCGCCACCTGCTGGGTGATGGTCGAGGCACCCACCAGCCGCTGGCCGGTGGCCTTGTTGTAGAAGTTCTCGAACACGGCGCGGATCACGCCGATGTAGTCGATGCCGCCATGATCGTAGAAGTTCTTGTCCTCGGCGGCCATGAACGCCTCGATCACCCGCTGGGGGATCGCCTCGAGCGGCACGAACAGCCGCCGCTCACGCGCATACTCGGCGACCAGGCGGCCGTCTGCGGCATGGATGCGGGTGGTCACCGGCGGTTCGTAGTTGCGCAGCTGATCGACGTCCGGCAGCGCCGCGCCGAAGCGGTACAGCATCACGAACACCACGATCACCACCGCCAGGACAATGGCGCCGACGGTGCCCGCCGCGATCTTCACATAACGATTTACGTTGCTTGTAGCCATCGGCCCTTATGCTCTCGTCCAACGGGATTCGGGCCGGGAGACAACCGGAAAATATGGCACCCCGCGGCCCGCGACAAGCCGCCATCGGCCGCGTCCGGGCAAGGCCGCGTCACGGCGACGAAAGCCGCGAGTCATGGCGCTGGAAATAGTCGTCGATCGCGCCCGCAACCGCCGCGGCGATCTCGCGCCGGCCCTTCTCCGACTTCAGGTATCTGGTGTCTTCGGCATTTGACAGATAGCCCATCTCGACCAGCACCGACGGCACGTCGGGCGCCTTCAGCACCCGGAAGCCGGCGAAGCGGTGCGAATTGGTGCGCATCAGCACCGACCGCTCGAGATTGGGAATGAGCAGCGTCGCGAACTCGATGGAATAGTTCATGGTCTCGCGCTGCATCAGGTCGATCAGGATGTCGGTCACCTCGGGCGACTGCTTGCCCAGGTCGACGCCGGCGATGATGTCGGCCTTGTTTTCCTTGCTGGCGAGCGCGGCGGCTTCCTTGTCCGAGGCGGTCTCGGACAGGGTGTAGACCGTGCCGCCGCGGATATTCCTGTCGGCGATGGCGTCGGCATGCAGCGAGACGAACAGGTCGGCCTTGGCGCGGCGGCCGATCTCGACCCGTTCGCCCAGCGGGATGAAGATGTCGCTCTGGCGGGTCACGATCACGTTGTAGCGGCCTGTCCGTTCAAGCTGGCGCTTCAGCTCCAGCGCGACGCTCAACGTCACCTGCTTCTCGTATGTTCCGTCGCCGCTGATCGTTCCCGGATCGACGCCGCCATGACCGGCGTCGACGGCCACGGTGCGGCGGCTGTCGTCGCGCTTGTGCGGCGCCGACTGGACCGCCGCGGGTGGCCGCGGCGACGGCGCCGCGGGCGGCACCTGCACGGTCTTCATGAAGCTGGCCCGGTCGGTCGCCTCCAGGTCGAGGACGAAGCGGTAGCCATAGGCGCCCTGCGGCGGCAGCACGAACGCCTGGCGCACCGACGCGGGCTTGCGCAGGTCGAGCACCAGACGCGCGTTGCCCTGCTGGAACAGGCCGAAGCGGTAGCGCTCGACCAGGCCCTCGGTCTCGCCGGCCTGGCCCTGGCCGCCATCGGGCGCCTTCCAGTCGAGCGCCGGCATGTCGATCACCACACGGTACGGATCGGCCAGGGTGAAGACGTTGACCTGGATGTTCTCGGACAGGTCGAGCACGAAGCGGGTAGAATCCGGATGAGTGCCGATCCGGACACCGGTCACCGACGGCTGCCCCGACGCGCTGCCCAGACCGGCGAAAAACACGACAAAGACGAGCAGAATCATGCAGGCGCGGCCACCGCGCCCGGCCCCGAACGTTCCCATCGATCCGTCTTCGGACAGCCCCATCCGGGAAAGGTAATCATCATGATGCGGCTTGGCCAGAGCGAGATGGCAGGAATGGTGGCGGTCGCCGGTTTTCATTGCAATTCAGAGGCTTGTCACGCTATTGTTCGCCTGCTCTCGTCTTTCGCGGCAAACCGAAGCGGGTTTTCCGGATGCAGCAGCGGAGGCCGTCCCAGGACGGCGCCATTCCTGTCAGCGCCGATGAAACGCCGGTTGATCGCTAACCGCGGAATGAAGACAGATCGTAAGGATACTGATGAACCCGCGGCCCGTTGCTGACCTGGATTTCACGTTGAATCAAGGCGTGGCGCTTCAGAGCGAAGCGTCCTTCCGGGCCGTATTCCCCCACAACACGCCCCGGCAGGACGCGCCCTCAAGACGCGACGCTCATGGGCTTGGAGCCCGTTTTAATGTCCACACGCATGCTTCTAGATTCGGCCCACCCGGAGGAAACCCGGGTGGCTGTCGTCCACGGCAACCGCATTGAGGAATTCGACTTCGAAGCCGCCAGCAAGGCTTCGCTGAGAGGAAACATCTACCTGGCGCGCGTGACGCGGGTCGAACCCTCGCTTCAGGCGGCCTTCATCGAGTACGGCGGCAATCGCCACGGCTTCCTCGCCTTCACCGAAATCCACCCCGACTACTACCAGATCCCGGTCGAGGACCGGCGCGCCCTGCTTGCCGAGCAGGCAGCGCATGACGCCAGCCGCCGCGACGAGTTCAGCGACGAGCCGCGCAACCGCGGCGGCGACGCCAGCGAGGGCGAGGACGGCGACGACGTGGAGCAGGTCGGCGCCGACGACGGCTTCGACGATGCCGCCGAGGTGCGCCGCTCGCCCATGCAGCGGCGCTACAAGATCCAGGAAGTCATCAAGCGCCGGCAGATCCTGTTGGTGCAGGTGGTCAAGGAAGAGCGCGGCACCAAGGGCGCGGCGCTGACCACCTACCTGTCGCTGGCCGGCCGCTACTGCGTGCTGATGCCCAACACGGCGCGGGGCGGCGGCATCAGCCGCAAGATCCCCAGCTCCACCGACCGCAAGCGGCTGAAGTCGATCCTGGGCGAGCTCGAGGTGCCGGAAGGCATGGGCACCATCATCCGCACCGCGGGCGCCAGCCGGACCAAGGCCGAGATCAAGCGCGACTATTCCTACCTGCTGCGGCTGTGGGGCAATATCCGCGACCTGACGCTGAAGTCGATCGCGCCGGCGCTGATCTACGAGGAGGGCAGCCTGGTCAAGCGCGCCATCCGCGACATGTATACCGGCGACATCGACGAGGTGCTGGTCGAGGGCGCGGAGGGATACAAGGACGCCAAGGAGTTCATGAAGCTCCTGATGCCCAGCCACGCCAAGAAGGTGAAGCAGTACAAGGATCCGATCCCCCTCTTCCACCGCTTCCAGGTAGAGAGCCAGCTCGAGACCATGTACCACGCCACCGTGCCGCTGAAATCCGGCGGCTACCTGGTGATCAACCCGACCGAGGCGCTGGTTTCGATCGACGTCAACTCCGGCAAGTCGACGCGCGAGCGCAACATCGAGCGCACCGCCTTCCGCACCAACATGGAAGCCGCCGACGAAGTGGCCCGCCAGCTCCGGCTGCGCGACCTGGCCGGCCTGGTGGTCATCGACTTCATCGACATGGAGGAGAGCCGCAACAACCGCGCCGTCGAACGCCGGATGAAGGACGCGCTCAAGACCGACCGCGCCCGCCTCCAGGTGGGCCGGATCAGCACCTTCGGCCTGCTGGAGATGTCGCGCCAGCGGCTGCGTCCGGGCCTGCTGGAATCCAGCACGGTGGTGTGCCCGGTCTGCGCCGGCGCCGGTTCGGTCCGTTCGGTGGAGTCGAGCGCGCTGCAGATCATGCGCGTGATCGAGGAAGAGGGCATCAAGGGCCGCGCCCTGACCGTGCACCTGACCGTGCCGCTCGACGTGGCGCTGTACATCCTCAACAACAAGCGCCACGACCTGAACGCGATCGAGGAACGCTTCCACATCTCCGTGCAGATCTCGGGCGATAGCGCCATGCACCGGCCGCACTACGTCCTGCGCCGCGAGGGCCAGCAGGAGGTGGAGAACGAGCCGCGGGTGATCACCCAGGACAACTTCATGGTCGCCGAGGACGACGAGCCCGACGTGGCCGAGGCGGATTACGCCGAGGACGAGGCGGAGGCCGGCGAAGCCGAAGCCGGCGAGACCGAAAGCCGCGACGACGATACGCGCCGCGACGGCCGGGGCCGCCGCCGCGGCCGTGGCCGCGACCGTGATCGCGACCGCCAGAAGGGCGAGACGCCGCCACCGGTCCAGGCCGCCGAGCCGGAGGACGATTCCGCCGATGCCGGCGATGCGGCGGACCAGCCCGCCGAGGCCTCAGGGAGCGCCCAGGGCGGCGAGGGTGGCGAGGGCAGCGAGGAACAGCGCGCCAAGCGTCGCCGGGGCCGCCGGGGCGGTCGCCGCCGGCGCAAGCAGCGCGGCGACGACAATACCGCGCAGAACGCGGCCGGCACCGACGGCGAGACCGGCGAGGTCGATGGCGAGTGGGAAGCCGACGACGATGGCAAGTCGGAATTCGCGGCGGCCGAACCCTATGCGCCCGACGCGCCGCAGCCGGACTACCCGGCCTACGCCGAGGCGCTGTCGCCGCCCGCTCAGGCCGAATGGACCGAGCCTTACGAGGCGCCTGCGCTGGCGCCAAGCGTGGATCAGCCCGCCGAGTACCAGCCGGAACCCTTCGTGGCCGACGCCATGGCGGACGCACCCGCGCCCGAGCCCCATGTCGCCGAGGTGGTGACGGAAGCGGCGCCCGCCCCCGAGCCGGAACCCGCGACCGCGGACGCCGGACTGGCGGACGAGCCGAAGCGGCCGCGACGCCAGGGCTGGTGGAACCGGGGCTGAGACAAAAGCTGGTTCGCGGGCCGCGCGCGTTGACCCTTGGTCAACGGGCACCTACCTTTGTCTCAATGCTTTTACGAGGCACGATGCGGCACGCCTTCCAAACCGCGCTCTGCGCCCTGCTGATCGTCGTCTCGGCCATCGCCCCGGCGCATGCCCAGCAGATTTCGATCATCCGCGATGCCGAGATCGAACGGAACATCAAGATCTACGCGACGCCGATCTGGCGCGCGGCGGGTCTCGATCCCGACGTGGTCCGCGTCCACCTGGTCAACGACGACTCGATCAACGCCTTCGTCGCCGCCGGTCAGCGCATCTTCGTGTTCACCGGCATGCTCACGGTGGCCGAGGACCCGCTGCAGGTGATCGGCGTGCTGGCGCATGAGACCGGGCACATCACCGGCGGCCACCTCGCCCGCTTCCAGGACGGCCTGAAGGGCGCCTCGACCATCTCGATCCTCAGCCTGGTGCTGGGCGCCGCGGCCATGGCGGCGGGCGCGCCGGCGGCCGGCGCGGCGATCCTGGGCAGCGGCGGCGAGTTCGCCACGCGCTCGTTCCTGATCTATACCCGCACCCAGGAATCCGCCGCCGACCAGGCGGCGCTCGGCTTCCTGACCGCATCGGGCCAGTCCGGCAGCGGCCTGATCAGCTTCTTCGACTATCTCGGCGACCAGGAGTCGCTGATGACGGAGAACAAGGACCCGTATGTGCGCTCGCACCCGATGACCCAGGACCGCATCGACCGGCTGCGCGGCGACGCCGAGAAAAGCCCGTACTGGGACACGCCGGCCCGGCCCGAGGACATCGAACGGCTGAAGCGGATCAAGGCCAAGCTGATTGGTTTCCTGGAGCACCCGACCGTCGTCTTCCAGACCTATCCGCTCGGCGACACCAGCACCTATGCCCGTTATGCCCGCGCCATCGCCTATCACCGGCAGGCGCTGGAGACCCAGGCCATGGCGGAGATGGACTCGCTGCTGGCCGAGAAGCCGCACGATCCCTACTATCTGGAGCTGAAGGCGCAGATCCTGTTCGAGAGCGGCCGCATCGAAGAGTCGATCGAGCCCTACCGCGCCGCCGTCGCCGCCGCGCCCTACGAACCGCTGCTGCGGGTGTCGCTCGCCCAATCGCTGCTGTCGAAGGAGGACAAGGCGCGCGCCGACGAGGCCATCGAGAACCTGGCCCTGGCGACCCGGATGGAAAACGACAACGGCTTCGCCTGGCACCAGCTCGCCCTCGCCTACACCATCAAGGACGACGTCGCCATGGCCGCGCTGGCGGCCGCCGAGCGCTATACGGTCTCGGGCGAGGCGCCGAGCGCGGCGCGCCAGGCCAAGATCGCCGTCGACAAGCTGACGCCGCAATCGCCCGAATGGTTCCGCGCCCAGGACCTCTACATGATCGCGCGGTCGGCGGTCGAGGACACCTACCGCCGGCGCGGCAAGGAGCCGCCGCAGGAAGAAGACCCCGAAGAGTCGCCCGACGACGGCGGCAGGAACGAGAAGGCCGGAGGATGACCATGAACCAATTCTCGAAGGCGCTCTGCGTGGCGCTGGTCATCCTGTGCGGCCTCCAGGCCGCGCCGCCGGCATGGGCGCTGTCCGAGCGCGACAAGGCACAGGTCGAGCAGATCATCCGCGACTATCTGAAGAACAATCCCAGAGTGCTGCAGGAGATGATCGACCGGCTGCAGGCGCTGAATGCCCGCGAGGCCGCGATCGAGGCCGAGAAGAAGATCATCGCCAACAAGGTCGACGTGCTGGGCGCCGACACCGCCATGGTGGCGGGCAATCCCAACGGCGACGTCACCGTGGTGGAGTTCTTCGACTACCGCTGCGGCTATTGCCGGCTGGCCCAGCCCAGCATGGCCCGGCTGCTGAAGGAAGACCCCAACGTGCGCGTGGTGTTCAAGGAATATCCCGTGCTGGGCCCGCAATCGGTCACCGCCGCGCGCGCCGCCATCGCCTCGGCCCGGCAGGGCAAGTATGTGGCGTTCCACATGGCGCTGATGGGCCTGGAGGAGCCGCTGAACGACGAGGTGCTCTACCGCGTCGCTGGCGAGGTCGGCCTCGACGTGGCCAGGCTCAAGGTCGACATGAAGGACGAGGCGATCGACGACGTGATCGCCGGGAACCACGCGCTCGCCGACAAGCTGGGCATCGACGGCACGCCCAACTTCATCGTCGGCACGCAACTGTTGCAGGGCATGGTGCCCTATGAAACATTGACGGAAACCATCGAGAAGGCCCGCAAGGCCAAACCGTTCAAGCCGGTGGAGGGCTGACATGCGGCTGGCTGCATTGACGATCGCGCTCTGCCTGGCGGCGCCCGCCGCCTGGGCCGACGACCCACCCGAGGAGGTGCGCAACGCGCCGGCCGACGAGCCAACCACCGACGTGGGCGGCGGACCGCTCAACAGCGCCGACGGCATGACCGGCGACGACTACCAGGAAGAGGATCTGAGCCGCGGCGTCGGCAACCGGCTCAACCAGCAGCAATGCATCGCCCTCGCCCGGTATTTGCAGCAGACCCAGACGACGGTCGAGGTTCAGCAGAGCCTGAAGGGGCGGGGGTGCATTTAGCCCAGCCCGGTGGGTGAGATTGATTTACGGCGGCGCCAGCGTTGAATACTGGTTGCACTCGACTAGCGATTTAGCAGACTTTCACCGTAATCTGTAGAGGGGTGTATCGGTGAACATCGTGAACAAGTCATCGAGCCTTCGGTTATTGATCACAATAGTGCTGTTGTGTTGTCTCAACGTGGCGGGTGATATGGGTCGAGCTCACGCGGTCGAAGGCGCGCTGACCCGGGAATCCGTGGTTCAGTTCCTGCACCACTTTGAAGCTATCGGCAGGGAAAAGAACTTCGATCTGCTTGAAGACATGGTCCATGACGACGCGTTCTTTCGCTTCAACGACGGCGACTTCGTCGGCAAACAGGCCGTGCGAGGTGCATTCGAGAAAACCTGGAAGGGCAGTGCTGGCGTATCAGACGAGCGTTTCTACCTGACCGACATCGAGGTACTCAACGTGGACGGCAGGAGCGCCAGCGCTACGTACACCTACAACTGGGAAGGCTCGATGAACGGGCATGCTTTCCGGATTCAAGGTCGGGGAACCCGGGTGCTTGTTCTTGAGAACGGACGGTTGCAGATGATCCATGAGCACCTGAGTGCATATCCAAAGCCATGACGCTTCGTCTTGCATCCTGCAGTTATGGTCAGCATTGCGGTGACAACGCTTTTGGAATGCACCCCTTGAATGAGACAGAGTAATTGAATGCACTGTCACGGTAACTGATTCCAGAGCCTGAAGAGGCGGGGTTGTTTGTAGAGGGCCGCGCGCTATTATTTGGTGGTCGAGATGCTCGACAAGGTGCTGGCCCAGAACGGCCTTAGGAGACTCCCATGCCCGCCAACCCGGCCTTGATCGAGAAGCTGAACACCCTGCCCAAGGACCGACTCGCCGAGGTGGAAGACTTCGTGGATTTTATCCGCCAGCGTGACTTGGATCGCGCCTTGGTCCGCGCCGCCGGCACCGCCAGCGCACCGGCCTTCGCCGCTGTCTGGGACAATCCGGAAGACGACGCCTACGATGCCCTCTGAAGCCGGCGCGGGCAGCTCCGAGGCGGTCGCCAATCCCCAAGCTCTGAGTTTCGGCGCCATCGTTCTGGTGCCGTTCCCGTTCACCAGCCAAGCCGCCTCGAAGCAGCGACCGGCCGTCATCATTTCCAGCCGCGCCTACAACGTCGAGCGCCCCGATCTGATCATGATGGCCGTCACCAGCCAGCTACGGCCTACGCCGGCGCTCGGCGAGGTCTGGCTGCGCCACTGGCAGTCTGCCGGCCTCATCAAGCCTTCGGCCGTGAAGCCGGTCTTCGCGACCCTGGAGCAGCGTCTGATCATCCGCCGGCTCGGCACCCTCGCGGCCGAAGACCAGGACACCTTGCGCTTGGCCATCGGCCAGATCATCGGCTGAAGAAGCCGCCCGCGCCGACAGGCTGGGCATCGAGGGCTCGCCCAACAGTGCCTCCCGCACCGCAACCTTGTGTTCAGGCAAGATGCCGACGTTCCCCCTCAGCCGACATCCCGCTGAAGAGCGGGATCCAGACCTCGCTTGCGACAAACCGGCGCGCGAGCGCGCACTCGCCAAGACTGGGTCCCGGCCTTCGCCGGGATGACGGCTAAAGTATTGATATAACTACTCCCCTATGCATATCGCACCAGCGCCACCACTCCGGACTTAAGTGCACTGTCGACGTAGCAAGACCACCCAAGCCGGATCAGCGCGGCTCAGTACTCGGTCTCGCAATCGAGCCTGAACTGCCAGTCGCTCTCAGATTCGAGCACGCAGCCATGAGAGGAAAACGGCCCGATGACAAGGCGATACGGCGTCGGGCGCGGCGCACCGTAGGACATGGCGTAGGTGGCTGGCATTGCAGCAGTGACAAACGCGCGCCGTTCGGCTTTCTCCCGGGGCCATGCGCCATTGAAGAGCACGAAGCGCAGCGTATCAGAGCCGTTACGGACGGCAATGGCAGCATCGGCATGTCCGTCACCGTCGAAGTCGCCCCGTGAGTAGTAGGGCAGATAGCCGGGATTTGGCGGCCAGACCGCGCCACTTCCTGCCCAAATCTCTTTCAGTTCGTCCTGACAGTCGCAATCCTCGGTGGCAACGACACGATACCCCGCATTGGCCAGTAGCCATTGGCGGATCATCGGTGCGTCCTCGGCGGCGATGTAGCCCGGAAGCCCGTCGCCCGCTTCAGAGCGCGCTGCTCCGTAACCAGTGCTGCCGTGGGCAAGCATCATGACCAGGAGTACTATCCCATTGCCCATCCACTGACGCGTCCGGGCAGCCATGTAGTCCGCTCCCCTAAATCAACCCGCCCAGCGGCGATGACGGGTCGGCGTAGAGCTTTTTCGGCATGCGGCCGGCCAGGTAGGACAGCCTGCCCGCCTCCACCGCCAGTTTCATGGCCCTGGCCATTTTGATCGGGTCCTTGGCCTGGGCGATGGCGGTGTTCATCAGCACGCCGTCGCAGCCCAGTTCCATGGCGACCGCTGCGTCCGACGCGGTGCCGACGCCCGCGTCGACCAGCACCGGCACGTTCGCGTTCTCGATGATGATCCGCAGCGTCACCGGGTTCTGCACGCCCAGGCCCGAGCCGATCGGCGCGGCCAGCGGCATGATGGCGCAGCAGCCGATCTTCTCCAGCTCCATGGCCATGATCGGATCGTCCGAGCAGTAGACCATCACCTGGAAGCCTTCCCTGATCAGCATCTCGGCGGCGCGCAGCGTCTCGACCATGTTGGGATAGAGCGTCTTCTGGTCGCCGAGCACTTCCAGCTTCACCAGGTTCCAGCCGCCGGCCTCGCGCGCCAGGCGCAGGGTGCGCACCGCGTCCTCGCCGGTGTAGCAACCGGCGGTGTTCGGCAGGTAGGTGTATTTCTTCGGGTCGACGTAATCGATCAGCATGGGCTGCTTCGGGTCGGAGATGTTCACCCGGCGCACGGCGACGGTGACGATCTCGGCGCCCGAGGCGGCGATGGCGTCGCGGGTTTCCTCGAAATCCTTGTACTTGCCGGTGCCGACGATCAGCCGCGAGGTGAAACGCTGGCCGGCGACCACAAATCCCTCATCGGCTTCGTCCTTGCCGCCGCCGATGAAATGCACGATCTCGAGCCGGTCGCCGTCGCCGATCAGCACGTCGCCATAGAGCGAGCGCGGCACGATCTCGAGGTTGCGCTCGAGCGCCACCTTGCGTGGGTCGATGCCCAGGTCCGAGAGCAGGATGTCGAGGCGGACGGGGGCGTCGAGCTGGCGGTCCTCGCCATTGATGGTGACGTGAATCACAGGCTCCTTCCGTGCGCTTTTGACTTGGCGGTCCGAGGGATTTACAAGGTCTCCCTCTAATATAGGCGGGATCAGACCATGGCAAGCGCAGCAGCCCCGACCGTCCTGGTGCTCAACGGCCCGAACCTCAACATGCTGGGGACGCGCGAGCCGGAGATCTACGGCACCCAGACGCTGGCCGACATCGAGGCGATGGTGAAGGACCGGGCGAAGGCGCTGGGCCTGGTCGTCGACTTCCGCCAGTCCAATACCGAAGGCGAGCTGGTGACCTGGATCCAGGACGCCCGGCTGACGGCATCCGCCATCATCATCAACGCGGGCGCCTATACGCATACGTCGGTGGCGATCCTCGACGCATTGCAGGCGTTCAAGGGGCCGATCGTCGAGGTGCACCTGTCGAACATCTTCCGGCGCGAGGCGTTCCGGCAGCATTCCTACATCAGCGGCGTGGCGACCGGCGTCATCTGCGGGCTGGGCGCGCACGGGTATCTCTTGGCGCTCGACGCCGTTGCGGATAAAGTCGCGCGCTCGTGAAACAAGGCAAAGGGCCGATGGGCAAACTTACGGTCGACAAGGCACTCATCCGCGAACTGGCGGCGCTGCTCGACGAAACCGGGCTGACCGAAATCGAGATTGCGGACGACGACGTCCGCATCCGCGTAGCGCGGGGCGGTTCCGTCGTCCAAGCCGCGGCGCCCGCTGCTTCGGCCGCATCGACCGCTGCGCCGGCGGCTGCCGCGCCCGCCGGCGACGGCGTCCACGGCCATCCCGGACTGGTGACCTCGCCCATGGTCGGCACCGTCTACACCTCGGCCGAGCCGGGCATACCGCCCTTCGTGCGCGTCGGCGACAAGGTGACGGCGGGACAGACCCTGCTGATCATCGAGGCGATGAAGACCATGAACCCGGTCACCGCGCCCAAGGCCGGCACCGTCACGCGCATCCTGATCAGCAACGAGCAGCCCGTCGAATATGGCGAGCCGCTGCTGATCATCGAATAGCGCCATGTTCGAAAAGGTCCTGATCGCCAACCGCGGTGAGATCGCCCTGCGCATCCACCGGGCCTGCCGGGAAATGGGCATCCGCACCGTCGCGGTGCACTCGCAGGCCGACGAGCACGCCATGCATGTGCGCCTCGCCGACGAGGCCATCTGCATCGGTCCGCCCTCGGCCACGCACAGCTACCTGAACATCCCGGCCATCGTCTCGGCCGCCGAGATCAGCGGCGCCGACGCCATCCATCCGGGCTACGGCTTCCTGTCGGAGAATGCCGCCTTCGCCGAGATCGTCGGCGACCACGGCATCACCTTCATCGGCCCCAAGCCCGAGCACATCCGGGTGATGGGCGACAAGATCGAGGCCAAGCGCACCGCGCGCAGCCTGGGCATCCCGTGCGTCCCCGGCTCGGAAGGCGCGCTGACCACGGCCAAGGAGGCGCTGGCGAGCGCGAAGAAGATCGGCTACCCGGTGCTGATCAAGGCGGCGTCGGGCGGCGGCGGCCGCGGCATGAAGGTCGCCCGGTCCGAGAGCGAGCTGGAGCAGGCCTACTCGACCGCCCGCGCCGAGGCCAAGGCGGCGTTCGGCGACGACGCGGTCTATATGGAAAAGTACCTGGACAAGCCGCGCCACATCGAGATCCAGGTAATGTGCGACAGCCATGGCAACGTGGCGCACCTGGGCGAGCGCGACTGCTCGCTGCAGCGACGGCACCAGAAGGTGCTGGAAGAATCGCCCTCGCCCGCGCTCAACGACAGGGACCGCGCCAGGATCGGCGGCATCGTCTCGAAGGCGATGAAGAAGCTGGGCTACCTCGGCGTCGGCACGGTGGAATTTCTCTACGAGGACGGCGAGTTCTACTTCATCGAGATGAACACCCGGCTGCAGGTGGAGCATCCGGTGACCGAGATGATCACCGGCATCGACATCGTCCGCGAGCAGATCCGCATCGCCGCGGGCCTGCCGATGGAAAACATGCAGGACGACATCACCTTCCAGGGCCACGCCATCGAGTGCCGCATCAACGCCGAGGACCCGGTCACCTTCTCGCCGACGCCGGGCAAGATCACCGAATATCATCCGCCGGGCGGCCTGGACGTGCGCGTCGACTCGGCGCTCTATGCCGGCTATTCGGTGCCGCCCTACTACGACAGCCTGATCGCCAAGCTGGTGGTCCACGGCAAGACCCGTAACGCCTGCCTGATGCGGCTGCGCCGGGCGCTGGAGGAATTCGTCGTCGGCGGCGTGTCGACGACGATTCCGCTGCATGCCAGGCTGATCCAGAACCCCGACTTCATCGACGGGGTGTATCACATCCATTGGCTGGAAGAGTTTCTGGCCAAAAAGGATTAGACTCTTCTCCGGCCTATAGCCGCGCGGAAGACATGAAGCAGCTCACTCCGGAAATCGTCCTGTCGGCCTATGCGTCGGGGGTCTTCCCCATGGCCGAGAGCGCCGATACCCCTACCCTGTTCTGGGTCGATCCGGAGCGGCGCGGCATCCTGCCGCTGCGCGGCTTCCACATTCCCAAAAGGCTCGCGCGCACGGTGCGGTCGGACCATTTCGACGTCTGGGTCAACCGGGCGTTCCACGAGGTGGTGCGCGGCTGCGCCGAGCCGACCCCGGAACGGCCCTCGACCTGGATCAACGAGGAGATATTCCGGCTTTTCGTCGACCTGTACGAGCGTGGCGCGGCGCATTCGGTGGAATGCTGGCGGGGCGACAGGCTGGTCGGCGGCCTCTACGGCGTATCGCTGGGCGGCGCGTTCTTCGGCGAAAGCATGTTCTCGCGCGAACGGGACGCCAGCAAGGTCGCGCTCGTGCACCTGGTGGCACGGATGTCCGCCGGCGGCTACACCCTGCTCGACACCCAGTTCGTCACCGCCCACCTGTCAGGCTTCGGCGCCATCGAGGTGCCGCGCACAGTCTATCACCGGCTGCTGGGACAGGCGCTGTCGATCCAGGGGAACTTCCTGACGCTGCCGGTTCACATCCCCGGCGCGATGGCGTTGCAGTCGATCACCCAGACGTCATAGACCGGATGCTCCAGCGCCGACAGCGCCGGGCTCGAGGCAAACATCCAGCCGCTGAACAGCTTCTTCTTCGTGCCGTCCGGCTTGACGTCGGAGATTTCGAGGAACGCGGTCACTTCCGGTGTCTCTTCCGGCGGCCGCTTCGAGCAAGTGCGCGGCGTGATCTCCAGCGAGCCGAAGCGCAGCGGCTTGTTCATCGGCGCCCGGATGTCGGTAACCCGCGCGGTGATCTTGTCGACGCCGCGCAGGGTGACGATCTGGTCCCTGGGCACCGCCGCCTCGCGGCGCGCAAGCCCGGCCATGGCCTCGTCCGGGTCCTCGGCCAGCGCCGGCCCGGCCAGCAGGCCGAAGACGGCGGCGCCGATCAGCCCCCTCGCCAGCACCGTCGTCACTTTTCCGGATCCGCCGCCGGCGCGGCCGCGTCGGGCTTGGCCGCGTCATTGCCGCTGTCGGTGGAGCCGTAGATGAAGCGGCCGAGCAGTCCCATCAGATCGACGGCGCCCTGAGTATAGCCGATCCGGTCGCCGTCCTTGAGCAGGTCCTCGGAGCCGCCGGGCTCCAGGCTGATGTAGCTGCCGCCCAGCAGGCCGGCGGCGGCGATCTTGGCGGTGGTGTCGTCGGGCAGTTCCACGTCGGACTGGATGCCCAGTTCGATGACGGCCTCGTAGGTTTTCGGGTCCAGCGTCTGCGCCGTCACCGTGCCGATCTTGATGCCGCTGATCTTGACGTCGGCGCCGTTCGCCAGGTCGCCAACCTTGTCGAATTTCGCGGTGACCCGGTAGCCGCCGGCCGGACCCATCTCGGTGCGCGAATAGGCGAAATACAGGAACCACGCGGCGACGAGCAGCACGACGGCGCCGATCAGTGTCTCAACGAGAGTGCCGCGCATATGCTATCGAGCCGCCTTGGTTGTGGGCGCCTATTCGGGGCGCCAAGCCTCGTAATCGCCGGTTACCGCCACCCGCTCGCCGCCGGCGTTCAGGCTGCCCGGCGGATAGTAGGCGCCCGCCGTGCCCGTGAGGTTGGGAACGTGTTCCTTCTCCCATGGTTTCACCAGCGGCGGCTGTTTCGTCGGCGGCAGCACGGCGGTGTGATGCAGCCAGCGGTGCCATTCGGGCGGCACGCGCGAGGCTTCGACGGTTCCGTTGTAGATCACCCAGCGCCGTTTGCCTGCCTTGTCCTGGTAGTATCTGTTGCCCTGGTCGTCGTCGCCGACCGGCCGTCCGCGCAGCGCCGTGTGCAGCCAGGTGCCGACCGTCTGGCCGTTCCACCAGGTGAATACCGAACTCCACAGTCCCATGGCAATTCCGTGCTGTTGCGCGCCGGGCGGAATATGGCACCCGCGTTCCGGCGCGTCCAGCCCCGATGCTGGGGGCGGCCGTCCCGCGTTTTCGCCGAGACGGCGGCTCCGTTCCGCATCCGGGACATGGACCAGCGTTGCAGCGATCTGTAAAAAATCGGCGTCACGACATTGCGATTCTTCAGGAATTTCATCCGATGATTTGGCGGGTAGGCCGTTTTCCGCGCGGTTTCGCGTGAAAGCGTGGGGCTAAATCGTTGCAATCCACAACATTTGGTGTTTGCAAGAATATTTTTTCCAAAATGTAGCAAAATGGCGCTTGATACGGTCAGAATCATGACACTACCCTTTGTGCTTCCAGCCCGCCTACGACACTACATCTATGGCCAGCAATGGCGGGCTTCTCCGATTTCAGGGCCAAAGAAAGGGTTCAGGGGGAAGTACATGCGAGTCGAACGCCGTTATACGACCGAAGGCCAGTCGCCCTACGCCGGGATCGCCTTCCGCAAGGCGGTCAGCGAAATCCGCAATCCCAACGGCTCGGTCGTCTTCCGGCTGGACGACGTCGAGGTGCCCGAGGCGTGGAGTCAGGTCGCCACCGACATCATCGCTCAGAAATATTTCCGCAAGAAGGGCGTGCCGCTGGCCGCCACGGCGGTCGCCGAGGACGGCGTGCCGGAATTCCTGTGGCGGCGCGAGCCGGCGGGCGACCCTGGCAATGCGGGCGAAACCAGCGCCAAGCAGGTGTTCGACCGGCTGGCGGGCGCCTGGACCTACTGGGGCTGGAAGGGCGGCTATTTCGACAGCGCCGCCGACGCGCAGGCATTCTTCGACGAGTTGTGCTTCATGCTGGCGGGCCAGATGTGCGCGCCCAACTCGCCGCAATGGTTCAACACCGGCCTGCATTGGGCCTATGGCATCGACGGCCCGGCGCAGGGCCACTTCTATGTGGACCCGGCCACAGGCGAGGCGGTGCGCTCCGAGAGCGCCTATGAACGGCCGCAGCCGCACGCCTGCTTCATCCAGGGCATCGCCGACGACCTGGTGAACGAGGGCGGCATCATGGATCTGTGGGTGCGCGAGGCGCGCCTGTTCAAATACGGCTCGGGCACCGGCACCAACTTCTCGCGCATCCGCGGCGAAGGCGAGAACCTGTCGGGCGGCGGCACGTCGTCGGGCCTGATGAGCTTCCTGAAGATCGGCGACCGGGCGGCCGGCGCCATCAAGTCGGGTGGCACCACGCGGCGCGCGGCCAAGATGGTGGTGGTCGACGTCGACCATCCGGACATCGAGAAGTTCATCAACTGGAAGGTGATCGAGGAGCAGAAGGTGGCGGCGCTGGTCGCCGGCTCGCGGCTTGCCGAGACGCACCTCAACCGGATCATCGCCGCCTGCGCCGCCCATGACGATCTGACCGAGGCCGGCCGGTTCGACCCGAAGCAGAACAAGG
>LNFM01003722.1_pt1 | contig 51928 bp, 42 predicted proteins | sample 596031 | NCBI WGS metagenome assembly LNFM01 (sample SAMN04254537, study PRJNA301005) | activated carbon metagenome | isolation source: dual media filters at the Ann Arbor, Michigan drinking water treatment plant | place: USA: Ann Arbor | reverse complement strand
ACGCGATTGGCCGTCTCCGGCATCACGTGGTTCATGAACTGCTGCGCCTGCTCGAAGATGTCGTCGGTGTCGATCAGGATCTCGCCGATGTCCGAGGTGAAGTAGTCCCGGATGGCGCGGATCACCAGCGAGCTTTCCTGGTAGATCAGGAAGGCGCCCTTGCCGACCTGGGACGCGCCGTCGATGGCTGTCCACAGCTTCAGCAGGTAGTTCAGGTCCCACTGCAGTTCGGGCGCGCTGCGGCCGATGCCGGCGGTGCGCGCGATCAGGCTCATGCCCTTGGGGTACTCGAGCTGGTCGAGGTTTTCCTTCAGTTCTTCGCGGTCTTCGCCCTCGATACGCCGGCTGACGCCGCCGCCGCGCGGGTTGTTGGGCATCAGGACCAGGTAGCGCCCCGCCAGGCTGACGAAGGTGGTGAGCGCAGCGCCCTTGTTGCCGCGCTCTTCCTTCTCCACCTGGACCAGCAGTTCCTGGCCTTCCTTGACGGCGTCCTGGATGCGCGCGCTGCGCAGGTCGGTGCCTTCACGGAAGTAGTTGCGCGAGATCTCCTTGAAGGGCAGGAAGCCGTGGCGGTCCTCGCCGTATTCGACGAAGCAGGCTTCGAGCGACGGCTCGACCCGCGTGATGACGGCCTTGTAGATGTTGCCCTTGCGCTGTTCGCGCCCTTCGATCTCGGTCTCGAAGTCGAGCAGCTTCTGGCCATCGACGATCGCCAGGCGCCGCTCTTCGGGCTGCGTGGCGTTGATCAGCATGCGTTTCATGTGCACTCCCCATCAGGCGCCGCCCTTGAATGGCGGCGCGCACGGACGAACCGCCAGCCTTGCGGCCGGCGGCAGCTTCGATGCACGAGAAATGCGGGGAACCGACGACGCGAAATGCCCTGGACTGCGATTCGACCGCGAAACTTCGACGGTCTCAGTGGCGCAGCGTTGGCGCGTGCATCGCGGCGACAAGGGCCGATGCTCCCGGCTGCTGCGTGCCGTGCCGCGGATCGCGCGGCCATGGCAAGGCGCCACCCGCCGCGCCGGACAGGGTCCGTGGGCGTCTCATGGCTTGCAGTGCAGTAGCGGGTGGGAGCATGGAGGCGGCTGTCGCCGGACGCGGGTGCAAGCGCGAAACGACTCGGCGCTGGCACCGGAATTTTTCGGTGACCTTCCCGACGGGCGGGAGGCGGGGTTCTCTGCGTTCTCTGACGCTGGCCAACACCTGCTGCCGGGACACTTGGGGACCCCGACTCGCAAGCGCCACGGCCGGCGTTGCATCACCTGAACATGCGCGAACCAACGCGCATGACCTTCCACGTTCAAGCCCGGTGCCCGGGTAAACTCCGGAAAATCAAGCACTTACAGCACGAACGTGGAGCGACAGATTATAGGGGGCAAAGTCGCCGGTGCTGGAAGGAAAGGGCCGGTATCGCCGCCCTTGCCGGCGCGTGGCGCTGCGCAGACCCCGGCCGCACCCCAGGTGACGCACCTGATCGTCGACGTCGAATCGGCCGGGCAGCGCCTTGACAACTTCCTGCTGCGCCACCTGAAGGGCGTCCCGAAGACCCATGTGTACCGCGTCATCCGCTCGGGCGAGGTCAGGGTCAACAAGGGCCGTGCCAGCGCCGACACCCGCGTGGCCGAAGGTGACGACGTGCGGGTCCCGCCGGTGCGCCTGCCGGACCGGTCGTCGGCACCGCCAGCGCCCGCTCGTGAATTCCCGGTCCTGTTCGAGGACGAGCACCTGCTGGCCATCCACAAGCCTGCCGGCGTGGCGGTGCATGGCGGCAGCGGCGTCAGCTCCGGGGTCATCGAGCAGTTGCGGCAGGCGCGGCCCACCGCGCGCTTCCTCGAACTGGTGCACAGGCTCGACAAGGAGACCTCGGGGGTGCTGCTGCTGGCCAAGAAGCGCAGCGCATTGACGGCGCTGCAGGATCAGTTTCGCTCCCGCGACACCGGAAAGACCTATGCAGCGCTGGTGAGGGGCACCTGGCCGTCGAACCTGAAAGTCATCGACCAGCCACTGCACAAGACGACCGACGCCGCCGGCGAGCGCCACGTGCGCGTGGTGGGCGCGGCCCACGAAGATGGCCGCCGGTCCATCACCCTGGTCAAGGTGCGGCAGACCTTTGCCGCCCACACGCTGCTGGACGTCACCATCAAGACCGGGCGCACCCACCAGATTCGCGTGCACCTGTCGCACGCCGGTCATGCCATCGTGGGAGATCCCAAGTACGGCGATTTCCCGGCGAACAAGGCCTTCGCCCGCGAGCACCGGTTTGCCCGCATGTTCCTGCATGCGCTCGAACTCAGCTTCGACCACCCCGCCAGCGGCGAGCGGATCACCCTCGTGGCGCCGCTGCCCGCCGACTGCGCCACACTCCTGGCCCACCTATGAAATCTCGCCGCTTCGATCTGATCGTCTTCGACTGGGACGGCACGCTGTTCGATTCCACCGGCCTGATCGTGCGGTGCATCCAGTCGGCCTGCCGCGACATCGGCGCGGTCGTGCCCAGCGACGAAGCGGCAGCCTACGTCATCGGGCTGGGACTCAACGACGCCCTGAAGCACGCCGTGCCGGGGCTCGACCCGTCCCGCTATCCCGAACTGGGCCAGCGCTACCGCCAGCACTACTTCGCTCGCCAGCACGAACTGGTGTTGTTCGATGGCGTGTTGCCGATGTTGCAGGCCTTGAAGGAGCGGAACCACTGGCTGGCCGTGGCCACCGGGAAGAGCCGGCGCGGGCTGGACGAGGCGCTGACGCAATCGGCGCTGGGCAGCCTGTTCGACGGCACCCGCACGGCCGACGAAACCGCCAGCAAGCCGAATCCGATGATGCTCGAGCAGTTGATGCGCGAGCTTGGGGCCGACCCGCATCGCACCTTGATGATCGGCGACACCACGCACGACCTGCAGCTGGCCGCCAACGCCGGCGCGGCGGCCGTGGGCGTGAGCTACGGTGCGCACGACCCCGCGGCCTTCGAGCGCTTCGCGCCGCTCTTCGTCGCTCGTTCCGCCCCTGAACTGCACGACTGGCTGGTGCGCCATGGTTGAGCCGACGCCCAGCACGCCAGAGCCGGTCTGCGCGTCCGGTGACCTGCAGGAGCGCGGCCCGGCCTGGGTCTGGGACGTCACCCAGTACGGCCGGGCGGTGCGTGCCTTCGCGCTTCGCTTCGACGGGGTGGTGGTGGCGTACCTGAACCGCTGCGTGCACGTGCCCACCGAGATGGACTGGCAGCCCGGCCAGTTCCTGGACATGGACAAGCGCTGGATCCTCTGCTCGATCCACGGCGCGGCCTATGAGCCCGCCAATGGGCGCTGTGTGGGCGGCCCGTGTGGCCGTGGCCGGTTGACGCCCATTGCCATCGAGGAGCGCGACGGACAGGTCTATTGGTATCCTTCCCAGGACATCCGGCCGGTGAGCTTCGACCCGACGCCCACGGCGGAGGGCGCTGCCTCCGGGTCGTCGATCCCTTCGACACCCGCCCCGCCGGCTGACGGGAGCCCCACATGAATTCCGACGACGACAACCGCCTGCCGCCCTCCGAGCCGGCAGCACCTGCCATGCCCGCGCCCCCTCCGGCGGCACTGCCAGCCCAGGCGGTGGCGCCCGCGGCGCAGCCCCTGCAGCTGGAGAGCGCCCTCGAGCGCGTGGCACGCGAACTGCTCCGCCAACAACGCAGCGAGCGCCGCTGGCGTCTCTTCTTCCGCTTCGCCTGGCTGGGACTGGCCCTGGCCGTCGCCTGGTCGATCTTCGCGCAGCGCATGCACACACCCACCACATCCACGTCGCACACCGCCCTGGTGGAGGTGCGCGGCGAGATCGCCGCCGACTCCGAGACGAGCGCCGAGGCGCTGGTCTCGGCCCTCAAGAGCGCGTTCGAGGACGCGGGCTCCGAGGCCGTGGTGCTGCGCATCAACTCGCCCGGCGGCAGCCCGGTGCAGGCGGGCATCGTCTACGACGAGATCAAGCGCCTGAAGGCCAAACACAAGAAGAAGGTCTACGCCGTGGTCGAGGAGATGTGCGCCAGCGGGGCCTACTACATCGCCGTGGCCGCCGACGAGATCTACGTCGACAAGGCCAGCATCGTCGGCAGCATCGGTGTGCTGATGGACGGCTTCGGTTTCACCGGGTTGATGGAGAAGCTGGGCGTGGAGCGCCGCTTGCTCACCGCGGGCACGAACAAGGGCATGCTCGACCCGTTCTCGCCGCAGAACGAGAAGCAGGTGGCCTTCGCGAAGGCCATGATCGAGCAGATCCACACGCAGTTCATCGCCGTGGTGAAGGAAGGCCGCGGTACCCGCCTGAAGGAGACGCCCGAAACGTTCTCGGGCCTGTTCTGGAACGGCGAAGAGGCCGTGCGCCAGGGCCTGGCCGACAAGATCGGCAACCTCGACTACGTGGCGCGCGAAGTCGTCAAGGCCGAAGAGATCATCGACTACACGCCGCGCGACAACGTTGCCGAGCGCCTGGCCAAGCGTTTCGGCGCAGCGGTCGGGCAGGGGGCGGTGCGCACGCTGCGCGAGATGTCGCCGCTGCGCTGAGGCCTGGCCGTCATGACCGATCGCTCGGCCGTCTGGCCGCAGTACCTGCTGCCCAAGCGCGCGCTCACGCAGCTGGCCGGGCGCGTGGCCGGCGCCCGCGCCGGCAGCCTGACCACCGGCCTCATCCGCCGCTTCGTTGCCCGCTACGGCGTCGACATGAGCGAGGCCGCCGACCCCGACATCACGCACTACGCGAGCTTCAACGAGTTCTTCACGCGTGCGCTGAAGCCCGGCGCCAGGCCGCTGGCCGAGGCCGACCTGCTGTGCCCGGTGGACGGTGCGATCAGCCAGCTCGGCCCCATCGACGGCGAGCGCATCGTGCAGGCCAAGGGCCACGACTACACGGTGACGGCGCTGGTCGGCGGAGACCGCGCACTGGCGGCGCACTTCCAGGGCGGCCACTTCGCCACGCTGTACCTCAGCCCGCGCGACTACCACCGCATCCACATGCCCTGCGCCGGGCGCCTGCTGCGCATGATCCACGTCCCGGGCGACCTGTTTTCGGTGAATCCGGCCACGGCGCGTGGCGTGCCCGGCCTGTTCGCGCGCAACGAGCGCGTGGTGTGCGTCTTCGAGGGCGACCGCGGGCCCTGGGTGCTGGTGCTGGTGGGCGCCACCATCGTCGGCAGCATGGCGACCGTGTGGCATGGGGTGGTGAACCCGCCGCGCACCGGCAGCCTTCGCGAATGGACCTATGCCGACCAGGCCATCGATCTGGCCCGGGGGGCCGAGATGGGTCGCTTCCTGCTGGGCTCCACCGTGGTGCTTCTGTTTCCACGCGGGCCGCTGCAGTTCAACCCGCGCTGGGCGCCGGGCGGCGCCATACGCATGGGCGAAGCGATGGCCACGCTGGCGTGAGTGCAGCGCGCTGGGCGCCGGTGCTGCTGTGGGTGGTTCCCGCGCTCTGGTCCTCGAACTACATCATCGCGCGCCTGGCTGACGGCGTGGTGGCGCCGCACGTGCTGGCCCTGGGCCGCTGGCTGCTGGCGCTGGCGTTGATGCTGCCCTTCGTGTGGCGCGGGCTGGCCGGCAACACTGCGGCGTTGCGACGCGAGTGGAAGCAGCTGCTGGTGCTCGGCGCCATGGGCATGTGGATCTGCGGCGCCTTCGTGTACATCGGCGGGCAGAGCACCAGCGCGACCAACATCGCGCTGATCTACGCCGCCACCCCGGTGGCGATCGCCGTGGCGGGCGTCAAGCTGCTGCACGAGCGCATGTCGGGAGCGCAGCGGGTGGCGGTGGTCTTCGCGCTGCTGGGCGTGCTGTTCATCATCGCCAAGGGCGATGTGCGCAACCTGCTGGCAGTGCGTTTTGCGGTTGGCGACGCCTGGATCGTGGCCGCCGCCATCTCCTGGACGGCCTATTCGGTGATGCTCAAGCGCTGGCCGTCGACACTGGGTCCCGCGGAACGGCTGGCGGCCATCATCTCTGGCGGCATCCTGGTGCTGCTGCCGTTCACCGCGCTGGAGTGGTGGATCGCGCCCCGTCACCCGATCGGCGCGGCGGCGCTCGGGCTCATGGTCCTGGCGGCGCTGCTGCCGGGCGTGCTGAGCTACACCGCGTATTCCTTCCTGCAGCGCGAGCTGGGCGCGTCGCGCACGGCCTTGCTGCTGTATCTCGCGCCCGTCTACAGCGCGTTCACGGCCTGGCTCGTCCTTGGCGAGTTGCCGGGCTGGTACCACCTCGGTGGCGCTGCACTGATCCTGCCGAGCATCTGGCTGGCCACACGTCGCTGACTTAGCATCGGCAGACGCCGCAGGCCGCGGTGTGATCTTCACCGAGAGGCTCACGATGGACACCCTGACACTCTGCCCGGTCACCGAATCCGAGATCCTCGCTGCTGTCGAGTCGCAGCGTGCCGAGGCGGTGTCCCTGCTGCAGGCCCTCGTGGCCGAGCCCTCGCTGCTCGGCGACGAAGCCTCGGCCCAGGCGCTGATGGCTCGACAGTTCGGCGACATGGGACTGGAGGTGCGCGAGTTCGCCATCGACGAGGACAAGCTGCGCGACCATCCGGGCTATTCGCCGTCGATCGTCAGTTACGAAGGACGGCGCAACGTCGTCGGCCTGCACAGGCCGGCGGGTCCGGTGCGCGGGCGGTCGCTGATCCTCAACGGCCACATCGACGTCGTGCCGGTCGGTGCCGAACGTCTGTGGGCACGTCCGCCCTTCGAGCCCTGGACCGATGGCGACAAGCTGTACGGCCGCGGCGCCGCCGACATGAAGGCCGGCATCGTCGCCTACACGATGGCGATGCGCAGCCTGCGTCGCATGGGCTACGAGCCTGCAGCGCCCGTGACCCTGCAGTCCGTCATCGAGGAAGAGTGCACCGGCAACGGTGCCCTGGCCTGCCTGGTCGAGGGCTACACGGCCGACGCCGCGATCATCCCCGAGCCCGGCGGCGACATCATGAGTGCGCAGCTCGGCGTCATGTGGATGACCATAGACGTCTACGGTGTGCCCGTGCACGCCGCCGTGGCGCAGACCGGCATCGGCGCCATCGACTTCGCGCAGTACCTGGTGGGGAAGCTGCGTGAACTGGAAGCCGAGTGGAACCGCCCCGAGCACCGCCATTCGATATACTGCCAGCACGACCACCCGATCAACTTCAACCTCGGCAAGCTCTCGGGCGGCGAGTGGTCGTCCTCGGTGTCCACGCACTGCCGCGTCGACATGCGCCTGGGCTTCTATCCGGGCGTGAAGCCCGCCGAGGTGCGGGCCAAGGCCGAGGCGGTGCTGCGCGAAGCGCACGCCTCACATCCCTTCGCACCGAGCGTGAAGGTCGAGGTCAGCTACCAGGGCTTCCAGGCCGAGGGCCTGGTGGTCGACCTGCAGCAACCGTCGATGCAGCAGCTGATGCAGGCCCATCACGACATCACCGGCGCGGTGGCCGGCACGCGGGCGTCGACGGCCACCACCGACGTGCGCTTCTTCCACCTCTACGGCAACATCCCCGCCACCTGCTACGGCCCGCGCGGGGCCAACATCCACGGCGTGGACGAATGGGTGTCGCTGGCCAGCCTGCAGCAGGTCACCGCGGTGCTTGCCCTGTTCATTGCCCGCTGGTGCGGGCTCAACGCCCTCCCCTGAGGCCGCAAGGCCAGCGAAGCTGGCCGAGGCCGACCCCTCTAGCGAACGGGCTCTTCCTCGGCGCCCGAGGCCGTATGGCCAGCGAAGCTGGCCCAGGCCGACCCCTCAAGCGGACGCCGCTGACGGGCTTCGCCCGGCCGCCGGGGTCGCCCCCTTGAGGGGGAAGCGGCGAAGCCGCTACGGGAGTGGGTCAGATTCCGGGGATGCGCAGCATCTGCCCCGGGTAGATCTTGTCGGGGTGCGACAGCATGGGCTTGTTGGCCTCGAAGATCACGGGGTACTTGTTTGCGTCGCCGTAGAACTTCTTGGCGATCTTCGACAGGTTGTCGCCCGACACCACGGTGTGCCACTGCGCCTCGGGCTCGGGCGTGGCGACGACCAGCATGTCGTTGACGGCTGCCACGCTCGACACGTTGCCGCAGCAGAGCAGCACCTTTTCCTTCGTCGCCTGGTCGGCCACCTGCCCCGATACGGTGACCGTGCCGGTGCCAGCGTCGAAAGCCACGTCGAGCGCGTCCACCTGCAGGCCCTGCGCGCGGACGTAGTCGGCAATGGCATTGCCAGCGGCCTGGCTGAGCGCAGCGATGTTCTCCGGCGTCGGCGCAGCGGCCACGGCGGCGCTCGCCGCCTTGGCTTCGCCCGTGCCGAACAGCTTCTCGCCGGCTTCCTTGATGAATGACATGAGACCCATGGTCTGCTCCTGAGGGTGGGGAAGGCACCTACTCTAAGCGCCGTGTCGAAGGCCGGCGCCCCGACCCAGGTCGAGGTCGGCCCAGGCGAGGTTCGCCGGCAAGCGGGAAGCCTGGGCCGCACGGCGCAGGCGCCAGGCCACCACCAGCGCGCCGGCGAGCATCATGGCCCAGGTGCCGGGCTCGGGCACCACCTGCACCACCTTGCCGCCATAGTCGACGATGTAGAGCTGGCCGTTGGGCCCCTCGCCGAACGAGGCCACGTTGCCGATGGCGCCGGCGCCGCCGGCATCGAGCACGGCGGTGAGATCGAGGGCCTGGGCCAGCGTCGCAGTGGTCACGCTGCCATCGATGGCCCATATGCGGCCGCTGACGAAGTCGCCGAAGACGTACTTGCCGTACAGCTCCGAGGTGGTGTCCCTCACCACGTAGCCACCTGTGATCGACTGGCCGAAGCCCCGTGTGTAGTCGAGCACCGGGTCGACCAGGCCCGCCACGGCGGGGTCGCTGATGCCCGGCGTGGCGATGTTGCCTTCACGGATGCGCCAGCCGAAGTTCTGACCGCCGGTGCTGCTGGAGAGGATGCGGTCGACCTCCTCGCGGGATCCTTGCCCGACATCGCCCAGCCAGAGGTCCCCGCTCAAGCGGTCGAAGCTGCCGCGCCAGGGGTTGCGCAGGCCCAGCGCGTAGATCTCGGGCAGCGTGCCGCTCACGCCCACGAAGGGGTTGTCCAGCGGCACGGCGTAATTCAGGTTGGGGTCCGCCGGGAAGGCGTCGCGCGAGATGTCCACACGCAGCACCTTGCCCAGGAAGGTGTTGCGCGACTGCGCGTTGTTGAAGGGGTCGTTGCTGCTGCCGCCGTCGCCGGTGGCGATGTACAGGTTGTCGGCGTTGCCCGGCTTGAAGCCGATCCAGCCGCCCTTGTGGTTCGTCAGGCCGGCCGGCTGGTCGATGCGCAACACCTCGACACGCGTGGAAGGGTTGGCCAGCAGGGGGTTCCCTTCGCTGGTGCGGTAGCTGGCGATGACGTTGTCGCCGGTCGTGGGGTCGGAGTAGTTGACGAAGAAGCGCCGGAAGCCGGCCGAGCCGGGCGTGCCATAGCCGGGGTCGAAGGCCAGACCGAGCAGGCCCTGCTCGCTGGCGGTCGCCACCGGGATCGTCAGGAAGGTGCTCAGCACGCCGCCTTGCGACACCTTGATGCTGCCGCCCTTTTCGAGGATGAAGACGCGCCCGTCGTTCAGCGGTGCGGTGGCGAACACCGGGTTCGTCAGGCCGCTGGCCACGAGTTGCGTGTTGACGGCAGCGTGCCCGCTGCCGCTCGCCACGGCGGCAGCGGTGGCCAGCGTGAAGCCGGGGAGCCACGGGCGTGAGAGACGGCGAAAGGCATCGGTCATCGGACTCTCCAGACGGCACGCCACCTTAGACCGAGGGGCATCAACCGTCAGCGGGGGCGTGCAGTGATGTTGCAAGCGCATGTATCGCTGCGCCTCCCCCCAACTGCTGGGTCAGTTCCGCAGCCACGCGCCGCAACAGCCGGGCCGGCGCGCCGTCGATCGACACGTCGAAGCTGGGTGTGGGCCCGATCACCGTGAGGCTCAGCACGATCGCGCCGCTGCCGTCGAACACCGGCGCGGCCAGTGCGCTGAAGCCCACCACGGCCGCGTCGACGGCGCGGCTGATGCGGTGGCGACGGACTTCCTCGAGCTCACGCTCGAAGGCGGCATCGAAGTCGACGTCGGCCTGCGCCGATGCCACCACGTGGCGTGGCAGCAGCGCAGCGAACAGCCTGCCGGAGGCCGTGCCCTGCACGCTCATCACCGTGCCGTGCCGCATGGCGACATGCACCGCGGAGGGACCTTCTTCTGTGCGCACGATGGTCGGCCCGTGGTTGCCCCAGACGGCGATGGCCGAGGTCTGGCCCATGCTCCGAGCCAACTCGGGCAGGCGCGCTGTGGCCAGCCGTACGGGGTCGTGCTGCTGCAGACTGATGAGACCCAGCTGCATGGCCAGCGGCCCCAGACCGTAGTGGCCGGTGGCCGCGTCCTGGCGGATGAGGCCGAGCTTGCCGAAGCTCACCAGGTACGGGTGCGCCTTGGGCGGCGCCATGCCGGCAGCACCGGCCAGGTCCTTGAGCGCCATCGGCCGGCCCGCATCGGCCAGGGCCAGCAACAGGCGGCCGCCGACTTCGATGCTCTGGATGCCTCGCTGCACTCGGGATGCCGCCTTGTCGTCAGACTCCACCATGGCACAGGGTTTCTACTAATTTGAATGGATTAGACATTATCAAACTAAGTGCCTAAGATCAAGCCCGAGATTCGTCTATGGCGAATCAGTTAACTGAAACAGGAGTCCGCCGTGTCGACCAAAGCCTTCGCCTCCCAAGCCGATCTCGAAGAGAAGAAGGTCAGCTTCACCAAGCTGTCCGACCACGCCTATGCCTACACGGCCGAGGGCGACCCCAACACCGGCATCGTGATCGGTGACGACGCGGTGATGGTCATCGACACGCAGGCCACGCCCGTGATGGCGCAGGACGTCATCCGCCGCATCCGCGAAGTGACCGACAAGCCCATCAAGTACGTGGTGCTGAGCCACTACCACGCCGTGCGCGTGCTGGGTGCCTCCGCGTACCAGCCCGAACACATCCTCGCCAGCGAGGACACGCTGTCGCTCATCAAGGAGCGCGGAGAGCAGGACAAGGCCAGCGAGATCGGCCGCTTCCCGCGCCTGTTCCGCAACGTCGAGAGCGTGCCGGCGGGGCTGACCTGGCCGACGCTCACCTTCACCGGCCGCATGACGCTGTGGCTGGGAGAGCTGGAGGTGCAGCTCATCCAGCTCGGCCGCGGCCACACCAAGGGCGACACGGTGGTCTGGCTGCCGCAGGAGCGCATCCTGTTTTCGGGGGACCTGGTCGAGTTCGACGCCACGCCGTACGCCGGCGACGCCTACTTCAGCGACTGGCCGCAGACGCTGGACAACATCGCCGCGCTGAAGCCGCAGAAGCTGGTGCCCGGTCGTGGCGCCGCCTTGCAGAACGAGACCGAGGTGGCTGCCGGCCTGGCCGGCACGCGCAGCTTCATCGCCGACGTGTTCGCCAGCGTGAAGGCCGGTGCCGCAGTGGGCAAGGACCTCAAGACCGTCTACCGCGAGACGGTGGCGGCCGTGCGGCCGAAGTACGGCCACTGGGTGATCTTCGACCACTGCATGCCCTTTGACATCACGCGCGCCTACGACGAGGCCACGCACCATCGCGACCCGCGCATCTGGACCGCCGAGCGCGACATCGAGATGTGGAAGGCGCTCGAGAATTGAACCCCCCCCGTAGCGGCTTCGCCGCTCCCCCCCAGGGGGGCGCCGCTGGCGGCCCGGCCAAGCCGGTTCCGCGGCGGCCGCTTGATGCGCAAGGCGCCGCCGCGGGAACGCACTGCCAACGGACATCGTCATGCTGAAGACCTACACCTGGCCGCGCTACGAGTACCGCCGCGCGCCGGAGCTCGATGCCCCAGCACCACGCCGCGTGCCGCTGGTGGTGGTCGGTGCCGGGCCGGTGGGCCTGGCTGCGGCCATCGACGCTGCGCAGCGCGGCCTGCCGGTGGTGCTGCTGGACGAGGACAACACGGTGAGCGTGGGCTCGCGTGGCGTCTGCTATGCCAAGCGCACGCTGGAAATCTTCGACCGCCTGGGCGTCGGCGACGCCGTGGTGGACAAGGGCGTGACCTGGAACGTCGGCCGCACCTTCCACGGCGAACGGGAGGTCTTTTCGTTCAACCTGCTGCCCGAGGCGGGCCACCGCCGCCCCGGCATGGTCAACCTCCAGCAGTACCACCTCGAGCAGTACCTGGTGGAGAGGGCACAGGCCTTGCCTGGCATCGATCTGCGCTGGCAGCACAAGGTGGCTGCGGTGACGCAGGGCGGGCAGGGCGCCGTCGTCGAGGTCGAGACGGCCGACGGCCGCTACACCTTGCAGGCCGACTGGCTGGTGGTGGCCGATGGTGCGCGCAGCCCCATCCGTCGCGCGATGGGGCTGGACATCGAGGGCCGTGTCTTCCAGGACCGCTTCCTCATCGCCGACGTGGTGCTGGACCGCGAGTTGTTTCCGGCCGACCGCACCGAGCGCCGCTTCTGGTTCAACCCGCCCTTCCACCCCGAGCAGAGCGCGCTGCTGCACCGCGAGGCCGACGGCGTCTGGCGCATCGACTTCCAGCTCGGCTGGGACGCCGACCCCGAGCTCGAAAAGCAGCCCGAGCGGGTGACGCAGCGCATCCGTGCGCTGCTCGACAGCCAGGGCTTCGCCGACGTCGGCTTCGAACTGGAGTGGGTCAGCGTCTACACCTTCCAGTGCCGCCGCATGACACGCTTCCGCCATAGCCGGCTGCTGTTCGTGGGCGACTGCGCGCACCAGGTGTCGCCCTTCGGCGCGCGCGGCGCCAATTCCGGCGTGCAGGACGCCGACAACCTGGTGTGGAAGCTCCAGCTGGTGGCCGACGGCCTGGCGCCGCCGGCGCTGCTGGACAGCTACGACGCCGAGCGCACGGTCGCCGCCGATGAGAACCTGCTGAACTCCACGCGCAGCACCGACTTCATGACGCCCAAGAGCCACGCCTCGCGCGTGCTGCGCGACGCCGTGCTGTCGCTGGCGGCCGAGCTGCCCATGGGGCGCGCGCTGGTCAACAGCGGGCGCCTGTCGGTGCCGTCGACCTTGTGGAACTCGCCGCTGAACACGCCCGATGCCGACGCCTTCGAAGGCTGGATGGTGCCCGGCGCGCCCTTGGACGACGCGCCCGTGGTCGCCGCCGGCCGCCGCGGCTGGCTGCTGCCGCACACGGGTCCCGGCTTCGTGCTGCTGCGCTTCGGTGCACCGTCGGCGGCCGAGCACGAAGCGCTGGACCGACTGGCGCGTGCCGACATCGCCGTGCACACGCTGGTGGTGATGCCGCCCGGCGTCCGCGGACCCGAGGGTCTGGCCTGGGTCGAGGACGTCGAAGGCCTGGCAGCGAAGCGCTGCGACGCGCAAGACGGCACGGTCTACCTGCTGCGCCCCGACCAGCACGTCGCTGCGCGCTGGCGGGCTTTCGATGCCGGCGCCATCACAGCGGCGCTGCGGCGCGCCTGCGGCCAGGAGATCCCCGCATGAACCACCTCATCACCGACCCGCACTTCGGCGTGCCGGGCGAGCGCCACCGCCACGCCTACACGCCGGGCGACGACTTCTACCAGATGCTGGTCGACGGCCACCGCGAGCTGAGCGACGCGCAGAGCGAGCTGATGAACGCCCGCCTGGTGCTGCTGCTGGCCAACCACATCGGCGACCTGCGCGTGCTGCGCGAGGCGATCGAACTCGCCCGGCGGGGCGTCGCCACGGCCCGCCCGGCGGATGAATCGAAGGAGACCACGACATGAGCGAACTGACCTACCAGAGCGGCTTTGCCAACCAGTTCGAGAGCGAAGCCGTACCCGGCGCGTTGCCGCGTGGCCGCAACAGCCCGCAGCGCGTGGCGCACGGCCTGTATGCCGAACTGCTGTCGGGCAGCGCCTTCACCGCGCCACGCGCCGAGAACCGCCGCACCTGGCTGTACCGCCGTCGGCCCTCGGTGGCGGCCGGCGCCTACCAGCCCTTGCCGCACGCCTTCCTGAAGACCGGTGCCGCGTCCGGCCGCGTGCCGTCCCCCGACCCCCTGCGCTGGCACCCGCTGGCCGTACCTTCGCTGCAGGAGCAGCCGCTGGACTTCATCGACGGCCTGCGAACCATCGTCGTCAATGGCGACGCCGACGCGCAGACAGGCGTGGCTGCACACCTGGTGCTGGCCAACCGCAGCATGGAGCGCGTCTTCGTCAACTGCGATGGCGAGATGCTGGTCGTGCCGCAGCAGGGCGCGATGACGATCACCACCGAGCTGGGCGTGCTTCAAGTGGCTCCTGGCGAGATCGCGTTGCTGCCGCGCGGCATGGCCTTCAGCGTGGCGGTCGACGGCCCCACGCGCGCCTACGTCTGCGAGAACCACGGCGCGCCCTTCCGCCTGCCCGAGCTCGGCCCCATCGGGTCGAACGGCCTGGCCAACCCACGCGACTTCCTCGCCCCGGTGGCCGCCTTCGAGGCCCAGCCACGCACCGTCACGATGGTGAAGAAGTTCGGCGGCCAGCTCTGGCAGGCCCCCGGTTGCGCGTCGCCCTTCAACGTGGTGGCCTGGCACGGCAACCTGGTGCCCTGCAAGTACGACACGAAGCACTTCATGACGATCGGCTCGATCAGCATCGACCACCCCGATCCGTCGATCTTCACGGTGCTCACCAGTCCGAGCGACACGCCCGGCACGGCGAACTGCGACTTCGTGATCTTCCCGCCGCGCTGGATGGTGGCCGAGGACACCTTCCGTCCACCCTGGTACCACCGCAACCTGATGGCCGAGTTCATGGGGCTGGTGTACGGGCAGTACGACGCCAAGCCCGAGGGCTTCCGCCCCGGCGGCATGAGCCTGCACAACACCATGGTGCCGCACGGCCCCGATGCCGAAGCCTTCGATCGCGCCAGCAACGCGCCGCTGGCACCGCACAAGCTGGACCACACGCTGGCCTTCATGTTCGAGAGCCGCTGGACCATGCGGCCCACCGAGTTCGCGCTGTCCTGCGGCGCGCTCGACGGCAGCTATGCCGACTGCTGGCAGGCCTTGGACGATCGTTTCACGGCGTGAAGGGCGACATGAGCACCATCTCCGGCGCGTCGTTGACCGACGCCACCCACGACCCGTCTCTGCGCAGCTGGGTCACCTCGGCCGCGGCCCAGGGCAGCGACTTCCCGATCCAGAACCTGCCCTTCGGCCGCTTCCGGCGCCGCGGCAGCGGCGAGACCTGGCGCATCGGCGTGGCCATCGGCGACGAGGTGCTGGACCTGCGCGCCGCCGCGTCGGCGATGCCCTGGCCCGCGCCGGTGTCCGCTGCCTTGGCGCCGCTGGCCGAAGGCGACCTCAACGCTTTCATGGCCCTGGGGCGGCCGGCCTGGCGTGGCCTGCGCCAGGCCCTGTCGGCCGCGCTGGCGGCGGGCAGTCCCGCCCAGGCCGTGCTCACTCACTGCCTGCTGCCGCGGGCCGACGCCGAGATGGCACTGCCCTGTCGCGTGGGCGACTACACCGACTTCTACATCGGCATCCACCACGCCACGGCGGTGGGCAAGCTCTTCCGCCCGGACAACCCGCTGCTGCCCAACTACAAATGGGTGCCCATCGGCTACCACGGGCGCGCGTCCAGCCTGGGCGTCGGTGGCGACATCCGCCGGCCCGCAGGACAGCTCAAGGCCGCCGGCGACGAGCCGCCCGTCTTCGGCCCCTGCAAGCGGCTGGACTACGAACTGGAGCTCGGCGCGCTCATCGGCACCGGCAATGCCCAAGGGCAGCCGGTGTCGATGGACGCCGCAGAGGACGCCCTGTTCGGCCTGACCGTGCTCAATGACTGGTCAGCGCGCGACATCCAGACCTGGGAGTACCAGCCGCTCGGACCCTTCCTCAGCAAGAGCTTCGCCACTTCGATCTCGCCCTGGGTGGTGACGATGGAGGCGCTGGCGCCGTTCCGGCGCCCCTTCGTGCGACCCGACGGCGACCCGGCGCCGCTGCCGTACCTCGACTCCCTCATGAACCGCGCCGCAGGTGCGCTCGACATCACCCTGGAGGTCTGGCTGCAGACCGGGGCCATGCGCGCCGCCGGCACGCCGGCCGTGCGGCTGTCCCAGTCGAATGCCCACGAAGCCGCCTACTGGACCTGGGCGCAGCTCGTGGCGCACCACACCAGCAACGGCTGCAACCTGCAGCCCGGCGACCTGCTGGGCAGCGGGACCTTGTCCGGGCCGGGTGCCGGGCAGGCCGCTTCGCTGCTGGAACTGTCGCTGGGCGGCAAGCAGCCGCTGACGCTGCCCGGGGGGGAGCAGCGGACTTTCCTGGCCGACGGCGACACGGTCACGATGCGCGCCTTCTGCAGCGCCCCAGGGGCGGTGCGCATCGGCCTGGGTGAAGTCGCTGGCACGGTGCGCTCGGCCTGAGCAGGCAGGGCCCGGATCTCGTCACAGTGTGGGTCGCACCCCCGGATTCGAGGGGGGTGCGGGAGGCTGCTTGGGGGTGGCGGAAGACCTTCTCTGGTGCCACAGTGGTGTACCTGGGGAGAACCATGAGCAGAAAGCCAGATCCACGCGTGCAGAGACGGGCCAACGAGCTCCTCGAGCCGTTGATGAAGTCGACGGGTTCGGAGCCCGGCCGCGGCTATTTCCTCTCGTCGATCGACCTGCAACGTGGTCTCGAGGTCAGCGAAGAGGACATGCAGACCCTGCCTCCCGAGTTCGCCGACATGTTCGGCGAGCGCCGGCCCGGCTGAAACGCGCTCAGCCCGCGTCCGACGTCTCGACGGCCTTCTCGCGGTCGTCCACCCAGGCCAGCAGCAGCGTGTAGGTGACGGCCAGCACCACCGGGCCGACGAAGATCCCCACCAGGCCGAAGGCCAGCAGGCCGCCGATCACCCCGGCGAAGATCAGCATCAGCGGCAGGTCGGCGCCCATGCGGATCAGCAGGGGGCGGATGATGTTGTCCAGTGTCACCACCGCCACGGTGATGACGAGCAGGAAGATCGCCCAGCCCGTCTGGCCCGACCAGAACAACCAGATCACCGCCGGCACCAGCACCGGTGCCGGGCCGATCTGCGCGATGCACAGCATGAACATCAGGGCCGTGAGCAATCCGGCGAAGGGCACGCCGGTGAGTGCCAGGCCGAGGCCGCCCGCCACCGACTGCACCAAGGCAGTGACGCCCACGCCGAGCGCCACGCCGCGGATGGCGTCACCGGCCAGTTGCGCCGCATCGGCGCCGCGCGTGCCTGCCAGACGGTAGGCCAGGCGGCGTACCAGCGAGGCGGCGTCCTCGCCATGGGCGTACATCACGGCGGCCAGCAGCACGGTCAGCAGGAACTGCAGCAGCAGGAAGCCCAGGCTACCCACCTCGGCCACGAACCATCGCGTCACGTTGCCCGCGTAGGGTGACAGCTTGCCGAACAGGCCTTTCAAGCCGGCCGCGGCCAGCTGTTCCCACAGGCCGCCCAGCAGATCACCCACCATCGGGATGGCCAGCACCCAGGGCGGCGCCTTGTCCGGCATGTCCCAGGCCGCCGCCACGCGGGCCCATTCGATCAACTGGTCGGCATTGCCGACGATGGTGCCTATCGCCACCGTGAGCGGCACGACGAAGAGCAGCAGCAGGAACACCGTCATGACCGCCACCGCCAGCGAGCGTCGGCCCCACAGACGGGACTGCACGCGCTGCATCAGCGGCCAGGTGGCCACCACCACCATCGCCGCCCAGATGGCCGGGCCGATGAAGGGGCGCAGGATCCACAGGGTCGCTGCCAGCATGGCGGCCAGCGCCACCACGGCCAGCGTGTTGCGTGTCAGATCACCCGGCACGCCCTTCATCAGCGCTTCTCGCTGTACGGCTCCACGAGCTTCGCCTCGATGCGGTAGCTGCTGGCCCCCATGTACGAGTCGGTGCGGGTCTGCCGCATCACGCCGCTGATCCATACCGCGTCCATGGAGCGCACACCCTTGGCCAGCGACTGCGGCAGCACGTGCACGATCTGGTTGGACGGCGGCGGCGGCGAGTGGATGCAGGCGCCGAAGTAGGGCACCAGCAGGAACTCCTTCAGGCCATCCTTGGTCTCTTCCAGCGGCACGACGAAGCCGGGGATGCGCACGCTCTGGCCTTCCAGGGCGGTGTTGGCAGGTGCGTTGTCCCAGACCTCGCGCATGCGCTTGAGCATGCGCAGTGCGCGCACGTCCGAGTCGTTCAGGGCCGCCAGGTCGAAGTCCTTGAACTCCTTCATCGGGTCCCACCCCGCGGGCACCAGTTCGTCCCAGTTGATGACGCGGTAGGGACCGACGAAGACAGGCGCCGGCTTTGCGGCGGGCTTGGCCGCCGGCTTGGCTTCGGACTTCACCTCGGCGGGCTTGCCTTCTGGCGCCTTGGCCGGCGCACTGCCCAGCGGCGGGCTGAGCAGCGGCACGCCTTGAGGCGCCTGGGCCCGGGCCAGCGGCGGGCCAGCCAACGCGCAGGCCAGGGCGAGGAGGCAGAAGCGGGCGGGAGCGAGGTTCATGACGTTCAGCTTCTCGGTGAGAGCCCGTCGGCCAGCGACAGGCGGTAGGCGCGCAGGGCCGGCACCAGGGAGGCAAGCATACCGGCCGCCAGCACGGCCGCCATCAGCCCCCACTGGGCAGGCGTGGGCGGCTCAAGGGCCAGCACGATGCCGAAGCGCGACTGCATCCACGGGCCGGCGGCCGCCACCAGGAGCGTGCTGGCGAGCGCCCCGATCAGGGTGCCGATCAGGGTGACGAGGCCGCCTTCGACGGCCAGCAGCCCCATCACGTGGCCGGGCCCGGCGCCCACGGCGCGCAGCACGGCGAGTTCGCGCCGCCTTTCGTTCAGTCCGGCCAGCACCACGGCCACCAGCCCCGCCAGACTCACCAGGCCGACCATCGCCGACATGCCCAGCAAGGCCCGCTCGCCCACGCCGACGACGTCCCACAACTCGTCCAGCGCCACGCCGGGCAGCACCGCCAGCAGGGGCTCGCCTTCATAGCCGGCCACGTGGCGCTGCACCACGAAGACCGCTGCGCGGCTCTTCAGGCCGAGCAGGGCGGCGGTGACGCGCTTGGGCTCGAGGTCGAACTTGCGGGCCTGCTCCGGGGCGATGCGCACGCCGGGCAGCGGCGCGCCGCCGGTCCAGTCGAGGTGGATGGCCTCGATGGCCTGCAGGCTGACGTGCACCGTCCGGTCCACCGGCGTGCCGGTCCGCGCCAGGATGCCCACCACGGTGAAGGGCTTGTCGGCGTGTTCGGCCGACAGGGCCCCGCCTGGCGAGGGCGTCATGCCGTGGCTCAGGGTCAGGCGCTGTCCCATGCGGTAGCCCAGCGCGTCGGCCACCTCGGCGCCGATCACGGCCTCGTACAGGCCGTCCAGCGTGCCGGCGAAGGCGCGGCCCTCGGCCAGCGCCAGCGGCTGGCGGTCGCCGTACAGGAAGCGCGTGAAGTACTCGGTCGTGGTGCCCAGCACCGGATAGCCGCGGTGCGAGTCGCCCAGCGCCAGCGGCACCATCCAGGCCACTGCGCGGTGCTGTGCGATGTCCTTCAGGCTGTCCATGCGGACGTCGTTGGTGGCGCCGCCGATGCGGAAGACGGCGTACAGCATCAGCTGCATCGGCCCGGTGCGTGCCCCCACCACCAGGTCGGTGCCGCTGACGGCCTGCGAGAAGCTGGCGCGGATGTCGGTGCGCATGCGCTCCAGCGTCAGCAGCAGGAAGGTGGCCAGCGCGATCGATGCCACCACCAGCATCAGCGTGCCGCGCCGGTGCCAGGCGCTGCGCGCGGCCAGGGTGAGCAGCGACTTCATCGCGACACCGCCCGGTTCAGTGCCGGCAGCGACAGCTGCTGATCGAAGCGCGCCGCCAGCCGCTCATCGTGGCTGACGAAGACCAGCGTGCTGCCACGCGCACGGCAGGCGCCGAGCAACAGGTCCATGAAGGCGTCCCGCAGCGCGGCGTCGAGTGCGGAGGTCGGCTCGTCGGCAATCACCAGCGCCGGTGCGCCGATCAGTGCACGGGCTGCGGCCACCCGCTGCTGCTGTCCGACCGACAACTCACCCGCCGGGCGGCGCCACAGGCTTTCGGGCAGTTCCACCTGGCCGAGCAGCGCCTGCGCTGCGTCGGTCGCACTGCCCTCACCGGCCGCGCGGCCGGCGCGTGCTGCTGAAAAGCGGCAAGGCAGCAGCACGTTGTCGATGACGCTCAGGTAAGGCAACAGGTTGAACTGCTGGAAGATGACGCCCAGGTGGTCTGCCCGCACGGCATCGCGGCGCGAAGCGGGCAGGGCCGCCCAGTTGCGACCCAGGACCTCCACGGTGCCCTGGGTCGCCACCAGCACGCCGGACAGCAGGCCGAGCAGCGTGCTCTTGCCGCAGCCGCTGGGGCCGTGCAGAAACACCGTCGTTCCGGCGGCGATCTGCAGCGCCTCGATGTCCAGGCAGTCGGCGGCGGCGCGCGGCCAGCGGAAGCGAACCTGCTTCAGCGAGATCACCGGGGCCTCCACGGGGCGCACGCCGGTGCTGGGCCGTTCGGCGTCGACGGGCGGAAAGGCAACATGCTGGGGCAGGCTCCACACAGCCGCGGAGCGGGCTGCAGGCGCGCATTCTCGCTGCGCGCGGATGGGCCCTGGCGGCAACGGGAAGAAGTCTGCCCGGCGGGCGGCCTGCCGGGCCGCGTGCGCTTGCCTACTGCAGGCCGTACACCACGGCCATGCCGACACCCAGCATCAGGGCCGAGAGCGGCAGCGTGAGGCGCAGCAGCGTTCCGCGGCCGCGGCTGGCTGCTGCGGGGCTGCCGGGCAGGACGGCATCGTCCAGATCCTCCGCGAAGGCCTCGCTGCGGTACATCCACGACTGCGACACGCTGTCTTCGGCATCAGGCACCAAGGGCAGGACGTCGGCGGTGGGCGAGGCGCTCATGAGGATGTCCTGAGGAGTGTTCGGATGACGGTTCGTGAAGGAGTACGGCCAGTGTGCCCGCAGCATGTTTCGGGCGCATGACCGAATGTGTGCAGCTGTTCGCGGTGTGACAAAGTGGCCTCGCTATCATCGGCCGATGGGGACGTCTCTCGATCTCTTCGCGTGCACTATTCGACTTCGAGGAAGAGAACCGGCTCTTCGAAGCCAGCGACGACCGCGCCTACATGCAGCTGCAGCTGCAGCGCCTGGACCAGCCGGCCCCGCCCGGCGTGGCCTTCTCGCTGGTGCGCAAGCTGCTGGCGTTCAATGCCGACGCGCCGCGCGTCGAGGTGGTGATCCTGTCGCGCAACGACCCCGTCTCGGGCATGCGCGTGTTCCGCTCGTCCCAGCACTACGGCCTGCCCATCGAACGCGGCGTCTTCACGCGGGGTCAGGCGCCCTGGCGCTACCTGCGCCCGCTGGCGGCCAACCTGTTCCTGTCGACCAACGAAGCCGACGTCCGCTCGGCCCTCGAGGCGGGCGTGCCGGCGGCGCGCGTGTTCCCGCACAGCGCGCGGGCTTCCGATGCCCATCCCGACGAAGTGCGCATCGCCTTCGACGGCGATGCCGTGCTCTTTTCTGACGAGGCCGAGCAGGTCTACCAGCGCGACGGTCTGCACGCCTTCCAGACCCACGAGCGGGACCAGGCGGCCACGCCGCTGGCGCCCGGGCCCTTCAAGCCCCTGCTGGTCGCGTTGCACCAACTGCAGTCCGCGTCAGGCGCCGGCATGCGCATCCGCACGGCGCTGGTCACGGCGCGCAGCGCCCCGGCGCACGAACGGGCCATCCGCACGCTGATGGCCTGGCGCATCGAGGTCGATGAAGCACTGTTTCTCGGCGGCCTGCCCAAGGGCGAGTTCCTGCGCGAGTTCGAGCCCGACTTCTTCTTCGACGACCAGACCGGGCACATCGAAAGCGCCGCGCGCCACGTGCCGGCCGGGCACGTGGCCGCAGGCGTGTCCAACCCGCGCCCGGCCGCGGTCTGAGGCTGTCGGCCTCAGGGCTTGAAGTCGCCGCCCCAGGCCAGCGCCCAGCGCGCCGGGTCGATGTACTTGCGCAGTGCCTCGTTGACCTGCTCGACGGTCAGCGCTGCCAGGGCGTCGTCGACCTGCTGCGACACCGCGAACGTGCGGCCCAGGTGCAGGTTGCGCAGCAGGCCGGCCGCCACGGCGGCGTCCTGCGCACGCGTCAGGCGACGCTGCTGCAGCAGCCCGTCGCGCAGGCGCTGGAACTCCTCGCGCGTGAAGCCCTCCCTGCGCGCCCGGTTCGTCTCTTCCACCAGGGCAGCTTCCATGCGGGCGAGGTTCTGCGGGGCGAAGATGCCGCCGATGACGAAGCGCGAGTTCGGCTCGAACGGGTTCCAGCCGATGCCCGAGCCGACGCCGTAGCTGAGGCCCTCGCGCTCGCGGACACGCTCCCAGAGCCGCGAGCCGGGGCCGGCGCTCAGCAACTCGTTGGCAACCATCAACGCAGGGTAGTCGGCATCGTTCTCGCGCACCGGCAGCGGCAGGTGCAGCCGCAGGTTGGCGTTCTGCTTGTCGGGCGTGCGCAGTTGCAGGCGCACCGGCGTGGCCGCGATGAAGGGCCGCGGCGCCCGCACGTACGGCGGGCGCCCGCCAGTCGCCGAAGGACGGCTCCAGCGCGGCGCGCACGGCGGCCGGGTCGAAGTCGCCGACGGCGGCGAATTCGGCGTGGGCAGCGCTGTAGAAGCGGCGGTGGAAGTCGCGCAGCTTGTCGATCGACAGCGCCTGCGTGTCCTGCACCTGCTCCTCGAAGCTGGCCGCATGGCGCAGGTCGCCCCGCGGATAGGGGTTGTCGTGGCGGTCCAGAGCCATCGACACGACGCTGCCGGGCTCATCGCGGCTGCGCTCGATGGCGGCCAGGCGAGCACGCCGCTGCTCTTCCAGTGCCTCGGGCGGCAGCGCGGGCTCGCGCACCAGCCTGCCCACCAGTCGCAGTACCTCGGGCAACTGCTCGCGGCGCGTGGTGATGCTGACCACCAGGGACTGCTCCTCGGCGCCGAAGCCGACCTCGGCGCGCAGGCGGTCGAATTGGTCGCTGATCTGCTGCCGGGTGAGCCCGGCGCCGCCCTTGTCGAGCATGGCCGCCAGCATGCTGCCCTGGCCCTGGCGGCCGCGCAGACTCTCCACATCGCCGTAGTTCAGCTTCAGGCGCGCCTGCACCACGCCGCCGCGCGCACCCTTGGGCAGCAAGCCCAGCTTCATGCCCGAAGGCAGTGCGGCGGTGGTCGTGCGGGCATCCAGGTTGGCCGGCGTGGGGTCGAAGCTCTCGACCTGCGTCTTCGACTCCTCGCCGCGGTAGTCCTTCACCAAGGCCGCCACGTCGACGCGCTGCGGCGCCGGCGCGCGATCGGGCTGTGGCGTCGGCAGGTAGGTGCCCACCGTGCGGTTGTCACGCTTCAGTCGTTCGACCGCCACGCGTTGCACGTCGCCGAGCGTCAACTTGCGGATGTTGTCGCGGTCGAGGAAGAACAGGCGCCAGTCGCCCAGACCGATGGCCTCGGACAGCTGCACGCCCACCGTCTCGGGATCGGTGAAGCCCTGCTCCCAGGCATTGAGCAGCTGGGTGCGGGCGCGTTCCAGCTCTTCCGCCGTGACGGGCTCGGCGGCGAGTGAATCGAGCGTGGCCAGCATCTCGGTGCGGGCCTTCTCGACGTCCTGGCCGGGCGCCAGCTGCCCGCCCAGGAACAGCACCGAGGGCTCGGCCAGCGTCCAGGCGAAGCCGAAGGTCGAGGCCGCCAGCTGGCGCTCGACCACGCGCTTGTGCAGGCGGCCGCCGGGCGTGTCGCCCAGCACCTGGGCCAGCACCTGAACGGCGGCGGCGTCGGGGTGCGAGCCGGGCGGCACGTGGTAGCCGATGTAGACCAGCGGATTGCCGCCCACGCGGCGCAGCGTGACGGTGCGCTCGCCGTCCTGCGCGGGGTCGAGCGTGTAGCTGGGCACCAGCACGCGCTGCGGACGCGGCAGCGGACCGAAGTACTGCTGCACCCAGCCCAGCACGCGCGCGGTGTCGAACTTGCCCGCCACGATCAGCGTCGCGTTGTCGGGCTGGTAGTGCTTGCGGTAGAAGGCCTGCAGGTTCTCGATGGCCACGTTCTCGACGTCGGTGCGCGCACCGATGATCGACTTGCCGTAGTTGTGCCACTGGTACATGGCAGACATGGTCTGCTGCAGCAGGATGCGGCTCGGGCTGTTCTCGCCCGACTCCATCTCGTTGCGCACGACGGTCATCTCGGTGTCGAGATCGGCGCGTGCGATGAAGCTGTTGACCATGGCGTCGGCCTGCCAGGACAGGTACCAGCGCAGCGTCTCGTCGTTGGCAGACCAGCTGGCGAAGTAGTTGGTGCGGTCGTACGACGTGGTGCCGTTGGCGCGTGCGCCGCGTTTGCTGAGTTCGCCCAGCACGTTGCGTGTGGTGGGCGTGCCCTTGAAGATCAGGTGCTCCAGCAGGTGCGCCATGCCGGTCTCGCCATAGCCTTCGTGCCGTGAGCCGACGCGGTAGGTGACGTTGACCGTGGTCGTGGGTTTCGAGTCGTCGGGCACCAGCAGCACCTGCAGGCCGTTGGGCAGCCTGTACTCGCTGATGCCTTCGACGGTGGTCACCGGCTTCAGCGCCAGCTGTGCGTGGGCCGGCGCTCCCGGCACCAGCGTCAGCAAGAGCACCAGGGACAGCAGCAAGTGTCGTATCGGCATGGGCATGGGCAAGGAGTCCGGGCTTTCGGTGGGCGCTCTGCAAGACGGCCATGACGCGGCACGCCATGCTCGGCGGATCAGTGTAGGACGATGGCAATGGCGCGGTGTGCCCAGGGGTCGCGCGACTCGTCGCAAAATGCGGTCATGGCCGACCCACCCATCGAAGTGACCCACGACACCGCCGCGAGTCGATTCCAGGTCGTGGTGGAAGGGCAGCTGGCGGTATGCGACTACCGGCGCAGCGGCGACCTCGTGGCCTTCACCCACACCGAGGTGCCCGTGGCGCTGGAGGGGCGGGGCATCGCCGCGGCACTGGTGCGCCGCGCGCTCGACTGGGCGCGTGGCGAAGGCCTGCGGGTCGAGCCCCGGTGCAGCTACGTGGCGGCCTACATGCGACGGCACCCCGAGACACAGGACCTGCTGGGTGGCTGAACCACCGCCACACCTTGCCGACGGCACCGAGTCCCACACGGATCCGGTGCCGCAGCGCGCGGCCTGCCCCTGATCCGTCGGCAGCATGGCCTTGCGATTGTTCGTCGACGTGGCGCTGCAGCCCGGTGTCGACCTCGAGCTGCCGCCGGGGGCGGCCCGGCATGTCCAGGTGCGCCGCCTGCAGCCCGGTGACGCGCTGGTGCTGTTCGACGGAAGCGGCGGGGAATGGGCGGCCCGCGTGTCGGCAATGGGCCGCAGCAGCGTGACGGTGCGCCTGGGCGAGCACGTTGTCACCTCGCGCGAACTTGCGCTGGCCGTGACGCTCGCCGTGGGCATGCCCGCCAACGAGCGCATGGACTGGCTGGTCGAGAAGGCCACCGAACTGGGTGTCGCGGGCGTGCAGCCGCTGGTGTGCGAACGGTCGGTGCTGCGTCTGTCGGGCGAGCGTGCCGGGAAGAAGCGCGAGCACTGGCAGGCGGTGGCCACCGCAGCAGCCGAGCAGAGCGGGCGTACCCGTGTCCCCGTGATCGCACCGGTGACGACGCTGGCGGCCTGGCTGGCCGAGCCTGCAGAAGATGCGGCGCGCTGGCTGCTCAGTCCGCGGGCCTCGCAGCGGCCTTCCTTGGCGGCTCTGCCAGGCAGCGTCGTGCTGCTCAGCGGCCCCGAGGGCGGACTCAGCCCCGACGAAGAGCAGGCGGCCCGTCAGGCTGGATTCGAGGCGTTGTCCCTGGGGCCGCGCGTGCTGCGCGCCGACACCGCCCCGCTGGCCTTGCTGGCCTGGCTGTCCCTGGCCCTTTGAAGTACTTCACGGCGCTTGCGCCCGCGGTCGCTGGCGTGGCCGGTGGGGGGCTCAGGAGTCCTCTTGTCGGATGCCGGCTGCGCTCCCAGAATGGGTCGACCCAAATGACAACCCGGAGGACTCATGGGACTGCTCGATTCGGTGATCGGTGCACTCGGTCAAACGCAAGGCGGCAGCGGTGCTGGCGGCGGAGGCCAGGCGCAGCTCATCAACCTCGTGCTGGGCATGCTGGCCAATCAGGGCGGCGGCCAGGCAGGGGCGGGTCCGCTGGGCGGACTCGGGGGCCTGGGCGGCCTGCTCGAGAAGTTCCAGCAGAGCGGCCTGGGTGACGTGGCGGCCTCGTGGGTGTCCACGGGCCAGAACCAGCCGATCTCTCCCGAGCAGATGGGCAACGCCCTGGGACCCGACGTGCTCGGGGGACTGGCGCAGCAGATGGGCCTGTCGCCCGGCGACACGGCCGGCCAGTTGTCGCAGATCCTGCCGCAGCTGATCGACCAGCTCACGCCCAATGGTCAGGTGCCGCAGGGCGGGCTGGACATCGGTGGCCTCGACCTCGGTGGACTGCTCGGCGGCCTGCTCAAGCGCTGAGCGGGCAGTCGAGCAGGGCAGGGGCCGCAGCGGCCCCTGCCCGGCACCTCAACCGCGCAAGGCTGCGCGTGCCGCCTCGACGGTCGCGGCGATGTCGTCGGCCGTGTGGGCGGCGCTGACGAAACCGGCTTCGTACAGCGCCGGGGCCAGGTAGACCCCGCGGTCGAGCATGGCGTGGAAGAAGCGATTGAAGCGGTCCTTGTCGGTGGCCAGCACCGCCGGATAGTTCTGCGGCAGGTGGTCGGCAAAGAAGAAGCCGAACATGCCGCCTTCGCTGTCGGTGGTCAGCGGCACGCCGGCATCGCGCCCAGCAGCCGCCAGGCCGTCGACCAGGCTGCGCGTGCGCGCGGCCAGGGCGTCGTAGAAGCCAGGGCGCGAGATCTCCCGCAACGTGGCCAGCCCGCAGGCCGTGGCGACCGGGTTGCCGCTCAGCGTGCCGGCCTGGTAGACCGGGCCCAGCGGTGCCAGCTGCCCCATCACGTCGCGCGAACCGCCGAAGGCCGCCAGCGGCATGCCGCCGCCGATGACCTTGCCGAAGACGCTCATGTCGGGCACGAAGCCGGGAATCAGCTTGGCATAGACGCTCTGCGCGCCGCCCAGCGCCACGCGGAAGCCCGTCATCACCTCGTCGAACACCAGCAGGGCGCCGTGCCGGGTGCACAGTTCGCGCAGTCGCGTCATGAAGGGCACGCTGGCACGCACGAAGTTCATGTTGCCGGCAATGGGTTCGATCATGGCGCAGGCGATCTGCGCGCCGTGCGTGTCGAAGGCCTCTTCGAGCTGGGCCACGTTGTTGTACTCGAGCACCAGCGTGTGCTGCACCACCTCCGGCGGCACGCCGGCGCTGGTCGGGAAGCCGAAAGTGGCCAGGCCCGATCCGGCCTTCACCAGCAGCGCGTCGGCGTGCCCGTGGTAGCAGCCCTCGAACTTGATGATCTTGGCGCGTCCGGTGGCACCGCGCGCCAGGCGCAGCGCGCTCATCGCGGCCTCGGTGCCGCTGCTGACCAGCCGCACCTGTTGCACGCTGGGCACCTGGCCGATGATGGCCTCGGCCAGTTCGACCTCGGCGTCGGTGGGCGCGCCGAAGCTGAAGCCCTGCGTGGCCGCCTTCTGCACGGCCTCGAGCACGGCCGGGTGTCCATGGCCCAGGATCATCGGCCCCCACGAGCCGATGTAGTCGATGTAGCGCTGGCCTTCGACGTCCCACATGTAGGCGCCCTGGGCGCGTGCGATGAAGCGCGGCGTGCCGCCGACGGCGCGGAAGGCGCGCACGGGCGAGTTCACGCCGCCGGGGATGACACGCTGGGCGCGTTCGAACGAAGCAGCGTTGCTGCCGGTCTTTCCGGTAGGCCGGGATTCAATGGACACGACGCGGGGCTCCTTTGGTCGTCGGTTCTTCTTCGCTGAGCGCCTCGCCGGGATCATCCCCCTCGCTGCCTTCTTCGGCGGGCGGCAAGGCCCAGAAGAAGCGGTCGGGCACGATGTTGCCCATGCCGGGGCGGAAACCTGAGTCGAGTGCCTGGTCGAGAAAGGACAGGGCCTCGCCGACGGCGGCCTGCAGTTCGCTGCCGGCGGCCAGCAGGGCTGCCAGCGTGGCCGACAGCGTGTCACCGGCACCGACGAAGCCGGCGTCGAAGCGCTCGAACTTCTCGCCGGTGAGGGCGCCTTGCGGCGAGGCCAGCACGTTGTCGATGAATTGCTCGGTGCCCTTGGACGCCAGCATCACGCCGGTGACCAGCACGTAGCGCGTGCCGTGCTCGGCCGCGGCCACGGCGAGTTCGCGCGCGGAGGGCGGGCGCTCGCTGTCCCATTCGGGCAGCAGGAAGTCGGTGAGCGTCTTGTGGTTGCCCACAAGCACCTCGGTGGCGGGCAGGATCAGTTCGCGGAAAGCGTCGAGATAGGGCTGCTGCTGGTCCTCCTCGAGCCAGGACAGCCCCGGCATGTAGGCCACGAGGGGCACCTCGGCGTAGTCGGACAGCACTTCGGCGACGGCGCTGACGTTCTCCGCCGAGCCGAGAAAGCCGACCTTGAAGCCGACCACGGTGACGTCCTCGAGGATGTACCTCGCCTGCTCGGTCACCGCGTCGGCGTCGAGGGCGTGCTGGTCGAAGATCTCGGCGGTGTCGCGCATGAGGATCGCCGTGGTGACGGGCAGCGCGTGTGCGCCCATGGCCGCCACGGCGGCCACGTCACCTGGCAGGCCGCCGGCGCCAGTGGGATCGCTTGCGTTGAAGCACATCACGCAGGCCGGAGCGGGTGGTTCCATCGCCGGGTCGGTGGGGCCCGGGGCTGGCGTGTTGTCGGTGCTCATGAACGGGTCCTGGGCTGTGCGGTGAGCCTGCAAACGAGAAATAGGGCCCTGATGCCGCGTCTTCTGTTGCGTTGGTGCTCACATTTCCTTGTAACCCGGCGAGGGTGCCTAGCTACAATCCGCAGCCATTGTAGTGACCCCCAAGTCCCCAAGTGAGCGAACCCAAAAGCTGGATGTGCCTGATCTGTGGCTGGTTGTACGACGAGGCCGCAGGAGACCCCGACAGTGGCATTCCGCCGGGCACCGCTTGGGCCGACGTGCCCATGAATTGGACCTGCCCGGAGTGCGGGGCCCGCAAGGAAGATTTCGAGATGGTCGCGATCTGACCCTCGCCTTGTCGCCTGGCCGCGGGCCGGGTCTGTTGGAGGACAACGTGCAAGATGGCAACGGATCCACCGGCTCGACCGGCGCCAAGGTCCTGGTGATCGACGACAGCAACACCATCCGCCGCAGCGCAGAGATCTTCCTGCGGCAGGGTGGGCACGAGGTGGTGCTGGCCGAAGACGGCTTCGACGCGCTCTCGAAGGTCAACGACCACGACCCCGAACTCATCTTCTGCGACATCCTCATGCCCCGGCTGGATGGCTACCAGACCTGCGCCATCATCAAGCGAAACCCGCGCTTCGCGCAGGTGCCGGTGATCATGCTGTCGTCCAAGGACGGACTCTTCGACAAGGCGCGTGGCCGCATGGTGGGGTCCGAGGAGTACCTCACGAAGCCCTTCACCAAGGAACAACTGCTCAAGGCAGTCGAGTCGTTTCGTCGCATCTCGCAAGCTTCGCCATAGTCTCCACGGTGGCGCCAGTCGCGAACCGCTGCAAACCGAGGACCCGTTCGATGCCCATCCAAAAGATCCTGGTCGTGGACGACTCCAAGACCGAGCTCTATCACCTGTCGGAGATGCTGGCCAAGCGTGGCTACCGGGTGCGCACCGCAGAGAACGGCGAAGAAGCGTTGCGGCGCCTGGCCGAGGACAAGCCCGACCTGATCCTGATGGACGTGGTGATGCCGGGCCAGAACGGGTTCCAGCTCACGCGCAGCATCACGCGCGATCCTCGCTACGCGGGGGTGCCGGTGATCATGTGCACGAGCAAGAATCAGGAAACGGACAAGGTCTGGGGCATGCGCCAGGGCGCGCGCGACTACATCGTCAAGCCCGTCAGCGGCGAGGAACTGTTCGCGAAGATCAAGGCCTTCGACGGCGCCTGACGGCGAGCGTCAGCATCCCATGGCCAACCGAGAAGCACTCCGACAACTACAGGCACGTCTCGCAGACCGGCTGCAGCAGGTGCGCACCGATGTGCGCAGCACCTCGTGGCTGGCCGTCGAGTGCGGTCGACACGGCTTCCTGTTTCCGCTGGCCACGGCGGGCGAGATCTTCCCGGCCACTGCGCTGATGCCGGTACCGCACACCGTGCCCTGGTTCGTCGGCGTGGCCAATCTGCGGGGCGGCCTTCACGGCGTGATCGACCTGACGGTGTTCCTCGGTCTGGAAGACAAGCCCCAGTTGCGCGACGCGTCATCGTTGATCGCGCTGAACCCGACGCTTGGCAGCCACAGCGCGGTGGTGGTGCAGCGCCTCGCAGGTCTGCGTGCAGCCGACCAGCTTCAGGTCGAGCCCGAGGAAGAGGGGCCGCGGCCTGCCTTTGCCGGCAGCCGCTGGCGTGATGCCACCGGCCGCATCTGGCAGGAAATCGACCTGGCCGCGCTGTCGCGGCACGAGCAGTTTCTGGCGATCGCCCGATGACCTGCAGCCCCGGCGGGCCGCGGGCGTGGGTCGGATTCATTCGATGAGGACGACATGAGCTTCCTGGACAAGATCAAGGGCAAACAACAGCCGCAGGACGACCAGGAGTCGTTGATGCCGCTGCCGTTGGGCGACAACCCGTCGACTCAGAGTCCCGCCGAGCAGACCTTGCGGTTGCCGGCCGGCACCGGCCTGCCCGACAGCGCCTTCGCGCAGGGACGCGACAGCAGCTTCGCCCAGACGCGCGACAGCGCGCTCCAGGCGCGCGACAGCGTCTTCCCGCGCGGCGGCGACACTTCGATCATCTCCGAGGCCGAGCCCTCCGAGCTGGCGCCGCTGGGCGACGATGACCGCGAGGCCGCGCCGGCACTGGTCAGCGGTTTGCCGTTGATCGGCCACTGGCCGATCGAGCGCCAGCAGAGGACGCTGCTGGCGCTGGCCGGCGTCGGGCTGGCGGCCCTGGTGGGCGTGGCGGTCTACGCGCTGACCACAGGCAGCCGCAGCAGTCAGCAGGTGGCCGCCACCGCTCAGGCGCAGACGCAGTCGCAACGGCTGGCCAAGTCGGTGTCTCAGGCCCTGCTGGGCAGCCCTGCGGCCTTCCCCGAGGTGCGGGAAAGCGTCGACATCCTGGCCCGCAACGTGCGGGCGCTGCGCGACGGCGGCGACGTCGCAGCCGCGCCTGCCGAGTACCAGGGCGATATCGACAAGCTCCTGACCATGGTCGACCGCGCCGAGAAGAGCGCCGGGGCCGTTCTTGCCCAGCAGAAGACGCTGACCCAGGTCGGTGCCGCGCTGAGGGTCATCAACCGCCAGTCGGGGGACCTGCTCGAGACCGCCGAGACCGTGTCGTCCCTGAAGCTGCAGCAGGGGGCATCCCCCGCCGAGATCTCGGCCGTGGGCCAGCTCGTGATGCTGACCCAGCGCATCGGCAAGAGCGCCAACGAGTTCCAGACGATGGAAGGCGTCAGCCCCGAGGCGGTGTTCCTGCTGGGCAAGGACCTGAACTCCTTCCGCGAGATCAACGACGGCCTGCTCAACGGCAGTGCCGACCTGCGCTTGCCGGCGGCGCGCGAAACGCTGGTGCGAGAGCGGCTCGTTCAGTTGCGCAAGCAGTACGACGATCTGCGCACCGAGGCGGGCGCCATCCTGAGCAACCTGCAGGGCCTGGTGGCCGCCCGCGAGGCGCAGACCATCATCGTCGCCGACAGTGAACCGCTGCGCCGGGGACTCGACGGCCTGCAGGCGTCGCTGTCCGGTGACGGCCGATTCGGCATCGGGCAGGGCGTCGCCGCACTGCTGTCGGTGCTGCTGCTGGTCGCTGGCGCGCTGGGCCTGCTCCGCCTGTTCGTGCTCGACCAGACGGCACGTTCGCAGATGGCCGAGACGCAGCGCCGCGAAGCCGAACGCCAGGAACAGGAAGCCAAGCGCGTCAACGATGCCAACCAGGCCGCCATTCTTCGGCTGATGAACGAACTGCAGACGGTGGCCGAAGGCGACCTGACGCAGCAGGCCACGGTGACCGAAGACATCACGGGCGCCATTGCCGACTCGGTGAACTACACGGTGGAGGAGCTGCGCACGCTGGTGGAAGCCGTTCAGACCACGGTGGCCCGCGTGACCGAGACCACGCAACAGGTGGAGCAGACTTCCACCGAGCTGCTGGCCACGTCCACGGAACAGCTGCGCGAGATCCGGGACACAGGTGAATCGGTGCTGCAGATGGCGGGCCGCATCAACGACGTCTCGGCGCAGGCGCAGCAGACGGCCCAGGTGGCGCGCCAGTCACTGGTGGCAGCCGAGTCGGGCCTGACCGCCGTGCAGAACGCGATCGGCGGCATGAACGCCATCCGCGATCAGATCCAGGACACCTCCAAGCGCATCAAGCGGCTGGGCGAGTCGTCCCAGGAGATCGGCGAGATCACCGAACTGATCTCTGACATCACGGAGCAGACGAACGTGCTGGCGCTGAACGCCGCCATCCAGGCCGCTTCGGCGGGTGACGCAGGTCGCGGCTTCTCGGTCGTGGCCGAGGAAGTGCAGCGGCTGGCGGAACGTTCGGCCGACGCCACGCGGCAGATCGCCGCCATCGTGCGCACCATCCAGACCGACACGCAGGACGCCGTCGCCGCCATGGAGCGCTCGACACAGGGCGTGGTCGAAGGAGCGCGACTGTCCGATGCCGCAGGTTCGGCGCTGGGCGACATCGACCGCGTGACGCACCAGCTCTCGGCACTGATCGAGCAGATCTCCCAGCAGGCGCTGCGCGAGGCCGACTCCGCCAACGGACTGGCGGCGAACATCCAGCACATCTTCGCCGTGACCGAGCAGACCGGGCAGGGCACGCGCTCCACCGCGCAGATGGTGCGCGAGCTGTCGCGTTCTGCCGAGGAGCTGAAGGCGTCGGTGGCGCGGTTCAAGGTCAGCTGAGCGCGGCTGCGACAGACGGACACCAGATGACGATCTCAGCCGCAGGCGCCGATGCCGCCACCGAAGACCTGAGCGCCCTGTCCTGGGTGGCAGGTGAGTTGCAACGCTCGCTCGATGCCGCACACAAGGCGATGCGTCGCTACCTGAAGGAAGCCCAGGCCATCGGCCTGTCCGACGTCGATTCGGCCGACACCGCGATCCTGCGCGGCGCACGCGTGCAACTGCATCAAGGCGTGGGCGCACTCGAGCTGGTGGGGCTGGCCGTGCCGGCGCGCGTGATGCGGGCCAGCGAAGCCGCCGTTCAGCGCATGATCAGCAAGCCGGCGCTGGTGACCGAAGCGGCGGTGGTGTCGCTGGAGAGCGCTTCGTTCGCCGTCATCGACTACCTCAATCGCCTGCTGGCCCGCCGTCCGGTGTCGGGTGTGGCGATGTTCCCGCAGTACCGTGCCGTCCAGGAGCTGGCCGGCGGCGACCGGGTTCATCCCGCCGACCTGTGGGGCGCCAGCTGGCGCTGGCAGGACCTGCCAGCCGAATCGGGTGTGACGCCGCGAGCCTCGGATGATGCAGCGCGCACCGACATGGAGTTCCTGGTGCTGGCCTTGATGCGCCGGGCCGATGCCGCGTCGATGTCCCGCATGAGCTCCTTCTGCGCCGAGCTGGGCGCTGGCGCCCGCGCGCCGATGGCGGCCACCACCTGGCGCCTGGCGGCGGCCTTCTTCGATGCCCAGTCGGCCGGCCTGCTCGACAGCGACCTCTACGCCAAGCGCATGGCCTCGCGTCTGCTGGCGCAGCTGCGGGCCAACGTGCGAAGCGGGGACGAAGTCTCTGAGCGTCTGGCGAGTGATCTGCTGTTCTTCTGCGCTCGCGCGCGCAATCCGCAGGGCGTGGAAACGCTCGCGCCTCGACTCGCCGCCGTGCGCCGGGCCTGGCAGCTCGGTGACACCACGGCGATCACCGACTACGAGACGCCGCGGCTGGGCCGCTTCGATCCCAGCTGGATCGCGCAGGCGCGCAAGCGCGTGGTGGCGGCCAAGGAAGTCTGGTCTGCCGTGGCCGGTGGTGATACCCGCCGGCTGAATGGGGTGGCCGACGCGTTTTCCCTGCTGGGCGAATCGCTCGAGAGACTGTTCCCGAGCGGGCAGCACCTGTCGTCGTCGCTGCAGAGGGCCGGGTCCGGCACGGTGGCCCAGGGCGGGCCGCCATCGGCACCACTGGCCATGGAGGTCGCCACGGCGGTGCTGTACGTCGACGCCGCTCTCGAGGAGGGGGAGCTCGATGCGCCCGATCTCGGGCGTCGCGTCGAGCGTCTGGCGCAGCGCATCGACGAGGTCAATGCGGGCGGCGATGCCCAGCCGCTGGAACCCTGGATCGAGGAGCTCTACCGCCGCGTCAGCGATCACCAGACGATGGGCAGCGTGGTGCAGGAACTGCGCGCTTCGCTGACCGAGGTCGAAAAGCATATCGACCAGTACTTCCGCGACCCGTCGCAGCGCGAAGTGCTGGTGCCGGTGCCGGCTCAGCTGCAGGCGATGCGCGGGGTGCTGTCGGTGCTCGACCTCGATCACGCGTCGCAAGCCGTCCTGCACATGGGCAAGACCGTCGACGATCTGGCTGTCACCGAGGTCGATCCCGTGCATGCCCGCGAGGTCGGGACCTTCGACCGGCTGGCCGACAACCTCGGTGCGCTCGGGTTCATGATCGACATGCTCAGCGTCCAGCCCCAGCTGGCCAAGTCGCTGTTCCGCTTCGACCCTGCCGCGGGGCGCCTCAGCGCCGTGATGGGCCTGGCTTCGCGGCCGTCGGTCTTCGCCGGCCTGGGCGTCGACGCCACGCCCGCCGCGGAACCGCTGGCCGATCAGGTCCAGACGGTCGCCCAGGCGGCGGTGACCTCGGGTGTCAGCGACGAGGATCTCTCGCGCCAGCTCGAACAGTTGTCGCAGCGTGCCGTGGCAGCCGACCAGTCCGGCCTCGCCCGAGTGGCTTCGCAGGCGCAGCAGGCCCTCGGCCGTGCGCCCGACGATGAGTCTCGACAGGCTGCCCGGGCCGAGTTCGCGCAGGCCATGTCCCAGCTCGTGCAGCCGGTGCCCGCGCCCGAAGCACCGCCTTCGGCCCCCATTCCCGAAAGCCGTCCGGCGCCGCCGGGAGGCACCGGGCTGGAAGACGATCCGGAGATGCGCGACATCTTCATCGAAGAGGCGCGCGAGGTCATCGACAACGCCCGCCAGGCCTTGAACCGGCTGGCGAGCAACGCCGAGAACGTCTCCGACATGACGGAAGTGCGTCGCGCCTTCCACACGCTCAAGGGCAGCTCTCGCATGGTCGGGCTCAACGACTACGGCGAAGCCGGCTGGGCCTGCGAACAACTGTACAACTCGCGGCTGGCAGACGACCCGCGGGTCGACCTGACCCTGCGCGACTTCACCGGCGAGGCGCTGTCCTACCTGTCGGACTGGATCGAAGCGATCGATGCGGGCCAGAACCGGGGTCATGCGGCAGAGCCCATCGTGCGCGCGGCAGACGCGCTGCGCCAGGGCGGCCAGCGCATCCCTGTCACCTTGCCGAAGGGTCTGTCGGAAGGCGGGCTGCCGGCCGCGACTGCGCCGCACGCCGCTGAAGAGGAGCAGACCCTGCCGTTGTTGCCGGTGATCGACGAGCCGGCACCGGCCGCGGCCCTGCCCGAGGCCGAGGCCGAGGCGCCTTCGCTGCCGGGCCTGCCCGCCATCGCCGTCGCTGCGGGCGTCGCTGGAGCGGCGATGCCCACGCTGGCCAGCCTGGTGCCCGATCTGCCCAGCGCCAGCGACCTCGATCTGCCCGCGTTGCCTGCGCTCGACCTGCCCGCACCGGTGCCTGTCGACGACCTTGCGGGGGGTGCCGCTGACGCGCCGCTGCCCGACCTCCCTGAAGTTCAATCGGCCGCCGATCGCGATCGTCCCTTGGCTGAGCCGCCCGGCGACTTGCGTGGCGAACCGACCGCTGAACCTGTCAGTTTCGAGCTCGATCTGCAGGCGCTCGAAGCGGCCGAGGCAGCGCCGCCGGAGGGCGCCCGGCTGCCCGCCGATATTCCTCAGATCGCCGAAGCTGTCGAACTCGACTTCGCGGGCTACGAGGAGTTCCAGCAGGCGGTCGGTGCGGCCGGAGACAGGTCGTCGCCTTCGCCCGAGACCGACGCGGCCCAGCTCGAGCTGCAGGCGGCCTTCGATGCCCTGCTCGATCCCGACACCACCACGGTTGCCCCGCAGGACGGCGAGGTGCGCCTGCCGCTGGCCGGTGTGGCCGCCGAGCCTCCGATCGCTGAACAGCCATTCAGCCTGGACGGAGCACTCCAGCCGCTGCCGTCTGGATTCGAGGCGCCGGTGCTCGACGAAGCGGCCTCGGAACTCGAACTGCCGATCGATCTTCTCTTGCATGGCGAACCTGCACGGTCGGCCGAAGACGACCAGCCGGGTCAGGCGCTTCCGCCCGACGCCACCGAAGCGCTTGAGTTCATCGGGTCGAGCCTCGCCCCTGAGTCCGGGAACCTGCAGGAAGTCTCGGCCGATGCCGACGCTGGCCCTGAGACTCGGGACTCCATCGGAGCCGAGCTGTTCCTCGGGCACCCGGCCGAGCCGCTGGACGAGCCACCGGTTGCTGTGAACGACGCGATCGAAGCTGCCGCGGTCAGCGACGAGGCGGCGCTGTCGCTCGATACGGCCGCGGAGCCGTCCGACCAAACCGCTGAAGCGGCCGACGCAGAGGCTCCTGGTGCCCCCGCTGCCCCTGTCGGCGAAGCACCGTGGTTGGGGGCCGCCGCGTCAGCGGCGCTGGGGGCCGTCGCGCTCGCTGGCGACGAGCCTGTGGAGGCCGACCATCCGGCGCCGACACCCGAGACGCTGTCCGAGCAGCCTGAAACGACGGAGGCGACGGAGGCGACAGACGCGACCGATGCTGTCGAAGCTGTCGAAGCGGGCATCGCGCTGGACGCGGAGAGCCCCGACGAAGAGCCGGTGAAGATCATCGGTCCGTTGCGCGTCAGCATTCCGCTGTTCAACATCTTCCTGAACGAAGCCGACGAACAATCGCGGCGCCTCGTCACCGAACTGGCGGAGTGGGCGCTCGAACACCATCACCGCCCGGTGTCCGAATCGGCCGTGGCCCTCGCGCATTCCCTGGCGGGCAACTCCGCCACCGTCGGCTATGCCGACCTGTCCTCGTTGGCGCGTTCGCTGGAGCACGCGCTGATGCGGTCGCAGGCTTGCGGGGTCGGACGCGACGGTGAACCCGAGCTCTTCAGCGACACGGCCGAGGAGATTCGGCGCCTGCTGCACCAGTTTGCGGCCGGCTTCCTGAGGCCGGTACCGCCGGAACTGCTGGAGCGCCTGGCCGACCACGAGCGGTGGCCCCGCGTCGAGGCCGCCGTGGAAGTCGATGGCGCCTACGCTCCGGTCGACGACGAACCCGCCTGGCGGCCCGCCGCGCCGCTGGTCGACCTGGCGGTGAATTCGGCAGAGGCCGACGTGGTCGACGCCATCGACCCCGATCTGCTGCCCATCTTCGAAGAAGAGGCTGAAGAGCTGCTGCCCCAGTTGCAGCAGCGCATGCGCGAGTGGATCTCCAATCCCGGCGACCGCTCGCATGGCGAGGCCTGCCTGCGCACCCTGCACACCTTCAAGGGCGGTGCCCGCCTGGCGGGCGCCATGCGGGCGGGCGAGGCGGCGCACCAGCTCGAAAGCGCGATCGAGCACAAGCTGTCTGGCGATCTGGTCTCGGCCGATGAACTCGAGCCCCTGCAGGCGCAGGTCGACCACATCGTCGCCAGCCTCGAGGCGCTGCGCAAGCCCTCGTCGCCCGTGGCGGCCCAGTCCGCACCGCCTTGGCCGGTGGCAGAGCCGGCGTCGCCACCTGACGCGGCCCCGGAAGTAGCCGACCTGCCGCTGGACTTCGACCTGTCCGCCGAGGCGGGTGCGGTCGAGGCATCCACACCGCCGCCGGAACAGGCGCTGGCCGGTGCGGATGAGCCCGGCCCGACGGCGCCGGTCGAGACCGACGCCGAAGCCGTCCCGGGGGTCGAGCAGGCCCTGCCGCTCGTCGGCCTGGCGGCGGGCGTTGCGGGCGTCGCGGCGGTCGACGACGTGCCGGCCGAGCCCGCCGTCGAGGCGCCGCCTGCAGCCGTGACGCGCATCGACTGGAGCCGTTTCAGTTCCACCGCAGAAGCGCAACCCGAGGCGGGTGCCGCGTTGCCTGGCGCCGGCAGTGGCGTGGTGCGCGTGCGCACCGGCCTCATCGACCGCCTGGTCAACGAAGCCGGCGAAGTCAGCATCACGCGCGCGCGCATCGAGTCCGATGTGCGCCAGCTGCAGGGCTCGTTGAACGAACTGACGGGCAGTCTGGAGCGCATGCGCCGCGAACTGCGTGACATCGAGGTGCAGGCCGAGACCCAGATCACGTCACGCATCGAGGCGGCCAAGCAGGCGTCCCAGGAGTTCGATCCGCTAGAGATGGACCGCTTCACGCGGCTGCAGGAACTCACCCGCATGATGGCCGAGTCGGTCAACGACGTGGCCACGCTGCAGCGCAGCCTGCAGCGCACCCTGCAGTCGACCGAGGACCAGCTGGCCGCCCAGTCGCGCCTGACGCGAGAGCTGCAGGACGACCTGCTGCGCACGCGCATGGTCGATTTCGACACCTTGTCCGAGCGCCTGCACCGCGTCGTTCGGCAGGCCGCCAAGGACACCGGCAAACAGGTGCGACTGGACATCACCGGGGGCTCGATCGAGGTCGATCGGGGCGTGCTCGACCGCATGATCGGACCGTTCGAACACATGCTGCGCAACAGCGTGGTCCACGGCATCGAATTGCCCGAGCAACGTGCTGGTGCGGGCAAGGACCGCACGGGCGTCATCGCCATCCACGTCACCCAGACCGGGAACGAAGTCGGTGTCGAGTTCGGCGACGACGGCGCGGGCCTGAACCTGCGGCGCATCCGCGATCGTGCCATCGAGCGTGGGTTGCTTGCTCCGGAGGCGGAACCCACCGATGCCGAGCTGGCGAACCTGATCTTCGTACCCGGGTTCACCACCGCCACCACCGTCACCGAGCTGGCCGGCCGCGGGGTCGGCATGGACGTCGTCCGCGCGGAAGTCAACGGCATGGGCGGTCGCATCGAGACCTCGACCCGGACCGGGCAGGGCACCAGCTTCCGCCTCGTTCTGCCGCTGACCACGGCGGTGACGCAGGTGGTGATGCTGCGCTGCGGCGACCAGACGGCAGCTGTTCCTTCGACCCTGATCGAGGTCGTCCGCCGCATCCCCACCGACGAGGTCCGGCAAGCCTACGAGGCGGGTCATCTCGTCGTGAACGACGAGCCCTTGCCCTTCTTCTGGCTGGCGGCCCTGCTGCAGGGGGAGCAAGGGGGCCCCCTCGAGGGCCGTACGCAGTCGGTGGTGGTCATCCGAAGCGCCTCGCAACGCGTGGCATTGCATGTGGACGAGGTCGCCGGCAACCAGGAGGTGGTGGTCAAGCATCTCGGGCCCCAGCTCTCGCGCATGCCGGGCTTGGCCGGCGTGACGTTGTTGCCATCCGGTGCCGTGGCGCTGATCTACAACCCGGTGGCGCTGGCGTCCCTCTACGGCGACGAGTTGCGCGCCCGCCGTGCGGCGCGCATCGATGCTGTCGAGCCGGCTCAGCCTGCTGTGCCCGACGTGCCGGTGGCACCCCTGGTGATGGTGGTGGACGACTCGCTGACGGTACGGCGTGTCACCCAACGCCTGCTCGAGCGCGAGGGCTATCGTGTGCTGCTGGCCAAGGACGGCGTCGATGCCCTGGAGCGTCTGGTCGATCAGACGCCCACGGTGATCCTCTGCGACATCGAAATGCCCCGCATGGACGGTTTCGAGTTCGTCAGGCACCTTCGCGCCGACGCATTGCGCGCTGGCATGCCCGTCATCATGATCACCTCGCGCATCGCGCAAAAGCATCGCGACCATGCGGCGCAGCTGGGTGTGGCGCATTACCTGGGCAAACCCTTTTCCGAAGACAAGTTGCTGGAACTGGTGGCGCAGTACGCCAGAACCACGGTGCACTTCTGAACGTGTACTGCGTCGCTTTGCGACACAATCGCGCCAAAACAGGGAGGGCCACCACAGGAGGTCCGCGCAGCCATGTCCCAGGTAGTCGAACACCTCGCTGAGCTGACCGGCTTTCGCGATCGCGACGCCCTCGACGTCACGTTGGTCGGTGCGCTGCGCGAGGTGCTGCACCCTCAGTGCGTGGCGATCTACCGTCCGGTAGGCGATGCCAACGACGAGCGATGGCTGACCCGCGCGCGCCAGCGTGCGGGAGATCGTGTCCCCAGCGCTGATCCGCTCTGGATCGATACCGAGAGCCTGCCGCTGCTGGGTGCGCATCCCGAGCGGCTGGCCTGCCTGCGCCAGGGTGGTGTCCGGACCGGCGCGGGGGACGAGGTGCTCACCCTGTTTCCCCTGAGCACCGAGCGGGAGGTGGTGGCGGTGCTCGAAGTCGAGACCGCCCGACCGATCACGCGCGAGGACATTGCTCTGGTCTCGAGCATCCTGAAGATCTATCGCAACGTGCACAGCCTGCTGGATTACAGCGAGCGCGACACGCTGACCGGCCTGCTGAACCGCAAGACCTTCGACGAAAGCTTTCTGCGAACGGTGGCGTCCATGCGTCAGGCGCTCGACGCCGACATCGCTGTTCCCGAAGACGAACGGCGGGCCGTGACGGCGACCCGCTACTGGCTGGGCGTGATCGACATCGACCACTTCAAGTCGGTCAACGACAACCATGGCCATCTCATCGGCGACGAGGTGCTGCTCTTGCTTTCGCGCCTGATGCGCGCCACCTTTCGCCTCCACGACCAGTTCTACCGCTTCGGTGGCGAGGAGTTCGTCGTACTGCTGCGGGCCGCGACGGCATCCGATGCCGCGTTGGCGTTCGAACGCCTGCGCGTGGCGGTGCAGGGCCACACCTTTCCTCGCGTCGGCCGCATCACGGTCAGCGCAGGGTTCACCGACGTGCGCGCCGGCGACAGCCCGACATCCGCTTTCGAGCGCGCCGACAAGGCGGTCTACCACGCCAAGCAGAACGGCCGCAATCGCGTGGCTGATCATGGCGCCCTGGTCGCCGCGGGCGTCTTTGCCGAAGACGGACCGGCGAGCGACATCGAACTGTTCTGAGCAGGCCGAAGTGCCGATGTGCCCGGGAGAGGTCGCAGCAGCGGCCTCCCCGGATGCGCGTGCCGGGGCCGCGTGTCCTCGGTGGAAACCCATATTAAACAAACGTTTGATTCTCTGGCTACACTCGCCTTGTGGCCATCCCTCCGACCCTCTCCAGAATCCCGCCCGGCGACCTCGGCGCCGGCGTCCTCCCCAAGCCAAATCAGAAGGAGGACGCACGTGAGCGCTTGCTCCATACGGCTTTGAGGCTGTTCGCCCAGCAGGGATTCTCGAAAACCTCGACCCGCGAACTGGCCGAGGCAGCGCAGGTCAACGTCGCTTCGATCAGCTACTACTTCGGCGACAAGGCGGGCCTGTACCGCGCCGTGTTCTTCGAACCGATGGGCGGCCTCGAGCCCGACCTGGCCGTCATTGCCGATCCCTCGGTATCGATGACCGAGGCCTTGCGGGGCTTCTACGCGACATTCCTGGAGCCCTTGCGCCAGGGCGACGCGGCCCAGCTCTGCATGAAGCTGCGCTTCCGCGAGATTCTCGAGCCGACCGGACTGTGGCAGGAAGAGATCGCGCTGGGCATCAAGCCCATGCACGAAGGCCTCGTCGAGGTCCTGTCGCGCCATTTCGGCAGCGCCAAGGACGAGCATGTGCAGCGGCTGGCCCTGTGCCTGGCGGGTCTGGCCGTGCACCTGCATGTCAGCCGCGACATCACCGAGGCCGTGGCGCCGGGCCTCAACGACGGACCCGACGCGGTGGATCGATGGATCGACGTGCTCGTGATGTACGGCGTGGCCATGATCGAAGCCGAAGCGCGCCGCCGCGCCGCGCTGGTCGAATCCGGAGCCCAGCGATGAGCCCCTGGCGCGCCGCGAGGAAGACGCTGGCACTGTGGCCCTTGACGGCACTGCTGGCCGGCTGCGCCAGCCTGGGTGGCGGCACCGGGCCCGTCTCGCCGGGCGGCTTGCCGCCGGCCGTCCCCGCCTTGGCGGCGTCCTGGCAGCACCTGCCAGCGCCCGCTGCAGCGTCGCTCGGTGCGGCAGACGGCTGGTTGCAGATCGACGAGCCGTTGCTGCCCGAGCTCATGGCAGCAGCCCGACAGGCCAGTCCCACCGTGGCGGCGGCCGCTGCGCGCATCGAGCGCGCGCGGGCGACGCGCGCCGCTGCAGGCGCTGCCTTGTCGCCTCGTTTGGACGGCGTGGCCGGCGTGCAGAGCGCGCGCCCGACGCCCGGTGCACCCAGCGCCACCAGCGCCAGTCTGGGAGCGCAGGCCGGTTGGGAGATCGACCTGTTCGGCCGCCTGTCCGCGTCCGCCGGCGCGGCACAGGCCCGACTCGAAGGCGCCGACGCGCAGTGGCAGGCAGCCCGCACCGCGGCGGCCGCCGAGACCGTCAGCGCCGTCGTCGGCTTGCGCGCCTGCGAAGCGCTGACGAAGCAGACCGCTGCCGATCTGGCGTCGCGCGAAGAAACCTCGCGCCTGACGGCGCTGCGTGCCGAAGCCGGCTTCTCCGCCCCGGCTGAAGCGGCCCTGGCGCGTGCGGGCGCAGCACAGGCGCGCAGCCAGCTCGCGGCCCAGCAGGCCCAGTGCGACGGGCAACTGCAATCGCTCATCGAACTGACGGCACTGCCCGCCGGCGATCTCGTGTCCAGACTGGCCCCGGGCCAGGCCCGGGTGCCGCAGGTGGCTGGCGTGGCGATCGACGCCGTGCCTGCCGACCTGCTCGCCCTGCGGCCCGACATCCACGCCGCCGGCCTCGACGTCATCGCGGCCGCCGGCGACCGTACCGCGGCCGAAGCGGCGCTGCTGCCGCAGATCTCGCTGTCGGGCTCGATCAACCTGGGGTCGGTGCGCAGCATGGGCGTGACGACCAGCGGGAGCACCTGGTCCCTGGGGCCGTTGCAGGTTTCGCTGCCGATCTTCGACGGCGGCCGCAACCGCGCCAACCTGGAAGCGGCGCGGGCCGAGTACGCCGCCGCCGTCCTGAACTACCAAGCCCAGATCCGCCGCGCCGTGCGCGAGGTGGAACAGGCCCTGCTGTCGCTGAAGAGCACGACCGCCCGAACTGCCGACGCCCGTGCGGCGGCCGAAGGCTTCGACGCTGCGTTGCGGGCGACCGAAGCACGCTACCGCGGCGGGCTGGCCAGCCTGTTCGAACTGGAAGACTCGCGACGCACTGCCGTGGCGGCGCAGATCGCGCTGATCGAACTGCAGCGTGATCGCGCCAACGCCTGGAACGATCTCGTTCGCGCCCTCGGCGGTGGCTGGCGCGCCCCTGGTGCCCCGATGGCCGTGCAGGCCGCAGGCCCACGACCCTGATGACCCCAACGGCCCCTACCGTCCCATGAAGCTCCCCTCGATCACCCCCTGGACTGCTGCCGTGTCGATGCTGCTGTTGGCCGCTGGCACCACGCTGGCCGTGCGGGCCGCCGACCCCGCCAAGCCCGCCGCCTCGGCCCCCAAGGCGGCCCTGAGCGTCACCACCGTGCAGCCGCAGCGCGGCACGTTGCCGGTCGCCATCTCCGCCAACGGCAACATCGCTGCCTGGCAAGAGGCCATCGTCGGCGCGGAAAGCAACGGTTGGCGCCTGGCCGAAGTGCGGGTCAATGTCGGCGACGTGGTGCGCAAGGGCCAGGTGCTGGCCACCTTCGTCGCCGACCTGGCGCAGGCCGACCTGGCCCAGATCCGCGCCAGCGTCGCCGAGGCCGAGGCCACGCTGGCCGAGGCCGCCGCCAACGCCGAACGCGCACGCGGCCTGCAGGCCACCGGCGCGCTGAGCGCGCAGCAGATCAACCAGTACGTGACGGCAGAGCGCACCGCGGCGGCACGGCTGGAAGCGCAGCGCGCCGCGGCCCGCGTGCAGCAACTGCGGCTGGCGCAGACCCAGGTGCTGGCGCCCGACAGCGGTGTGATCTCGGCGCGCAGCGCCACCGTCGGTGCCGTGGTGCCCGCCGGCCAGGAACTGTTCCGCCTGATCCGCCAGGGCCGGCTGGAGTGGCGTGCCGAAGTGGCCTCCACCGACCTCGCGGCCATCAAGCCCGGGCTGCCCGTGCGCCTGTCGCCGGCCGGGGCGCCAACGGTGCTGGGCAAGGTGCGCATGGTCGCGCCCACCGTCGAGGCCACCACCCGCAACGGCCTGGTCTACGTCGACCTCCCCGCACCGGGCGCGGCCAAGGCCGGCATGTTCGCGCGCGGCGAGTTCGAGGTCGGGCAGACGCCGGCGTTGACCTTGCCGCAGTCGGCGGTGCTGTTGCGTGACGGCTTCGCCTGGGTCTTCGTCGTGGGTGCCGACTCGAAGGTGTCGCAGACCAAGGTGAAGGTGGGCCGCCGGGTCGGCGAGCGCATCGAGGTGCTGGAGGGCATGGATCCTGGCGTGCGGGTCGTCGCCTCTGGGGGCGGCTTCCTGGCCGACGGCGACACCGTGCGCATCGTGACCGGCCCGGCGCCAGCCGCCGCGGCGTCGGCCGCCGTGGCGCGCAAGTGAGCGTGGTTTCCCCGCGCTGAAACCGAGGTCCCCCCGACATGAACGTCTCCGCCTGGTCGATCCGCAACCCGATTCCGTCGGTGATGCTCTTCATCATGCTCACGCTGGTGGGCCTGCTGGCCTTCCAGCGCATGAAGATCCAGCAGTTCCCCGACATCGACCTGCCGACCGTCAGCGTCACGGCCAGCCTGCCCGGGGCCTCGCCCGCGCAGCTGGAAACCGAGGTCGCACGCAAGATCGAGAACTCGGTGGCCACCCTGCAAGGGGTGAAGCACATCTATTCGAAGGTGATGGACGGCACGGCGACCATCACCGTCGAGTTCCGCCTGGAAAAGCCCACGCAGGAGGCCGTGGACGACGTGCGCGATGCGGTCTCGCGCGTGCGCTCCGACCTGCCGGGCGACCTGCGCGACCCCGTCATCAGCAAGATGAACCTGTCGGGCTCGCCGATCCTCACCTACACGGTGGCCTCGTCCCGCATGGACGACGAGCAGCTGTCCTGGTTCGTCGACAACGACGTCACCAAGGCCCTGCTCAGCGTACGTGGCGTGGGTGCGGTGACGCGCGTCGGCGGCGTCACGCGGGAAGTGCAGGTCGAGATCGACCCGGCCAAGCTGCTGGCACTGGGTGCCACGGCGGCCGACATCTCGCGGCAACTGCGCAACGTGCAGCAGGAGGCCTCGGGCGGTCGTACCGATCTGGGCGGTGCCGAGCAGTCCGTCCGCACCATCGCCACTGTGCAGACGGCAGCGGAACTGGGGCGCATCGAGATCCCGCTGGCCGACGGCCGCCGCGTGCGGCTCGACCAGGTGGCCACCGTGACCGACACCGTGGCCGAGAAGCGCAGCGCCGCGCTGCTGAACGGCAAGCCGGTCGTCGGCTTCGAGATCGTGCGCTCGCTGGGCGCCGGCGAGGTCGACGTCAGGGACGGCGTGCTGGCCGCCCTCGACCGCGTGCGCGCTGCGCACCCCGACATCCAGGTCACCGAGGCCTTCAACTTCGTCGACCCCGTCGAGGAGAACTACGAAGGCTCGATGTACCTGCTGTACGAAGGCGCGGCGCTGGCGGTGCTGGTGGTCTGGCTCTTCCTGCGCGACTGGCGCGCCACCTTCGTGGCCGCCACGGCGCTGCCGCTGTCAGTGATCCCGGCCTTCGCGGCCATGCACTACCTCTTCGGCTTCACCATCAACACCGTCACGCTCTTGAGCCTGTCCCTGGTGGTCGGCATCCTGGTGGACGATGCGATCGTCGAGATCGAGAACATCATGCGCCACCTGGCGATGGGCAAGAAGCCGATGGAAGCGGCCATGGAAGCTGCCGACGAGATCGGCATGGCGGTCATTGCGACCACCTTCACGCTGATCGCCGTGTTCCTGCCCACGGCCTTCATGAGCGGCGTGCCGGGCAAGTTCTTCGTGCAGTTCGGCTGGACGGCGGCCATCGCCGTGTTCTTCTCACTGGTGGTGGCGCGGATGCTCACCCCGATGATGGCCGCCTACATGCTTCGTCCGCCGAAGAAGGAACCGACCGACGCCCGGTGGATGAAGGTCTACATGATCTGGGCCGCCTGGTGCCTGCGGCACCGTGTGCTGACGATGCTGGGCGCCGCCGTGTTCTTCGTCGGGAGCTTCTCGCTGGTGCCTTTGCTGTCCACCGGCTTCATCCCGCCCGACGACCTGAGCCAGACCCAGGTCACGCTCAGGCTGCCGCCAGGCAGCACCTTCAAGCAGACCCTGGCGGCGGCCGAGACGGCACGTGCGCTCGTGGAGAAGAACCCGCATGTCAAGCTCATCTACACGGCTGTCGGCGGAGGTGCCACGGGCAGTGACCCCTTTGCCGGCGGCGGCGGCGGTGCCGACGTCACCAAGGCCACGCTCACGCTGCAGATGACGCCCCGCGGCGAGCGCGGCGGCATCAGCAAGCAGGACATCGAAAGCGAACTGCGGCAGGCCCTGGAAGCCGTGCCCGGCGCCCGCGTGAAGGTCGGCTTCGGCGGCAGCAGCGAGAAGTACGTTCTGGTGCTGGCCGGCGAGGACGGTCGCCTGCTGGCGGAGCATGCGCAACTGGTCGAGCGGGAGCTTCGCACCATCCCGGGCATCGGTGCGGTGACCTCGACCTCGAGCCTGGTGCGCCCCGAGCTGGTGGTGCGACCCGATGCCGCACGCGCGGCCGATCTGGGCGTGACCTCGGCCGCCATCGCCGACACCCTGCGCGTGGCCACGGCGGGTGACTACGACCAGGCGCTGGCCAAGCTGAACCTCGCGCAGCGCCAGGTGCCGGTGGTGGTGAAGCTGCGTGCCGACGCGCGCACCGACCTCGATCTCCTGGCCCGCCTGCCCGTGCCGGGTGCCCGGGGTCCCGTGCCGCTGGGCAACGTCGCCACGCTGGCCATCGAGAGCGGTCCGGCGCAGATCGACCGCTACGACCGCCTGCGCAACATCAACATCGAGATCGAACTCAACCAGCAACCCCTGGGCGCGGTGGAGAAGGCCGCCCTGGCCCTGCCGAGCCTGCAGAAGCTACCCCCCGGCGTGATCCAGACGACGGTCGGCGACGCCGAGGCGATGAACGAGCTGTTCGGCAGCTTCAGCCTGGCCATGCTGACCGGCGTGGCCTGCATCTACATCGTGCTGGTGCTGCTGTTCAAGAACTTCGTGCAGCCGGTGACGATCCTCGGTGCGCTGGTGCTGTCAATTCCCGGTGCCTTCCTGGCGCTCTTCATCACGCAGACCGCGATCTCGATGCCGTCGATGATCGGGCTGATCATGCTGATGGGCATCGCGACCAAGAACTCGATCCTGCTGGTGGACTACGTGATCATCGCGCGGCGCGACCACGGCCTGCCCCGCGCCGAAGCGATCCTCGACGCGTGCCACAAGCGCGCCCGCCCGATCGTCATGACCACCATCGCCATGGCGGCCGGCATGCTGCCGATCGCGCTGGGCATCGGCACCGATCCGAGCTTCCGGGCGCCGATGGCCATCGTCGTCATTGGCGGCCTCATCACCTCGACCTTCCTCAGCCTGCTGGTCATCCCCGTGCTCTTCACCTACGTGGATGACGTGGTGCAGCGCATCCGCCGACTTTTCATGCGTCGGCACCCGGCCGTGCCCGCCACCCGCGCTGCCGGAGCGGCCGAATGAAGCGCCGCCCGTTCCTTCGGGCCCTGGGGGGCGCCGCACTTCTGGCCCTGGTGCCAGGGGTCCGGGCAGAGGACGTCCGGCCCTTCGGCGTGAGCGATCTCGACTGGCACGACACCACGCGTGGACGCGATGTGCCTGTGCGTCTGTACCTGCCGGCTGCGGCCAGCCGGCTACGGCCCGCACCGCTGGTGGTGTTCTCGCACGGCATCGGCGGCTCGCGCGCCGGCTACCGCTACCTGGGCAGCCACTTCGCCAGCCAGGGCGTGGCCAGCCTGCACCTGCAGCACGTGGGCAGTGACCGCAGCGTCTGGACGGGCAACGTCTTCTCGCTGGTGTCGCGGCTGCAAGGTGCTGCACAGGAAGGCGAGGCCCTGGCCCGCGCGCGAGACCTCAGCTTCGCGCTCGACCAACTGCTGGGCGGCGAGTTCTCGCCCCGGCTGGATGCCAGGCGCATCGCCGCTGCCGGCCACTCTTACGGTGCCAACACCACGCTGCTGGCCGCCGGTGCACGGGTCGAGCGGCAGGGACAGGTGGTCGACCTGCGCGATGCACGGGTGCAGGCCGCCATCGTCATCTCCGCGCCGCCCTTCTACGGCGAGAGCGAACCGCAGAGGATCCTGTCGCCGATCAGGATGCCTTCGCTGCATGTCACGGCCACGGAAGACATCATTCGCATCCCTGGCTACTACAGCGGCGCCGACGACCGCATCGCCGTGTTCGAGGCCATCGGCAGCCCGCGCAAGACGCTGGCCGTGTTCGAAGGAGGCTCGCACAGCATGTTCACCGATCGCCGTGGCACGGGCGGTGCGGTGCTCAATCCGCAGGTCAAGATGGCGACGCAGATGCTGTCGCTGGCTTTTCTGCGCAGCGTGTTCGAGGGCGACGACGAAGGGTTGAAGGCCTGGCCGCAGCGCCACGCCGGCATCGTCGCGAGGTTCACCACCTTGGGCTGAAGGCCTGTCCGATCGCGCCGCCCGCTCAGGCCGGCGCCTTCACCACCGCGAAGCGCTGCAGCGTGCGGGCGCGCGCCTCGTCGTGCTGCACCACGGGCGCCGGGTAGTCCCGGCCGAGCTCGACGCCGGCGGCCTGCAGGTCCAGCGGGCGGGCCTGCCAGGGCGCGTGGATCAGCTTGTCGGGCAGGGCGGACAGCTGCGGCAGGTAGCGGCGGATGAAGCGTCCCTCGGGGTCGAACTTCTGGCTCTGCATCACCGGGTTGAAGATGCGGAAGTAGGGCTGGGCGTCGCAGCCGGTCGACGCCGCCCACTGCCAGCCGCCGTTGTTGGCGGCGAGGTCGTAGTCGTTGAGCTTCTCGGCGAAGTAGCGCTCGCCCCAGCGCCAGTCGAGGCCCAGGTCCTTCACCAGGAAGCTGGCTGTCACCATGCGCAGGCGGTTGTGCATGTAGCCGGTCTGGTTGATCTGGTGCATGGCGGCGTCCACCAGCGGGTAGCCGGTGCGACCTTCGCACCAGGCGGCGAACAAGGCCTCCGCGTGCTTGCCGTGTTCCCAGCGGATGCGGTCGTACTCGGGCTTGAAGGCGTTGCCGACGACGCGTGGGTGGTGGTGCAGGATCTGGTGGTAGAAGTCGCGCCAGATCAGCTCCGACAGCCACACCTCCGCACCGCGCGATCCTGCAGCCATGCGCTGGTGGGCCAGGCGCGCCAGGTGGCGCACCGACAGGGTGCCGAAGCGCAGGTGGGTGCTCAGGTAGCTGGGGCCCTTGACGGCCGGATAGTTGCGGGTGTCCTCGTACCGATCGATGCGTTCCAGGAAGTCGTCCAGCAGTTCGGCCGCCCCCGCCGGGCCGCTGGGCAGTCGCAGCGTGTGCAGGTTGGTGGGTTGGAAGCCGATGTCCACCAGCGCCGGGACCCCGCGTCGGCCGTCGGGCACCGGGGCCAGTGCCGACGCATGGCGCGCCACCGGGTAGGCCCTCAGGAAGTACTCGTCGACCTTGCGCAGCCAGGCGTTCTTGTAAGGAGTGAACACGCTGAACGGCGCGCCGGCCTGCGTCAGCACCTCGCTGCGTTCGAACACCACGTGGTCCTTCGAGGCGTGCAGCACCACGCCCTGGTCGGCCAGGCGACCCAGCACGCGGGCGTCCCGGGCCAGGGCGTCGGGTTCGTCGTCGTGGTTGGCGTAGACCGCCTGCACACCCAGTTCGGCCGCCAGACGCGGGATCTCGTCGATCGCTAGGCCGTGCCTGACGATGAGGCCCGTACCGGCCGTGCCGTGCGAGGCGCCCAGCGCATGCAGCGCTGCGTCCACGCCCTCCAGGCTGTCGCGCAGGAACTCCACCCGGCGGTCGGCGCGCGGCAGCGCGTCGAGGATGGCGCGGTCGAAGACGAAGGCGCACCACACCTGGCGCGCGGCGCGCAAGGCGTGGTAGAGCGCCGCGTGGTCGTCGGCGCGCAGATCGCGGCGCAGCCAGACCAGTGCTCGGTCGAAGGTCTTGTTCACCCGCCGGAGTGTGCCGCGGGAATAAAATGGCTGCATGGCGCCCGCCGATCGCATCGATCTCACCAATCAGTTCCTGATTGCCATGCCCGGCATGGCCGACGAGACCTTTGCCGGCACGGTGGTGTACCTGTGCGAGCACAACGAGAAGGGTGCCCTGGGCCTGGTCATCAACAAGCCCATCGACATCAAGCTGAAGAACCTGTTCGAGAAGGTCGAACTGTCGCTCGATCGCGAAGAGCTGGCCGAGCAGCCGGTCTACTTCGGCGGCCCGGTGCAGACCGAGCGCGGCTTCGTGCTGCACGAGAAGCTGGGCGAGACCGGCAGCGCCTACAGCTCCACCATGTCCATTCCGGGCGGCCTCGAGATGACCACCAGCAAGGACGTGCTCGAGGCCATGGCCAATGGCGCCGGGCCCAGGAAGGTTCTCGTCACGCTGGGGTACAGCGGCTGGCAGGCTGGACAACTGGAGGAAGAGCTCGGGCGCAACGGCTGGCTGACGGTCGACGCCGACCCCCAGGTGATCTTCGACACGCCCATCGAGAAGCGCTACGACCGCGCGCTGTCGCTGCTGGGCTTCGACCCGCGCATGCTGTCGCAGCAGGTCGGACATTCATGACGGCTGCGGTTCGTCGCGGAGCTCGTGCGTGACGGCCGTCGAGCCGCTGTCGTCCATGGCCCGGGTCCTGTCCTATCTGGCATTCGATTTCGGCACCCGCCGTGTGGGCGTGGCCTGTGGCAACAGCCTGCTGCGCCGCGCGCAGCCCCTGAAGACGCTGCAGCAGCAGGGCGACGCGCGCTTTGCCAGCATCGCCGCCCTCTTGAAGGAGTGGCAGCCCGACGCACTGGTGGTCGGCGTGCCCTTCCACCCCGACGGCGCCGAACACGAGAACACCTTGCGCGCCCGGCGTTTCGGGCGCCAGTTGCACGGCCGGTTCAGCCTGCCGGTGCACGAGGTCGACGAGCGCTACACCACCACCGAAGCGCTGTCCGAAGGCGCACGAGATGCCGATGCCGCCGCAGCGGCACTGATCCTCGACCAGTTCCTGCGGAGCCTGCCCGACGATGCTGCAGCTTGACGCCGAATCCCTCTACACCGAGCTTCGCCATGGCGTGCGCGGCCTGCTGGTGCCCGACACGGCGCTGGTGGGCATCTGGTCGGGAGGCGCCTGGCTGGCCGAGCGTCTGCAGGCCGACCTCGGCCTTCCCGGGCCCCACGGCGTCATCTCCAGCACGCTGCACCGCGACGATTTCGGCTCGCGCGGCCTGGCCGCCGGCACCGACGCGACCAGCCTGCCCTTTGCCATCGAGGGCCGTCACATCCTGTTGATCGATGATGTGCTCTACACCGGGCGCACCATCCGCGCCGTCGTCAACGAGCTCTTCGACTTCGGCCGCCCGGCCAGCGTCACGCTGGCGGTGCTGGTCGACCGTGGTGGCCGCGAACTGCCGGTGGCCGCCGCCTTCGCCGCCGCGCGTATCGTGCTGCCCGCGCGCCAGCGCTTGTCGCTGGCACGCCGCGACGATGGCCGCCTGAGCTTCGAGCTGCGCGAATCGGCCTGAAGACGAGTCCTTTCACGCACCCCAACGCACGCCAAGATGCTGTCACGCCGCAACCCCCAGCTCAACAAGAACGGCGAGCTGATCCACCTGCTGTCCATCGAAGGCCTGCCCAAGGCCGTGCTGACGCAGATGCTCGACACCGCGGGCACCTTCCTCAGCGTCAACGACCGCGAGGTCAAGAAGGTGCCGCTGCTGCGCGGCAAGAGCGTGTTCAACCTGTTCTTCGAGAACAGCACGCGCAC
>LNFM01000025.1_pt1 | contig 51952 bp, 55 predicted proteins | sample 596031 | NCBI WGS metagenome assembly LNFM01 (sample SAMN04254537, study PRJNA301005) | activated carbon metagenome | isolation source: dual media filters at the Ann Arbor, Michigan drinking water treatment plant | place: USA: Ann Arbor | reverse complement strand
GAATTCTCGGAAACTCCCCTCCTGGACAGGAGGGGTGCCCGCTTCGGGCGGGGTGGTTGAGAAGCTTAGGCACCGCGAACTAAACAGGCACCCCTAAAGTTTGGGACGCAAAGCGAAACCGGCACAAACAACACGTACATTTCAAATGCAAAAACCCCATCCCCTCAACCACCCCGTCAGCCCAGAGCGGCTGCCACCCCTCGCGGTCCAGGAGGGGAGTTTTGGGGCTAATACTTCCCCCTGATCTTCACCGCCCGCTCGATGATGTCGGCGTTTTCGAGGATCTTTAGGCGGAGGTCGTTGTCGAGGTTGGGATTGTCGGCGAGGAATTTGTTGATTATCGCGAGGGCCGCGTCGGAGTTTTGGCCGCCGATGAAGGCACCGAGCCAGCCGTTGACGAAGAATATCTTTCGGTTGCGTTTATGGTTCGGCAATTCCTCAAGAGCGCGTCGGAGGTAAGGCAGAGTCAGATCGCTGTGGCGAATATTGTTGAACGGCCCAAGGGCGGCCTCGATCCAGCTTTCGGAGATGTCTTTGCCCGCTACAAAGTCGTTCCAGAACTTCGCCTTGTTCTCAGCCGTCGGAAACCCGGCCCTCGCGGCGTAGGCATAACGCTTCGCGTCGTCGCTGGTTTCGCTGCGTTCCAGATCAGCAAGCAGCTTCGCCGCGTCCGGATCGCCGAGGATGATGAGGCGGGTGACGATGTCGAAGCGGTCTTTGGTAGTCGAGGCGTTCGGTCGCATCGGGTCAGTACCACCTGCGGTAGCGGGTGGGGTTCTTTGTGGCTGATCGACAGACTTCTTACCCGGAGCCAGGGCCCCACCCGCTACCGCAGGTGGTACTGACCCACGGGCCGACGATTGTTTTAGGATCTCCTTCATTATCCGCCGGGCATTCGCACTGGAGCCGATGCTGAGGAACGCCCGGTAGTACGTGATCTTCTGCCCCGGCGTCGGAGCATTTTGCATGCGGTCGATGAGGAGGGCTTCAACGCGGGCTTGGAGGTCGCTCGCCCTGTCGGTACCACCTGCGGTAGCGGGTGGGGTTTTCGCACCTCGCGCAGTAGACTTCTGGCCCGGCTTCAAGGCCCCACCCGCTACCGTAGGTGGTACTGACCCAGCCGATGAGCCGCCACCGTGGATGTAGTACCGCATCGCCGTCGAGACGCGGCTGAGCAGGGTTTGGATGGTGCTTTCGTCTTGCTCCCCTCCTTGCGAAGGAGGGGTGGCCGGCTTTGCGGCCGGGGTGGTAGCTAGCTCTTTGACAACTAACTCGACATACTCCCGCGGGTCCATCTCGCCCTCGCGGACGCTGTCCCACAACGCTCCCCACATCATCGAGCGGAGAAAATCGTCCTTTTCGTTCTGGATGTTCTTCAGGACGTAATCACGGCTTTTGGGATCGAGCAAGAAGATGCCGTAGCCGTAGTCTGAAAAGTTCGGGAAGATTACATGAGTTATCGGTTGGATTACATTGCCGTGTGTAGAAAATAGTCGCCCGCGACTATACATATACAGCGATGCTTTCTTCGCCTGTAAACTGGAATGGGCGTCAAGCGTTTTTTCCCCGTTGGTTTCTATGAGTCTTATTCGAAATTTCTGGTTGGAAGCTCCAAACTCACCCAGCGGACTGGATTGTTCAACGTTAAAGTGGAGGCCACCGGTTGGGTCCTGGATTACAACTCGAAACTTAGCGAGGCCTCGTCGTTTTACCCACCCATCAGCCCATTCGGAAAGTTGTTCACCGCTTGCCCTTTCAAACTCTGAAACCAGATCCTCCCAACCCGCATTTCCAAACTCATGCTTCTTCAAAAACGCGCGCACGGCGGTTTGGAATTTGTCTTCGCCGAGGTAGAACTCAGCTTGTCTCAAAAAAGCCGGGGCTTTGTTGTAGACGATGGCTCCGTAGGCGGATTTGGCGGCGGAGAGGTTTTTTATTTCCTGGTATATCGGCGTGGTTCCTTTGGTCGAATCGGTCTGATAGGCGGCCTGTTTGACGCGTTCGTAGAAGACCTTCCAGGCGTTGTATTCGGGCATGATCTTCTCCATCGCCTTGTAAGCGGTGAAGGTCGCAAAGCCCTCTTTCAGCCACAGGTCATCGAACCAACGCATCGTCACCGTGTCCCCAAACCACTGATGCGCCGCCTCGTGAAAGATCAGCGTCGCCCGCGAGATATAGTCGTTCTTCGTCGGCTCCTGCGGAAAGATGATCGACGATTCCCTGAGGAAAGTAGCCCCCGCATGCTCCATCCCGCCAAACGGGAATTCGGGGATCAGGACAAGATCGTACTTGGGGAACGGGAACTTATAGTCGAAATAGGTCTCAAAATACTTGATCGCCTCGCGATTAAGCCGAAACAACTCGGCAGCGTGGGGTTTGAACTTGGCGGCTTGGGATTTGCGGACGTAGATGCTGTCAGAACCGCCTGCGTAAGCGGGCGGGGTGGACGCTGCATTTGACGGACGTTGCGTGGTGGGTCCCGACGTTGATTTCGCGACAGCGTTCGTGCCCCCCGCTGACGCAGGGGGTTCTGACACCCGCTCGAACGGCCCGGCCGCGAAGGCGAAGACGTAGGTGCTGATCGGTTTGGTTTCGGAGAAGAACGAATCCGTTGTTTTCGGAATCTCAACAGGGTCGATCGGCACGCTCGCCAATTCACGGATTCCATTGGAAACGACCGCCCAGTCTGCGGGAAAAATAAAGTATGTGGAGAACCTCGCCTTCAAATCCGGCTGATCGAACACCGGGAACGCCGTGCTGGCGTCGCTGGGTACGAAGAGCGAATAGATATATTCCGCCCCGTCCTCTTTATCCACGTACCGCGTGATCGCGGAGCCGCTCGTCAGGATCGGCGAGGTGAAATCGAGTTTTATGACGTTCTCGCCAATAACAACGCCGTCCCGGAAGATCAGATGGTCGTTAAAAAGATCTTCATATGTTGGGGATGTTTGTACCGTGAGTACTAGCTTGGGCGGGCCAACCTGTGGCACAGACCCAATTGTACGATCAGGAAAGGCACGCAGCGAGATTCCATTAATACTCACATTCGAGATCGTGGAAAGAGATTCGCTGCCGCGTATCTTTCGCCAGTCCAGAATGATCGGCGTAGGATTCTGACTTGAGTTCATGCCGCCCGCTGACGCAGGCGGTTCTGATCCAGCCCCACCCGCTACCGCAGGTGGTATTGACTCGCCGACAGCCGCGACCTTCACCCGGATCTCGATCGTCCCCTTCAGCACGGGCGACATCTTTTCGAGGGTGAGGTTGAGTTTGTACCGTACGTCGCTGTACCGTTCGGCACGCCATTTGGCGAGTTCCCTTGAAACGCCCGGCTCGATCGGGGGTACCTGAGCGTGGCCACACACAGCAAAAACGCATATCGTCATGAAGATCTTCAGCAGCATTAGATACATCTTAATCGCTAAGTGCTCTCTGGCGGTAAATAAGTTGCTAGAGGGGAGACAAAATGTGGGTTTCAGCTAAGAGAGCAAAAAACTGCGGCGGTATCGACCGCTATTCGGCTTTTTCTCGCTTCTTTTGCTCATCTTCCTCGCGCATCAGGCTGGCGACCTGAAAGATGTAGTGGATGCCCGAGAAGACGGCAAAGAACGCGACTATGGCGTAGGTGGTCGGGAGAAAGAGGCCGTTGTTTACAGGGAAGACGACGGCGACCATTATAAGAATGACGGCTGCGACCTGAACGAATGTGCTGGCTTTGCCCGGACCGGACGGACGAAAGCCGCGAAAACCGGTCATCACATTTATCGTGCCCGCGATGGTCAGGATCGCGATATCACGGCCTATCACGCAGGCCGTCACCCAAAACGGAACGGGAAGGTGCGGTTTATCGACGCCGATGACGCTTTCGAGCGTCAGCATGATGAACGCCGTCGTCATCAGCAGTTTGTCGGCGATCGGGTCAATAATGATCCCGAGCTCGCTTTCCTGCTTCATCCGCCGAGCGATAAAGCCGTCAACACCGTCAGAAACACCGGCTATCGTAAAAACGATTAGTGCCAGTCCCGGACGATCGTACACGAGCAGGATCGCAAAAACCGGGATCAGCCCGATCCGGAGAAAGGTCAGGATATTGGCGACGGTGAGTACTCTGGTGGAAACAACGCGTTCGTCCATTACGCCGTGCGAAGCTCCAGAAGTGATATCTCGGGCGGGCAGTGATAGCGAATCGGCACGACAACAGTTCCGATGCCGCGGGTGATATAAACCTGCGAACCGCGGCGCGTATGGAGCCCGGCTTTGAGTTTTCGCTGCGGGAGAATACGTTTTTCGTCATCGCGCAGCTTTATCTGGCCGCCATGCGTGTGGCCGCTGAGCGTGAGATCGACCTGCGAGCGGGCCGCTTCGCGGAAAATGACCGGATTATGAGCAAGCAAAAGCTTCATCTCGTCAGGAAACGAACCACGAAGAGCCGCCCTAACGTCGGTTTTCCCGACCATGTAATCGTCAACGCCGGCGAGCCAGAAACTCGCCCCGCGAGCCTCAAACCGCAGGCCCTCGTTGACCAGCATGTTAATGCCTTCGCCGCGGAAGAGATGTGTAACCAGTTCTGCATCGGTCCAATGGTCGTGGTTGCCGAGACACGCGTAAATGCCATGCTTCGCTTTCAATTTGCCCAAGGCCGCAGCGACCGGGCCGATGAATTCACGGTCATGCGACACATAATCACCCGTCAGCAGGAACAGGTCGGGCTTCAACCGGTTCGCGACCTTCACAACCCGCTCGATGTGCTTGAGGCCTGTAAATGGGCTGTGGTGAATGTCAGAGAGATGAATGATCTTGAAACCGTCGAGCTTCGGCGGCAGACGCTTGAGATCAATGGTCACCTGCTCGAGTGAAAGGCTGTTCGCCTCGTCGATAGCGAGTTTGGCCTTCTTTGACCAGGTCTGGGCCAAAGTTCGGATGGGCGCTTCCGAGGCAACGAATGCGTTTAAGCGTTCAGAAAGCTTGACCCTCTTTGTTGCAGCTTCTCTCATCTGTGGACTTCAGAGTATAGCGGTTAAGGTCGGAGATTACAATGAGATTTCAAGAGCGTCGTTCCGTCCAGCCACTACGCGACCAGCTTAAGAAATTTTCTTTTGCCGACCTGCAGTAAAACGCCGTTAGCGTCGATCGCGATCTCAGTATTCGCGGCCGTAGCTTTTTCGCCATTGACCTTTACACCGCCTTGCTCGATAAGGCGACGAGCTTCGCCTTTTGAAGCGGCGAGGCCAGTATCAGCAATAAGCTGCGCAAGGGAGTAAGAACCAGCGGCGATCGTCCGTTCCTCTACCTCGTCCGGGACTTCCTTCTGCACAAATCGGCGATTGAATTCGTCCTCGGCCAACTGTGCCGCCTCGAGTGAATGGAAATCCTGAATAATGAGCTTTGCAAGTGCGACCTTGGCGTTTCGCGGGTTTATGTCGCCCGCATCGCACTGGCTCCGTCGATCCGCGATCTCAGCCGGCGTCAGATCGGTGACAAGCTCGTAGTAGCGCCACATCAGGTCGTCCGAGATGGACATCACCTTACCAAACATCTCGTTCGGAGCCTCGTCGATGCCGATATAGTTATTCAGCGACTTCGACATTTTGTTGACGCCGTCGAGGCCTTCGAGCAGCGGTGTCGTCATCACGATCTGCGGTTCCTGACCGTATTCACGCTGAAGGTCGCGGCCGACCATCAGGTTGAATTTTTGATCCGTTCCGCCGAGTTCGACGTCGGCTTCGAGTGCCACGCTGTCGTAGCCCTGAGTCAGGGGATAGAGCAGCTCGTGAAGGGATATCGGCGTATGGGCATTGAGCCGCTTTTCGAAATCGTCGCGTTCGAGTATCTGTTTAACGGTCACACGCGCACACAGTTTCACGAAATCAGCGGCCGTGAACTTGTCCATCCACTCGCCATTAAATCGAAGCTCAGTCTTCTCCGGATCGAGAAGCTTGAACATCTGCCGCTTGTAGGTCTCTGCATTCGAGTTGATCTCTTCACGAGACAATGGCGGCCGCGTAACGTTCTTTCCCGAAGGATCGCCGATCATCCCCGTAAAATCGCCGATCAAAAAGATAACCGTGTGCCCGAGATCCTGGAACGCTTTCAATTTGCGTATAACAACCGTATGCCCAATATGAATATCAGGCGCCGTCGGATCAAGCCCGAGTTTCACCCGCAAAGGCTTGCCCGTCTTATGGCTGCGTTCAAGCTTCTTTCGCAGATCTTCTTCACGGATCACGTCCACCGTGCCTTTTTTCAGAAATTCGATTTGTTCTTCGATCGTCATTTAGATTAATTGAATCAAAAAAGCATCAAGAGCCCGACATTTGTCGAGGCCGAGATCTCCGCAATTTGCTCAGAATGTTTCCTTAACAGTAGTTCGATATTGCTCGTCGTACAGTTACCGGTTCTTATCCAGATCAGGCCGGGAGCGTCGATCGACACTGAGACAAGGTCATTAAAGTCAGAGTCCTTGGTAACGATCACGAAATCGTTCTCCCGCGCGTAACGAAAGATGTCTTCGTCTGGAGAGTGCTCCAATCCCAGAAGAACTACGTGATCTGAACCTGGGAATATATCTTGAAGGAGCGAGACGAGGGTTCGCGACAAGTTTTCGTCAAACAGCAGTTTCATGAAGCGACAAGAAGCTGCGTCTTTTCCCTGTCCGCCGCAAAAGATAGACAGGCTAGAATGTCATTTCTCGTCAATTCGGGAAAATCATCGAGGATCTCTTCCTGAGTCATGCCAGACGCTAGGCACTCAAGCACATCATAAACCGTGATCCGCATACCGCGAATACAGGGCTTTCCGCTCCTCTTGCCCGGCTCGATAGTTATGATGTCTTTGTAATTCATTTAAACAAAATACCAATTATAAGGCCAAAAATACACTGCAAAATCAGAGCTTACGGTACATGATGTATGCATTCGTGTAACCCTCTCGGTGATGATCGAATGCGTCAGGTATCTCACCAATGATATCGAAGCCAACACTTTGCCAGAGTTTAACCGCAACCGCGTTTGATTTGACGACGAAATTGAACTGCATCGCTGTGAAGCCGAGGCGTTTGGCTTCGTCGAGCGACCAGAGCGCGATCTGTTTGCCGATACCTTTACCGTGGGCAGCCGGCGAGACCATGTAAGCGGCGTTTCCGACGTGCTTGCCGAGTCCGGGCTGATTCGCCCGCAGCCAGAAGGTAGCGGCGATCTCACCGTCGATCTCGGCGACGTAATTGTATTTATCCGGTGCAAACCAGTAAGCCATCATCTCTTCTTCGGTCGCATCAGGAGCGAATACGTAGGTGTCGCCGCCGGCGATGACGGCCTTGATTATTCGCCAAATAGCGGGTTTATCATTTTCAAGTGCTTTTCTTATGTCTATCATCTACAATCCGGTGACCATTTTAAACTTTGCGTTCTTTGCGGCTTTGCGTGAAACTCTTATTTTTACGCAAAGGCTCGTAGTACGCAAAGAAGAGCCTGGAGCGACCCTCAAGTTTATGTCAAACGATCTAAAGAATCTTCATCTCGCCTTTATTGGCTGCGGCGTGATGGCGGAATCGATGCTAGCGGGTCTGGCGAAGAAAGAACTGGTCGACCCCGCAAACGTCTGCGCGAGCCATCCGCGAAAGGCCCGCCGCGAAGAACTGGCAGCTAAGTACGGTGTTGAGGTGTTCGAAAGTAATTCTGACGCAGCCAAACATGTCGCCGGCCGCGAGAATTCAGCCGTCCTTATCTGCGTAAAACCGCAGCGCCTAAAAGGCGTTTTGAACGATCTAACAGGCGTACTGCATCTCGACCAACTCGTCATCTCGATCGTCGCCGGAGCCCGCATAGAGCATCTTGCCGACGAACTCGGCACGGCGAAGATCGTCCGTGCAATGCCAAACACGCCATCGCAGATCGGCGCCGGAATAACGGCATGGACATGCACAAGTGCGGTCGATGACACGGAACGCGGCCACGTCCGTGAAATGCTATCGGCCCTCGGCAAGGAACTCTTCGTTGAGACTGAAAACATGATCGACATGGCCACGTCGCTCTCCGCGACAGGCCCCACCTACATTTTCATGGTCATGGAAGCCCTGACCGACGCCGGTGTCCACCTCGGCTTCTCCCGCGACATGGCCAAGGAACTCGTCCAGGAAACCATGCTCGGCTCAGTAAAATTCGCCATCGAATCGCACAAACACCCCGCCGAACTCCGCAACATGGTCACCTCCCCCGGCGGAACCTCGGCTGAGGCGATCTACCAGATGGAGAAAGGCTCACTGCGAACCGTGTTGTCAAAGGCGGTTTATTCAGCTTACAAGCGAGCTGTTGAGTTGGGAAAGAAATAGGCTTCCCCTACAGATTTCGAGCAACCTTACTCCTCAGGCGGACCAAACCGGTAGACAAGAAATCCTATCGCCCTCGCGGGCCGTCCGTCAGCGGTGGGACGGTTGAATTTGGAGGCACGGGCGGCTCGTTCGGCTTCGGGCCAGAGTTCTTTGTTGCCTGTTCTTGCTTTCGCGGAGATCACTGACCCATCGGTTGAGACGAGCACCTCGACCTGGACCAGGCCCTTGGCTCCCATCGCTTTTGCGGCACGGGTGTAGTAAGGCTTTTCGGCAGAAGCGACTTCGTAATTAAGGAAAGTGTACTTGTCACCGAGCACCGGGCCGTTGAATGACGCCGGAGGAGGAGCCGGCGTCGCTTTCGGCTTAACGGGTGATGTGGTTTTAGCCTTCTTTCCGGAGGTAGTACCTTTTTTCGTCGAACCACCGCCTTTGGGGGTGCTTTTTGACGAAGACTGACTTCCGCTGCCGCCTTCCGCAGCTGAACCTCGCGCCTCGGCCGCTGCCTCGGGCTCATCGATCGCCGCTATTGCCGCCATCTGCGCCCGAGCGTCCATGGAAAAGACACCCAGCACGATAGCGACAACGAGCCCGACAAAAAAAGATCTATAACACTTCTTCATATTTTACGTTCAAGAGCTTCTTCGAAGCGTAAATTTCCACACCATTCTACCCGCATTCTCGTCAAAAATGTAAACACCGTCGGTCACCTGCCAATACCCGAGGCATTGCCATTTGCCTACGGCAAGCTTGTTAAAAAGTGACACGCGGACACCGGAATCGATCGCATCGATCATCGCCTGATTCGCAGCGTCAAGCTTCTGATTCCCCCGCCGCCCAGAACCTGTGTAATGTATAACGTCAGTTGTTTCTCCGTGAAAATCCGGATAGCACGGATTGATCCGCCCAAAATCTGTCAGCAGCGAAACGAGTTTCCCGCCACGCTGACAGATCCCATTCCGAACCCGATGTATACGGCTTACATCCGCCCAGGAATAGACCACATCGGTTTCAAATTCTGTTATTTCCACAGACGCGATAGTACAAAGTTGCGGACCACCATGTCGACCCCGATATTTCGGGCCCGACCGTTAAACCGCTCAGGCAGAACAGTTTCAGGAGTTAGGATCAAAGATATCTTTTTTGGCAAACCCATCCTTTTTGATCCGTCTGAGGCGTGACCTTAGTTCACTGTCCAGCCTGGTAAAGATGCGGCGGAACTTTTGTTCCGGGCGGGCCATGAAATAGGTTACGTGAAAGGTATCGTAACCGTTTGGTGAGTTTGGCGAAAAGTAGTAGTTCGAAACGCAGCGGCGTATACCGTCGACGCGCACTTCGTTGACGGAGTGCCATGAGCTGTCATTCGTAGACATGAGGACGAGCCGATTAAAAAGGCTCGGTATCTCGATGGGTTCTCGCACTTCGGGGTCCCACAGCTCGAGATTTCCGCCATTCTCGGGCTTCCAGTCAGGCGTCACGTAGTAGAGAAGATTGAGCACCCGATAGTTTCGGCGTTCTCCGTCGTGCGAGTTATCTATGTGCGGATTTAGAAAATGCCCGCGGGTCATCGCGCTCAACCCACCGGCGTATAGACGAGGGTCGCCGACCGCGTTAGCGATCCCTGTAAGCTCGGCAACCTTACTAATGACCCTCTCATCCTGAAAGGCAAAAGTTATGTCTTCGATCAGCCGATCAAAACGTTTCAGGTCCTTCGTCGTGTGCTTTCGCTCACGAAAAGTATCCATCAACCGCATATCAGATGTGGAAGGGAAAACTTTGGCAATACGCTCGGCTATTTCGGCGGGCAGCAGGCCGTCGATCGCCGCGAACTTGGCTCCGATGCCGCGTTCCTGAGCAAATTCCGCCTTTATGGCCGACGCATCGCCGTCAAGTCGGTCGAGAATAAGTTGTACTAGTTCTTCCCGCATTTTTCGAGGCCCGTAGCTACAGGATAGAATAATAATCTGACCATTTCACGCGCCCGTGCGTCTAAGGTTGTGGTTGACAAAGATCTTACACGGGGAACGAGCAATTATATGGATAGACGTTATTTCTTAAAAGCAAGTGGTATCGGGCTCGCGAGCTTCGGCTTCATGGCTGCGGCTCCTGAATTTTTACATCAGTTCGCTGCCGCTCAATCGACAGCAAAAGGCTTTGGAAAGAAAAAAGTTCTGGTGACCATCTTCCAACGAGGTGCTGTCGATGGCCTGAATATGGTCGTGCCGCACGGCGAAAGCCAGTATTACGCGATCCGACGAAATATTGCTATCCCGCAGCCTGGTAAGGCGAATGGGGCGCTCGATCTCGACGGATTTTTCGGACTTCATCCATCGATGAAGCCGCTGGAGGCTTTCTGGAAGAATAAGCAGCTTGCCGTGATCCATTCGGCCGGTTCGCCGGATAATACGCGTTCGCATTTTGACGCTCAGGATTACATGGAGACCGCAACGCCCGGATACAAAGGCACCAAAGACGGCTGGCTCAACCGCGTTCTTCAGGCAACTAGCAAGAAAAATGAATCGCCGTTCCGCGCAGTCTCACTTACGCAATCACTGCCTCGTTCGCTGTACGGTAAGGCTCCATCCGTAGCGATGACAAACTTGAGCGATTTCTCGATCAAAGCTGGTCTTTATACAAGCGACCTTAAAGGCGGTTTCGAAGGTATTTATCAGGAGAATGCGAAGGATTCCCTGGGTGAAACGGGTAAAGAAACGTTTGAGGCCGTAAATTTCCTGAAGAAGGCAAATCCGTCGCAGTATAAGCCTGAAAATGGTGCGGTCTATCCGGCGACGGGCCTCGGACGTTCACTTCAGCAGATCGCTCAGATGATAAAGGCAGGTATCGGGCTCGAAGTTGCTTTCGCCGAAATGGGCGGCTGGGACACGCACTCAAATCAGTCGTTCGGACAGAACCCTTCGCAGGGACAGCTTGCGAATCTACTTCGGGATTTTAGCACCGCGATCGCAGCGTTTGCGACAGATCTTGGCAAGCGAATGGATGACGTTGTCGTTTTGACAATGAGTGAATTCGGACGCCGTGCCGCGGAAAACGGCACACGCGGTACGGATCATGGTCACGGTAATGCGATGTTTGTCCTGGGTAATTCGGTCAAGGGCGGTAAAGTCTACGCCGATTGGAAAGGCCTCAAGCCTGAAGCTCTTGATTCCGGCGATCTCGCGGTCACGACCGATTTTCGCGACGTCTTCGCCGAAGCTGCTTACAAGCACATGGGCAGCCACGACCTCAAGAAGCTCTTTCCGCATTACACGGCGGCGAAGGAGAAATTTACTGGATTTCTCGGCTAGCTAAGAGCTCGATCATTTCAGTTTGGGGCGGCAGTCTGTTCGATATCGACAGTTATATGCCGCCATTTTCCTTGGAGGAAACGCATTACGCTCAGAGCACATCGCGTCACATGCCCCGCAAGGATCGCAAGCCAAATGTGAATTGGTTCGAGTGTTCCAAATCGATTTATCGCGAAACATATCCCGAGCGGTATGATCACCTGTGAAATGATCGAGATATAGAGCGGGCTCTTAGTGTCGCCCGTTCCCTGCAGCCCGCCCGTATAGGTCAGAGCGACCGATATAAACAAGCCGGAAAAAGCCAGTACTCGCATCAACTGAACGCCGATGGCGACCGCTTGCGGGTCGGTCATACCAAAGATCGCAAGTAGTTGGGCGGGAAAGAAAAAGAAAAAGAATCCAAGAAATGCCGACCCGATAAGGCCGAAGCGAGCAGCCGTGTTTACAGCTGCATACGCCCGGTCAGGATGCCCCGCTCCAATGTTCTGCCCGGCGACGGCGGCCGCGGCCCCCATCAAGCCTACCGAGGTCCAGGTTATCAGCGAGAAAAGCTGAGTATATGACACAGCATATGCCGCCTGAGCCGCCGCACTTTCAGCGAGCGAGCCGATGAATGACAACATCAGCACTCCGCCGATATTCATCGCTATACCTTGAAAGCCCGTCGGCAAGCCAAATTTGAAAAGCGAGCGTATGACCTTCCAGTCCGGAGCCCAACCTTGTCCGCGCGGAAATCCGACGACCCATCCGCCGCTCCACATCTTGTAGATCGCGTAAAGGCCAACAAGGCCGGTCGCAATGCTCGTTCCGATCGCCGAACCCATCGTACCGTAGGCGGGGATCGGGCCAAGGCCGCGAATAAATACGATGTTGAGCAGCAGATTTAAAATGGTCATTACAACGCCCAGGATCATCGGCGTCTTGGCGTCTCCGGCGGAACGAAGAGCTCCGCTGGTCATGAAATAAATAAGCAGCCCAAAGCTGAAAACAAAAGTTATGCGGAGGAATGGCAGCGCTTCTGCCTTGACTTCGACGTCGCTACTCACAAAATCGAGCAGAAACGGAGCTACAAAATAGCCAACCGGGGCCATTATCCCGACTGCGATAAAGACCGCAGTGAGAAATGCCTGATACACCGTTCGATTGACCTTCTCCGGTTCATGAGCACCTGCAAAACGGGCAACCAAAACTGACATTCCAGTGAAGATCGACGCGATGAATACAATAACAACGAGGAATATTTGGAAGCTGATCCCGATGGCCGCGTTCGCTTTGTAGCCGACGAGATTGCCAACCAAAACGTGATCCACAATGCCCTGCATTCCTGCGATAGCATTGGTAAGCATTGTTGGCCAGGCGATCTTCCAGACGGCGCTCGACAGCGGCCCTTCGACGATCGAGCGATCGAACTTCGGCTTTTTCTTGTTCGGCTCGACGGCAATTTCGGCGTCGGACGGTTCGCTATCGGTTTCTGTATTCATTTGCGGTTCGCGGGAAAACGGTTCTAGAGATCGACCAGGACCTTGAACCCTCCGTAGACCATCCGTTTATAGTCGAAGAGCTTCTCCTGAGGCATCGCTTTTCGCATCTCAGGATCGGCGAGGATCGCTTTCATCGTCTTGTTTCGATGGGCCTCCGACTTAAACTCAACGGCGGCGTAAATAAGCGTTTCGCCTTCCTTCAGCTTAACCTTTTTTGGAAAAGGAACGACACCAACGGCCTCGAGATCCGAAGCAACGTACTCACGATAGCGAAGGGCTCCGTTTTTCAGAAATATCTTGCCTGCGACGGTTGCCAGCTTTTTGTAGGCCGCAAGGTTTCCCTCCGAAATCGGCAGAAGGTAAACGTCTACGTATTTTGACACTTAATTTTCTCCAACAATAGTCCTATGGTAAGTGAAATAGGAACAAAAAACGAGGGCGAGCCCGATCAAAGGCATTATGAGCATGCTCAGCCCGTCACCGACCGAAAGATGGGAATAGAAAGCTCCAATTAGGTCGAACGCGAGGCCCGCATAAGCCCACTCTTTTAACCTCGGGAAGCCCGGAGCCAAGACCGCGATCACGCCCAGTATCTTGGCAACGCCGATAAAAGGCAGCAGGTAGGCCGGATATCCAAGATGGGTAAAAATCTCGACGGCTCCGGGATGATAAATGATGTCCGGGATCCCCGAAAGGCCCATCAGGGCAGACATTAGTATTGTTGAGGTCCAATAGAGTGCTTTCATTTAAGATCAAACAGCTAATTAAAAGGGATCAACCGCCGAACACGCGCATCGCGCAGATAGAGGCCTGCCCAGATGACAATTCCCAGAAGCACCTGAATAAAAACAGCATCACCGACTCGCACGTGCGTCGCGATCGCTCCGCCCATGTAACCTGTCAGCAAGATCGCACCGAGTACCGCTGTTCGCGGTATCAGGTAAAGAATGGTACAAACGATCTCGACGATACCGATATAAAAGATCGTATTAGCATCCCAGCCCATGTGCTTCAGCCCTTCGTCAAAACCCGCAGGCTGGATAAATTTCATCGTTGCGCTCATCAAGAGCAGCAGGCAGGGCAATACACTAATTACCCATCCGGCCCAAAACATTCCCTTTGAAACATTTTGCTGTTCTTCCATGCTTTCTACTCCTATCGTGGTTTTATTGCTGCGGGCTCGACTCAGACACCGTTTTCAGTTGCGTGACGCCTTTTTCAAAGTCCGGTCCCAGCAGTTGGTCCATGCTCACTACGAGGCACATTGCCTTTGATATAACGTTATGTTTTCCGGTGATCGACCACTCGATTTCGGTCTTTTCACCCATGGGTTTGAGAATGAACTCCGTGTTGGCGAGCGATGCAAACGGCTTAATGAACTCGAGATCGATCTTTACGTGACTATTCGGATGACTTTCTCTGATCGTCATTTTACCCTCGCCGACTTCGTCATTTCCGACCCACGAATAGGTCGAGCCGACGCCGTTGGGCGGGCCGCCATACGTCACCTTCATTGCAGGGTCGATCTTTGCCCACGGCGACCATGCATCCCATTTGCGGAAGTCGTTTACGTTTGCAAATACTCTCTCTGACGGAGCATTGACCGTGGCCGTGCGTACGACACGGTATTCGTCGGGCTGCATTGCGATCGCGATGGCGATTCCCACCACAGCTAAAACAACAATTACGACCGCTCCAAGTATGAGCTTCTTCAACATTGCTTTTTCTCCTATTTGAGCGACTTTATACTATTTTTTGGACGTATCCAAGTATATCTACTAGCCCTCGTTTAGTTGCCATTAGGGGAAAACAGGAATATAAAGGAGGCGGTATGAAGGAGTGCCCTAAATGCGGAACGACATACACTGACGATTCACTTCGATTTTGTCTGGCCGATGGCTCTCCGCTCAATATGGACGAGCAGCCGACCATCGTTCGAACGTCACTGATACCAGCAGCAGAGAAAACGATTGCCCTCCCAGCAAAGCCAAACGCGCATGCTGCGTCGCCTAACGCAGGCGCGTCCGGGTCTTCAGTCATGAAGATCGTTCTCGGAGTCATTGCGTTGAGCATATTACTTTTGGTGGGCGTAGGTCTCGCCGGAGTTTTTTATTATTATTACTCGGCCCCAACCCCGGTCTCGACTACGCCAACCACGCAGCCGACCACAGAGCCTTCAGGCCGTAAAGACCCTGACGACGAACTGCAAAAGCGGATCGCGGACCTCGTAAAGCAGCTAAACGATCAGAGGCGTCAGGCACAAAATTCAAATGCGTCCGTGAAACCGCCAGAACGCACTACTGGCTCGACAACCGCGATCGTAAACTCGCCCGGAGACGGATTCCTAGCCCTGCGATCCTTGCCCAACAGCCAGTCCGGAGAACGCATAACAAAGATCCCGCACGGAGCGCGGGTTGCGATCGGAGCCTGCGGGCCCGTCGTCACTCCGGTCAAACGAAGCGGCCGTTGGTGTCAGGCGAGCTATGGCGGATACGATGGCTGGGTTTTTGACGCGTATCTAAACTATGAATAGAAAAAGAAAGAGTGCGGTCTTTTTTGTAAGACCGCACTCGGTAGGTTTCATTTGGTAGGTATAAATGAAGGGTATATAAATCACTCATTTAACGACTGAGCGGTGCCGAAGGGGGATAGTAGAAATTCCCCAATGTTTTGAAGTTCTTAGTATCAAACATCTTGCGTGCTCCACAGTCTGTGCACACTCTGTAAGAACCTTTAATATCTGTGAACGGGCGGCTCAAATCCTTGTGCCAGCAACCGAATAATCTGCCCAGAATTCCAATCTTTCGTCCGAGCGAACTTTCTTTTCTATCAACTACACGCTCGACTGTCAAACTTAGTTCCAAAATATTTTGCATTTCTTTTTCCTCCTCACCGACCACTTCGGGTGAATGCCTCGTTACTAGAACGCGGCAGGGGAAAGATTTTGCACAGTTAAGATGTATCCCCAAAGAAAAAGGTTTGATTAATTTCTTTATCAATCTAAAACTTTGTCTTCACCCTTTTATTCGCTAGAATCGTGCAAAAAGATTCAGGAGTTACTATTAATGAATTTTAGAGGCTTTTCTTACATAGTTCTGTTCGTTTGCACACTTATTATTTCCACGCCATCCACCTTTGGCTGGGATGAAACCGGTCACAAGATATCGGGTTATATAGCGTGGCAGCAAATGGCCCCAGAGGTTCGCGAGCGTGTGATAGCCATCCTGCGACAGGCTCCTGAAGATTCGCAGATCTCGACGTTTTATCTGACATACGGATCGCGAAGCGAAGAAACACGTAAGCGTGAGTTCTTCATGCTCATGACGACGTGGGGTGATATCGTACGCGACCGTAACTTCCCGGTACGGTTCAAGAATTATCACAAGGATGATTGGCATTACGCAGACGGCCTATGGACCACCAAGAACGGTACCGTCGAAAATTTGCCTCCGCCAGCTAATGGCGGCAAGGCTGTTGTCAAAATGGCTGACCTCGACGCGGTGATCCGCGGCAAGGCATCGAATGCAGAGAAGGCGGTTGCTATTGTCTGGCTCGAACACATAATTGGCGATATACATCAGCCGCTGCATTCGTCATCACGTGTGACGGATCTCGAACCGGACGGCGATCGAGGCGGGAACTCATTTTTGCTTTCTCCCCAGGGAGCTGCGCGTGAACAGCAGGTAAATCTCCATTCGTATTGGGACGGGATCGTCAGGCGTAGTTTGCCAAATAGCAGTGACGCCTGTGATGAAGCGTATGTAGACCCCATCGCGCAAAAGATAATGAAGAAATATCCGTTCGACAAAATGCGAACGCGGATAGATTCGGGCAATTACACGGGATGGGCAAGGGAAAGCCTTATCGCGTCTCAGACGCAGGTCTTTTCGCCTGATCTGGTGAGGTTTCAGATGCCGTCGAATAACTACCGCAAGAAGGCCCTGACTCTTTCAGAGGAAAGGCTGGCTCTGGCCGGTTACCGCATGGCAGCACTCTTTACCCAGGCTTTTGGTGATGCAAAAACTCCAGTTGCTCCATTGCCCTAGGACCCATATTTGATGATTCCGAACGAACTGCTCGCATATTTTCAGTCAAGAGAAGCGGCGATGGTCGAAGCGATCCGCGATATCGTTAATATCGAATCGCCATCGCACGACGCTGCTCGCAGCCGTGAGGTTGTCGCCTGGGTCGAGCGCCAGTTTCGAGCGACCGGAGCCGGGCTCGAGCTCGAACGTCAAACGTGTGCGGATGGCGAACATTTGGTGATCCGGGCATTTCCGGGTGACGGAAAGCACACGATGCTGCTCGGCCACACTGACACTGTCCATCCGGTCGGCACAAATAAGCTGAACCCGACGCGAATCGAGGGTGATAAATTCTACGGCTGCGGGATCTTCGACATGAAGGCAAATATCGTCCTGATGATCGAGGCCATGCGATATTTTGCCAAAACCGGAATACGGCGGCCGCGCCCTATAACGATATTTCTCTCGTGTGATGAAGAAGTTGGGAGCCCCTCGGGCCGAGCGCTGGTCGAGCGCGAGGCCGCTAATGCTCTTCACTGTCTGGTTTTCGAACCGTCCGCCGATGGCCGCGTAAAAACCGGCCGTAAGGGAACGGGCTGTTATACGCTTCGAGCCCACGGCATCCCCGCCCACGCCGGCCTCGAACCCGAAAAAGGCGCAAATTCGATCGTCGAGATCGCCCGGCAGATCGAGCCTATTCATGAGTTGGGAAATGCCGCAGTTGGCACGACCGTAAACGTCTGCACCATCACCGGCGGTACGACCTCCAACGTCATACCCGAACACACCGAATGCGAGATCGACGTGAGGTTCAGCTCGATGGCAGAGGCACAACGCGTCGATACAGAGCTTCGTTCTCTCACCTCCTTTGACGACCGCGTCACGCTCGAACTCCTCGGCGACATCAACCGCCCGCCCATGGAACGCACTGAAGAAGTAGTCTCACTATTTGAAAAGGCTCGCGATCTCGCCGCCGGCTTCGGCTACGAGCTCGGCGAAACCCAAGTCGGCGGTGCATCGGATGGTAACTTTGTCGCCGCTCTAGGTGTACCGGTTTTGGATGGATTGGGCATCGCAGGTGCGGGTGCTCATACTTTAGGTGAGCATGTTTTGGTTAGCGATATCGCAGCGCGAGCAACTTTAGTTACTCTTCTTCTGAGTTGAAATTGGCTGATCATATGAGTTGCGGATGTACAAAATTCGGACCGATTGAGCTCTACCGAGATGAAGTTTCGACGCGGATAAAAGAGACAACAGAACTCACTCAAGAATTTGAGACGATTGCCAGACACAACGGAGGCGAGCACAAACTTCTGAAGTGCAGTATGTGTGACCAGTACTGGCAGATCAGTCGGGCGTGGAATTGGGGCAACGACGAATATTTGTTCAAGGTTCCTCGTATTCAGTCTGACGAATGGCTAAAAGAACCATATGTTCAACCTGACGAGTTGTTGATATATAACTCGATGATGCAGGATTACATCCAGAAGAATAATTTTGTCGAGAAAGAAACGGAATGTCAGGCAGACGGCTGTAGAAATCGAGCTGTCCGATTTTCAATATTCTGTGTAGAAGACCATATTAAATCGTTGCAGAATGCAGGCGTTCTACCAAAGACCGTCCAAGGTCGATGGTTCGCCCCGTACAGTGCGCATTGACAATCAAATTATCCGGAGGCGCGGCTTGTCCGGTGATGGGCACGGTCTTCAAAACCGTTGTGAGGGCGCGAGAGCGTACTCAGGTGGGTTCGACTCCCACACGCCTCCGCCAATTTAGTGAACAGTGAACAGTGAACAGCGAATAGTGAATAGTTAAGAAGATGAAGAGATGATCGAGTGGATCGCGCTTAATATGACGCCCGGGGTTGGGCCTCGTGCCGCAACCAAATTGCTTGAGCGGTTTGGTTCGGCGAATGCCATTTTTCATGCGCGGCGGGCTGAGCTTGAGTCTTTGCGGCTTAAGCCGGAGACGATCGAGAGCATTATAAAAAGAGAGTTTCACGACCGGGCGGTGGCTGAATTTGAGCGGGTCAAGGAACTGGGTGGCGATGTTTTGATACTCGATGACGGGAGCTATCCTGCCTTGCTGCGTGAGATCGACGATCCCCCGCCCGTGCTGTATGTGAAGGGCGACTGGCAGGCGTGTTTTGATCAGCCCTGCGTCGGCGTTATCGGTTCGCGGATGTGTTCGACTTATGGCGAGAACGCTTCGGAGATGCTTTCGCGAGACCTCGCTTCTCGGGGCGTTACTATCGTTTCCGGTCTTGCTCGCGGCATCGATACCGCCGGGCATCGCGGGGCGATCCGTGGCCAGGGCCGGACGGTCGCCGTGATGGGAACGGGCATCGACAATGTTTATCCCAAGGAGAACAACGGCCTCGCCCGCGACATTCTTGCTAATGGCGGGTGCCTAGTAACGCAATTCCCCCTCGGCACTCCGCCGATAAAAGAAAACTTTCCATACCGAAACCGAATCATAAGTGGGCTTAGCTTGGGAGTATTGATAGTCGAGGCTTCGGAAAGGAGCGGATCTTTGATAACGGCACGGCTCGCGATGGAGCAGAACCGCGAGGTAATGGCGGTTCCGGGGAATATCACATCCGGAAATTCCTTTGGCACGAACTATCTGATAAAGAGTGGTGCAAAGCTCGTGCAGCAATGGCAAGATGTCGTCGCAGAGCTGCCCGCCGAGGTTGGAGCCGCGATCTTGCCGCCGAAGATCGACAAAGGCGTGCCGGATCGAAAGGAGAGGAATGAAACTCCGGTTCCGGCCGATCTAAGTGTTAACGAACGAACCATTTGGGGCATTTTGAAGCCCGACGAACCGACGCACATCGACACCCTGCTCGAATCAAGCGGGCTGTCATTTGGCGATCTGAATAATGCTCTGGTGTCGCTCGATATTCGTGATCTTATCCGCGTTTTGCCCGGTAAGCACTACGCCCGGCGAACCTGATAGCCGCTTTCGCCCCCTCTTTTGACAATCCTGTATTTTCCGTTATGCTCAATCCTCGCATTGACTAGTCGTGCGGTCAGGTGTTATCAGTCGTAAACGTCAGCAACGCGCGTTTTGCTGACGTATTTTTTTCAACCTAGGTTGAAGAAGGCTGCGATAGGCGAGTGACGCGACCAATTATGTCAAAGAACTTGTTAATAGTTGAAAGCCCCGCGAAAGCGAAGACGATTGAAAAGATCCTCGGTAAGGATTTTCAGGTCAATAGCTGCTATGGCCACATCCGCGACCTCGAAAAGGCCAGCATGGGTATCGACATCGAGAATGATTTTGAGCCCCGCTACATAGTTCCGGACGAGAAGAAAAAGGTTGTGAGTGATCTGAGATCGCTGGCAAAGAAGTCTGACGAAGTCTGGCTCGCTACAGACGAAGACCGCGAGGGAGAAGCAATTAGCTGGCATCTCTGCGAAGTGCTCGGCCTTGACCCGATCACGACCAAACGGATCGTTTTCCACGAGATCACTAAACCTGCAATTGAGGCAGCTGTAAAGAATCCGCGCACTGTAAACATGAACCTAGTCATGGCTCAGCAGGCGCGTCGTGTGCTGGACCGCATCGTCGGTTTCGAACTGAGCCCCGTGCTGTGGCGAAAGATCAGCACGAGCAACAAAAACCTCAGTGCCGGGCGCGTCCAGAGTGTTGCAGTACGCCTGATCGCCGACCGAGAACGCGAGATCAACGCTTTTCAACAGGAAAGCCATTTCAGGATCGAAGGCTTGTTCTTCGCCGATGACATAACCGGAAAACAAGTAACATTCAAGGCTGAAGGCCGAAAACAGAACAGTGCCGCCGATGCGGAAACGTTTTTGAATGGCTGTGTCGGTGCTGATTATAAGGTTACGGACATTCGCGTAAAACCCGGCAAACGGACGCCAGCCCCGCCCTTTACGACCTCAACGCTCCAACAGGAGGCATCCAGAAAACTTGGCTACGGTGTGGGCAGAACGATGCAGATCGCTCAAAAGCTCTACGAAAATGGGCATATCACCTACATGCGTACCGACAGCGTAAGCCTGAGCGAAACGGCGCAGAGCGACATTAAGCAGGCGATCGGCTCGATGTTTGGCGAGCGATATCATCAGTCCCGAAAATTCAAGAATAAGAACGAATCCGCACAGGAAGCTCACGAGGCGATCCGCCCGACCAATGCGAATGCCCCAAGCATAAGGGATGAGGAATGGCAGCGGCTGTACGAGCTGATCTGGAAACGAACGATCGCTTCGCAAATGGCCGAAGCCGAACTGGAAAAAACGACGGTCAAGATCGAGATCTCAACAAACAAAGAGGAGTTAACCGCCTCAGGCGAAGTCTTAAAGTTTGATGGATTCCTGAAAGTTTATCGAGAAGATAAGGACGAAGATGAGCAGGAAGAAACTGCCGAAGGCCTGTTGCCGCCGATGACCGTTGGGCAGTCGATGCCGCTATCTGAACTAAGGGCAACTGAACGATTCAGCCGAGCGCAACCGCGTTACACCGAAGCATCACTGGTCAAAAAATTAGAAGAGCTCGGCATTGGCCGCCCGTCCACCTATGCGCCAACGATCTCAACGATCCTGAAAAGAGGCTACGTTGAAAAGAGAGATAAAGAAGGGGCTCCGCGGGCTTTCAGGATATTGGTTTTGAAGAATGATTCGATCAGCAAGCGCGAAGAATCCGAGAATACCGGTGCCGAAAAAGCAAAATTGTTCCCGACGGACCTAGGCCTGGTGGTTACAGATTTTCTGAAGCAGCACTTTGACGCCATCATGGACTACGGCTTTACTGCCAAGATAGAGCAAGAGTTCGATGAGGTGGCCGACGGAAAGCTGGAATGGAACACAATGCTCGAGGAGTTTTACGGCCCCTTTAAGAAAGATGTTGACAGCACCATCGAAAGGGCAGAACGCGTAAAGGCCGAGCGAGAATTGGGCATTGATCCCGAATCAGGCAAACCGGTGGTTGCCCGTATGGCTCGCTATGGCCCCATCATTCAGATCGGCAGCGCCGCCGAAGAAGAAAAGCCAAGGTTTGCGAAGCTTCCACCGGGACAGAGCATCGAAACCATAACCTTTGAAGAAGCCCTGGCCTTGTTCAAGCTGCAGGCCGCAATGGGCACCTACGACGGCAAGGACCTGTCTGTCAGCATTGGCCGCTTCGGGCCCTATGTAAAATGGGGCGATGAGTTTGTGTCCATACCTCGCGGCATTGACCTCGCGACGGTTGACACAGAAAAAGCTATCAGTTTTATAAAAGCCAAACAGGAAGCGGACGCGCCTGTAGGTGAATACGACGGTAAGCCGATAACGAAGGGGACTGGACGTTTCGGGCCCTTTATAAAATGGGACGGTCTGTTTATTAACGTCCCTCGCCGATATGACCTTGCAAATCTGACCCAAGCTGAAATGAACGAGCTTATCGAGGCAAAGGTCAGCAAGGAAGCAAACCGCTACATCCAGCGTTGGGAAGCAGAAAAGATATCGCTCGAAAATGCGCGTTGGGGACCCGTCATCAAATTCGGCAAAAAGATCATCTCACTTCCAAAGAAAGCCGATGGAACGCGTTCTACCGCAGAGGAAGCCGCCTCTCTCACGCTCGAACAGGTGAAAAAGCTCATCGAGGCCGAAGTTCCTGATGCCTTTGCAAAGAAAGCAAAACCGGCCGCCAAAAGAGCCCCTGCTAAGAGGACTGCGAAGAATATTGGCAGATAACGAAAGGTTTGGATCACCGGGCTATGTCTGGTATTGCCAAAACGCGGGATCTGATTATAAAATGTCAGTCGATAACCCTTTTGTAACATCAGGCAATATTTCTGAAAGCTCGGTGTCAGATCGGGGTACAGGTTTCGAATGAAAGAGAGCCTTCAGTTTCTGCAAGCATTTCTTAAGAATCCCGCCAAGGTTGGAGCGATCGCGCCTAGTTCTCCTGAACTCGCGGCTGAAATGCTGCATGGGATCCATCCGGATGATCACAACATCGTTCTGGAATTGGGCGTCGGAACGGGTGCGATCACCAAGTTCCTGCGAGAGATCGTACCCAGCAAAGCCTCTTATCTTGGCCTCGAGCTCGACCCCAACCTCGTAAAAACGCTAAATCAGAACTACCCCGATATGAACATCGTCTGCGGAAACGCGGCCGAATGTTACTCGATCCATCAAGACTCCGGCCTCGGCAAGGTGCGTTATCTCGTTTGTTGTCTTCCGTTCGTATCGCTTCCCAGAGAAGTCAGCGATAATGTTCTGGCTGAGATACAGAAGTTTATGGACGAGGGGTGCGAGCTGAGGATTTTCCAATACGCTCACGGTTATTATCTGCCGCCGGCGATAAAACTTCGCGAGGCTCTTAAAAATCGTTACGGAAAAACACGCCGCAGCCCCTTGGTACTCAAGAATATGCCGCCCGCATTTACGCTGACCTGGTCAACCATTTAAGAATGGTTCTCAGTCGCCAGGTCGAGTTGCATAAATAGTGTCTCAGCGTTCGGATTTTCATAGTACGGCTCGATCTTCCGAAACCCCAACGACTTATAAAGCGAAACTGCCTTTTCCATTTTCGGTGGAAACGTGTCGAGGCGTAGTTTCAGATACCCGATCTCACGAGCGGCATCGATGACCTTGTCGATGAGACGTATGCCCAATCCGGCTCCGCGAAACTCCGGACGTACGTAGATCCGCTTCATTTCTCCGGTCTCGCTGTCCAAAGCCCTGAGAGCTCCGCAACCGGCCACGATTTCGCCGCAATAGGCCAGGAAAAGACGACCGTCCGGTTCACCATACTTTCCCGGCAGCGAAGCAAGCTCCGCCTCAAACCCCTGAAAACAAAGATCTATTCCCAGCCAAGTCTCGTATTCGCGAAAAAGCGAGCGGACAATTTCGATGTGCTCCGACTTATCCGACGATACTATTTCGATACGTAGATCGTTCATTGCGTTGAAATTTTATCATGTGACGGTTATCGTTTTAGTTTGCCGATAAAAAATATGGACAGACGCAGTTTCATTCGCGACCTTGGTTATTTTTCCGGCGGCCTTGCTCTTGCGTGTTCCTCGCTGAGCAACAGGGCGGCAAATCTGGTGGCCGAAGCTCCCGCAAAGGCCTACGGTTACGGCGAACTTTTTCCGGTTGCTGCCAAGAACACCGGAGAAACGTTGATCACGCTTCCAAAGGGCTTTGAATACAACGTTCTCGGTAGGATAAAGTCGATCATGTCCGACGGACGCCCGACGCCGGGAGCTCATGACGGAATGTGGACATTCAAGGTTGGAAAGCAGTTCCGCATAGTTCGCAATCATGAGGTAAGCAATGGCCAGGTTCCGCGTGAAGGCTCGGCCATCGGCAGTTCGAACCACTACGACGAGATGGCCGGCGGCGGAACGACCACCCTTATTATCGATCCGAAAACAAACACGGTCGTTAAGGATTTTGTCAGCCTTTCCGGAACTCTGATCAATTGCGCCGGCGGGCCCACTCCGTGGGGAAGCTGGATCACTTGTGAAGAAACGACGCTCGGCCCGACGGTCAGGACGAATTCGAGAGGTGTCAAGATCGGTGGATATCCGAAACCGCATGGCTATTGTTTTGAGGTCTCGGCAAAAGCTGAGAGCCCGGTAACGCCCGTACCGCTGAAAGCAATGGGCAGATTTACGCATGAAGCGATAGCGGTTGGTAAAAAGGGAGTTATTTACCTAACCGAGGATTACAACCCGAGCGGTTTCTACAGGTTTCTGCCGAGAAAAGAGAAAAAGCTTGCAGAGGGCGGTACGCTCCAGATGCTGAGCGTCGTAAATAAGCCTGAGTACGATACGCGGAGCGGACAGACCAATGGCGTCCGCCTCCAGGCACAATGGGTGACGATCGACAACCCCGACCCGCAGGAGGCAGACATCGACCCGTTGGCGGTATTTAAGCAGGGCCGAGCTAAGGGCGGTGCTCTGTTTAACAGGCTCGAAGGGTGCTGCACCGATAGGAACGGAAATATTTACTTCACCTCGACCTCCGGCGGCGACCAAAAGGCGGGACAGATCTGGCGGTATGAGCGAAAGGATCGCGACACGGGATTCCTAACGCTAGTTTATGAATCGCCCAGCAAAGACCTGCTGTACATGCCGGACAATATCTGTCTTCGTCCGAAATCGGATCTCGTTTTCGTCTGTGAAGACGGCGATTATCCGGGAATGGAATCGAAGAATTTTGTTCGGATACTTTCGCCTGACGGAAAAATGGCGGATTTTGCCAGAAATGTTAGTACTGAGCACCCGCGAAGCGAGTTTGCTGGTTCGACTTTCTCGCAGGACGGCAGGACATTGTTTGTGAATTTGCAGTCGGCGGGTGTTACGCTCGCTATCTGGGGCGACTGGAAGAACTTTCGCTCGTAACCGTATAGGATCAAATGGAATTAGCAGTTGAAAAATATAAAGTCGCCGTCGAGCCGTTTTATCTCCCGGTCGGCCGCGAGATCGAGCTTTTTGAGGCCGCTTTTGCGGCGAAACTTCCCGCCATGCTCAAGGGGCCGACGGGTTGTGGAAAAACGCGTTTTGTCGAATACATGGCGTACCGTCTCGGCAGGCCGCTGATAACGGTCGCGTGTCACGAGGACCTTTCCGCGACTGATCTGGTCGGGCGTTTCCTGCTCGAAGGCGAAGAGACCGTTTGGCACGACGGGCCGCTGACGGCGGCGGTGCGGGCCGGAGCGATCTGCTATCTGGATGAGGTCGTCGAGGCCAGAAAAGACACCGTCGTGATCATCCATCCGCTCACCGACGACCGCCGCCGTCTGCCAATAGAGAAACGCGGGACCGTGATCGAGGCTCCGCCGGAGTTCATGCTCGTTGTATCGTACAATCCGGGATATCAATCGATAATCAAGGACCTCAAACAGTCGACCCGCCAGCGCTTCGTAGCGATGGAATTTGACTACCCCGATGCCGATGCCGAGACGGAGATCGTGGCGAAAGAAGGCGGGATCGAGAAGGACGTCGCCGCTGACCTCGTAAAGATCGGGCAAAAGGTCCGCAACCTCCGCGGCCACGGCCTCGAAGAAGGCGTCTCGACCCGCCTCCTCATCTACGCCGCCCAAATGATCGCCCAAGGCATCTCACCACTCGACGCAGCCGAAGTCGCCATCTGCTCCCCCATCACCGACGACCGCGAACTCCAGCGAAGCATACGCGAGATCGTGACGACGATAATTTAATATGCTGTTAATTTCATAGAAACCGCTGTATTCTGAAGCTAGTATGACGAATGAGGAGCTCTTAAAAGAAATACCCTCTTTACCTGACTCGGTTAAGTTGCGAATTGCGAAGATGATCGCCTCGTTTCGTAAGCAGTCGGATCATCCGTCTAGTGATCGAGCAGCGAAAGTTCCGCTTCGCGATGAGCCGTTTGTTGGAATGTGGTCTGACCGTGAGGACATGAAAGATCCAGTCGAATGGGTCAGGAATGTTCGCAGAACTGATTGGGATCGTAGCGATAGATGGAAAGAATAATTGTTGACTCGGACATTCTTATCCTTGTGTCACGAAACATTCCCGCGGCAGTTCTGTACCTCGAAAACTTGGAAAAGACTCGCGGCGTAGCTTTGAGCGCGGTTTCGGCTTTCGAGCTCCTTATTGGAAGTCTCAACAAAGCCGATCAAGTCGCGATAACCAAGTTTCTCTCACGTTTCGAACACATCCACATCGCAGAGGACATTTCCGAAACAGCCCTGAAGCTCCTAGAACGTTATAGACTAAGCCACGGATTATTGATGGCGGACGCCCTGATCGCAGCAACTGCTCTCGTCAATGATCTGGAGATAGTGACAAGGAATACGAAGGATTTCAGATGTATTGACGGATTGAGACTGGTTGAGTATCCGTAGGATAGGCGAGAGAAAGGCAAAACCCTCGTCTACGACCCTCATACCTCCGTACCCTCCAAACTACCCAACGACATCCAAACCCGCCTCCGCGAACTCCCGATCGATAGCTGGAGATGCTGGGCGAGATGTTAGAGCAATGAAAAGAGCCGACAGCATATCTGAGCATATGGATAGCGCATCAAAAGAGGTATGAGAATACTAGCAATCGGATTAAGCCTGATGGTCACAGTCGCGTTTTGCGCCCGTGTGGACTACGCGCAATGCGAGCTTTTGGATAAGCGCAACGACATGCTTTTCGTGACGTTTGAGCGGCCTGCTCAATTCAGCGACGATATTGAAAAGCCGAAAGTGGGAGTAGTCTTACGTCTTCGAAATAACTCGAGTTGTGACGTCGAGATACGAGCTGACTCGGCGGATAGTTTCTTTAAGCCTATTCCTAAGAACGCAACCCCGATTCAATTTATTAAGCGAGAGATCGACTACGTCCTTCCGAATGAAACATTCGTCCCGCAACTTAATTACAAGATTCCATCGCAACGGGGTGATATAAACGTTCCGGGCGGCCATGTAAAGTTTGATTTCCAACTCCTCTCGGGACGTAGCATTCTCTTCGCGGTACCTGTCGCTGATTTCCAACGGAGTGTTAATAACGGGCGAATCGATATCCCATTCGAATACTCATCGCAAAAAGAACGCTCTTCCTATCCCAGTGTCAGACATGTGGTTCATTTCTATTTCGGCTCTCTTCCGGAAAATATCCGGCTGAGAAAGGTAAGGAATCGCTAGGGCATCTGATTTTACGACTGTAATTTTTAGCACGGCGGAACATCTGGTCGACGACACATGTAGGACAGAAATCGGAAAATTCCTCTTGACAAACTGTCCTATCGGTGCAATCATTTCTCATATACAGAACCACCGCACCGGTTCTGCGGTTCTTTGAAAATAGATGATCATGTTACACCGCTGTTTCAAGCATGAGGAACCGCGTTTCGTCTGCAGGTCGTTCCACTTGCTTGTTTTGTGTTTTAGCAAGTGGAACGATTTTTCCCTGTATGTTACTGAAAACAGGCTGGTTAGCCGTTCCACCTTCAGCATGTATGTGGAACGATATTACTGTTGAAACGATCGTCGAAAAGAAGGTTCGCCGACTAGAGTTAACATTCTTTTAACACTCCGTTCATTTTCACGTAACCCTTGCGCAATATCTTTGGAAGTTGCTTCCTGAGATCACAGAATAATATTGCGCCCGAGCGTCGCCCTCCGAGGGCTGTGCGGGGCCGGAGTAAACATGAAAACAAGCGTTACCATCACGGCGTTCTTTAAATTCTTTTCGGTAATCATCCTTTTTTCAACCTCGATCCTCGCCCAGTCAGATTCAGGCAGTGCGGCGATCGATGGCATAGTCAAAGATCAGAACGGAGCAGTCGTCGTCGGGGCGACAGTTGTTATCAAAAACAAGGGCACTGGCCTCGAACGGACAGTCACGACCGATTCGAAAGGCTACTTTTCCGCGAGCGTTCTGCCCGTTGGCACATACACCTTGACCACCAAGGCTCAGGGCTTTGCCGAGCTCGAAAGGTCTGCGACCTTAACCGTGGGCGAATCAACCCCCCTCGAGATCGTCCTTTCATTGCAAGGGGCGAGCGTCTCGGTCGATGTTACAGGCGACACCGACCTGATCAACACCGACAGCGAAACGACCGGTTCGACGATCTCGCCCAGATTGGTCTCTGACCTTCCGGTTCGCGGCCGCAATTTTACTGAGTTTGTTCAGCTAACACCCGGCGTCGTGCAGGAAGGCGACCGCAGCGGCCTGGTCATCTCGGGCCAGCGATCGATCAACTCAAATGTGGCGATCGACGGTGCAGATTTCAATGACGCCCTGCAGGGAAATCAACGCGGCGGAAACGAATCCGTCTTTTTCTTCCCTCAAACCGCGATCCGCGAGTTTCAGGTCGTACGTTCAGGGGCAACGGCTGAGATCGGCCGAACCGGTGCGGGATTTGTTAATGCGGTGACAAAATCGGGGACGAATGAAGTTCGCGGCGAAGTTTTCTACTTCAACCGCAACAAACATCTGACATCCCCTGACGCGTATGGGCAAGATCTGGATAACGCACAGAATCAATTTGGCGGCTCGATCGGCGGGCCGATCATTCGCGACCGCGCGTTTTACTTTATCGGCCTTGAGCAGAATTTCCTGCGGGTTCCGTTCGTGGTAGATTTCCAGGACGTTCCGGGCGTTGCATTACCGGCCAGCCTCGCCGCCCTCGAAGGCGAACAGCGAGGAACCAATAATCCAACCGCATTCTTCGGTCGACTCGACTTTCAACCGACGCCAAAGAATTCGCTCAACTTCCAGTACAGCTACACGCGTTTTCGCGGCGAGAACTTCTCATTCGAAAATCCCCGCCAGGACGTTGCGGTCGAGGGCAACTATACCCGCAAGAATACGAGCGGCGGACTAAAAGGAGCTCTTGTTTCGGTCATCAGTCCGAAGCTGATCAACGAGTTTCGCGGGCAATATGCGACGGACAACCGGCTCGAAGAACCGAATTCGACCATTGGCCAGGCCGTGGTTGCTGGCTTTGGTTCACTCGGCGGAGACCGTGCCCGGCCACGTCTATTTGAAACGACGCGGTACCAGGTAACAAACAATCTGAGTTTCGACTCCGGCCGTCATCGCCTGCGTATCGGCGGTGATATCAATATCAATCAGGTCGCGCAGAAACGTCAGTCAAATACTCAGCCGCGTTTCGATTTTGAGAGCCGTGCGGTAAGCGGCGTTACGATCGCGACCGGTCTCGAGAACTATATAAATCTCCGTCCTCGCCGTTTCCGCCAGACGCTGGCCGCCGTTAGTCCGGAAGACTTGCTTTATACGGGCACTCAGCAGGAATACGCGTTTTTCGTTCAGGACCGCATAAAAATGACGGATCAGCTGGCTCTGAACATCGGGCTACGGTACGAGGCTCAGTTCAATCCGCAGCCGCGTAATCCGAATCCGGCGATCCCACAAACCGCACGGATCCCGAACGATCTCAATCAGTGGCAGCCGCGTCTCGGCCTGGCCTACGACGTTCGCGGTGAAGGCAAGACTGTCATCCGTCTTTCAGCTGGTATTTTTGCGGCACGCACACCGGCTAACCTTTTCCAGCGAGTAACTACTGATAACGGGCTGACCACGCAGGAGATAGAGATCGCCGAGGTTACCGCATGCCGTAATTCGACGGTTGTTAATCTCGCGGGCTGCCGCCTTCGTGGGCCAAATGCTCTTATAAACTACCCGAATGGATTTTCAAACTTAACCCCAGCTCTCGCCGCGTTTATTGTAAGGCCGCGAGTGTTTGGGTTTGAGCCAGGTTTCAAAAACCCACGGTCTTTCCAGTCCTCGGCGACGGTAGAGCAAAGACTCGGCAATGACCTGGTCCTAACCGTCGGTTACACCCACAACTCAACCTACAATCTGCAGCGACGAGTTGACCGCAATCTGTTTCCACCAACGGTGAATGCGGCCGGCTTCCCTGTCTTTTCGGCCACCAGGCCAAACCCGACAATATCGCAGCTTGAGATAAACGAGTCGTCGGCACATTCGACGTACGACGCGCTTTCAGTGTCGCTCCGGCGAAGATTTGCTGACCGCTTTCAGTTTGAGACCAACTACACCTGGGCAAATAACGAGGACGACGATTCAAATGAACGAAATTTCTCCCGTCAGCCAACGCTAAACCCATTCAACCTGAAAGCCGAGGCCGGCCCCTCGAAACAGGATGTCCGGCATAATCTGAACGTCAGCGGTCTCTATGACCTGGGCTACGGATTCTCGATCAGCACGATCATTGTCGCGAGAAGCGGTTTCCCGTTCACGGCTTTGATCACCGACGGCGAAGATTTCAATAACGATCTCAACGACGCCAATGACCGTGTCACAGTGGCCGGTGCAGTTTCCGGCAGGAACGCATTTCGACAGCCGCGATTCTTTAACATGGATCTCAGGCTATTGAAGGCGTTCCGCTTTGGCGAGACAAAGCGTCTCGACCTGTCGGCTGAGCTTTTCAACGCAACACGAAATACTAACAAGGGCTTTGGTGTTGATTCGATAAGTAATTTCTGTACGGGAACCTCGTCGCTCAACGATACGGCAAACCCGCTTCAGATATCCTGCCCGAGCGGCTTCTTTCCAAATGTTCGTGCACTCGAGCCAACAAGCGCACCGTCGACTGCACGCTTCGGCGGCCCGCGGCAGCTTCAATTGGGTGCACGTTTTGTGTTCTAAAAGCACCTGAACGCAACTACACATCGCTCCGTTACGTAGGCCATCTACGAAACGGAGCGATGCTTTTTTAGGTAATTTGAATGGCAGGTTGCGGTTTTTAACTGCTTCGCTGATTATCTATTCAGTGAAATCTGCGGTTATGAGCAATAGAAATATCAGCAGCGTTGGGATCGTCGTAAAGCCAGATCATGCCGAGGCTCATTCGACGGCGAACGAACTCTCTGCATGGCTGCGAGCAAACGGGCTCGACGCCCTGGGCGAACCGATCAATGCGTCGGACATTAGAGCCGATGCCCACCTCGGTATCGATTCTGACCTGATTGTGGTGCTCGGCGGTGATGGAACGATGATCTCGACCGCCCGGTTAATAGGCGATCGCGATGTGCTGGTACTCGGCATAAATTACGGAAGTCTTGGATACTTGACCGATTTTCGTATCGAAGAGATGTTCCCCGCCATCGAATCGATAATTGCCGGAGAATATGACATAGACCGCCGGGTGATGCTCGACGCGGAACATTGGCGTGGCGGTGAGAAACTAGCCGAGGGACGCATCCTGAACGATGTAGTCGTCAACAAGGCGGCACTTGCCCGCATCATCGAGATCGATGTGCGGCTGAACGAACTTTTCGTCAATACCTTCCGCGCTGATGGCCTCATTATCTCGACGCCGACCGGCTCGACCGCCTACAATCTCTCCGCCGGCGGCCCTATCGTGTACCCGTCGATGAACGCAGTTGTTCTCACGCCGATCTGCCCGTTTACCCTGACAAACCGTCCGATCGTCGTCCCCGACAGCGCCGCTATCGAACTAACCCTCCACCACGAAAACGAAGGCGTCGTCCTCAGCCTCGACGGCCAAACCGGCTACCCAATGCAGGCTCGCGATCGCGTCGTCATCCGCAAAAGCGAAACTACATTCAACCTGGTCCAACCCGCTAATCGAAACTATTTTGATGTTTTGAGAGATAAGCTGAAGTGGGGAAGGTAATAAATCAATCAACCCCCAGGCTGTCATAGAAAGGCAAAAAAAGGCGTCTATAATCATCATTGCGAGAGATATGCCGCCCAGTTAGCATGTGGACGGTTTCGTTACGTGATCTTAGGTCAACAAAATGTCCTTGAGAATCAAAAATCTGAACGAATCGTTTTGAACCCTTAGATTCAATTAGTATATACCCGGTAAAGATGGGTATTGCTGCAGCTAGAAACCCCTCTTTTCCTTCACCGCTTTCCTTGATTACCCATTCGAACAACTCATTAATGCCATCGATGTCCAGCCGGATATGGTCACCGTAAAGATGTAACCACATCGTCGCACAGTTAGCGTTGGTTTTGGATTGAACCGAGAATAAAGCCGAAAAAGATCCCGAATTTTCCTTTTCAAACTCAAAATCAATGTTGGTGGATAATGGCTTCTGACCAAGGCCGGTCAGAAATTCATCCATAAGCATTATTTGAGCACGAACCCGATGGTCAAACTCAAACTCCACTAGCAGATCACAAATAGGGGTTTTCGTCTCCATATTCGTTAAAATAATAGTGATGGCTGCGAGTCGTCATTTTCAAAATTCGCGGGCCACCATTGAAACTTTCCCAGATCGCACTTGCCGTTTGCGTCAAATATCACGCCCTCGGCTTCGAGCAGTTCTTGTTGGAGATTCATTGGAATGGTGAGACGGCCGGTCGAGCATTTTCCTTGGGAATTGATGACCCGTTGCCACGGCACTCCATCGTCAGCTCCGTGCATGACGTAGCCGATGGTTCTGGCTGTATAGCCTTCGCCGAGAACGATCGCGAGTTGGCCGTAGGTCATCACCATCCCTAGCGGGATCTGGCGGACGATAAAATAGACGCGTTCGCGATAGAGAGGGTCGTTTACGGTCATTTAGATCTCACGCAAAAACGTTCTGGCGGGAGAGCCGTCGCCGGTTGCTCCATCGTATTTCAGCGGCGAGCAGATAAGTTCATAATCACCCGCAGGAACTTCGCGAAGATCGACGCCTTCGAGGATCACGACCTCTTTTTCGAGCAAAGCAATGTGGACTGGTTTTCCGGGGCCGCCGCTCTTCTCGATCGAGAGATAGTCGATGCCAACGAGCACCACGTTATTATCTACCAATAATTTCGCTGTATCGTGAGTCAAGTAGGTGAAATCAGTACGAAAGCCAAGCTCTGGCGTCGACCAAAATGCCGAGTTCCTTGTTTTGAACAGAACGCGGCTGACATAGGCGATATCGCCGACGTGTTCTGGTTCGATCTCCATAATATCATGCGGAACTTCGATAACGCGGCACGGCCCAATGAGCTTTTGCGGATCGATCTCGTGAACGCGTTTTGCTCCGTCGATAAAATGATTCGGAGCATCGACGTGCGTCGCCGTGTGAACGCCGAGCGATATCTGCGATACGTTGGCAGACGAACCGTCAGCGATCGACTTGAACGAATTGATCTCGACGCCGGGATCGCCCTTGTAAATAGGTGTTTCGGCGCTGATGGCGACCGTTATGTCATATATCTTCATTTCCGCAAGCATAAACGATGGACCGCCAACTTATCAAGATTTGGAATCATCGCCGACCTTTGGTGTAATCATTAACAAGATGGAGATCAAACATATAGAAAAAGGCGGACGCGGAGCTTTTGTCATTCGGGTTGATGGGAAACGCGTCGCCGAAATGGCTTATAAAGTTGACAGCGAGACGGCGTTTACCATTGACCACACCGAGGTTGATGAGAGCCTTCGCGGCCAGAAGGTCGGCGATAAATTGCTTGCGGAGGCGGTGAAATACGCCCGTGAAAAGGGCATGAAAATATCGGCGACCTGCACATTTGCCCAAAAGAAATTCAAAGAGAACACGGACTACGCCGACGTTTTTGCGGGTTAACGGATGGATCAACCAAGGATCTCAGCCTCAAGCTACTCAAATACGGCACCGCTCGTCTGGTCGTTCCTCTACGGGAAAAACCATGGCAAAGCGGAGCTGATCATGGATACGGCACCGGCACGTTCCGCTGAACTGCTGTTACAGGACCGCGTCGATGCAGCACTCGTTCCGGTTATCGCCTACCAGATGATCGACGGCGTCCGGCTGATTCCAGACGTTTGTGTCGGAGCCCGGGCGCGCGTTCGCAGTGTCTGCCTCGTCACGAAAGGCGTTGATCTGAAGGATGTTCGCACCGTTTCGCTCGACACTTCCTCACGAACCTCGGTTGCTCTGACAAAGATAATTTTCCGCGAATTCCTGGGTTTCGAACCGGAATGGAAGGTTTCCCGGCCCGACATTGACGCAATGCTCACCGATTCCGACGCGGCCCTGCTCATCGGCGATCCCGCGCTCCGCCTCTCAGCCGACTCCAGACTCCAGACACCAGACTCCGGACTCAAATACTATGATCTCGCCGAGCTCTGGAAACATCACACCGGCCTCGGCTTCGTCTTCGCCATGTGGATGACCCGCCGCGAAAAGGTAGCTATAGATTTCGCCTCAGCCCGCGACGAGGGCATCGCCCACATCGACGAGATCATCGCCAACTACGAAACCGACATCCACCTCGGCCGCGATGAGATGCGTCAATATCTGTCAGAGAATATTTCTTATTCGATAGATGATTCGATGAAGAAAGGGATGGAGCTGTATTTCAACCTCGCAGCACAGCACGGGTTGATCGAAAGATCGAGAGAACTTCAATTCCTGGTCTGACCTCTTCAATTAGAATTCCATTATCGGGCGTTTTAGCTGACGATTCAGGACGTCGTCGATTATCTTGCCTTCGTTTTCTTTCAGGTGTTCGACGACGATGAGAGCTTGATGGATTCGCAGGTCGACATCTTTTGAGCGGGAGAGCAGATACAGCATGGAACGCTGTTTTCCTTTAGAAAGTGCGTGAAAGAGCCGGTCGCCCTCGGGATCCTGATTTAGAACCTCCTCAAATTCCTCAGGCATAGGCAGGCCGTATTTACTCTCGTCCTTGACGAGCACGACATCGACCATGTCACCCGCGACAACGCCGACCTCGTCGCGTTTCTTTTTGTTGACGATGATGTAAAACACCTCGCCCCACGGCATCAACGCGCATTGAAAAGACTCGCCGCCATTGATCGAACAGATCACTCGTTTGAACTTATCGGGGAACTGAAATTTGTCGACAATGCTTTTATCAACGATCAGAAAATGCCAGCCGGAACCGGTCGATGAGATCGACAGCTCGGTTTTGAATCTGACTTGGTCTAAGGGCTTTGCCATTACTTATCTTGTTCATACAGTTTAGATTTGTATTTTGTTAAAATAAAGGCAATGAAAAGCGATATTCAGCCTATTTTGGACAAAGCCTTAGGCGGCGAACGCCTGACGGTGGAAGATTGCACTGCTCTGCTCGAATCCCACGATTTCGTCCGCATAGGCCTCGCTGCTGACGAGATCCGCCAACGCAAAAATCCCGGCGATGTAGTCACCTACATCATCGATCGCAACATCAATTACACCAACGTCTGCAACGTAGTCTGCACCTTCTGCGCGTTCTATCGCCGGCCCGGCAAGCCCGACACATACGTACATTCGATCGAGGAGATTTGCACTCGTATCGACGAAACCATCGCCCTCGGCGGCACCGGTGTACTGATGCAGGGCGGACTGCATCCTGATTTTAATATCGAGTGGTACGAAGACCTTTTGAGTACGCTGCACGCAAAGTATCCAAAATTCCAGCTCCACTGCTTCTCACCGCCCGAGATCCACAATATCTCGCTGATCTCAAAGCTGGATTACGAAACCATCCTTCGACGTTTGAAAGCCGCAGGCCTCAATTCAATGCCCGGCGGCGGCGGCGAAATTCTCGATGACGAGGTGCGTGCGAGAGTCTCGACCAAATGCAACACCCAGGAATGGCTCGACGTTATGCGTGCCGTTCACAAGGTGGGACTGATCTCGACCGGCACCATGATGTTCGGCATAGGTGACAAGATCGAACACCGCGTCCGCCACCTCGACCGCATACGCCAGGTCCAGGACGAAGCTCTCGCGGCAAAGGCCATCGATCCAAACTACGGCGAGTTCACCGCCTTTATCCCGTGGACCTTCCAACGCGAAAACACCGCCTTGGGCCGCAAGATAACAGAAGAACCGACCGGCATTGACTACCTCCAAATGCTGGCGGTCTCACGCCTATTCCTAGACAACATCCAACACATCCAGGCAAGCTGGCTGACCCAAGGCATAAAACTCGGCCAAACGAGTCTGCGTTTCGGCGCCGACGACATGGGCTCCATCATGATCGAAGAAAACGTAGTCTCCGCCGCCGGAGCCCACAACGAAGCCAACGAACGCGACCTCCGCTACCAGATCCGCGAAGCTGGTTACACGCCGCAGCAGCGAGACATTCTCTATAACTACATCGACCGCGAAAACGTCGATTCCCTGGACAGGAGCGATTCGATGAAATTGAAACAGTTGAGTGTTGCGTTTGCAGACTGATCGCGAGAGGACTAAACAACTATGAAGATCTTTTTGCTGTTGTTTACGCTTATTCCAGTTTTTTCTTCCTTTAGTGAAGACACCAAGCGGGAGAGAGCTTCATGTCCGGGAATGATGCCGGAAACCGCCTGTGTAGATTTCTGGCGTTACGAGTATGTTTTTACTGCCACCGTCTTAAGAGCCGAGCTGAAACCATATTCGACCACAGACGCTGTTCCGTACTGGCAACAGCATGCGGGTTTAACAGCCACACTAAGGATTGACGAACTTTTTCGGGGATCAGCCTTAGGTACAGAGGTAACGATCGAGATGGGCGACTGCTATTACCCATTCGAGGCTGGCAGATCATATCTCGTATATGCGAACAAGCATGGAGGTAAGCTTCAACAGCGCCGGAATATGAGCCGAACGCTTCTGCTTTCTGATGCTGCGGAGGATTTGAAATATATCCGTTCCCTTCCCTCAGCACCGCCCAGCCGGATTTTTGGAAAGGTCTATGAGGCTGCCGCTGGCGGAAATCTGCTGATAGTACAAGATTCAATGCAAGGATCGAAACCATCGCACGGCGTGAAAGTCGTTGCCAAATCGGGCAGTAAAACGTACGAAACCCAGACAGAACAGGATGGTTCGTACGAATTTGTAGGCTTGCCGGCAGCATCCTACGATATTCGATTGGACATACCTACACATCTCGACTCACGGACGCATCAAGTGACGGTAAATGCAAAAGGCTGTTATCCAGCGTCGTTCTACATTGAGCCCACGGGCAGCATTTCCGGGCGTTTGGTGGACCATGTCGGAAAGCCTGTGGCAAATTCGGTTGTAAGCATTTTTCTGACGACAGGTGTCACAGAACAACTGATCGAAAAAGTGCAGGGCTATCAATTGCGGAGGTCGCAAACTGACGGGAGCGGCTCTTTTTCATTTAATCGCCTTCCTGCTGGCGAATATTTTCTGGCAGTTAACCTGACTGAAAAGGAGCAGGTAAAGACTAATGAAGCTGTAGGCTATCAGCGATTTTTTTACCCCGGTGTAACGAGGGTCACCGCTGCCAGTCCGATCTTGCTCGACCACGGAAAAGCTTTAAGGAATGTAGAAATCGTAATGCCGCAGGAGTCTCGCAAAATCCAGTGAACTTCTATCAGGATAAATTTTACTTTTTCAGGAGGATTGTTATGAGCCCAACTATCTCTAATGCTTTCAAGGTCGCCGTGCTTCTGGTCATGTTTGGTACCCTAGGCCAAATTGCGGCTAAATCGGCCGACTGGTCTAACACTATCGCGGCCGTTGTTTTGGATGAGCGGCTTTATACGATCGAAAAAAGCGGGGCGCTTTATGGCGTGGACCTTGGGAATGGAAAGTGGGTGCAGATCGGAAAGGCGGAGTTTGCCAATACGCGGCTTTTCTTTGCGGGGAATCGGAATCTACTGACTATCGAGAATGACGGCAGTCTTTATCGGGTCGATCCCGGCAATGGTTCCTGGGTTCGGGTTGGAAAAGCCGGCGACTGGAAAGGGACATTGGCCGGAGCGTTTGTAAATGGCCGGCTTTATACGGTCGAAGCAAGCGGAGCGATGTACGCGACGAACCCGGGAACGGGTGCTTGGGCCCAAGTTGGTAAATCGGAATTTGGGAATTCGCTGCGGCTTTTCGCTACCGAAGACTCGCTTTTCTCCATTGAAAAGGATGGAAGTCTGTATTGGATCAGTCCTTCGGATGGCTCGTGGCGTCGGATCGGTAAGGCCGGAGACTGGAAAAACACGACCGCACGCACGACCTTGAATGGCAAGATCTACACCACCGAATCGAGCGGAGCTTTATATGAAACCAACCCAGCAAACGGCTCGTGGCGTCAGATCGGCAAGGCTGAGTTTGGCAAAACCCGTTTTCTCTTTAGTGCTAACGGCTCACTTTATTCGATGGAGAACGGCGGGATATATCGCATCAATACATCGAACGGAACCTGGGTCGCGGTCGGTTAAGAATGGGAGCTAAGATCGCGGCATTTCTCCTGACAACGATCGCCTGCCTGGCGGCGGCGGTCGTTCTGTTTTTCGCGATGCTCCTCGCGATGAACGGCTACAGCGAATCGGACGGGCTCTGGGGAATTGGGGCCTTCGCCATACTCGCGGTTTTTACGGCTCTGCTGTCCGGCGGCGGTGCGGTGCTGCTGACAAACAGGTTAAAGACAAAGCAATTCGGCACCGCCGGCTCTTTGCTTATAGCGGTTCCGGTCTTCTCGATCATAGGCTCCGTTCTCGAGGTGCTGTGCAGCATCATCGGCATTCTTGTTGCCGAATTTGTTAGAAAGAATTTTTGATCCGATGCCGCAGATAGTCCTCGAAACCGTGATAAATGCCCCGGCCGAAAGGTGTTTCGACCTCATGCGAGACGTCCGGCTTCACACGAAGACCGTCGCAAAAACGCGTGAGAATGCCGTCGCGGGCGTGACTGACGGAAAGATCGGGCTCGGCCAGACAGTGACGTTCGAGGGAACTCATTTTGGCATGCGGCAACGGTTAACGGTCAAGGTCGTCGAGTTCGAACGGCCGCGTTTATTCGTCGATGAGATGATCGAAGGAACGTTCCAATCTTTCAAACATATTCACGAATTTTCCCCGGTCGAAGGCGGTACGCTGATGCTCGACACTGTGATATGGACTTCACCGTTTGGGATAATAGGAAGGCTCGTCGACGGTCTTCTGCTCGAGCGTCATCTGCGATCTCTCATCGGCGGGCGAAACGCCATGCTGAAAAAGATAGCGGAAAGTTAGTAGCGGCGAAACCGACGTGGGCAAAGCAAGATACTTACGCTCCAGTCTGACAAATCTATTACAAACTTCTCCGACTGAAACTGTTAGTCTAATACTGTCTTTATTTTAGCATTCGTACTCACATCATTTAATGCAAAATGTTCTCGACTTCAAGCGGGTTGGTCAGACCATAAATTGGCGTAATGCCATCATGGTTACGTCGTTTCATATCGTTGCTATTGGCGTATTTTTCACGTTTAGCTGGCAGAATCTCGCAGCACTCGTGATAGGAAACTGGATCGTCGGCAGCCTCGGGGTTGGGCTCGGCTGGCATCGATTGCTCACGCATCGCAGCTTTAAGGCCCCGAAATGGCTCGAGTATCTGCTCTCGTCGCTGGCATGCATGTCGATGCAGGATCCGCCGGACAAGTGGATCGCGACACATCGGATGCATCACGCATTTACCGATACTGACAAAGATCCGCACTCGATCCGCCCGGGTTTCTGGTGGGCACAGATCGGTTGGGTCGTGTGGGGCAAGGCTCAGGATCACGACAAAGCAACGCTGCAAAAGTACGTTCCCGATCTGATGAAAGACCGGGGCCACGTGCTGATCTCAAACTTTTACCTCGTTCCGATCATTCTCTCGATCGGCGTTTTCTGGGCGATCGGCGGTTGGTCGATGGTCATTTGGGGCGTTTTTGCACGCGTCGTTTATGGCTGGCACACGACCTGGTTCGTCAATTCCTTGTCGCATATGTACGGCGGCCGTCCGCACGACACCGGCGATATGTCGACAAACAACTGGTTCGTCGCGATCCTCACCTTCGGCGAAGGCTGGCACAACAATCATCACATGTGGCCAACATCGGCGAGACATGGATTGAAATGGTACCAATTCGATCAAAATTGGATCACGATCCGCATCTTCGAAAAGCTCGGCTGGGCAAAAAATATACGATTATTTAACACCGAACGAGAACCGATCGAATTGAAACAAGCGGCGTAAAGCACTAAGATTCGGGGAGTATGAACATCAGCAAACTGTCCTTTCTCCTGCGTCAGGTGATGCTTCTGAGCTTGGTTTTCGCTTTCTACGCGGCTTCCGCGGCCCAGTCTACGTTCAAGCCGAAAGTCATACGTGCTCTGCCGGTCTACAAGACCGAGAACGTGATCCTGATTACACTCGACGGAGCCCGCACGCAGGAGATATTTGGCGGATTGGACGCTGATATCTTTCGTAGCGTCAATAAGAACTTTGACAAGACCGCGGCATTTAAGAACTACAATGCCGCTACCGCCAAAGAACGCCGCGAAAAGCTGATGCCGTTCTTTTGGAAGACGCTGATGACATCGCACGGCTCGATCGCCGGGAACCGAGACTTGAAAAGTGAGGTCAAGACCACAAACAGACTGTGGTTTTCGTATCCCGGCTATTCTGAGATTCTCACTGGTGAGGCTCATGACGATGTGATCAATAGCAACAGCCATCCGCAGAATCCGTATCCATCAGTGCTGGATTTCGTGAACAAAAAGCTCGCCGCCGGACCAAATGCAGTTGCTGAATTCTCCTCATGGGACGCATTCATGCGGATCGCGACGAACAAGCCGGGCTCCTTTGTCGTCAATGCGGCGTACGAAACGTACCCAACGGATAACAAAGAAATAAATGAGCTCTTTCGTCTACAATCGCACGTCCTCGCACCGTGGCCGAGCGTTCGCCATGACTATTTTACGTTCAAGATAGCAATGGCCCATATGAAGCAGTACCGGACGCGGGCAATTCATATTGGGTTTGACGAGACAGACGACTACGCCCACGACAAGAATTACGAACGCGTCCTAGACACGCTGCACCTGACCGACAAGTGGATCGCGGAGCTATGGCAATTTGTCCAAACCGACCCGCGATACAATGGACGTACCTCCATTGTTATTACAGTCGATCACGGCCGCGGAAACTCGGCAAAGGACTGGTCCGATCACGGTAAGGACGTCCCCGAGGCCCAGTATATCTGGATGGCATTCGTTAGCCCCGACGTCGGGCTCCGCGGTGAATGGAAGGACACCGAGACTATCTATCAGAATCAGATCGCGGCGACGCTATGCAAGTTTATCGGACTGGATTATAGTGAACAGAATCGGGAGGCGGGAAAGCCCATAGCACGCCTCTTTGTGAAGTAGATGATCAAGAACTACGCAGAGTTCTGGGATTTTTACGTGCAGGAGCATAGATTGCCGCTCACGCGACTTCTGCATTTCATAGGCACTTCGCTCGGCATCGCATTGCTCATCTGGTTCATCTGGCGTGGCACCTGGTATTACTTCCCGATTTGTTTCGTTAGCGGCTACGCCTTTGCTTGGTTCGCACACTTCGTGGTTGAAAAGAATCGCCCAGCAACCTTCAAGCATCCTTTCTGGTCCTTTATTTCGGACTACAAGATGATGTGGTATATGCTAACGGGCCGAATGGGCAGCGAGGTGCGGCGCGTAACTTCTAGGTAAAAGGGCCGCCGGAATCGAGTATTCCCGGCGGCCCGTTTCAGTTGTGGTTCAAGATCCCCGTCAAGCGACCTTCATAACGTTTTCTGCCTGAGGTCCTTTCGGTCCCGAGGTTACTTCGAACTCGACTTCCTGCCCCTGTATCAGGGTCTTGTAGCCGTCACCGGTAATTGCGCTGTAATGGACAAAAATGTCCTGTTCGCCGGGTTGCTCGATAAAGCCGTAGCCTTTCGCATTATTGAACCATTTAACTTTGCCGATAGCTTTTGACATCACTTCGTAAATCCTCCTAAGTACTTCTTAAATCCTCAAGGTTCTCCTGCACCATTTGGTTCAGGAAAACAAATCCGCAGATCGAAAACTAGGTGGAACTCACCTCGTTGGAAAAGCGGTAAAAGTGTTCTATTGTTGCACACGTCTTTACAAATAAATTGAGACCTTAGACTGCAAGATCCGGGCTACCTGATGCGGGTGTGTTTGATAGACGAATAGAAAATTAAACAAATCTACACGGTCTGTCAAGACAGTTTCCGAGTTTTTCGCCAAAATGGTGAAAATTGACTTAAATAGTTGGATACATCAAGATAAAGCCGTAAAACACGAACTAAAGACACCACGTAGATGGCATCAGAATACGGAAAAAACCCCTCACTTTCATACAACAAATATCTGCGCGTGCCTGAGCTTCTTGACCTTCAGTCAACGCTCTCGGAACCCACCAGCCACGATGAACAGCTCTTCATCATCATCCACCAGACATACGAGTTGTGGTTCAAACAGATACTTCATGAGATCGACGCGACAATAAAATGGCTCGACGAAGGGCGGCCGTTTCGCGTAAATCACTCCTTAAAGGCGGTGACATCGATCGAGAAGGTCATGGTTTCGCAGATCCATATACTTGAGACGATGGCGCAGATCGGCTTCCTCGAGTTTCGCGACCGGCTTAATCCCGCGAGCGGGTTCCAATCGATGCAGTTTAGGGAACTGGAGTTCGTCTCGGGTCAGAAAGACGAGAAGATACTTGAGTTTTTCAAATTCGATGACTTCGCATACGCGCGGCTCAAAGCCAGATTCGAAGCGCCTGGCCTCGACGATGCGTTCTGGGCATTGCTTGGACGCGAAGGGTTTGCGGTTAGCTCGCACGAGGAACGGGTCGCGGCGATCGTCGAGATACTTACACATCCGGAAAAGTATGCCAACCTCTTCAACATGCAGGATCTGCTGATCGAACACGACGAGAATATCTCGCTCTGGCGTTATCATCACGTCCTGATGGTCGAGCGAATGCTCGGCATGAAACGCGGAACCGGCGGCAGCGAAGGCGTCGGATACCTTATGTCGACGCTCACCAAACGCTTTTTTCCCGAGATGTGGGAAGCAAGAACACACTTAAAAACCAAACCGATCGCCGAGTAAGTGATATGTTTAGACTTCTTTTCCTATTGACACTGGTTATTGCAGGAACGACGAGCGTTATCAGTCAGAGCGTTCGGGTGACGATCTTGCACGTCAACGATACGTATCAGTTCACCCCGGTCGAAGGTGGTAAGCGTGGTGGTTTGGCTCGTCTGCTTACGCTTCGAAAGGAAGCGATCGCTGAGAATCCGAATACGATCTTCACGCTCGGCGGTGACACGCTCTCGCCGTCGGTTGAAACTCGGACATATCGCGGTGCTCAGATGATCGATGCCTGGAATGCCATCGGGCTTGATATTTCTGTGCTCGGAAATCATGAATTTGATATAAAAACTGAGGAACTGCTGAGCCGTATCAAAGAATCGAAGTTTCAATGGCTCGGGGCGAATGTCGTTGACGTTAAGACCCGTAAAATGTTCGCCGACCTGCCGCCATACGTGATCCGTGAATTCAATGGCGTGAAGATCGGCTTTATCGGCCTGCTGCTGCCCGAGACGAAGCAGACCTCGTCAATGGACGCCAGCCTGACGGTTACCGACTACTGCACCACGGCCAGAAAACTCGTTCGCGAGATGCGTGTCCGCAAGAAGGTCAATGCCGTGGTTGGTATCACGCACCTCTTCATGGCTCAGGATAAGAAGCTCGCGAAATGTGCTGATTTCGATCTAATATTGGGCGGCCACGAGCACACGCTTCTGCAGTCGTCATCGAACGGGACGCCGATATTCAAAATGACCGCCGACGCTCGCGAGATGGGCAAGTTTAACCTGAACTTCGACGCAAAGACGAAACGCCTTGAGAGCTTTGATTGGGAGATCATTCCTGTAACTGACAAGATCGCCGATGCTCCGGAGTTTGCACCGGTTTTTGATAAATACAAAGGCCTCCTCGAACAGCTCGCCGTACGTGTCGGATCAACGTCTGTGCGGCTCGATGCTTTGTCGCTGTCGTCGCGGACAATGGAAACCAACGTCGGCAATTTCATCGCTGACGCCTATAAGAGCGCCGTTCAAGCTGATATCGGCTTCGTCAACGGCGGCTCGATCCGTGCCGATCTGCTTTATGAGCCAGGTATCTTGACCAAGCGTGATGTCATTTCAATACTTCCCTTTAACAACGCGATCGTCAAAGTCGAAGTATCCGGAAAGACGTTAAAGCAGATCCTCGAACACGGCGTTGCGCGCAGCGGTCCCGGCGAAGACAACGAGCCCGGACGCTTCCCGCAGGTTTCAGGAATGCGTTTTGAATACGACACTTCAAAACCTGTCGGCGGCCGTATCGTTTCGATCTCGGTCGGCGGCAAACCGGTGACCGATGCAGGAACCTATACTATCGCAACTTCGGATTTCCTTGTATCTCGTAGTGGCGACGGCTATACGCCGTTCAAGGATGGAAAGGTAGTCCTCGGTGCCGCCGATGCCCCGAAGGATTCGGACGTATTCGAAGATTCAATCAAGAATGCTCCGAATTCCACTATCTCGCCCGTCGTAGATGGCCGTATCAAAAAGATTCGGTAACGCCGAGTCGAGGCTTCAACCCGCTTCTTATGAGTTGCCACTAGCTTTAGCTAGTGGACTAGTCTATTAGGAAAGATGCGGCTTTAGACGCAAACGGCCTTGGGGCTAAAGTCCGATTATTGATCGCACGCCCGTCAGCTTTCATTCCCCAGCCTATCGACACTCTTGACTACTACCTTTTCGATCTTTCTTGACGTTGACAGTGTGATCGAGCGTTCGCTCGCGGGCAGGATGCTCTGGCTCCAGCCATCTTTGTCCTTTGCATAGACCACAAACCAAAACGCCTTGCGGCCTCCCCTTTCACGCCAGCTCACGCGAACAAACTCCGCATCCCGTTTGATGGTGACCGACGGCGAAGCGATCTTTGCAACCTTTATCCACTTGAATTGCGGAATTATGGCGTCGCGTTGATAGACCTCACCTGTCAAAGCCGCCTGAATGCCGCCCATGTCGTTTCGCAGAGATCTCTGGCTGAAGAAGATCGCACCCTTTGTCCACGCATTCTCTCGTGTTCGCCCGATCTGCGAGACGATCTCGCCGGCCGTAAATGTCGCAGTCGAGCCGATCCTATACGCAGCAATACCCGGCCAGATGTGTCGATTTTTTATGTTCTGGCTTTTCCACCAATCGAGCAAGACCGGAAAGCTCTGCCCTTTCCGCGCCGTTTCCCAGTAGAGCTGTGGGGCAAGATAATCTACGGCACCGTCCTGCAGCCATTTCCTCGCGTCCGCGTAAAGCTCCTTGTATGCATTAAAACCCGAAATGCCTTTCTCCGGCATAGGCTGCCAAATACCGAAGGGCGAAATGCCGTAAACGATGTCGGGCTTGATGCGTTTGATCTCGCGGCCCACAGAACTGATGAAGTCGTTTACGTGCCAGCGCCGCCAGTCGTCCTTGTTTAGCGGAAACCCCTTTGTGCCGATCTGTGTCGTCAGTTTCGCACGGGTTCGCCTGTATTCGCCGTAATTCACTTGATCGGGGAAGTCGATCTTGCTCCCACTGGCGTCGTTTTCGGCGTATGGATAAAAGTAATCGTCGAAATGTACGCCATCGATGTTGTAGCGGCGAACGACGTCCTTGATCACCTCGATCGAGTGCTTCTTTGCCTCTCCATCAGTAGGGTCGAGCCACATATATCGCCCATACTGGCGGACGCTCGCCGGCTTTTTCTTCGAAACGTGATGATCCGACATAGTTTTTGCCGCCGGATGATAAGCACGATACGGATTGAACCAGGCGTGAACGAGTATCCCCCGTTTATGAGCCTCAGCAACCAAAAATTCAAGCGGATCGAATGCTTGGGGCCTTCCCATTTGCCCGGTCAAAAACTCGGACCAAGGCTCGATCGACGATGCGTAAACGGCATCCGTCATTGGCCGAACCTGAAAAACACCTGCGTTGAGCCGCAGTCTTTTTGCGAGGTCCAGAATAGAGGTCAGTTCATCCTTCTGCTGCTGGACAGTCAGATCCTTCTTGGTAGGAAAATCGATGTTATCCACCGTTGCGACCCAAACCGCTCGAAATTCGCGTGGAACCTCGGGCATGGCGTTAACTGACTTAACCAGAAAAAGCGCCAACATCAATAATACAAGCCTTGTAGACACCATCTATTTTGACCCACTCTGTCCCACTTTATGTGTAAAGCTATTTCAGGACAAAATGCTGTTTAGAGATTTATGAAAGAAAAATAGCAGGATTGATCGTTTCCATCTAAAATAGGGAAAAATACATCTGATCCGGCGGACTCGAATTCGCGAGTCGAGTGCGGGTTTGGCAAATTAGTGGAGGACGGTCAAATGAGATATTCGGCGATAATTTTATTCCTTTTGGTTTTCGGTTTTGGGGCGAGCACGGCTTCTGCCCAGTGCGATCCGGCGGTGCAGGGGGCGATCAAGTGCAGCTATTACAGCGAAGGCTATCAGGACGGTGTCCGAGACGCAAACGAAAACCGCAGTCGCGACTATAAACGCTACCGCAGCAAGTATGACCGATCGCGTTACGAGAACGATTTTCGCGATGGTTACAATCAGGGCTACGACACCGTGCGTCCGGGTTGGGGCGGCGGGAACGTCCGTTGGACACAGGTTCAGCGAAATGCCTACGACACCGGTTACTTAATGGGCCAGGAAGACCGTCGACGCAATAACGGCCAAACGCGGGCAGCCGAGGGGCTTCGTTATGATCAAAGCATTAGCCAGTACTGGCTGAAAGGGTGGGACGATGGCTACTATAACCGCCGTCGAACCTACGACGTATACGTCGGGCCAACGCAGCCTCCTCCAGGTACGATCAACCCGCCGATCTATCCACCCGTTTATCCGCCAACGTATCCACCAACTTATCCACCGACCTATCCGGGCGGGCCCGTAATGGCGAATGGCAGTGCATCGTGGAGCGGACGTGTTGATGACCGGGCAAATATCATCATCACGGGCAACCAGATCTACGCCGAGAATGTGAGCGGGAACGGAGTTCAGACCACCAATCAAAATATGAGCGGAATGCTGCCCCGTCGAACCGCCAACATAACCGCCCGCCGTGCAAGCGGTCGCGGAGATGTACGGGTCATCCAGCAGCCTTCGCGTGAGAACAACTTCACGGCTATCGTCCAGATCTTCGACCAGAAGAGCGGTGCGGATAATTACCGTGTTGACATCAACTGGACGGCGACTGGACCGGTCGAGGAGCCGTATTCGTCAGGCAATGTCCGCTGGCGTGGACGCGTTGACCAGACCGTTCAGATCACCATCGCTGGTGCTGACGTACAGTCGCGAGATATCACGATGACCGGCCTTTCGAACGTAGACTTCCAGATCAGCGGCTATCTCGCCTCTCGCCCCGGAACCGTAAATGTCCGCAAGCGCAACGGCCGAGGCACCGTCACAGTCCTGGAACAGCCATCCGACTACAACGGTTATGTCGCAGTTATCCAGATATTCGACCCCAATGGCGGAGCGGGTGATTATGAACTGGAGATAAGCTGGTAAGATCCAAGTCATTCCGCCCGTTCCTCCGCTTCATTGTCTGAAACGGTAGAACGGGCGGAACCCATCAAGATCATCTTCTAGTTTGCTCGAAGGGTTACCCGATCTGGGGATAACTCGACCGCGAGAGATACGGGTCTATTCGCTGCGTCGCTATATCCACGTATTCCGAAGAAACTTCCGAGCCGATCCATCGCCGCTCAAGCAGATGTGCGACCTTTGCCGTCGTTCCGCTGCCCATAAAACAGTCGTAGACGAGATCGCCTTTGTTCGTCCAGGTTGAGATCTGGTCCTCGACCAACTTTTCAGGAAAGATCGCAGGATGGTTGAATGCGACCTTATCCCGCGAACTCGACGTCCCGACGTTATAGTAGAAGATCTCGCTTTCCGAGTAGTCAAGCACCTTCTCGCAATTGCATTCGTCGTAGAAGAAGATGTTGTCGAGCTTTCGCTCTTTCGGGGCGACATGATCGTGAGCGAGGTCGTTGCGGCCAACCTTTGTTATCCGAAACGACTTAAAAGCTTTTTCCTGTTTAATGAGCTGGGTAATAGGATTAAACGTCTTAGGCTGGCCCTTAGAAAAACAAAACATGTACTCAAAACATTGCCTGTAGCGCTTGCCGCAGTCGCTGGGGATCGGGTTATTTTTTGCGTAGATCATCGTGTCGTGCACGTTGAAACCACTTTCCTGAAATGTGATCGCCTGACGAAAACTCGACAGCGACTCGTTGCCGTTTAGCGTTCGATCACCGACGACCCATATCACAACCCCGCCCGGTTTTGTCTTTTCGAACAACAGGCGGGCGATCTCATTTATAGGAAGAACGAAACCTTTGTACTCACGCAGGTCGTCGTACGGCGGACTCGTGATCGTCATATCGATCAATTCATCGTCCATCCGCTTGAGCGTTTCGATACAGTTTTCTGGATAGATCGTTCCAAATTGCATATATGTTGTTTGGGATGCTGCTGACCTACAAGGGCCATTTGTCGAGGAACTCGGTGATGAATGCCTTTTCAGGTTTTTGCGTTTCGCTTTCAAGAAATTCGCGAAACGCTTCCTGTTCGAGAACGTAGTCTTCTTCCTCCATTTTCCCAGCAAAGTAAACGAGACGAAGCCAGACAAGGTATGTATTCAAAGTGTCGATCTGGTTGTATTCGACGATCTTGGTGATATCACCGGCGAGCCATAGGTCCGTGACTTGATCGCCCTTGACATCGATCTTTCCCGGAAAACCGCACAGTTTGGCCATTTCATCGAGCCTCGGCATCATTGCTCCGCCGGAGAACTGTTTGGCGAGGTCAAGATGCTCCTCGTTATCCCATCGCTTAAAATAATCGCCCGGATCGTAGTTCTTGGTAGGCCGAGAGCAAAACTCCGGTGCCGACACTTCATTGACCATCCCACGCTGTATAAGCACCTGCAGGTCTGATTCCGACGAGTTATACCCGACGAGCTGCGGCCGCCGTTTACCTACAAAATAAAGGAACTGCTGGATCAACTCAGCTTCAATAACAAAAACCTCGTCGAGCGGCAGCCTTGGAAGCGAATTGAGTCCAAATTCGACCACCTTTTCGCGATCGGAGTTATAGACCACTTTTCGCGATAAGAAAGCGATCGACACTACTCGCGAGAACATGTATTTGAGGAACGGCCTCGGATTCTTGACTTCGTCGTACTGTGGCGAATGCTGCCACAACGCCTGCATCGCCTCAAGTTCGGATACGTCGTCGGCCAGATCATAAAGGCGCTTCGCCCCGGCGGCATCAGGCACCCATTCGAGGTCGTAGAAAAGTGATAGTCCACTGATCGGAGATCTAAGCATTAATAAGTCACTCGAACTTAGTCGGCGTAAAGCATTGAATCAAGGAATGTTTAGCTGTCGACGCAGAGAGTGTAGCATACCGGCGCGCCTTTGTTAAACAATTTTCGTAATTCTATGACTCGACAGAGGACAGACCACACTCACCCGATACGGTTTATAACGGCTCGATATCGTGTACAAATTGCCAGTCAGATCCGCCGGCAATAGTCGTAACTATAAGTGAAATATACCCTTGTGGCTTTTTGGCACGGCGTTTGCGAATAGAAAGAACGACACGAAGTCAAAATTTTGTCGATTTTAAAGGGGGAATACTCATGTTTATTAAGAAGTACATAACGTCGATAGTAATGGCGATAGTGGTCGCGGCGGCGGTTCCGGCACTCGCTACATCTGTCGCAGCACAGACGACGCGTTATTACCGAAGCAACGGGAAGGTATACACGTATAAAAAGCCCAACGTTTACCGACGTCATCGTAAGGCGTTCAACATCGGTATCGGTACTGGCGTCGGAGCCCTGGTGGGCGGTTTGATCGGCGGTAAAAAAGGCCTCATCATCGGCGGCCTCGCCGGAGCCGGCGGCGGTGCTCTGGTGACACACAAGCAGAAGCCGAAAAACTATTACAGACGCGTTTACGTCCGTCCGCGTAATTACTAATCGTTTGCAAAAGCCCGCGCGTGAACAAGGGCGGATCATCCAACTTGAATGATTCGCCCTTGCTTAGTCGCCGGCTTTCGCATTCTAGCATCCGGGTAGCACTAATTTGATGCCCGGATTTTTTTATATACACTGCACGAATTGCGTTACCCCACGAATGATTTTGGTATATGCGAAGGCACTCCGATCACTGCATCTCATTCTAAAGCCTTGTAAACATTGAATGTTCCGCCAATGGCACGCCCGTTGCATTATCTGATACCGACGACGATGTCGTACAAAACGGAGGGCTAATTATTATGTTTAAGAAATTTGTTACAACGTTCCTAATGGCAGCTACAATGGCAGTCACGATCCCTGCCCTCGCCGGTACGGCCTCGGCACAGCGTCGTGGAAATGACCGCAATACGAACAACCGAAATTATGACGATCGCTATAACGAGCGTTACAACGACGATCGCTATTATGACGAAGAATATAATGATGGCTACTACGACCAAGGCTATAAAAAGCCAAACGTCTATGACCGCCACCGCAAAGCCATCAACCTCGGCGTAGCGACGGGTGCAGGTGCAGTCCTCGGAGCCATCTTCGGCGGCAAAAAAGGTGCCCTCATCGGAGCGGCAGCCGGTGCGGTAACAGGTGCAGTCATCACCGCCAAACAAAAACCACGAAACACGGAACGCTATCCATATCAGTACTAACTCAAAGTTAGAGAAACAAAAAAGCTTCGGCATCCAATTGGTTGCCGAAGCTTTTTTTAGATCAAAATCCTGTCGCCAACGGCGACAAACATTAAAGCCTAGGGTGCAGCGAGTCCTCGAGCTGAACCCTAGGTCAATTGGATTATAAGATTTCGTCCCTGAAGGGTTCCATTCGCTGTCGCTCATTGCACCCTAGGCTTTAATATTTGTCGCCGTTGGCGACCAGATTAATCTGTCACCGCTCCCAACGCGCTCGACGAAACTAATTTGGCATACTTCGCCGCAACTCCGATCACCTTCGGTCCAACAGGCGGGCCAGCCCAGCGTTTTCGCCTTACAGTTAATTCCTCATCCGGCAAATTCACCTGCAATAGACGCTTCTCGGCATCGATCGTGATTCTATCGCCTTCTTCGAGGAGAGCAATGTTGCCGCCGACCGCAGCCTCAGGAGCTACGTGCCCGACGACCATTCCATACGTTCCGCCTGAAAAGCGCCCGTCCGTGATCAACCCGACCGCATCACCAAGCCCCAGGCCAATGATCGCCGAAGTCGGCGAAAGCATCTCCCGCATTCCTGGCCCGCCTTTCGGGCCTTCGTAACGGATGACGAGAACGTCCCCGGCGTTTATCTTGCGAGCCATGATCGCTGCCATGCAGTCTTCTTCCGAATCGAAAACACGTGCCGGGCCCGTGATCGACGAATTCTTGATACCAGTGATCTTTGCAACCGCTCCTTCTTGAGCCAAATTTCCGCGAAGGATCGCCAGGTGGCCTTGAGCATAGATCGGATCGTCGAAAGGGTGGATGACACGGAGCGCGGACACTCCTGTCCGCCCGTCCGAAGGCGTTGACGGG